>ERZ827490.4229-NODE-4229-length-11509-cov-3.995635_pt1 | contig 11509 bp, 9 predicted proteins | sample MGYA00519770_ERZ827490 | MGnify/ENA primary metagenome ERZ827490 (study PRJEB31778, sample SAMEA3449324) | human gut metagenome | biome: human gut; feature: human-associated habitat; material: faeces | place: United Kingdom | collected 2010/2012 ...
TTTTGACGGCGGGGCTCGCAATGTCGCGCGCAATGGAGTTGGATAGCTTTCACCAGCTCTTGGAACGCGCTCCGAACTCGCCTTTTTCCGCCGTCAAAATGGGCGAGCCTTTTCCCCTCCGCTGCCTATCGCCGCTCTGCTCCGCCGTCGCTTGGGTGGGAACGGGGCAAAAATAGCGCAAGCTGGGATGCTTCGGCGCCGCTGAAAGGCCATTGCGGCACAAGGAAACAAAATAGCGGATATTTGCGAACGTCCCCACATTGTCCGTCGCGCTCTTAATCTGGTTCGGATCCTGCACCAGATAAATGACGCTGTCGTCCACGCTCTTGTCGCTGTTTTCAATGATGATCCCATCATAATCCCCGCTCAAAAATTGAACGTCGATATCCAGATAGTTTTCATCATAATAATGCACCGGCGTAAAATATCCATCAGATTTCAGTCGCAAAGGCTTTTCAATTTTCAGATACGTTTCCATTACATGACCATTTTTATGCCTGTTTGCATAATCCTGTGCGCTATCCGCATATCCGTTCTTTTTGTTTGTAAAGAAACTGTATCCCTCTGAAACGTCTCCATAATTGGTTTTCCATGGGTCAAATACCGTAAAATCGTCTTCTGTCCCATGGTACACCACCAGCGGCTTCCCTTCCTCGTCCACCACCTTGCTGTCCCCAAACCAGCGCTTAAACTGCTTCGTTTCGGTCTGATCCATAAATTTTTCCTGTTGACAGGGGAATCATTGTTTAATATACTATGGATGAGGCCATCCTGCATAGCGCCCCCGGGGAATTGGACCCCGGACTCCGCAAACAGGTTACGAGCCTCTTTCTTTTTCCAGTAGTACACGCCGGTCTCACCGGCGTTTTCTTTTTGGATCGCGTCCGTCAGCAGCTTGGTGATGGCATTCCCTTTTCGAAATACCGTGGCAATGTTATTGCTGTCTATTTTTGTCTGTTCCTACGTGAGCCTGCCGGCATATCGTGTCCCGGCTATATTTCTAACACAAAAGCCAGCGTGGTTTCGAATCTACGCTGACTTTTTATGCGAGCCGGAGGGCCTGTCGCCCGACGGCGGTCTTTTCTATTCAACTGACGTGGAGCCACACCAGACCGGCGAGCCGCGAGGCCCGTTGCCGAGCGGCGGTAAAACCTCGGCCAAGCTCCATGTCTCCCTACGCCCCTGCGCGCCTATGGCGCGCAGTCCGAAAGGGGGCTCAGCCCCCTTGGATATCGACGGGGAGATCGGTGTCCTGGAAGGGATCGGTCTCGCCGTTGAGGTCGTAGAGGGCGGGACGGCGCATGGGGGTGGGGGGGAGGTCCTCCAGATCCTTGGGGGGCTCGATGACATGGATGTCCAGCAGATCGTCCGTGAAGGTCAGGTTCGCCACCGTGCCCGGCTTGACCATGGCCAACACCTCCGTCTGGGCGGTCTTGGCCCGGCGGGCAAAGTCGATGGCCACTTCGGGCCGGTCCTGCCAGTGCATGGGAATAAAGACCCGCGGCTTTTCGGTCAGGATGAAGTGGTTCGCGCCCGCGTCGTACATCAGCCCCTGCCGGGGGTCCACCGGGAACATGGCTACATCGATGTGCTCGCCCTTCAGGGGCTCCAGCGCGTCGTAGAAATCCTTTTCGGCGGCTTCGATCTCCCGCAGAGTGCTTTCCTGCCGCCAGTGCCAGAGATTCAGGTCGCCCGCGTGGAAAATGCGCAGCCCGTAGGCCTCCACCAGAAAGGCCACGCCCAGATCGGTGGACTGATAGGCCTTGACCCAGATGTCCTGCGTCAGCTGCTTCTCCTGCAGGGGAGCCAGCCGTTTGCCGATGGTGCCGATGGGCATATCGCTGGAAACGATGTAGGTAATGGGCAGCCCTTCCTTGGCCCACGTGTATACCACGGGATCCAGATGGTCGGGGTGAGCGTGGCTGATGAAGACGTAGATGCGTTCGTAGGCCTTCAACAACTCCGGCCGGATGCGGACTGACGCGGAAAGGCTCCGATTTTCGCCTTCCCAGTAGTCGAAGATGAACAGCGTGCTGCCCACCTGCACCGAAAACCCGCTGTTGTAGTAGTATACGATTTTAAGCTGCTTCTCCAATACCGACGCCTCCATATTGCCTGTTCATCGTGTAATATACCCCTTCCCTGCACGGAATATGAAATTGATATATTACAAAATGTTAAGGAACATTGAAACGCCGTATGCCCTTGCAGGACTTGAAATGCCGGTAAAATGCCGCCTCATTTCGCCTGAAAACTGTTGCAAGTATAACATGCGCGTCATGACTTGTCAACGAATCTGCTATTTCATGGTAGGTTTCGATTGATGCAGCGAAATAAATTTGACATTTTTTGACAAACTTTTTGCCGGTTTTGACCCGAAACAAAAGAAACCGGGCAAATCAAAAACCCCGCTTTTCCGCAAGATGGACGGAAAAACGGGGTTGAAAAACCGAAACGTTACGGCTCGCCCTTCTGATACTCGCTGCGGGCGGCCCAGTGAGCCTGCTCCAGCGCAATGTCCCGGTGGTTGACGTTGACTCCATAGCCCAATTTCTGAAGCTCGGCGGCCACATACTCCGCGATGGCCACGCTGCGGTGCGCGCCGCCGGTACAGCCGATGGCGATCACCAGCCGATGCTTGCCCTCGTTGATGTAGTTGGGCAGCAGGAAGCGGAGCATGTCCATGCATTTTTCCAGAAATTCCTTCGTGACGGGATGTCCCAGCACGAAGTCCTTCACATCCTGATCCAGCCCGGTGTGGTGGCCCAGCTCGGGAATGTAGAAGGGATTGGGCAGGAAGCGCACGTCGAAGACCAGATCGCCCTCCCGGGGGATGCCCCGTTTGAAGCCGAAGCTGAGCACCTCCACCCGCAGGGGAGATTCCTCCCCGGCGTGCAGCACGATCTGATTAAGCATCTTCTGCAGGGCACGGGGCCGCAGATTGCTGGTGTCAAACAGATGGTTCGCCGCTTCCTTCAGGGGCTGCAGGCGGCTGCGCTCCTCCCGGATGGCTTCTTCCAGCGAAAGGCCCTCGCCGCTCAGGGGATGCTCCCGGCGGGTCTCCTTGTAGCGGTTGATGAGTACCTCGTCGCTGGCCTCGAAAAACAGCGTGTCGATGTGGAAACCCACCAGCCGGGCCTCGTCGATCATGCGGGTCACGGCCTTGGCGTCGAAAAACTCGCCGGAGCGCACGTCCGCCGCGATGGCGATCATGGGCTTGTGCAGATTGGTGTTCTGACAGGCCTCCATAAAGGGCACCAGCATCATGGGCGGCAGGTTATCCACACACAGCGCGCCCAGGTCTTCCAGATAACGGATGGCGACGGTCTTGCCCGCGCCGCTCATCCCGGTCAGGATCAGGTACTGCATACTTTTGCACCTCGTTTGTATTGACTGGGCTTTACAGAAGGGAAACCGGCGCGTCCTCTCCCAGAATGCGGACCTCCGGCTCCAGCCATACGCCGCTGTCCTCCTGCACCGCCTTCTGTACGGCGGCGATCAGGGCCAGATAATCGGCGGCAGTGCCGTTTTCGTCATTGACCAGAAAGCCCGCGTGCAGGGTGGAGACGCTGGCTCCGCCGATCCGCAGACCCTTGAGCCCTGCATTGTCGATCAGCGTCCCGGCAAACTGGCCTTCGGGCCGCTTGAAGGTGCTGCCGCAGCCGGGGACGGACAGGGGCTGCTTTTCCCGGCGACGGGCGGCGAACTCCCGAATGGTGGCGCGGATGGTCTCCAGATCGCCGGGGTGCAGGGCAACCGTTACCGACAGAATGGCGCTGGGCACGGCTTCGTCCGAAAAACGGGAATGGCGGTAGCTCATTTGCAGCTCGGCCGGGGTATAGGCCACGGTCTTGCCGCTCTGCTCCATGGCTGTCACCAGCGTGACCACGTCTTTCAGCTCACCGCCGTAAGCGCCCGCGTTCATATAGGCCGCGCCGCCCACGGTGCCGGGAATGCCCGCGGCAAATTCCAACCCGGTCAGGCTGTGATCCGCCGCCGCCTTGCTGAGCTTCTGCAGGGACGCGCCCGCCTGCGCCGTGATGGCGAAGCGGCCGTCCGGCAGGGGCGCGGGGTCGCTGACCTCGGAAAAACGCTCTCCCAGATGAACGACCAGCCCACGGATGCCGCCGTCCTTCACCAGCAGGTTGGAGCCGTTGCCGATCAGCGTGACCGGCACGTCCAGCTCCCGAGCCGCCTGAAACGCGGCGCTCAGCTGTTCCGGCCCGTCCGGCTCGCACAGAAGCTGAGCCGGGCCGCCCAGATGCAGCGTGGTATAACGGCTCATGGGGACGTTTTCCATCAGCTGTTTTTTGGAGAAAACCGGCAGCAGCCGTTCGTACAGCGTTTGCATGGCTCCCGCTTCCATGGCGCGTCTCCTTTCGTTCCCCAAACCCGGGGGTCAAATTCTGATTCTGATTGTATCGCAGTTTGGGCAGGATGTCAAAACGAAACCGGAAAAAGTGTACGCCAAAACGCGGGAGGTCATGCGCTGCGGGGGAAAACGGGCTTCGTTTCCCGCTGATTGGGCGGTTTGTCAAGCCAAAAAAATCATGATATACTGGGCAGGCTGACCGGACTTCGGTTTCTCGAACCACCCTGTGCAACGAAGAAAACATGAGATGGGCACGAGCGCCAACGGCGGCGTATATCGAATGTTCCACGCCGGCAGTGAACGAAGTTTCCAGAAGTGAACGAACGGCTTTTCCATGACGGTAAAATTCGAATGCATAGCAAACAAAGGAAAGGAAGAATCCCCATGAAACAGCTTACGTCTCGGCAAACCAACGCCGCCGCTTTGGCGATCGCCGCCGTGGCGGCCTGGCGGATGCCCAATGGGTACGGGCTGGCGGAGAACGACAGCCTGTTTGCGGGCAGCGCGCTTACACTTATCCTGCTGGCGGGGCTGTACCTGCTGCTGAAAAACGCCTTTCAGATTACCGACCGGCGGCTGAATCGGACGGCCTATTTTCTGGGCGGGATGTTCGCCATAGTCACGGTGGTCTGCGCCGACGTGCGGGCCAACAACGGCTTTTCGGCGTTCCGATGGCTGCCGTTCCTGTATGGGGTGCTGGCGGTGGCGAGCCTTACGGCGGTGTACGGCGCGGCGCTGGCGCTGCTGTTTCAGGGCATGAACCGCCTTTCCGCGTCCCCGGCGAAAGCGGAGTCTGTTTTCAGTAAGGTATTGGGCAACTGGGCTTTTGCCTTTGCCCTGCTGCTGGTGTGCTGGCTGCCGGTATGGCTGGCCTTCTGGCCGGGCATTTTCGCGGCCGACTCCGCGACACAGTTTTATCAGTATTATAACGAGGATTTCAGCGCCCATCAGCCGCTGCTGCATACGCTGCTGTTGGGCTGGTGCGTCATGACCGGCGTGGATCTGGATCCGGAGGGCTACAGCACGCTGGGTGTGGCGATCTATTCCGTGGTGCAGATGGTGCTGCTGGCCGCCATGATGGCATGGGCGCTGCGCTGGCTGCGCAAGCACCGCGCGCCCCTTTGGAGCCGCGTTTGCGTTACGTTGCTGTTCGCCCTGTTCCCGCTTTACTCCATTTTCTCGTTCAGCTGCCAGAAGGACATTCTGTTCAGCGGATTGGGCCTGTTGTTTCTGTTGGAATTGGTGGACGTGTGGCAGGAAGGCTTCAAGGCGCTGCGCTCCCCGTGGCGCGTGATTCGGCTGACGGTCATTACCGTGCTGATGCTGCTGATGCGCAATAACGGCGTGTACGCACTGGCCCTGCTCTTGCCCTTTGCCGTGGCGTGGGCCAAAGGGGCGCGGATGCGGCTGGGCGCGCTGCTGCTGGCCTGCATGACGCTGTACTTCGGCGTGAATACCGGCCTGAAAGCCGCGTTGGAGGCGGAGAACATCGACCGGGTGGAGATGCTGTCCATCCCGCTGCAGCAGATGGCCCGCACCCTGCAGCAGAACCCCGACGCGCTGCCCGACGACGAAGCGCGGGAGCTGATCGAGACCCTGTACCCAGACGGCTTTGCGGAGTATTATTCCCCGGTGCTGGCCGACCCGGTCAAGTGGGCCAGCGACTACGACGTGGTGGACGAGCGGATGGGCGACATCCTGTCCCTGTGGGCGCGGATGCTGCCGGTGAATCTCAAGCCCTACGTGGAAGCGTTCCTGATCCAGAACCTGCCCTATCTGCTGCCCGGCTCCGAGATGATCTACTATCTGGACACCGAATCCCGGGTCAGCGTGATGGAGGAGACCTTCCCGCTGGTGGAGCAAAGCCGCATTCCCGCGCTGAAGGAGCTGTACCGCCAGTACGACAAGACCCTTACCCTGCTGGGACTGCCGGGCGTGCGGCTGTTGAGCGACGCGGCCTTCCAGATATGGCTGGCCATGGCGGGGCTGGCGCTGGCCGTTTACCGCCGCCAGAAGGGCTACATGGCCGCTTTTACCTTTATCCTGACCGTGTGGTTCACCTGCCTGATCGGGCCGGTGGCCATTATGCGCTACCTGCTGATCGCCTTCTACGGCGTGCCGGTGCTGCTGGCCGGGATGCTGGCTGCCCCGGAATGCTCCACTTCCCTCTCCCCCAAAAAGTCGGATTGAAAATGACAACCGTATCCGTAACCCTCTTTGGATAGGGTCGCTCTGCTGCTGCCGGGCGGCCCTGCTTTTTCCAGTCGGGCAGTAGGCCGCTCGGCAGATTGCCAAAATGAATGAGCTGGTTTCAGGAACGCTCGTCCTCCATTTGTCAAACCATAAAATTCATGCTATACTGTACGCACGAATCAGCCTTCGGGATTCCCGTATTCCCGAAGCGCTCCATGCAACGAGGTGAAAATATGGCGGGTGTAACCTATAAATGCCCCAATTGCGGCGCTTACCTGACCTTCGACCCGGACAGTCAGCAATGGAAATGCCCCTTCTGTTCCTCCGCTTTCCCCGAGACGGAGCTGAAGGGCAAGGCGGAGGCCTTCCAGAAGGAAGCGGATAAAGAGGCGGAGCAGTCCTCCGGCGCGCAGGTGGTCTACCACTGCCCCAGCTGCGGCAGCGAGATCATGACTGACGAGACCACGGTGGCCACCCACTGCTACTACTGCCACAGCCCGGTGGTGCTGCAGGGCAAGCTGACCGCCGATATGAAGCCGGATGAGGTACTCCCCTTTACCATCGGCAAGGAAAAGGCCATCGAGGAGATCACCGAGTGGATCCGCACCCGGAAATTCGTCCCCAAAAAGTTCTTTTCCAAGGCGCAGATTCAGGAAATGAGCGGCGTCTACTACCCGCACTTCGTCAACGAATGTCAGGCGGAGGGGACGCTGGACGGCGAAGCCACCACGTCCGACGTGTTTGACGAGGGCAAGTATGTCGTCACCAACACCCGGCATTATCATGTGCGCCGGGAAGGCCGTTTTGTGTTCAAAGACATTCTGCGCCCGGCGCTTTCCAAGGCCAACCGCAAGCTGACCGAGGGCGTTCACCCCTTCCCGCTGGAGGACGCAAAGCCCTTCTCCGGCGCGTTCCTTTCCGGCTTTCTGGCTGAGCGCCGGGATCTGGAAGCGGACAGCTACCGGCAGGAGATCGAGCAGGAATTGCAGGGATACATGAACTCCATGCTGCGGGACACAGCCAGCCAGTATCAGACCTGCTCCGCCAGCACCACGGCGACGGTGAAGAAGATCAAGACCAAGTACGTGCTGCTGCCTACGTGGGTGCTGACCTATCCCAACAAGAAGAACAAAGACGAGCCCTATTACTACGTCATGAACGGCTGCACCGGGCAGGTGTGCGGCAAGCTGCCGGTGGACATGGGCCGTCTGTGGCGGCACGGGCTGCTGGCCGGGCTGATTGTGGCTGCGCTCTTCTGCGTACTCGCCTATTTTCTTTTCTAAGGGGGCAGGAAGATCATGAGAAACATTCGCCAACGGATTTTTGCCCTGCTGCTGATCCTGTCCTGCCTGTGGGCAAGCGTCGCGCTGGCGGACGGCGACCGGGTCTTCGACCGGGCGGAACTGTTTACCGCCTCGGAGGTTCAGGAGCTGGAACAGGAAATTCAGGCCTTTCAGGAAGAAACGGGCATGGATTTTGTTATTCTGACCTCCAGCGAAAGTCATGACGGCAGCGCCCAGCAGATCGCCGACGCGTTCTATGAGCAAGGCGGCTTCGGGCTGGATGAGGAAAAAAGCGGCATTCTGTACTACATCGACATGGACGATCGCTATCATTACCTGTCCACTACCGGCGCGATGATCGACTACATGACCGACGCACGGATCGAAAATGCCATCGACGAAGTGACCCGCTATCTGTCGGCGGGCGCTTACGCGCAGGGCGCGTCCCAGATGATCTCCATCGTGCGGCAGTACGTCCGGGCGGGCATCCCCGAGGGACAGTACCGCTACGATGTGGTCACCGGCCAGCGGCTCACGGCCCGGCATAAGGCCCTCACCAAGAATGAGATCATTCTGGCGCTGGTCATTGGCTTCGCAGTGTGCCTGATCTACGTGGCCTGCGTTCGGTCGCGCTACAGCCTGAAGGGCAGCACCTATCATTATTCCTATCAGGATAACGGTGCCATGAAGCTGACCGATCAGGAGGACACCTATCTGCGCACCACCACCACCCGGGTGCGCAAGCCAGACCCGCCGGAAAATACCGGCAGCCATGGGGGAGGCGGCGGAAGCGGCGTGCATACCTCTTCCAGCGGCACCAGCCACGGCGGAGGCGGCGGACATTTCTAAAAAAGCATAGCTTCGGCCCCGGCGGGAAAAATGATTCCCGCCGGGGCTTTTTTGCCTCAAAAACCATCGGGAGGGCAAGACATTGGAGGGACTGCGAAACTGGAACCGCCGTTGGAACGGTCTGCCCCGCCGGGCGGCGCTGCTGGGCGGCACCCTGCTGGCCGTCGCGGCGCTGGGGGCCGCGCTGCCGTATGTGTGGCCCTTCGCCGCAGCGCTATTGTGTGCCATGCTGCTGGAACCGCTGCTCCTTCGGCTGGAAAGGGGCGTGGGCAAATTCCATATCCGCCGGAAGCTCGGCGCGCCCATCGCCATTCTGCTGCTGTTCGGCGTGGTGGGAGCGGCGCTGGCGGGCCTGCTGCGGCAGCTCGCTATCCAGTTCACCGGGCTTGTAAAAAATGTGCCCCAGTTCATTCAATGGGTGGACAGCGTAGCCCTGCCCTATTTGCAGCGATGGTACGAAGACCTGAACCGCCTATTGCCATCCAGCGTTTCGCAGGGCATCGCCACCGCGTTGGACGCGCTGAAGCAGAGTCTTCTCCGCTGGGCGGGAAGCCTTTCGGCAGCAATCCCCGGCGGAGCGTTTTCCACGGCAATGTCCCTGCCTAACGCCCTGCTGGGCGTGGTGCTGACGGTGATGGGCACCTATTATTTTTCCGCCGACCGGGAGCGCATCCGGGGATTTTTTCGTCGGACGCTGCCCGTGAGCTGGCGGCAGCGGTACGGATTCGTACGGAAAAACCTGCTGACGGCCTTATTTGGGCAAGTAAAAAGCCAACTGACCGTGTCACTGATCGTGACGGCGGCGCTAACGCTGGCTTTTGTGATTTACGGCATTCCCTACGGGCTGGCGGCAGGGGTGTTGATCGGCGTGGCCGACGCGCTGCCGGTGATCGGCGCGGGGCTGTTTCTGATCCCGTGGAGTTTGCTGTCGTTTATCGGCGGCAGCACGGGCATGGGGGTGTTCATGGCCTGCGCCTATGTGGGCGTGATCGTGATCCGGCAGATCGCCGAGCCGCGGATCGTAGGCCGTCAGTTGGGGCTTTATCCGCTGCTGACCATGATGGCCATGTATGCGGGCTATCGGCTGACGGGCTTTCTGGGGCTGCTGCTGGGGCCGGTGCTCCTGCAGGTGATGAAGGCGGTGCTGGAAGCGGACGCGGCGGCTCAATCGGTCAGTCCGTCAGAGAACCGCTGAATTCGCCCAGCACACTGTCCAGCGCTTCGATATGCACATAGTAGCGAATGACGCCGTCCACCATCAGCGCGTCGGAGAAGGTATCCAGCGGGTAGGCGGCGATGGTGCGCACCGTGCCGCCCTCGGTGGTCAGCACGATCTGCCAGCGAGGAGATTTTCCCTCGGCGGAGTAGTCCGCGGAGATCTTTCCCGACACGGTCAGCGCGGCCAGACGGTCGACGAGCGTGTCCCACTGCTCCGCAGCGGCGGCTTCTCCGTTCAGGGCGACGGCCTCGTCATAGATCACGTTGCCGTCGGTGTCGGTCTCCAGCTGATTGTTCGCCAGCACCCGCTCGGTTTTGGTCTTTTGCCATTCCAGCACGCCGCTGCCCCGGATGATCTGAATGGAGCGCAGCTCGGCGGTCCCCAGATCGGCGGGCCGGGGGGCACACCAGGACTCCCAGCTGCCCTGCACCAGCGCCTCCGTCAACAGGCGGCTGACCTGATATACACGCCCTTCATAGGCGCAGGAGTAGAAATAATCGCTGCCAAAGTCGCCGAAGGTGAAAACAAAGTTCCGTTCTGAAATTTCCTCCGAGACAAGCTGGCCTTCGTCGTTGGTGCGGCTGGCGTACCCGGCCTGCTGGTGAAGGGTCAGCACGGCCATGGGGGTCTCCAGACCATATTGGGCGCGGGTTTCGTCGGTCAGCATCCCTTCCGGCGTTCCCAAACGGAAATTGTTCAGGGCCGATTGCAGACTTTGGGCTTTTTCTGCGTCCATGGGGTAATTTTCCGGGGCGGTCAGGGCGGCGGAGGCATAGCCGGCGCTATCCACCGTAAAGCGAACGCTGACCGTTCCGGCGGCGTTTTCCAGTTGGACGGTATCCACCAGCGCTGTGGAGATTTCCGGCTGTTCGACGGCGATCAGCCGGTTCCGGGTCATGGAAAAGACCTCGCCGATGCCGATATCGCCCATATACACGCCGGGGTCGCCGGACCAGCGCAGGTAGCGGTAGGTGGTCTCTGGCACCTCGCCGCCGATCTCCAGCGTTTCGGTCCTGCCGTCGGAGTAGGTCGCCGTCACGGTGATCTGCGGTGGCTCCAGCCCCATGTCCGTCAGGTGTTCGCGGACTTCCTCCACATCGGCGGCCACCTGATCGGTGGTGGAGATCAGCGTGACGGCTTCCAGCATTTCAGCGCTGACGCTTTCGCTGATGGGGGTGTTTTCCTCCAGCCAAAGGGAGCCGTCCTTATATTGGAGGATATAGTCCTCGCCGTTCAGCTGCTGCACGCGGAGGGAGAGCAGCGTGGCCGCGTCCGTTTGCGAAAGATTTTTCTGCCGGTCGGCGGGCGAGTCCGGCATGGCGCTGGAAACGGCCTGCTGCTTCCAGCTCGGCAGCAGCAGGAGGACAGCTGCTGCTGCCGCCAGCAAAGCGGCCAGCAGGGTGGGCAGGAGCCATGGGTGTTTTTTACGGGAGGATTTTTTGGGAGGATGCTGCATAGAGGGGGATTCCTTTCTTTTTGGAAAAAGGGGGTGGGGATTGACGCGCCGACTGCGGTGCGGGAGCAGGGCTTGTAGCCCTATGGGGCGCTCACACTTTTCTTTCGATGGCGAAAGAAAAGTGTGCAAAAGAAAGC
>ERZ827490.4236-NODE-4236-length-11475-cov-10.438004_pt1 | contig 11475 bp, 12 predicted proteins | sample MGYA00519770_ERZ827490 | MGnify/ENA primary metagenome ERZ827490 (study PRJEB31778, sample SAMEA3449324) | human gut metagenome | biome: human gut; feature: human-associated habitat; material: faeces | place: United Kingdom | collected 2010/2012 ...
AAGATGTGGGTGCGCTTGCCCTTCTTCCAGTTAAGGGTGACACGGTTGAGAATGGATGTGCAAAAAAGCGTTATTTTCACTTCAATGCCTGAACTGGGAGTTCCATATGACCAAGACATTTATCAGTATCTTAAAGATTGCTTCAGAGAAGATTTATATGTAATTTTCTTGTTTTCCAGATCGTTTTACAACTCGAATGTTTGCATTGCCGAAACCGGCGCAGCATGGGCTACTAATCAAAAATATAGCAACGTTGTAATTGATATGGGATTTGGCGGAATTGATAAACCGATCAATAGCAGCCAGCTTGGTGTTTCTTTAGCCGATATTGACGCAGAGGATTTGCGCTTTAAGCTAAAGGGAATGATAAAGAATGCTCTGATAGCAATTGGAAGTGATCCTTTGCCAAACGAGGTGATAATAGATGCTGCGATTGAGAAAGCAATAGAAGAATACAGGGGTCAGCTCTTAGTACCATTTTACTACCCACAGCGTAAGTACTTGGCTACGCCTGTTTGCCCCGTATGCTCAAGTCAAATGGAGTTAAAAGAGTGTAATGGAGAGTTAAGATTCTGTTGTACCTCTAGGGCTTGCAAACATACCATTGAAGCAGAAATCGTGTAAAAGATACAGTAAATCCCCGCCCTTATGGGTGGGGATTTACTGTATGTGAATATTCATAATATAAACATATTGCACGTTTTAGCTGTGAACGAACGGATTTTGACAGCGTTTTGAACCCTTCCTGTTCATCTAGTTTAAGCAAGTAATCTGTGACATCGGCTCCTTCCAGTAATACAATCTTATTGCAACGTTTTATTCTCGAAATTGTATCTTTTATTGCTAGAGTAGTAAACCCATGAACATTAGATTCAGAACAATATCAAGGCCCAGCAAAGCGCCGGATACCAGCGGTGGGCGACCATTGAGAATCTGAAACGGGCGGCTGCCACTATGAACTTTCTCACTGAACACGGCATTGGCAGCTATGAGGAATTGGTGGAACGGTGCGATGCTGTTGTCGCCGCCTCCATCCGTACCAGGGAAAACCTGCGGGATACGGAACAACGGATCGCCGACCTTGCCCTTCTGGGAAAGCAGATCGACACCTACCGCAAGCTGAAACCTGTCTATGACCGATACAAGGCATCAAAGGACAAGGAAAAATTCCTGCGCGGTTTTGAGAGCGAGATCATCTTGTTTGAGGCGACCGCCAGGGAAATCAAGAAGGCCGGGATTACCAAACTCCCTTCCATCGAGAAACTGAAAGCAGAGCTAGATGGGCTCGCTACCCGCAAGATTACCCTGCAAGCGGAACTTCGGAAGATACAGCGAGAGGAAAAGGAGTATGATAATGTCCGGCAGAATGTGGACAACCTAATGGAAAGACCGAACGAACAGGAACAGAAGCGGCAACGGAGCAACGATTTGGAGTAACAGAGATTGGGCGGTTTACAGCCTTTACAAACTATCTGGCGGATGTAGATAATTTTTCAGAGAAGTGTAGAAGCCTTACTTAAAATCATTCTAAAATAACAGTCATTGGTACCAATAACAAAATTTCCCAACTCTCAATAAGAGAAGTGGGGAAATTTTATTTAGTCGTTCTTGGACAGCACGGTTTTTCTCAAAATTTCACCAACCAAATGATGCAACGTTGTGCAAGGACACATTTTTGAAGGAGTAGTTTGAGCATTCGATAAATAATGCTGTAGTCTTTTCTCTGCGATCTGTATTGCAGCATTTTCATCTCCAAACCGAGTTAGAAGATTATAATTTTGTGGATTTGACTTTATATATTCCTGCCCGGTGCGTTTTTTGAAAATATCGCCAAATCTTTGGCAGCAAACTGGGGAGGTCAGCCAGCCTGCATGCATAGTTCCAAAGTATGCATCAAACCAAATCTCAATACACGGATTTGACCATCCCACATGAATTCCACATCTTTCTGCATCACTTATTATCTTGTCAAAATTAGGTACTTCATCCCGATCAAAAACTATCCAGGGCTCACAATATTGTGGTTGGAGAGAAACCTGTTCTTTACATGCTTCTATCAATTTTTCGGTTTTGGTCTTAGATACTTTTATTACGATTCGTCCTTGAAATTCTTTGGGCAACGAATCTCTAAGACCATACATATATTTTTCTTCAGTTTCATCTGTGTCCGTATAAATGAAGTATCTTCCCAAATCAGGGATTCGGTTTTTAAATGCTGATCTTGGAATGCGCTTTCCAGTTCTATCGGCTCTTGCCACAATTATTCCCCCTTAAACATATCGAAATATGATAAGGACGGAATTGCGCCATACTTTCCTAAAAGATAGTTCTTTTCATAATTCTCGTCTTTACGGATTTTTACGCCATCATCATCAACAAAGTCGGCCAAAGAATATAGCACAGAGACTCCACTTGAATTTTTTTCCGTGAACCAGATTTCATCTCTACGCAGCAAGTCGTTCGAAAGTTGCCAAGAATCATGGGTCGTAAACACAAGTTGAGCATGTTTGGGATTAGTCTCAGGATTTAGAAATGCAACCAAGAATGCTCTTACTAACAAAGGATGGAGTCGGGCATTTAACTCGTCAACAAATAACACTCCCCCGTTTTCAAGAGTATCTTGCAAAGCAGGATAAAGAGCAAACATCTTTAATGTGCCGGCAGATTCTTCTGACAGTGGAATTGTGGCAGTTTCGTTAGAATCCGCAATTCTATGCACTGCATCAATTTTTATATGCTTGGAATCATCATCGTCGTCATCGGAAGCAATTGTCTCGACATTAAATCCGATAATTGATGAATCAAAAGCAGCGAAGTATTTAACAACTTTATCTTGAACTGCTTTATCATCTACAAACCCTGGCGGAATGATTCTCGACAAGACTGCGTTTTCAATGGGGTCTCCAAAATCTGCGAGGTTAGAATCATAGAACCAATCGCGAATGAGTTTAAGTTTAGGTATTTTCAATTTGGCTCCAAGAGATACAATAAGCGCCTCATCTTCTAGAGAAATTCTAATATTTTCTTGTCGATTAGATGATAATCCGGACAGATCCAATTGATTTTCGAGTCTGTTTCTATAAAAAATTGATTTATATTTTCTAGCTGTTCTAGCCTTATAATTAAGCCATTCTTCTACGATCCCATTTTGATCTAAGGTAAAACCATAATTATAGCATTTGCTTCCTTCGTTTTCAGAAGAAATAAAATATACTTCAAAAGACGAAACAGCTTCTTTGCTCGTTTTATCAAAAAGAAAAGGTGTCCGCTTTAGTCTCTTTGCTCTTGATTTCTTTTCATCACCTTCGCCGCCATAGGCAAAAGAATCCAACACATAAATTGCCATAAAGCGAAATGCATCAACAACATTAGACTTTCCACTTGCATTTGCGCCATATATAGCTGCTATGGGTAATATTTTTTCTGTTCCAATATGAATGACATGATTGCTATTTTCCGTAATCTTAGTAGCGGATAAATCTAATATTGTATCATCGCGAAATGATTTGAAATTTTTAAAGCGAAATTGTATTAGCATATAAACTACCCCCTAATTATTATTATATACGCAAACGCCGTTAAAATCAACATCTATTTGAGATTTTTTCTCAATTTGGTGCGCTTTATACGTCTGCTTTCTGCTTTTTTAAATAAAAAGAATGGGAGCGTCGACCTCGGATAATTGCATCCGATGTTGACGCTCCCATTTTGCTTGATAAAAGGTGAAAATCCGGCGTTTTTCCTATGTAGAAACGCCCTGCCGCCCCACATAGGAAATCATACTGCCCATACACGGAAAAGCCGCCACAGGCGGTGTTTTCACCCATTTTGAACCCTAATTGACGCACTTTTGGGAACGTCGGGAAAGATAGCGCAGGCAGGATACCACCACCCGAAAACTCTGCTTGCAGGGATGGACACAGCCTTTGCAGAGCTTGTCATACTGGCGTCTGCCGTTCTCACCCAGGAAGAACGCCCATTCCAGACGCCATTTCTTGCTCCGGCTCATAAGTCGCCCAGCTCCGGGGGCTTCTTCTGAGGGGCAGGCTTGTCCGGGCTTTTCCGCGACCCACACTCCCGTTTCGCGTCCTCCAGCCGTTCCCGGATGGAAGGCTTTTTCTCCGGCGTGGTCCTGCGCGCCTCGCCTTGGGCTTTCTCCAGTTCCTCACCACGGCGGCCGTTGTTGATGATCCCGTCGATCATCCCATAGTCGTCCTCCAGGGTCATTTCCGCCGTGCGCAGCGGGTTTTCCGGTTCCACAGGGACGGACACGATCTGCCCGTTGATGCTGGCGAACAGTTCCGGCCACTTGAATTGCTCGGTGTACTTCTGAATCATGTCCGGGGGCAGGGACGCAAAACTTTCCGGCCCCAGGCCCACCACCAGGAAGGTGCCTGCCACAATGTCGTAAATCTCTCCGTGATCGTCCCGGAGGGAACGGTTCAGGTCCAGACCGATGAGCTTGCCTTCGTCGTTCAGCACCAGCCCCACCGGATCGTCAAAGGGATAGGAGGCAGCAATATCGCCGCCCACCTCCGCTTGCAGCGCATGGAGGCCGGGGGCAATTCCCTTCACATAGGGCTCCTTCATGGGCTCCACCACCAGGACGGTCATCTTCTCCGGCGCGGTATGTTCGGGGGCGTCTCCGCTGGGGATGGCAAAGGCGCGGCTGCCGTTGGCCATGATGAGATACTTCCCGTCCTCGGACTCGTGGTGGAAACCGTATCCGGCTGCCTCCATCTGTTCCCGGCTCATATCCGTCACATAGAAGGTGCCCCTGGGGGTCCGCACCGTCTCGCCGGTCTCCCGGTCGTCCGGGGTGGGCGCTGCTTGCTGCCCGTACAACTCCGCCTCATACTCCAGGTTTGCCTGCTCCGCAAAGGACAGCATCTCGTCCACATGGGACTGATCCGGGTTTTCGATGGCCTCCCGGATCACTTGCGGGTCCACATCCAAATATGCCTCGTAGCCCACAGCCTTCTTGAACTTCTCCAGCTCGGAGGAAAGGTAGTCCTCCGGGGTCTGGCCCAACGCCTTCAGCTTTTCTTCCAGAGAGGCAATGCGGCAATCAGAAAGGTTCTCGTAGATTTCTTCCTTTGCCGCGTGTTCCTCCGGGTGCTCGGCGGCATACTGCGGGTCGTGCTGCCGGAAAAACTCGTCCATATCGTAGGCAAGGTCCATGGCCCATTCCGAGATTTCTTCTTCGGGGATGTCATCCTGGAAGGTCATCACCCGGTATTCCTCCGGGATGCTGCCGCGCTCACCATCGTAATACTCATGGAAGCTGTCCCCGGTGTCCCGCACATAGCCAAGGTCGGTGAACTGGCCGCTTTCCTCCAGGGAGATGTCCCGCCCGTAGGCCTCATAGTCGATGTAATTGCGCAGATGCTCCGGTACCTGCATGACGTCCAGTTCCTCAATGTAATACCGTCCCAGATCGTCGTGGTCGTGGATGTCGGGATAAACGTCGTAACAGTCCAGGTTTTCCGTCAGATTGATAAGCTCCTGGATGCTGCCCGTGTGATCGCCGATCTTCATAGCCGCCTGGAACCGCTCATATTCATTCTGGCTCATATCATCCAGTTTGGAGGCCAGATAGTTCAGTTCATCCAGGTTGGCATACTCGCCCAGTAGGTCATAGAGGCCGTCCACATAGCAGTCGTAGTCCGTGATGAACCATTCCTCATAGGTCTGCCCAAATTCGTCCTTCGACCCAATCCTGATGCGCTCAAAGACTTTTTTCAGTTCCTCCGCCGTGGTGGGGAACTTCACCCATTCGCCCACAAGGGCGCCCTCGTTGTATTTGCCCAGGTTGGTAATGAAAGCGGCAAAGGGATACTCTTTGTCATAGTCATAATGGGGCATAGCGACACCTCCTTATCGCTCCGGCGCAGGCTTTTCCCGATGGGGCTGCGCCTTGCTCTGGTTGGCACATTCCTTCCGGCTCTGTTCCAGCCGTTCTTTGATGGAGGGCTTTTTTTCCGTCTGCCTCTCCCTGGGGCGCTCATGTTCCCACTCGTCGCCGGAGAGAGTGAGATAGCCTCGGCTCGTAAAGCAGCCCTGTTCCTCCTGCATGGCATGATTGCCGAAGGGAACGGGATCAATAGCGTCCAGCAGTTTTGGGGGCAGAAGGACGTCCAAGTGCTGCGCCAGATAGCGCCAGCCCACATCCTCCACCTTGCGGATGTTGGGCTCCAGGACAAAATACTCGGTGTTGGCGGGAAACTCCCGGAACTGCTGCAGGGTAGTCAGACGATAAGGCGACTCCTGGACAGCAGCCAGGAGGTCATGATCCTCCGGGGAAAGGCCGGCAAGCGTCTGGGCCGCCGCCTCCAGCTCGCTTGCGTCACCGTCAGCGAGGAGCAGCGGTTTCAAATGCTCCATGAAGTTGGCCTCGGCTTTACTTTTTGCCATGCACACCATCCTTTCGTTTGGGAAACTCCAGCTTGAAATTGACATACTTGCCGCCGGTATCGTCCAGGATCACCACGGCGTCATAGGTGGAACCTTTCTTCTCCGACCACATTCCCTTGACGGAAGTGCGGCCCTTTTTCAGAAGGTCGGCCGCCATTTTCCGGGTCATTTCCTTGCGGCGGCTGGTCCAGAAACGGTCATTCTTCCACATGACAAACTGACAGGCCCGGTCCGAACAGGCGAAGTTCTTCTTGCCCTCATAGACCGGCTTGCCGCAGCGTGGGCAGAGGCCCACCGTTTCCTTCTCCGGCTGGAACAACTTTTGCCCATCCTCGGAAATGTGGGAGTATTTCCGCACCAACTCCACCGCCATTGCCTCGATCCCGTCCATGAAGTCCTCCGGCGACGCATGGCCCTTTGCTACCTCGTTTAACCGCTGCTCCCAATCCGCTGTGAGCTTGGGAGAGGTCAGCAGTTCCGGCAGCACCGTGACCAAGTTGACACCCGCCTTTGTGGGGATCAGGTTCTTGCCCTTGCGCTCCACGAATCCGCCGGACACCAGCTTTTCGATGATGGCCGCCCTGGTCGCTGGGGTGCCCAGACCCTTGCGCTCTGCCTCGTCCGGCATATCTTCCTTGCCCGCGTTCTCCATGGCTGACAGAAGGGTATCCTCGGTGTAGGGCTTGGGGGGCGAAGTGAAGTGCTCAGTGACGGAGGCGGCGACCGGCTCAAAAACCTGCCCCTCGGTCAAGGCCGGAAGGACGCCCCCGGCATCTTCATCCTCCGGCTTCTCCTTCAGGGAGGAACGGAACACCTCCTGGATGGCCCGCCAGCCCTGGGAAAGCACCTGCTTTCCTTTTGCCGTAAAAGTGTGGCCGCCGCAGTCAAAGGTGGCCGTGACCGCCTCATACACAAAAGGCTCCGCCGCCGCACACAGCAGTTTGCAGCAAACCAGCAGAACGATATTGCGCTCGCCCACAGGCAGCACAGGCACATCCGTCTTTTCCAACTCCAGGGTGGGAATCAGGGCGTGGTGGTCGGATACCTACTTGTCGTTCACCAGCGCCAGAACATCGGGGAAAAACTCCGGGCAGGCGTCGAAGGGAGGCACCCGCGCCGCCAGATGCAGGACCACGGAGGCAGTCTCCGCCATGTCAACCGTCAGATACCGGCTGTCCGTCCGGGGATAGGTCAGCAGCTTCTTTTCATAGAGCGGCTGGGCGTAGTCCAGGGTTTGTTTGGCCGTGTAGCCGAATACCCGGTTTGCCTCCCGCTGCAAGGTGGTCAGGTCGTACAGCTTGGGCGGCTTCTCCGTCTTTTTCTCCCGCACCAGGGATACACACACGGCCCGCTGCCCGTCACAGGTATCCCGGATGGCCTGGGCGTCCTCCGTGGAAACAATACGGTCGCTGACCGCCTCGGCTCCCTCCAGCACCAGCCGCACATGATGGTATTTCTCCTTGCGGAACAGGACGATCTTACTGTCCCGGTCGGCCAGCATCGCCAGGGCGGGTGTCTGCACCCGCCCAATATTTAACGTTCGATGATACAACACCGAAAAGAGCCGTGAGGGATTGATACCAACAAGCCAGTCCGCCTTTTGGCGGCAAAGTGCCGATTGATACAGCGGGTCATAGTCCTTGCCGGGGCGCAGGTCGGCAAAACCCTCCCGGATCGCCGCATCCTCCATCGAAGAAATCCAGAGACGGGAGAAAGGCTTGGAACATCCGGCAGCCTCATAGACCAGCCGGAAGATCAGCTCACCCTCGCGCCCCGCGTCGCAGGCGTTGACCAGCTCCGTCACATCCGGGCGATCCATCAGGGAACGGAGAATGTGGAACTGGGTGGCCTTTTCCTCGGACACCACATAGCGAAAGGGATTGGGCAGGATGGGAAGGTCCTCATACCGCCACTTCTTGTAACAGTCATCGTAGGCGGCCGCGTCCGCCAGCCCCACCAGATGCCCGATGCACCAGGAAATGAGATACCCATTTCCTTCAAAATAGCCATCGGCCCTGGATGTGACACCCAGGGCCGATGCGATACTCTTTGCTACACTTGGTTTTTCAGTTATGACTAATTTCATTTTAGTTCCTACTTTTCAAGAATTATGGTATAATGTATAAAAATATAGGGGGTGCTAATATGCCTGGCTATGGTTATACAGTTAAGAATTCTATTGACTTAATTGATGAGTACTGCGACAACCCTTCTCGCTACAAAAGTTGGCAACTCCAAGAAGCTATTCATGACGCAAAAATCCACTATGAATATGGAAATGCTTCGAAAGAATGGTACGACTCCGTTGTTCGAATACTTTCACCCTATGTCTAAGTCAACTTCTAATCGCCATCCTGAGGATGGCGATTATTTTTATTTTCTTCATCAAGAACATCCTCATTCTCGTATTCCTCGTCCTCGAACTCATAGTCATCCGGGTCGGCGCTGACCTTTGCGTCCTGCTTGGGTTTGATGAACTTGATGTAGGCAAAGGCTCCGCCGCCGCCCAGGGCCGCCAGCAGCAGGATCAGCACCAGGGCGCCGCCGCTGCTGCCGGACTCCTTCTCCGGCTCCGGTTCCACCTCCGGCGCTTTTCCGGCGCACTCGCTCATATTCACCGCGCAGACCGGACAGGCGGTATTCACCGCACCGGTCTGGCATTTCTCGGCGCAGGTACAAGCAGCGGGCTTTTCCTCTGCCTGCCCGTCCTCCAGCAGCGCCATCAGGTCAGCTTCATCCACCTGGTTCAAGAAGTGAACGGCGGTCTCCTTGTCCTCGTTGGCCCGGTCGATCAGGATGTAAAAATAGTTGCCTGCTTTCGTGGTCACGGTGATAAGCTGCTTGTCACCGTAATAATCGTCCACCAGCGTGGCGTTGCCCTCCGGGGTAAGGGGCTGGCCCTCCGGCTCCATGCCCCCGGTGGCAGGTTCCTCGGTAGGTTCCGGCGTCGTCTCGGCGGGCTCCCCGGTGTAGTAGTCGCCATCCCCGCCACCCGCAAAGGCGGTGACAGAGAAGGCGGTCATGCACAGTACAACCGCCAGCATCGCCGTAAACAGCCGGATCACTTTCTTATTCTTCATGGTCACTGTCCTCCATATCCTCGTCGTCAGGCTCCACCGCTGCCTCCGCCTCCATCATCCCGTCGGGCAGGGTGATCAGGCCACTGGCGTAGGCCTTCAGGAAGGCGGTCAGCTCCTTGTTGTCCATGCGCACCGCCTTGACCATGCGGACGATCTCCAGGTTTTCTTCCTCGGTGAGCTGCGCCTCCAGCTCCCGAAGTCGCTTCTGCTGGGCGGAGATCTTCTCCTTCATCTTTTCAATGTCCTTGCGGATTTTCTCAACCGTTGCCATGTGTGCAAAACTCCTTTCCAAATCGTTCTCTCCAGGAATAGTTTCGCCCCAGGCCCTTGACCGTTTTCAGGGTTTGCCGGGCGTTGTCCTCCAGCCCAAGGGCGCGGCGGAACAAATCGGGATGCTGCTCCCGCAGGGCGGTGATCTCGTCGGGTTTCATGCTGGGGCAGAAAAAACAGGACGATTTTCCCGGTTGGGGCAGCCCTGCCGCCTCGATTTTCCGGATGCAATCGTCCCGCGTCCATCCCCATTCCATCAGGGGATACCACTTGCTGTATTTTCGGTCGGCCAGGTCCCCCAGCAGCACCTTGTCGCTGCGGTAGCCTTCGCCCGCATCATAGCCAATGAACTTGACCACCCGTTTGCCCGCCGCCCACACCTTTTGACACGGCGGGTAATGGTTACAGAATTTTTCCTGCGGCCCAATCTTATGTTTTAGAGAACACCGCTTGAAGCCGTAGGCGATGGACGGTAGGCTGCAACTTTGCAGACATTCATCCTCCAGCGTCAGCCGTTTCCCGTCACGGGTGGTCTTATACACTCTGGTAATGGGTGGCATCCCGTGATCCTTCAGCCAGTCATCCATCACCTCCAGATAGGCGTAGGTGTAGGGATGCTCCGCCCCCGTATCCGCAAAGAGGATCAGGTCCACCGAGATACGGTGCTGGTGCAGCCCAATCAAAAGGACGGTGCTGTTGGCGCCGCCCCCATAGGAAACCATATTGATGCTTCATCACCTCCATCAGTTGTACGGCGGTCTACCGTATGCGTAGAAATGGGACTGCCAGTAGCTTGTGTTCAGGTTGGAATATTGGATAGGGTCGCCGCATTGCAGCATCATCCCGTCGCCCACATAGATACCTACATGAGACACGCCGCTGGTGTCGTAGGTGCCCACAAAGAATACCAGATCGCCGGGCTGGGGATCGGATACCAGGGTGGAAATGTTGTAGAGCCCCTGGGCTCCCAGCCTGCCCGTATTGCAGACGCCGCTTTGCGTCAGTGCCCAGGATACGAAGCCAGAGCAATCAAAAGAAGTGTTCGGATTGCTGCCGCCCCAGACATAAGGATATCCGATGTACTTCTCCGCCTCGGTAATGAGCGCTGCAAAGGTTTCATCTTCCAGTGCGGAAGGCGGAATATCATAGGTGGTGGGTGGTTTGGTGTACTTGTCTACATAGCCGGAGCCTGGGAACAAATCTTCCCGGTTCCCCAGCGTTGCCATATAGACCGCATACAGGGAAAGCGTTTCTTCGTCCATGATGTAGACCGGCACATGGGAAAAGTCAAAGTTTTCCAGCTTTGCCTTGCAGATATAGTAGTTATACGGTACTTCCACGTCATAGTCATTTCCATCGCTGTCTGTCCGCGTTTCCGTCCGATAGCGTACCTCCACCTCCACGGTCTGCGTCAGGATGTACTGCTTTTCAAAGAGCATAGCGATGACGAAGTTGAAGGTGGTGTCCGTGTCGCTCATAATGAGGAACAGCGCCGTTTTCCGGTCGCCCAGGGCGTCCAGCTCCAGTTCGTCGTCCGACATGATCTCCCGCAGTTCCGCTATATCGAAGGGGGCAAGGCGGGCGCCGCAGCTAATCAGGATGGATTTCAGAGTCTTGCCAGAGACGAAAAGTCAAGGACTTTTTCATCAAATTCACAAAGAAGTCACATTTTGCGGACTTCCTCACGGAGCATACGCTTGATTTTGTCCTC
>ERZ827490.4248-NODE-4248-length-11442-cov-5.878897_pt1 | contig 11442 bp, 10 predicted proteins | sample MGYA00519770_ERZ827490 | MGnify/ENA primary metagenome ERZ827490 (study PRJEB31778, sample SAMEA3449324) | human gut metagenome | biome: human gut; feature: human-associated habitat; material: faeces | place: United Kingdom | collected 2010/2012 ...
TTACCATTCTAATTTCAAAATAAGGGAAAAGAAAAAACTAATGTCCCCTTGTCCCCCTTTTGCCCTCGAAAAAGAATAAAAACAGGAAACAAACAAAATAGAAAGTTATAAAAATGCTTGGGATACGGGACAATATAAATCACAATATGAGAAAAGAAAAACTTATCAAACAACTACAAGAACGTGCCCCGTTGTTGGCAAATGCGGTCAGCCACATGGTTACGTATGTTCAAGACCGTTATCCCTCCACCTTTCCAAGCAAGGAACAGACCGAGACGGTGAATAATTACCTGCGAAGTGTCCATGTCGATGGAGACGGAAGTACATCAGAACGGAATTGTGAACACCGCCGTATCGCTTCACAGAACATTACCATTGCCGCCATCCGTATATTAGACAGCCGTCAACTTGACAGGCTTCAAGATGTGCTTGACCACATTGCATACGACAAGGAGTATTATATGCCGGAGAGAGGTTACGGTATGCACCGCTGACTTTCTCTTTTGGCTGCACCATTTATAAACCATCTTCAAAATTGACAGACGATGAAAACAAACTTGAATTATTGTATAGTGCTTTCGTCAGAGCAACTTGCATATCTGGCAGGGAGCAAGTATGGCATTGACCGCATGAAAATTCTGCACCAACTTATCGAAGCGGCAGTGCTGGAAGAAAACGATTATGCCATAAAAGGATTTTCCACAACCTTACAAGTGGGGCAAGCCATCCTTTCGGAAGTGGATTTGTCCAGTAAATTGGATTATGACAAGAAAACCATATCCCGCGTGTTGGACAAGATGAACCAGTTGAGAATTGTCGCATCTGCGCAAAGCAACAGAACAAGTGTCCACACGCTGAAATGTATATCGGCATGGATGGAAAATGGCAATCGCATAGACAATCCTTTCTATGTTCGAATCAAAAACCGACAAGAGGAAGGAGAGAATACAGGCGCACTATCCAATGATGCGAAGCCTCTTTTACCAACACCCCCGCTGGAGGAAAACGTTTCCAATTCTAATGATTACAGTCAATCAGAAGTAATGAATGAGGGCTGTATTTCTGACACTGATTTTTCCTTTGAAGACAAATTACCTGTTATATCAGACAAAGGGGAACTACTCTCGTCCTCTTTTTCTTTCCCTTCTGCTTCGGTTTCTCCACCGCCTGCGAGAGAGGAAGAATCTAACGAGGATGTTTCAGCAGATGGTCAGACATAATCATATTGGATATGGCGGTAGAGCCTATATTTTGTGCGGGGTCGCAAGAAGTTCCTATGTCGCACAAATTCGTTACACTCATCCGTACTACATAGGCGTATTCCGGCAGTCGCAAGCTCCCACCCTGCTGTCCCTTTTTAGATTGATGTCTCACCCATAACATAACAAAACATGAAGAAAAAGAATATCAACAATGAAGCTGACGAAGAAAATGACAAGAAAGTTATAAAGCGTACCCTGCGACTTGAAGCCAGAGTAACGGAACAGGAATACGCCAAAGCGAAAGAACTTGCCAAGACCTGCGGTTTATCCATGAGCAACTATGTGCGCCGCACTGCTTTAGGGCAGCATCCACGGCAACGGTTGTCTGAGCGTGAGGTAGAAGCCTTATGCAGTCTGACGGATGCAAGGGGCGACCTTATCCGTATTGCGGCAGCCGTGAAATCCATCCAAGCGGACAAACGAGCCATATACTTCCGCGACACACGCTTTGTAGAGCGATGGATGATAGCAGCTACACAGCTTATTAACCGCTGGGGCCAGATAAAGAATTACCTAACAGAATAAAAATCCTTACCTATTATGATAGCAAAAGCCAGTACCATTCCACATGGTGCAAATGCCATAAGATATTCCGTCAATAAAGACAGAGCGGATATAGTCAAAGCCAACCTGTTGCCCGATGATATTTCACCGGAAGCGATGTACGGTCGGATGATGCTCGTGCAGAAGATGTTTACCGAGAAAATCAACAAGGGCAGACCTCTTGGCAGAAACGTGATAAGAATTGAAATTTCCCCGTCCGAAAAAGAGAGCCGAAACTGGACAATGGATGACTGGGCTCGTTTGGCAGATGAGTTCATCCGGGTATTCGATTCCATAGACCTTTCCCAAAAGACCAAACGGGCTTCCTCAAAACAAACCAATCTCAAAGGTTCGCAGTACATAGCCGCCCTGCATCGTGATTCTAAAAGTGGCATTCTACACCTGCACATTGATGCCAACCGTGTGGATATGAATGGGAAAATAAATGATAGCCATAAGATTGGTGAGAGGGCAGTCATGGCTGCGAATATCATCAACGAGAGACGTGGCTGGGTGCAGTCTGAAGAAATAGGTATACGGCACAAGCAGGAAATCTCAAACTGTTGTATGGAGATACTTCGTACAATGGACAAATTCAGTTGGCGACAATATGAAATGGAACTGACAAAACGAGGTTACAAAGTACACATACAAGAAAATGATAAGGGAAAAGTTTATGGTTATTCCATCAAACGGGGTAACTCAAATTATAAATCATCCGTGTTGGGTATCGGGAGAAATCTGACCCCTTCAAAAATAGAGACTACTTGGGCAAAACTGCATCTTCAGGAACGGAAGTCTGAGTCGACAAATTCTATTCCCCAACAAACACGGACAGCCAACACTGATTTTGTTATACAACCCAAGATGGCTCCACAGCCTGTTTTAAAGCACTATGATATAGCAACAGACGAATATCACAGCTACCATGTGGATATATCCGAAGCCACTGACAATATCATCAGACAGGAGTGTTCTTTGGAGGAAGCTCAGCCGTTGGCTAAGATTGAAGAGATACAACACACGGCTCTATTACTCTTTGCTGGGTATTTGGATGCAGCCACAAGCATAGTTGCTTCAAGTGGCGGTGGCGGTTCTGACACAGGAGGCTGGGGACGAGATAAAGATGAAGATGAACTTGAATGGGCACGCCGTTGCGCAAGAATGGCAAATCAAATGTGCAAGCGCAGGAGAAGACTTCACAGATAATTCACTTACTATCAATATAAGGAAATGGGCATAGGAAGATCAAGGGGTATTTCGCCTATAAATGTCAATGACATGTTGGAGAACGTCGAAATGAACCAACAAGTTGAGTCAGAAAAACAAGAAATTGATAAACTTCTCATAGAAATAAGAGAGGCAAAGGAAACGCTGATAAAGTTCAATGAGGATTTGGAGAAGGCAATTGCTGCCGAATGCCGCATTGAGGGTGCGCTCAAAGCGGCAGCTGGCAGTTGCGATAATATTGTCAATGGCATCTGTAATGCCATCGTGAAAGCAGAACGAAACACAAACTTCAAGGCGACCATCACTCCTGAACAGCTTGCCGAACTTAGGCAACTCATAGACCATTCTATAGAAAGTTGGACTTCAGTGTTGAAAAATCATCAAGTCGAACAAACGAAACTTATCACCGAGCATGAATCCAATATGCGCAAAATCCTCAGACGGAATGAGGGTGTATGGTACTCGGACTTTTGGATGAAGGTCTTGGTGATATTCTTGCTCGTTTATACATTGGGATTAGGACTGGTCGTATATTGTGCTACATGAAAATCACGTGCAATGTAGTATAAATGGGGCGGCATTTCCGTCCCATTATTGGAAAATTTTTGATGGCTTTTATGTTTGTCTGCAAATTACCAGCAAGTTAAATCACAAATTAACAGGAAGAAATCTCGCACCTTTACTATAATAACAGGGGCTAACTTCATTAGCTGAATATCCGCTTTATTCAATGAGACAATTTTAAATTATATAACTAAATAAATAACAACAATGATTTACGGATACATTCGAGTAAGCAGCGATAAGCAGACAGTAGAGAACCAACGCTTTGAAATAAACAATTTCTGCGAGCGAGAAAAAATTAAGATTGATGGTTGGATTGAGGAAACCATCAGTGGTACTAAGGCATACGACAAGCGTCAGTTAGGCAAATTACTTAACAAGGTACAGGGAGATGATCTAATCATTTGTGCTGAACTTTCACGATTGGGACGCAACCTCTTTATGATAATGGAGATACTTAATATCTGTATGACAAAGGAGTGCCGCGTATGGACTATCAAGGACAACTACCGTTTAGGCGATGATATTCAGAGCAAAGTGTTAGCATTTGCGTTTGGTCTGTCAGCAGAGATAGAACGTAATCTCATAAGCCAACGTACAAAAGAAGCGTTGGCAAGAAAGAAAGCAGAGGGTGTTGTTCTTGGTCGTCCAAAAGGAAGCAAAAATAAAAAATATAAACTTAGCGGAAAAGAATCAATAATCAATAACATGCTAAAAGAAGGTATGTGCAAAACAGACATTGCAAAACAACTTGGCATTAGTAGAAATTTACTATATTCATATTTAAATGGAAATTGTAATATTGTAATGGAGGTTTAATAATGACAAATGGTTTATGTTTGGTAGAGGGCAAGGTATAAACTATGGAGGAATACCCAAATTGCTAGCTCCAGAAATATCTTTTGGAGGGAATTTTATGTTTGATTCAAACGGTCAATATTATAGTACAACTAAAATATATGGTTATATTAAAAAGGCGAATTGCTTATATAGTTACAAATTTCTCCTTGGACTCCTAAACTCAAATCTTTTTTGGTTTTTTATACAGAATACAGGATATGTTTTAAGAGGTGGATATTATACATTTAAGACAAACTATGTTTCTCCATTTCCTGTTCCAAATTATGAAGCCATTGACATGAGACAAGTCTCCATGGTAGAAAATATAGTTGATGATATTTTACATTGTAAATATGAACTTACAAAGGACGAAATTGCTAGTTATATCAAAGATATAGACAAAATCATTTACCAATTATATGGCTTGTCAAGTGAAGATGTAAAAACAGTTAATTTATATGCAACCCGATAATTAAAGTCACGTAGCTTATTGAATATAATAGGCTACGTGACTTACATCATAATATTACTATTGATATTTCATCTTTGTTTAATCCGTACAGACTAAAGACTTCTTGTTCAATTTTATCTGCTACTATTTTTTTCTCCTTTTCATCTTTTAACACCAATAAATTCTTAATCATTGTCCTAATAGCTGAATCTGTTTCTATGGATACATTGGGAATTGGCATGGGTTTTAAATATGCAGGTTTATATCTATAGTAACCATTTGCAAGAACTGTACCTGTGTTTTTTAGGAACCACCAACATAAACGAGAATTCATTATCGCTAATAATGTCTCATAACTTATACTGATGTCCTCTTTCTTAATATATCCGTAAATGGTGGTTGTACTATAATATTGACCGTTTAGGAACGGCACTTCTGCGAACATGTCAATCACTTGCTGCTCAGAAATAGTGAACAATTCTTCGTAGCGATAGAGTGTTTTGATGTCTCGTTTAGATGCGGTGGCAAACTTGCGTTTATTGCCCTCCTCATCCTCAATTGCACGGTTGAGCGTTGCAAAGAAGAGATTTTGAAGAATAGCATTGTAGTAATTACCATTGGTAGTGCTTTCTTCATCAAAATCTTTCAGTATCGTATGAATATACTCAGGATCAAACAAACGATTTGGAACAAGATTTTTCTGCTTGATAAACCAAATGAACATGATACGAGTTATCATGCGGATAATCTTTGTTTCTATATCTTCTCGGTCATCATCTTCAATGGAAGTGTTGTTCGGGAAAGAGACACCTGTAACTGGGTCAATAGCCCAAAGATACCAGTCGAAAAGTTCTCCATAGAATTGTTTAGTTAGTGCCTCAACAGAGAATGCCTCAGTAATGTCGGCAAGCGTCTGTTTGCTATTCTTCAACGTGGAGAATTGGTCTATAGCAGTACGACAGCCGCGTCCCTCACCTAACAGATAAGTATAGCGCATAGTGTCAGTAGATACTTTTTCATATTCGCCTTGTTTATTGAATCCCCATGTCTCACTTACATATGAGAAGCGGAGTACACTTTCGTTTTTCCGGTAGCCAAAAACGAATGCACCAGCATAGCCCATATTGCGCCAGTCTGTAGTAAGCATATCACGGATGCCGTGGCGGTTCCTTTCTATATCAACTTTCTCATTGAGTTCTACTTCATAGACGGCAATTGTCTCGCCATCTGATAGAGAAATGTTTCCCAAACTAAGAGCTTCCTTAGCCAAACGGCTACTCACATGGATAGGTGTAGGTGTGCGCCAGAATTTCACTTTGTTGTGAAAAATATCGTAAAGCAATCCTTGCCATGCCTCACGGCTGTATTTTGCTTCAATTACTTCCTTGTAGTTCATAATTTATGCTTCTTTAAATGATTCAGATAATATGATTTCGGCTTCCGATTCTATTTGTTTCAGCATTTCTGCCTCTGCCATGTAGTATGGGGCATATTTATTTGCCATCTGTATAATCTCGTTCAAGGCCTCATCGTGTGTCATGCGTGCTTTGCCACTAACACGGCGTAGGTCTTTCTGAATTCGTTGTAAACGCTTGGAGATGTAAGTGATAACTCCGCGTTCTGCAAGTGTTTTCAGTTGAGCGACTTTCAGATACAGTTCGCTGTCGTCAATCTCACGCATGAAATTAGAGAGCAGGTTAAGTGCGGTACTAACCTGTGCGCCACGACTTGAAGGATCATCTTGACCAAATTCTTGATTTTTGATTTCTTCCTCTTGTATAGTGTGGAACTTGCGCAATGCTTTTTCAACATGGTTGTGGTGTTGCTCTATGCGTTCCACAGCCAGCTCTTCAGGCGTAGCCTTGAAGTATTTCAATGCGTCAAGCACAGAAAGTTCTTTCGCATTCTCTGATACGAGGAAGAACACCTTACGGAAGTTGGTTTTCAAAAAAACGAGAGTATCACCAGACAGCGTAACACCATCAACAGCCCGCGACGCACGACCAGTACGGCTACGAAGTGACAGCTTTGCTATTCGGTTATACTCACGGCGATTGGTCTTATACAATGTGCGTAGCTCTTCATAATAAGGCAACTCTTGGTTAAGGTCTTTCTTTTGCTCTTTCATCGCCTCGTCAAAGAGCTTGCTCAGGTTACGGTCTATCACTTCGTTCTGCGAATAAATCTGATTGTCTTCTCCAAATGTAGAGTGAAATGTCTGGATTTTGCTCAGGGCAATCTGATTAAGATTGATTTCTCTGTTGCCCTGACGTGATGGATAGAAGACATAGTTATAAATGTGTTTCGATACAGATCCAATACGGTTTACACGTCCAATACGCTGCATCAACCGTGTAGAGTTCCATGGTGTATCATAGTTGACGATTACATTTGATCGGTGTAAGTTGATGCCTTCTGCCAGTACGTCTGTGGTAAGTATGATATTGTAGTCGTTGAGCTTGTTCTTGAAGTTGGCATCAAAGTTCTCTCGAATGGTTTTGAAGAGATTACTACGATTTTTAGCAGAGATAACCAATACGTCTTTGCGGTTTATACGTTTTGCAAGATACTCTACTGTATTTATAGATTCTGAGAACACAACAAGTTTTTGTTCTGGATTACGTTCTACCCTGAATAACTCGTGTTTCAGCAGTTCATTAAATTTGGCAAATTTGGAATCATCCGCATCTGTCACAACCGACCAGTCAATATACATTTGTTCAAGAATCTTTTGGTCAGCTCGAAGCATCTCAATAAACTCCGGACGGAAATCATTTGCTGTAAACTTTGCATTCTTCGGGTTGTCCTGTGCCTTGGCATTCAGTTTCTCTTCTATTTCTTCCTCGCTCCATCCTGCTGCCAACAAATTGTTAATATCAAGATCTGGAGCAATGAACACCTTATCGTTATTGAACATGTCAATCATATTCTGATTTGCAATCTTGAAGTTCTCAATGGAAACTTGGAACGCATGGAAACTGCTTTCTAGACGTTTCACTAGTCCATTCTTGCGGATTCCGGCCAAGGAGCGGCTAATGGTTTCTGCATTGTCATATAAGCCATTTGCGGCTTCAGGTTTCAGATAAGCAATAGCTTGATAACGTGCATAACTCAGGTCTTTAGTAAGCGTGAGCATAGCTTTCTCAAACAAGTCTGCCAAATGCTCATTCAGTTCATAGCGACTTTCTATTGGGCGTTCCACTTTGGGAAAACCATTCACATCTTTGTTGTAGCGTGGTACATTTTCGATGTCGGTACGTGTACGACGAACTGATAGAGGCTTTATGATGCGGTCGCGCACTTGCTCAGCCAGTTTTTTGAATTTGGTCAAATCAAACTCAGGCTCATTACGAAATCGCTTAAACTCCTTGATGAGCGGACTGAAAAAGGCCGTAAGATTAGCTACTCCATCTATGGTACAATGGCGTGGGTCTTGAAAAAGGAGGATTTCATTATAAATATCGGCTGGTGAGTTATTCATTGGGGTTGCCGAAATGAGCATCACCTTTTTTTTGTAGCCCTTGATATGCCCTTGGTTGATGCGTGGCATCTTGCAGATTTCCTGTAACTGCTCGAAAGCGTTTGTAGTGTGAGAGCGGAACTTGTGCGCTTCGTCCACAAGGACAAGATCGTATTCGTCAGCGTTCCAATAGTCATAGTTATCCTCATCAAGAACCTTGTTCAAACTGCCATTTGTAATAAATTTGGTATATTTGTCAATGCCAAAATCTTTGAAAGTGGTTTTCCAGTTCTGCTCCACAGCCGGGGGATATACCACAAGTATTTTGGTGTTGTCGCGCCCATTCTCCTGCAAAAACTTCTTGGCAATCATTGTAGCGATAACAGTTTTACCCAAGCCCACAACATCGGCAAGAAAGAAACCATCATAGCGCAGAAGCTTCTGATACCCCTCCACTACGGCATCCATTTGATAATCGTATTTAGTGTAGTTCTCTGGAACATTAAGTGGATTCTCATCGTCCGCATCCATCACACGGTCAGAAAAATACTCAATGAGCATCTTTATGTATAAGTCATAAGGAGATATATCACCTTTGAGATAAGTACGCTCTATATTGATTTTGAGATCTTCAGCAGTTATCTCGCATCCTTCAGCTTCTTTCCAAAGCTCTTCAAATTCATCTTTCGCAAACTTTACATCTTCATACTGTGACATTTTTACATTGAATTCGTATTGTTTATCCTCTGTGATGCCCAGTCCGTTACCGGATAGATTACTGGAGCCAGTTATGGCAATTCCTTGTGTGTACTGATTGAAATCATCAGGATATAATACGTATATCTTGGCATGAATCTTCTTTGATGGATGCGCACGCAGTTCCAGTTTCCCGTCTACCAAGTCCGTTACCATCTGAAAGATACCGTCTTCTATTTCCCTTTTGTATCCGGATTGTTCGATGTCTCTACGTATTTGCTGCAAGCAGTCGGCTTTAACCTCTTCTTCTGCCCCAAAGAATATTCTCCCTTGACGAGCAGCTTCTGCTATGTACTTATCTACGTTTATACCAATTAACACACGAGCCTTGTTGATATTGTCTAAAAAAGGCCGCAAAGAGAAATAGCCTGATGCACGGAGGAATCCTACCACCGCATCAAGATTCTTTATTGAAGGATTGTTACTGAGGACTCCTTCAAATTCGCACATCAGTGTGTTGCCGTTCTTGTTAGTGAATATATGTGAGTTCATTTTTTACTTCTCCTATATTTTTGATTGCTTGCATTGGGATGCTCGGGATTGGTCATCTCAAGATAACCAGCCTCGACAAGAGCCATGATATATGTTTGGATATTCTTGCTATGGTATGTCACACCTGCCCTTTCAAGAATTTCCTTGCTGCTACGTGGCACACTACAGAAGTTTACTATATCCCTTTGTTTATTTGTTATTTTAGGACGCTTAGTGTCAGAGTCTACATTAAAAGTGTCAGAGTTGGTATCTAAGCTAGTGTCAGAGTGTCTAAGTTTAGTATCAGAGTCTGCATTAAAAGTGTCAGAGTTAGTATCTAAGTTGGTGTCAGAGTCTCCAAGTTTAGTGTCTAAGTTGCCATTAACTTGGTTACTTTTATTGCTGGCTTGGTTACTTTTCTCGTTAACTTGGTTACCTACTGGCCTATTTATAGTAATCACGAACTCATTTGTCCTGTCATTATTGGTGAACGAGACATTCACATCCTCAGACAAGGCACGAAGCATACCACTACCCGCTCCTGTGTAGGGAAGCAAGTGAATGGCATTTGTAAAAAGGAACATATTGCGTGGCATAGAAGTTCCCACAACAATATCATCTACGGAAAGCCCATTAGGGAGAGTTCCCGGGCTGTGTATCTCCACTCTATCATCAAAGATGAAGATGCGGATAGGGGCTTTCGCATTCAGCGAGCGATGTACCAAAGCATTTACGGTGAACTCAACAAGACTGGTGTAGGGTATCTCCAACACTCCCTTCGAATTGAATTCATCCCCAACTTGTATATGACGCAAGTTCCGGGTGAAGAAATCCATAATAGTCTCGAACTGATGAAACAGATTGCCTTCAATGTCGGCATCATTCACTTTATCACGAAATTGTGTACCGCCAAGACTATTACCCACAAAACAGATACACTTTGCCGTCATTACTGGAAGCCAACGCTGAGTGTACTTCCCAAACAATAACATTGCGGCCACTGTGATTTTTCCATCGGGTCGGATGAAACGTAGGTTACGCAGCAACTTCTCCCCATCGTGCCCACTGGCGATAGCAGAACAGACTGTATCTAAAGAGATTTCACGGAATGCATCACCCACCAAACCTTTTCTCACCAATACTTTTTCAAACTTGTTGCTTAAAAAGGTTTTGATGGTATTCTCGTCCAAGTCCTTAATCGTAGCATCCCGAACACCTGCTTCATCAGGCGAGAAACTGCCGCAGTCGGTCATCATCTCGGCAAGCTCGGCATTATCGAACACCTTGCGCTTGTCGGCACCGTTCTTCACCCACACAATCCCCCGATTGTCATGGTAAGGCTTATTCACCCCTTCTTTAATATGAGCCACAACAAGGCTTCCGCCATCCACAGAAATAGTTTCTACATCAACAAGGATGGCAGGAACAACATTCTCTGATGCGATATTTCCAAGTATATTAGTGGTTTCCTGTACTTCTTGATACGACAAAGGATTGACACTACCAGTTTTGTCCTTCACGCCAACAACCAGTGTACCACCACGTGCATTGCTGAACGCCACCAATTCGCAACCAATATCATAGTTGTCAAGAATCCGCTCTTTGAACTGCACCTTACTGACCTCGCCAAGTTTAATCTGTTGGATAATATCTATTTCTTTCATTGTTCAAATGTTTTTGGTTGAGCAGCCTACCTGCATCAATGTTCAAAGCCTCTGCTATACGCAGGAGGTTTCTTGCGTCAGGCTGCATGGTATTCGTCACCCATTTGGAGACAGTAGCCCTGTCTTTTCCTAATTGCTCTGCCAGCCACTTACTGCTTTTTTGCTCTTCGGCAAGCACAATCTTCAGCCTGTTAATCCTTT
>ERZ827490.4252-NODE-4252-length-11427-cov-4.231182_pt1 | contig 11427 bp, 8 predicted proteins | sample MGYA00519770_ERZ827490 | MGnify/ENA primary metagenome ERZ827490 (study PRJEB31778, sample SAMEA3449324) | human gut metagenome | biome: human gut; feature: human-associated habitat; material: faeces | place: United Kingdom | collected 2010/2012 ...
GCCGGCTCGCCCGCGCCACCGGGCACCTCGCGCCCGTCGGTCTCCCCCGCCGGCGCCGTGGCGCCCAGGGGCTCGATCACCACATGCGGCGCCATGGCCCCGGAGGCATCCACCACGCCGCCGGCACCGAAGGCCCCGCCCACGGGCGTCACGAACCGCGCGGACACGAGCGACCCACCCGTGCAAGCAACGCCGCCATCGGCACCGGCCGCGTCGAGCCACGAGGCGTCGACCGAAAGCCCGCACCCGGCCGAGCCGTCGCCAGCGTCCTGCAGGTACAAACCGTAAGCGTACACGCCGGCGGCGGGCGCGGCACCGAAGGCGACGACGCGCCCGCCGCCGCGCACGGCCATGTCGCCGGCGATCACGCCGGCCACGGCCTCGCCCGTGACGTTCGCCCCGTCCGCCCGGGCATCGACGGTGCAGCCGTCCACAACGAGCGCTCGCGAGACGTGGATCGCGCACTGCGAGCCCGATGCCGCCAGGGACCCGGTGCCGCTAAGCGTCAGGTCGCCCCACACCTCCATGCCGCACTGCGCGATGTCCGCGTCGGGCGCATGCGACTCGACCACCGAGTTCTGCCCCACAAGCGTCACGACCAGGTCGCCGTCTGCGCCGATGGCGTCGCCCGCGTAGCCGTCAAGCTCCAGATGGCCGGCATCGGTCCAGGCCCAACCGGGGCCAGACACGCCCGGCTCGCAGTACGTCGCGCCCGCGATGAACAGGCTCTCCGCGCCCGCGGCATAGGAAGGCCCGCCCAGCAAGACGCATAGGCAGGCCATGGCAGCGATCGCGATGTGATGACGGCTGGTGTGGGACTCGGCGGCAAACATACCCGCTCCGATCTTCGCAGGAGCCAATAGGATGTGCACCAGAAAATGCCCTGGTGGCAGCACTTATCAGTTTAGCGAGATCGATGCGGGGGCAAAGAGAAATCGCGTGGGCGAAGTCCACAATTAGGTGTAAATCGTTTTGCCAGTCGGTGAAAGGAAGAATCGACTTACAACCTCCGTTTCGATTCTTTAAAAGCAGGTAGCATCCTTCAAATTGACAGCATGATACTCCGAAGTGAATCTGAACTTGCGTCATGACATCTCAAGCAATCTGGATTTGGTAATGTAGATGCGATGCAATAAGAATGTATATTCGTTAAATTTGGGTGTGGATGATGGAGGACGGCGTCGTGATTGAACTGCTCTTTCGGGCCTTCTCCACGAATTCGCTGATCCAGGATCTTGTTGTGTTCTTGAGGATCCGGATGTTTTCGGTCGCTTCAATGTCGATTTCCACCTTTGCCTTGTCGGCGATGTCGTCCGGCAATGTCGGCAAACCCTTGAGATCAGTCTCCCTGTACTTCTTGGTAAACATGGAGACGTATCTTTCGACAAAGAGCTTTTTGTCGCTTATGCTTAGCTTGGAGAAGAGGCTCATCAAACTGAAGCGGGAGAGGAGTTCCGCCGGGAAAGTTTCATCGATCTTCCCGAGGGGGCAGTTTGTCGTGAACACGATGATAAACCCGCGGAGATCATGCTCCATCCCTTGGGAGTCCGTGAACGATCCTGTCTCGAGGAGATCGAGGAAGAAGTTCCAGACGGCGGGTTCAGCTTTCTCGAACTCGTCCACCAGGAGAATTCCGGCATCGGATGAGTCGATCTTCTTTCCCAGCTCGCCTTCTTCGCCTCCCATGTATCCTCTCGGGCTGCCGATCAGGGAGTTGAGAGAGTCCTTACTGCTGTAGTTCCCGAGATTGACCTTAGGGAGGGGCTGGCATGGCGCGATTGCCTCGCAGAGGATCTTGGCAACTTCTGTTTTCCCGACACCCGAAGGGCCAAGAAGGAGCAGCGAGAATACTGGCTGCTCGCCGAGCGCATTGAAGAGCCTGAAGCTGCGCGATCGGGATTCGAAGGAGCGTTTGAATTCGATCTGGCCTATGAGCTCGCTTTCGAGGGTGGTGAGGACTTGCATGAATTCGAGTTCGTCGAGGGATACGAGTGTTCTCTTTCCTCTTTTGTCCTTCTGGGTGCCCTCATCGACCTCGATGTCGCAGTCTATTATGTCGTCGAACATGGTTCTCAATTGGTATGCTCCTTCGTTCACGGTTTTATCGTCTCCGATGAAGAGGGTGCCAAAGGGTAGCTGGTGGACGAGGAGCTCGAATTTCGATGCCAGCTGGAGATCACCCGATAGTAAGCCCATGAATGATGAAACGTCCACGACGAGCTTTTTCTCGGAAAGGAGCTCGGAGATTTGGTCGCTTCCGTGTAGTTCGAGAAGTGACATCAACTTGAAGCCGTCTACTCCGAGCTGGTCGATCAGGGCTTTATACTGGGATTTGTTGTATGTGACGAGTTTGCGCATGGCATTGCCTATCAAGCCTCGAAGGACACTGCCTGAATGACAGCAAGGATGTCTATGTAATAGCCCTGTTCTGCCCGATTGCCGCCGACGGTCATGGCTGTGGGTGACGGGTTCTTTCCGCATATAACAATGTCGTTCTGCGGCGTGCGTTTTGGGTCGCCTGGCTGCTGGAAGTAATCAAAGGGGCTCTTCATCTGGGCCGGGGTGATTTCCCCTTTGCATATCCCGACGATGCCGACCTTTCCGATGAGCAGGTCGTCGATTGTGTACCCGCTTTCGAACATCTCTTCTCCGTCGAGGGGAATCTTCGCGTACAGCGGCGTTCTTCTTCTTGCGCGGTTTCCTCTGAGCTTGAAGGCTGCGCCGTCTCCTATGAAGGATTGCATCATGTGGCCGATGTCGAGGTCTCCGGCATCGGGGACGGTGATTCCGTCAAAGGTCCCGCTCATGATCGCCATGATGCCTCGAATCTCATCCTCATTGATGAGCTTCAGCGAGACATCGCCAATATATGCGAGGTCGCCTTCTGCAAGCGTTGTTCCGCTTTCGGGGGGCTTTGCAGTGCTCCATTATGTCGGCGAGCATCCGGCTATTTGTGTTCACGTATTCGAGGGTGTCCACGATCTTCTCTTGTTTTTCGTGCCTGACGCTTCCTTCGAGTTTTGCCCTGAGTTTCGTCAGGAAGGGAGGGTTGAGCTCCGCTTCGGCGTTCAATGATGCTCTCTTTGTCGTCCCGTTCTGGTTTTCCTTGGAGCTTGTAGTCTTGAGCTTGTTGTCCAGGAGCATCCTCGTCTCGAACACCTTCTGCTGATTCATGTAGTAGACGGTGAAGAGGCCTGGTATTTTATTTTCTGGCATAGTTCCTCCGCTCCTTTCCTTTAGCGTGGGGCTGTCGTTGTTTTCGCCCCTCGTTATCCGCGTAGCATCCGTTTCACACCATACGTATCATTGCCACTCCGAAAAAGCAATCGAACTCACCATGCAGCTGAGACGGATAGAAGACCATGGTCACAGCGAAGAAGGCGCGACCGGCTCATACTTCGATCTATGCAACAAATGAAATCAAGCCGGCACCGTGCAAGAGCAAACCAAGACCGCTGGCGCTAAAGCGCACGGCAAGCGGAGTATCGGTGCTACTTCTGTACGGGTTACCTAAATCGGTTCTCAAGCTCCTCCAAATTTCTCAAGAACCAGCGCCTTCTAATCGCTCCAGTTTTCGTTTCAATGTTCGTTTCTTCCAGTGCATTTTTTATCTGATGTATCCATTCAACTAAAGCCGCCGATGGCACTCCGTCCGGATTCCGAACGTTATGAAGATGCACAAAGAACTCACGAAGCGCCTCTTGATTCGACGCATCTTCTCTGCAAAATGTCTTGACAATGACCCTCGGACTAGCATTAACCAACACTTTGACATCGCGTTTCGCAGCATCGTTGAGACGACGAGCAAGCTCCCTGCCCGTCAGTCCCTGCGCTCCTTCAGATATCATCAACTGACTCGTCATTCTTTTATTCAACTCTGCCCAAGCATAACGCTTGAGATCTTCAGCGAGCGCCCGTCTCTCCCGCCTCTCGTCTGCACAAAATACTGGTCCAGAAAGGTACTCAGAAGCTTTTTCTGGATCAGCATCGATCACTTTCTTGCAATATTCGATAAAGTCATTTTGCGAAAAAGGACATTCCCATTCGAGATCAGATAACAGGTAATAAACCTCGAGCACGTCGTGCAAACAATCGACTGAATAATGTGCCCCGGAAACTAAAGCAAAATAACGCTTCGCGAGGACATCCACCTTCTCGTCATCAAGAGCGTACGCGTGCCTCATCTCAGCAGCGATCTCTCTAACATCGAGGGTATCGATGTTATTCGGATACCTTTTTCCAATGTACGCTTTAAACCCTTGCTCAAGATCATCCTTTGTTACTTCGCCTGAAGGTTCGAATGCTTTACCTATCACGGAGAAATCAGAGTATTGCTCGTAAAGAGACACGCTACGATCGTATTCCAGGGCCTCCGGACTGAGCAAATTCTCTCGCCTTCCGTTTTGTGGCATGGAAGGCGCGCTCCCCATGGAGGTCAACAAAGCAAAATGGACTGCGTCCCGTAGAGCGTTAAACCGATTTTGGGGTGCAATTCCTGTATCTTGAACCGCCTCAAGACTGCAAATTCTTCCGATTAGCTCATGAGCACGAATCATTGCCCGAGCATTTACGCATCCGCTGGCCTCAACCCCCGCAAGTATGGCACCATGTATATCAAGGTCTTCCGATGGGCGACAATCTCCCATGAGAATTTCTTCGGCCAATGCCGACGGGCACGGCCTGAATGGATAGACTTTCCAAATTAGTTTTTCGCGTACGTCCCTATCGAACTCTCGCATCGATTGCACATCACTGCCTCCCCAGGCATTTGAAACCAGCATGACCTTCAACCCAAGTCTTTCGACAAGATCGTTCATCGTTCCGAATAGCGCCAAATCGTCGCTATCTTTAGAACGCCTCTCCACATCATCGAATACAAGAAAGTGCTTCTTTCTGAGCATTAGGCAGGCAACGGATTGTATCCCGACGGAGAGATTCACGGATAATCCCGTTCTTTTAATTAAAGCCCCCGAAATACCGTTGAGGGCGCCCCCTATCGTTTTGGCAGCAGCTTGCGACCTCATGTCTTTATCGTTAAGGTGTACGAGCGCCATCACAATGCGTTCGTATAAATCTTCAGCAGTAGCAATCCCGAACATAGAAACGCGGACAAGGTCGTATTCGCCCTCTTCGAGATGCTTGGTGAGCTTCTCTTCAATGAATCGGGTCTTTCCCGACCCCCAATCTCCCTCAAGTGCAATTGCATATTGATTGTCCTTATCCTTGAGATAGGAATCGATATGACCGATGAGCTGATCAGCTGGTTCTTTTGACCGGCATGTCTCCATTATTCCCTCCAGCATCAACTTAGGGCGAAAGATTTCTTTCGCTGCGATAGATCAACCCGCAACTGAGGCCGCCCCGTCCACAACAATGATGGCATAAACTCGATTGAAAGCTGGCGGTTAGACCATGCTCAAGCTTTACTGTTACCTACAGCGCCTAAACCAGTATCAGCCCCTACCCGTTGCCTTGTTAATTTTCCTATACATCTTGGAAACATGACCACTAATGGGGTCATTCGGAAACGCCTTCTGAGCTCTTGCAACATATGAAAGATAGTTTCCATGGCGGCTTGGGTCCGAAGCGCTTCGCTTGTCACTCGATCTGTTCCCCTTCGGAGAGTAATGCTCGTACAATGCGCTTACGCGCTTCTTACTCGGATGCTTGTCCGGATTATCAGCCAGCCTGCCGATTGATTTAGCAGCACGATAAAACCTATTGTAAAACCTTCCGACCGTAGATTGGCGAATTCGAACATCGTTACCGTCAAAATCAAATCCCAAAAACGAAACATGATTTCCAGCATGATGCGCGGTTCGCACAACTTCCATTTCTCCTGCGAGCAATGCACCAAATGAAAGTTGCTCGACCTTTCCATCGTTTATACGGTGGATTTTGGTTTTTTCATCTTGTAGTTCAACTGCAGGAACTCCCTGTGCCAAAGCAAGAGCTTTACTTGCTGTTTTGAGATCCTTGGCAGGGACGACAATGATGAAGTCGTCGCAATATCGTATATACCTGCCATTCACGCTGGCAACACACGCGTTAATCTGGGCATCGGTATCAAACATATACATATTCGCCAACACGCCACTTGTTGCCAGTCCTTGGGGAATGCCCCTCGCATCATGCCTTTCTTTCCAGGGCACAACAATCGAAGAATCCTTGTAAGCCGTAAACTCCGCAGGTGTCAAGATGCGCGGTAGCCTGTTAAGGCTCCTTAACGCCTTGGATCGAACTTTGGACGCAGAATTGCCAAACGTGAACGGGTCGTCTGGCTGAAGATCAATCCAGCAAAGTCCGTTCCTTCTCGCCAAATCGCCAACAGGCCAATAGCAGTAATGCAATATGTTTTTCAGGACTTGGTAATGGTCCGGTGGAAGCATGCCCTCGTTAAAGAACCCTCTAACGGCCTTGCGTAAGTAACTATGATCGAGGTTATCGAAAAAATGGGTGAAGTCTCCCGTGATAACTAGCGAATCCCCCTGCCTGCGAATGGCATCGATTGCATCTGCAGCAACAGAGTAATTAGTGAGGTGAAATCCGCTTCGATAAGCTGCAGCAACGCCGCCGATGCCCGTTTCTAAGGCACGACGGTCATATAACTTGCCCCATTGCAGCGCATAATACTGAAAAATCCTGTGATCCAAGTGAGATGCATATGCGATATCTCTCGTCTTCAGGGTTTTCTTGCCGTCCCTGAATCTCACATGGCAAAGCTTATTCGCAATTAAGGGAAGAAATGCGTGACGCTGAATAAAATCTGCATCACAAACCCTCGCCTCGACATCCTTGAATGCAACACGGTAATCGAAATGCGCGTAGCTCTTCTTTGTCGCATACCCTGGAATACGAGACGGGTCGAAATCGTTCACGGGCTCACCGCCTTTAATCAACCTGCTCGGTATATAGGAGCGGCTCACCCAAACCGAGCAGGCTAACATGAGGTGAAGCGAGTTCACCAACGCAATGCGGCCGCCCATTCCAATGCTTGCCTATGGCATACTAGATGGAGATGCGGAGATAACCGATATGATCATCAGCGCCCTTGCCCAGCTATGCGCAGGCAACGTCGGCATCAATAGTGCGAACGTCGGAATTTCGTCGTTTGCGCTATTGACGGCGATAACGCACCTTTACGCCAATGCGTAAAGCAGTTCAATTGTACCCGAAATCCTATCTTGAAACACACGATCGTATCGGATTAGAGATATATAACCTACCTGAACCTACCTGAAGGAGAGTTATCGAATCTGCATTGGCATCAGATTCGTGAGGCCTCAGCGTCAACAAATGCAGAGTCTGCGCTTTAAGATAAACGGAAGACTGCTTCGGTTTTTAAATCTATTCTCAACCTGCCGCCCACAGGAGCTCCAACGGAAACACTGTCAGTTCAAGTTATGAACGCGTTAACCCCACTGCACCACTGGGTAACCGTTTGATTCGGCGTGGGCTATTCGACTTGAGCTTCAGTTCCGCTTTTAACAATTTTTGCATGCTGCTTAGCTATGAATTTCTCTGACCATGCTTGGAAATCCTTCGACGCCTCACCCTCCATTCGCGAGGTCAGCGACTGCTGAATGCTCTGAAATTCGTTTGCAGCACCTTCGTTTGCGGCATCACGCAGTTTGTAAAGCAGATCGTTGCAATCGACGCAGAGAGTCAGCTTCTTATCTCCGTTGTCTACTGAGGCGAATGCCTCTAGTAGTTTTTTCTTTCTGCCGCAGCAATCACACTTCAATTTCTCTATCCCCCTCTTTTAGTATTTCGACCAAGTTTTCAGTCAGCGTTTTCATATCGCGCTCCGTGACCCTCTTGCGAGATCTCATGGCTTTTTCAAATAGAGGCTGCAGGTAATCTCTGATTTCCTTCTCCTGCTCTTTCGGGCTCACTAGTTTTTCTTGGAGCTTTCTCAGGCTCTTTTTATCGGAGTCAAGTTGGGATATGACAGCATCCTGCTCTTCTGCAGTTAGGAGATACTCTATTTCCATATTGACGAAGATAGCGTTGAACATTCGAGTCGTCCATAGCGCGTCGTCCTCTCGGATTATGTCTCCGACGGCCTTTGTCGCCGCCCCCGCGATGCCCCCTATCAGCAGGCCTCCGCTCATCCCGATGACCTGCACTGCTTTTTTGCCGACTTTGTCGGTGAGCTTTTTCCCCGCGATAGCGCCTGTCGCCGCCGTCCCGGCAATCGTGCTTCCGAACGACACGAGCAGGGACGTTATGTTCTTCGTATACTGAGCCCCTGACAGCCTTCCTTCAATCAGCCCGTACGTATCCGGTACGGTAAAGACCACGAACATAGCCCCCTGGGTAATTAGGTTCGATCCAAGAAACTTCGCGAAGCTCTTCTGTGCCGCGGCGCCGTATATGGCCTTCTTCCCTGCCATCGCCCGAAATGCGTTTACTATTTCCTGCGCCGCTTTGGATCCTATCCTCTTGGTGATACGCGTAGCCAATGGGTTTATTGCGTTCATCAAGCTGGTCCTGGACAGCTGGGAGGCAATGACGCTTCCGGCGAAGCTGAGCCCGTAGACCCTGATGCCCGTAACGATTGCGTACTTTGCCGCCTCTTTTGGACTTCGGGTGCTCCACAGTGCTTGGGCAAATGCGCAGACGGCGGAAATGCCCAGGGCGGAAGTGCATGTTATCGAGGACTCGGCGAAGTCGTAGACGAGCGATTCCACTGTTCCCGGCTTGGCAAGGTTGCGAACCTGCTGGTATGAAAGGTTGCTCTTGCGGATGATATCAAGCGCCGCCTCCGGATCGTTGACGCCTTTAACGGTTCCTTGCTCGATACGCGTTTTCATATAGGCGACAGCATCCGCGTACTGGTCCTTCGGAACTTCAATCTTCATCGGGTTGTCGTTGAGATCATAGTATCTGAATTCCTTGGCGCCAGCTGGCGTTTTCTTGAAGCAGGCTTCTACGGTTTGGTATGCCGTTTTGCAGAACTTGCACTGCACCGGGGATGCCCCAACAATTTTGTCGGGTCCGTTCTTGGCGTTATCTCTTCCGACTACCGTTGACTTCTCGCCGTGAATCCAATCAAGCTTCGCGCCGGCTTCCTCCGCGTAGATTCCATGGCCCGTCTTCGTCTGTCCTGCGCCATAGGCTGCATTGAACATAATGCCCCCGACGCTGAAGGAGTTCAGGGCGCTGATCGTCGACCTCTCGGCCAATTCCTCCGCTTCTTTTCTTTGCCTTATCGCATCGGAGCGGTACTCTCTGAACGCTTCGTACATAGCTTTGCTCTCGAATACAGCGAGGGTCTCGTCTTTGCCTTTGAGCGCATATCTTCGATTTCCTTTATCCTTGCGCTCCAGGATGTCGTAATCCTCGGGATCGAAGAAATCCCATGGGATGATGCGGTAGATAGCATTAAGCTTATGGGCCTTCTCACCGGTTTCCTTCGCTTTTGCTTTGGCTTCTTTGTTGGCGGCCTTCACATCTTTCTTGGGGGCTTTGGATATGAATGCGCGATCGGTGAGGGCGATTCCGGCAGGGTATCCTCCATATGAGATCATGTCTGCCCAGAGAATGACGTGGTCGTTGGGGACGGGCAGACACCTTTGGATCTTCTGAACCTCTTCATGGGCGGGTTTACCGCATACGCCTTGCAGCTCTTCGATCATCGCTTGTAATTTCTGGTCCATGGCGGCTCCGTAACCCTATCCTTTCGTCGAATTATCCCACATTCAGATTAAGTAAAAAATTCTATGCCTTTCATCGGTAGTAGAAATGGCTACTGGGAAGCTCTTCTTGCCTTCGAAGCATTCAGTAAGAACGGGGCCTCTACCAAAGTTGCTCTATCAATCAAAAAGTCCCGCCACATTGGAAAGCGTGGCGGGACACGAAAAGCATTTATCCAACCTTGAACTAGCCGGGATGACGCCGGGCTGCAAGCGCTGCCTGCACGTCTTCTGCGATACCCGCGCCGCGCAGCCGAAGCCGGAATAGGCTAAGACGCGGCGACAGAGCCCCAAAACGCAACAGGCCCGGCGGCGAATCGAATCGCCGCCGGGTCTGGAAGCATCTGCAGGGCTCGCAATTAGCCTGGCGACCGCTGCCGCTCTTACCGGCACAGAGCTATACGCTAGTCACAAGAAAGGCCGCCGTTAAGGAACAGCGGACTTGACTCTCGCATATTCAAGGGCGACTAGAGTGTCTTGAGGTACTCCCCCAGCTCTTCCTCCCAGTCGGGCATGTGGAAGCCTGCCGACTCCAGCTTGGACAGGTCGAGCGCGGAGTGGACCGGGCGCGGGGCGATGGGGCCTGCGGCGCTGGCGTAGTAGTCGGCGGTGCTGACCGGGACCACTTTGTCCCCGTTGCCGTTGGCAGCCTCGAAGACGGCGCGGGCGATGTCGGCCCAGCTCCTCACGGCGCCCGAGCCGGTGCAGCCGTAGGTGCCGTAGGGGGCCTTAGCGTCCAGCACGTGGAAGATGGCGGCGGCCATGTCGCGCGTGAAGGTCAGGCGGCCCAGCTGGTCGTCCACGACGGTGACCTTGTCCAGATTGTCGTCCGGGTCGGCGACGCGGTCTGAGAGGCCCTTCATGGTGTTTACGAAGTTGTGCCCCTCGCCGATGACCCAAGAGCTGCGCATGATGTAGTGGCGCGGGCAGCCGGCCACGGCGATGTCGCCGGCGGCCTTGGTCTGGCCGTAGACGGACAGGGGGCTGAGGGGCTCCTCCTCGTCATGGACCTCGGCGGTGCCGTCGAAGACGTAGTCGGAGCTCACGTGGACCAGCGTGATCCCGTGCTCGGCGCAGGTGCGGGCGAGCAGGGCCGGGCCGGTGGCGTTGGCCTTCCATGCGGCCACGCGGCCCTCGGGGGTCTCGGCCCGGTCGACCGCGGTGTAGGCGCCGCAGTTGATCACGGTGCCGTAGAGCGACCAGTCGTACTGTGTGTAGGCGTCCGGGTCTGACATATCGAAGGTGTCGATGTCGCAGAAGTCGAAGTCCTTCGCCACGCCGCGCTCCTCGGCGAGTGCGCGGACCGCATGGCCCAGCTGGCCGTTGCAGCCGGTGACGAGCGTCCTCTTGGGCGCCATTGGGACGACGTCCCTGAGCATCGGGTGGTTGAGGTCGGCATCGGAGACGGTGGCCTGGTCCAGCGGGATGGGCCAGTCGATGGCGAGCTCCGGGTCGGCGAGGTTCACGAAGGTGTAGGTCCTCTTGAGCTCGAGGGACCAGTGGGCGTCCACCAGGTAGGTGTAGGCGGTGCCGTCCTCCAGGGCCTGGAAGGAGTTGCCCACGCCGCGCGGGACGTAGATGGCCTTGGACGGGTCGAGCACGGTCGTGTAGACCTTGCCGAAGGTCTCGCTGCCCTCGCGCAGGTCCACCCAGGCGCCGAAGACCGAGCCGCGGGCCACGGAGATGAACTTGTCCCAGGGCTCGGCGTGGATGCCGCGGGTGACGCCGC
>ERZ827490.4253-NODE-4253-length-11424-cov-2.866039_pt1 | contig 11424 bp, 8 predicted proteins | sample MGYA00519770_ERZ827490 | MGnify/ENA primary metagenome ERZ827490 (study PRJEB31778, sample SAMEA3449324) | human gut metagenome | biome: human gut; feature: human-associated habitat; material: faeces | place: United Kingdom | collected 2010/2012 ...
CGTGGAGGGGAAGAGCACCGAGGAGCTTTTGGCCCCCGTTGACGCGCTCGACGGCAAGTCGGTGGGCGAGGCGCTGCTCACCCCAACGCGCATCTACGTGAAGCAGGTGCTCTCTGTGCTCGCCGAGTGCCCCAAGGCTGTGCGCGCGCTTGCGCACATTACGGGCGGCGGTATCACCGAGAACCTCAACCGCGCGCTGAATTCGCAGGTGAACGCCCAGGTTGATCTAGGTACGTGGCCCGTTCCCGCCATCGCGAAATACGTGTGCGAGGCAGCCGACCTCTCTGAGGGCCAGGCGCTCAAGACCTTCAACATGGGTGTCGGCATGGTCTTGATCGTCGACCCCGATCGCGCTGATGAGGTCGAGGCCGCCCTGGCCAAGGCCGGCGAGACCACTTATCGCGTCGGGCGCATCGTCGCCGGCACGGGCGAAGTGGAGTACACGGGCGAGGGAAACCTGTACGGCTACGAAGGCTAGGTTCGCCTGCGGGGAGACCCCGCTTCTACCATGCTTCTTTGCTAGTCCTAGTATGTTGATATGGTTTCGTTTCGACACAATGGCGCCTCTCGTGGTAGAACAACGATGCTCTTGCGCTCTTTACGCAGATAAAGGGTGCAAGGGCATTTTTTTCTGCAAACGAGGAAGGTGAGTTGAAGGATGGAGCAAGAGAAAGCTGGGCAAGCGAGCCCAGAGGGGTTCGATCAAGCGCGCGAGGTTGAGCTTCGCCACCGCATGGACGCCACAAAGCCGACGGGTGTGTTCAAGAAGGTTATGGCGCTCACGTCGGCTGGCGTATTCGTGGATGCGGCCGATGTGTACCTGGCAGGCGGCGTGAAGAGCACGTTGACGGAAACGGGTTTCGCGAACGATGTCACCGTGGCGACGTTTCTGTCAGCGGGCTTTCTCGGCCTATTCATCGGGTCGCTTGTCGCGGGGCTTGTCGGCGACCTGCTCGGGCGGCGGCGCGCGTTCCAGTTCAACCTGCTCCTTTTCGGCATCGCGACCATCCTCGGCGCCTGTTCGCCGAACATGGAGTTCATGATCGTCATGCGCTTCTTCGTGGGGCTTGGATTGGGATCTGAGCTGGTCACGAGCTTCTCGATGATTAACGAGTTCGCGCCGGTGAAGCGCCGCGGCATGTGGTGCGCCATCGGCTCGACGATCGCGAACTGCGGCTCGCCCATCGGTATGTTCCTGTGCCTGTTCTTCATCACAATCTGGAGCCCGCTCGGTACCGACTCGTGGCGCCTTGTGTTCGCGGTGATCGGCGTTGCCGCCATCGTGGTGTGTATCCTGCGCCAGTCCATGCCGGAGTCTCCGCGCTGGCTGATCCAGAAATGTCGCTACGACGAGGCCGAGGCTATCATCTCCAAGATCGAGGGGGAGATGGCGGCGGCTGGCATCGAGCCCGCGACCGACGTCGTCGAGCATCACGAGAAGATGCGCTCCGACGAGCACTTCCCGCTGTATCTCTTCGTCGGCATCGTCGCTGTGGTGGGCACGTCGCTCACGCAGTACACCTACACCACGTTCGGCCCGTCGATTCTGAAGGAAGTGGGCCTCGCCACGCAGACGTCGCTGCTCTCCACCACGATCACGATGCTCGCGGCGCCGCTCGGTGCGCTCCTCGGCGCGCTGCTCATCGAGCATCTCGGTCGCCGCATCGAGGTGGCCGGCGCGTTTATCTGGGTCGCCGTCTTCGCGTTTTTGTACGCGATGGCGCTCGGCGCTGGCAACGCGACGGTGATCACGGTGCTCGGCTTCCTCATGACAATTGGTTTCTACGTGCTGAACGCGTCCGTTATCAGCGTGTATGTGGGCGAGCTGTTCTCGACGAAGTACCGCTTCCGCGGCGCAGGAATCTCCCAGGGCGCTGGCAAGCTCGTGAACGTGGCCATGCCGTTCGCGGTGACGTGGCTGCTCGCGAACTTGCAGCCGAGCGTCATCTACTTCGCGATCGTCGGCATTGCGCTTGTCGCCGCGATCGTCGTTATCGCGGTCGGGCCCGAGACGCGCGCGAAGCGCTTGGGCTAGACGCCGTCACTGCGCTACAATAAGCGGCTGGCGCGCATGGGGCGCGTCGGGAAAGATAGGGAACAAAGTAGTATGCCAGAGCAGAGCACGCCCGCCGCATCCGCGACAACGCCCTCGCGCGAGCATTTCGCATCGCGTTTGGGATTCATCCTCATCAGCGCCGGGTGCGCGATCGGACTGGGGAACGTGTGGCGCTTCCCCTACATCACAGGGCAGTACGGCGGCGCGGCATTCTTCCTCATCTACCTGGTGTTCCTTGTGATTTTAGGGTTGCCTGTCATGGTGATGGAGTTTGCGGTCGGGCGCGCGTCGCAGAAGTCGGCGGCGCAGGCATTCGACAGGCTGCAGCCTTCGGGCACGTGGCACTGGTTCTCCTGGTGGGGCTACATTGGCTGCACGGTGCTCATGATGTTTTACACCACCGTGTGCGGCTGGATGCTCTCCTATGTGCCGAAGATGGCGTCGGGCGTGTTCAACGGGGCGGATGCGCAGATGACAGCGGCCGTGTTCTCTGACATGCTCGCCGACCCTGTGGGGCTTATCGCGTGGATGGTGGTGGCGGTCGTGGTCGGTGCGGTTGTGTGCGGCATGGGCCTGCAGAAGGGCGTCGAGCGTATCACCAAGTGGATGATGGCGACGCTGTTCGTGGTTATGCTCGTGCTGTGCGTGCGCGCGGTGACGCTGCCAGGCGCGGGGGAGGGGATCGCGTTTTACCTTGTGCCCGACTTCTCGCGCCTGTTCGCGGGCGTGACGCCAGCGGAGCAGTGGGCGACGTTCAGCGATGCGGTGTTCGCCGCTATGGGGCAGGCGCTCTTCTCGCTTTCGCTCGGCATGGCCTCGATGGAGATCTTCGGGTCCTACATCGGGCGCGAGCGCAGCCTCACCGGCGAGGCCATCTCGGTGACCGCGCTCAACACCGTCGTCGCCGTCCTGGCGGGCCTTATCATCTTTCCCGCATGCTTTGCCTACGGTGTAAGTCCTGACCAGGGGCCGTCTCTTGTGTTCGTGACGCTGCCTGTGGTGTTCGGGCAGATGCCTTTGGGAAACGTGTGGGGCGCGCTGTTCTTCGTGTTCATGAGTTTTGCCGCGCTCTCGACGGTGATTGCCGTGTTCGAGAACCTCATCAGCTGGTCGATCGACAAGTGGGGCATCACCCGTCGCCGTGCTGCCGCGATTACGGGCGTTCTCGTGCTTGTGCTGTCGCTGCCGTGCGCGCTCGGGTTCAACGTTCTTTCGGGCGTGACCGTCCCGGCGGTCGGTGACATCCAATCGATTGAAGACTTCACCGTGTCGAACAACTTGCTTCCCTTAGGCGCGCTGTTTTTCGTGCTGTTTTGCACGACGCGCAGGGGCTGGGGCTGGGATGGCTTTCTCGCCGAGGCCAACGCGGGCAAGGGCGTGCGCTTCCCGTCGTGCGCGCGCCTGTGGCTGAAGTTCGGGATTCCCGCGCTGACCCTCGTCATCTTCGTTTTGGGGTACGCCCCGAAGATCGCGGCATGGCTGGGGCTTGCAGGATAGTTTTTGGGGTCGTGCGAATTTCGCAGGAAGATGCCTGCCGGGGTATAGCACTGCGCTCACGTTGTCGTCATCGATGCTAATCAGTTGACGCTTGCGCTTCTGCGGCGGAATCGGCGCGCCTTTTGCGTATACTGTTTGTTGCTGTGTCGCCGGGCCATTCCTTCGATGGCTCGGCTCGTCTTGCGGAAAGGGCGGTTACGTGACCGACAAACTTAAGATTGGCGTGCTGCTTTCAGGCAGCGGAACGAACTTGCAGGCGATTATCGATGCGGCCGCTGAGGGCTTGCCCGTCGATATCGCGCTCGTCGTGTCGTCGCGCCCCGACGCGTACGGCATCGAGCGTGCTCATGCGGCAGGAATCCCCACGCTCGTGATGAACCGCGAGAAATACGCCGACGTGCTCGCCGCCGATGCGCAAATCGTCGAGGCACTTCGGGGGGCGGGCGCGGAATACGTGGTCATGGCGGGCTACATGCGCAAGGTGACCTCCGTCATGCTCGACGCGTTCCCCAACCGTGTGCTCAACCTGCACCCGGCGCTCCTGCCGTCGTTCAAGGGCGCGCACGCCATCGCCGACGCGTTTAACGCAGGCGTGAAGGTGACGGGCGTCACGGTGCATTTCGCGAACGCCGATTACGATAAGGGTCCTATCGTTGCGCAGCGCGCGATTGCAGTGGCCGAAAACGATACGCTCGACACGCTCGAGACGAAGATTCACGATGTGGAGCACGTGCTCTATCCCGAGGTTATCGGGCTGATCGCCGAAGGGCGCGTTGCCGTCGATCCCTCCACGAACAAGGTTCACATCAGCTGATGGCAACTACGACGCCGGCCCTCTGCGCCGGCGTTGTCAAGTGCGGCGCCACCTCGCGGCGGCGTCGGGAACGCGATGCCGGCCCCAACACCGGCGTCGGTGGCACGACGTCCAGCCCACTTTGGCGGCGGCGTCGGGAAAACGGTTTGAAGAAAGGACGTCTCCATGAACAAGGCCGTGCTGCAATCCATCATCGACGACTTGAAGGCGGGCCGGACCCCGCAGCTCTCGTCGGAGGATTTCCCCTGCTTTTCCGCAGAAGCGCTCGCGGGGAACAACCACGTTGCCCCCGAATATCTCGACGTCATCGCGAAGAGCCTGACCGAGGCGGATATTCCCACGTTCGAGCGCGCCATCCGCGCCGTCGACGAGGGCGACTTGGCGTGGCTTGGCTTCAAGGTGATCTACGACGCTGCCGAGGCGCAGAGAAACACCGACAACGAGGTGACCAAGAAGTACGGCGACCAGGGTTCCGCCGACGGCGAGCCGCTCGTCTTCTTCTGCAACGATGCGAAGGAAATCGTGTCCTCGCGCACGCCGAGCCCGCGCGATACGTTCCAGATGAAAGACGTCACGCGCGGCCCCTCGATGCACAACGAGCAGTTCGATGGCCTGACCTGGCGCTCCGTTGCGCTGTTCGACCAGGTGCACGTGTGGCTTCTGGGCGCCTCCGACGTCGCGAGCGAGCTTTCCGCGCTCGCGACCCACGTCGGCTTCAAAGTGACGGTCGTCGACTACGACCCTGCCTACATCTCCGAGGAGCGTTTCCCCGACGCCGCACGTATCGAGCTTCCGGGCGACAACTTCGACGGTCTTGACGAGTATCATGCCGTCCCTGCCGATTACGTCTGCGTGCTCACGCGTGGGCACATGTTCGATCCCGAGTCATGCGTGTGGGCGGTTCGCCACAACGTGCATTACGTGGGCATGATGGGCTGCAAGGGGAAGAACACCACGGTGCACGACCTCGTGACCTCGCGCGGCGTCACCGAAGAGCAGTGGGAATCCATCAAGCGCCCCATCGGTTTGAAATTCGGCGCGAAGACGCCCGCCGAATTGGCGATCGCTATCGTCGCCGAGCTCATCGACGTGCGTTACAAGGAGCGCTACAGTGATGAGGCCCGCGAAAGGCACGAGCAGTCGCTTGGTCGATAGCGACTTGTCCTCCTGTTTTGCGTGAGGTGTGCGCCGGGCGTGAGGCTGCGCACCCTTAAAGAAGTTCCAATCCCTTGAGAGGAGAACATACATGGCTGATCCCAAAATCAAACGCGTCCTTATGTCGGTGACCGACAAGACGGGCGTCGTCGACTTCGCGCGTGCGCTGCATGACGAGTTCGGCGCGGAAATCATCTCGACGGGCGGTACCGCGAAGGTCATCGCCGAGGCGGGCGTCCCGGTGACCCCCATCGACGAGGTGACTCATTTTCCCGAGATGATGGACGGTCGTGTGAAGACCCTGCACCCGATGGTGCACGGCGGGCTTCTGGCGAAGCGCGACAACCCCCAGCACATGGCCGAAGCCGCCGAGCACGGCATCCAGATGATCGACATGGTCGTCGTGAACCTGTACGCCTTCGAGAAGACGGTGGAATCCGGCGCCGATTTCGGCACCTGCATCGAGAACATCGACATCGGCGGCCCGTCGATGCTGCGCAGCGCTGCGAAGAACTTCGAGAGCGTGGCCGTGGTCACCGATCCCGAAAGCTACGACGACATTCTCGCCGAGATGCGCGAGAACGGTGGCGCCACGAAGCGTTCGACCCGCGCTCGCCTGGCCTTGAACGTGTTTGAGACCACGAGCTCCTATGATGGCGCCATCGCCGACTGGATGTTCGAGCAGCTCGCCGAGGAGGACGACTCCCTCGAAGCAGAGGGCGAAGGCGAGTTCCCCGACTACTACGACCTGTACATGGTCAAGCAGCAGGGGCTGCGCTACGGCGAGAACCCGCATCAGGAAGCCGCCTTCTACCGTCTGCCCGACTTCGAGAGCGAGCACAGCCTCGTGAACGCCGAGCAACTCAACGGCAAGGAGCTTTCCTACAACAACATCCTCGACACCGACGCCTGCTGGTCGCTCGTGCGCGAGTTCGACGAGCCCGCCGTGGTCATCTTGAAGCATCAGAACCCGTGCGGGTCGGCCACTGCCACAAGTGTGGTTGCGGCCTTCGACAAGGCCTTTGCCTGCGATCCGAAGAGTGCCTACGGTGGAATTATTGCGGCAAACCGCGAGGTCACGAAGGACATGGTCGATCACATCAACGAGAACCATCTGTTCGTGGAGGTGCTTATCGCGCCCTCGTTCGCGCCTGACGCGCTTGAACTTCTGCAGAAGAAGAAGAACCTGCGTGTGCTCGCCACCGGCGGCGTCGACGCGCCTTCCGCGCTCGAGTTCCGCTCGGTCGACGGTGGCATCCTCGTGCAGGACGTCGACCGCGTCGCCGAGGACCCGGCCACCTTCACGGTGCCCACCGACCGCAAGCCGACCGACGAGGAGATGCACGAGCTGCTCTTCGCATGGAAAGTGTGCAAGGGCGTGAAGAGCAACGCCATCCTCGTGTCGCGCGACCATGCGGGCATCGGCATGGGCCCCGGCCAGCCGAACCGCGTCGATTCCGCGCTCATCGCCTGCAAGCGCGCCCATGAGGCGTGCGAGCGCATGGGCGTGCCCGCGGAGGGCTTGGTGTGCGCGTCCGACGCGTTCTTCCCCTTCCGCGACAATGTGGACACGCTGTCCGAGTGGGGCGTGACCGCCATCATCCAGCCGGGCGGCTCGATCCGCGACGAGGAATGCATCCAGGCCGCCAACGAGCATGGTATCGCGATGGTCTTCACTGGGCATCGCCACTTCCGCCACTAGGGACAGGGACGAACCTCAACTGTGAAGTTCAGCATCAGAAATCTGCTGGTCGGCCTCGTGCTCATCATCGTGTTGGCGGTGGTGTTCTTGCGGGGCGACCAGTTGGCCGAGCTTGTCGAGACCATGCAGCGCGGTTCGACGATTCCGCTCGTCGCTGCCATTCTCACCCAGCTGTGCAAGTACGTCTCGCAGAGCTTTGCGTATTCGTCTTGCTTCCGCGCGGTGGGGGAGCATATGGCCCCGCGTGCCACGCTGCCGCTTGTGTTCGGCACCTTTTTCATGAACACGATTGCGCCGTCGCTCAACCTGGCGGGCACCACGCTCGTGGTCGATGACGCGCGTCGCCGCGGAATCTCGCCTGGTAAGGCGACGTCGGCGGCGCTGCTCATGCAGATCACGATCGACGGCGCCTTCTGCACCATCATGATCCTGGCGTTTTTAATCCTGCTGGTCACGGTGGGTCTTTCCCCCGTGTGGTTCCTTTTGGGCATGGTAGTGATGTTGCTCGTGGGCTGCATGATCGGCGTGCTCGTCTTGGGTCGCAAGCGCCCGGCGCTCATGCTGAAGATCCTGCGCCCCATCGAGCGGCTGGTGAATCGGGTTCGCGGCGTGTTCAAGAAGCCGCCTCTAAAACCCTGGGTCGAGAACATCGCCTCCACGTTTTCCGAGGCGGCGGGCTTGATCGGCCACAGCCCGAAGCCCACGCTCAAGGCCTACGGGTGCTCGCTTATCGCGTCGACGTGCGAGCTGAGCTGCTTCGCGCTCGTGGGCGTGTCGTTCGGCGTGACGAGCCCTGAGGCTCTCATCTGCGGTTACGTGGTGGCGACGCTGTTCGCCATGATTTCGATTACGCCGCAGGGCGTCGGCGTCGTGGAGGCCGCGGTGGTCGTGGCGTTCACGATGTTCGGCGAGACGGCTGCAGCGGGCACGGCAATCGGCCTGGTGTATCGCGGCATCGTGTTCTGGATGCCGTTCTTGATCGGCGCCATCCTCATCCAGCGCACGAAGACTTTCCAGGGCGAGGGCAAGAAGGCCATGGAGGGCACCGAGAAGAACCGCCTTGAAGGCGCCGACAAGATGGCGAAGGAAATCGACGCGATGGTGCAGGCGGGCACGGGTGCCATCCCTCCTGTGCCCGAGCGCGAACAGCCTCGCAATCGCCGCAACGGCGCCGATCGCCCCTCGCGGGGGAGATAGCCAGCGCATAGCGGGACAACTATCAAGGAGTCTAAGGAGAGCCTTTCTGTGGATTTCAACAAGCTGCTGGGCATCACCTTTCCCGAGGCGAGCGCCACGTTCGTGCGGGCGGAGCTTCCCATCACCGACGCCATCCGCCAGCCGTATGGCTTTGTGCATGGAGGCGCTACGCTCACGCTGCTCGAAGCGGCGGCGAGTCTCGGTGCTGAGTTCCATACTGATTTATCGCGCGAGCTGCCCTTTGGGGTGAACGTGAACGTCACGCATCGCAAAAGCGGAGTGGACGGCACGTTGCACGGTGAGGCGGCGTTCGATCGCGAGGAGACGAGCTCTAAGGGCTACCGCAAGCTGTTCTGGAACGTCTGCGCGCGCGATGATGGGGGCGACGTCATATCGGAAGGCGTCATCTTGTGCGTGGTTGTGCCGCAGCGCGTGACGATCGACAACCCGCATCTATCGACCGCACCGGCTCTTTCTCGCTAGGCCAATAAGCTCGTGGGCGGTGCGGCTGCCTAGGTAAACAAGCTCGCGGGCGGTGCGCCTGCGAGCATAACTTGCATCTTCGCCCACGGCGCGCCGGCATCGCGGCGAAGGAGCTTTCTCTTCTCATAAAAAAAGGGCTTGCCAAGCGAAGCCGTTATGGTAATATATCGTTTGCTGTCGCAAACAGCACTTCGGGATGTGGCTCAGCTTGGTAGAGCGCTGCGTTCGGGACGCAGAGGCCGCAGGTTCAAATCCTGTCATCCCGACCATCGAATGCGAAACGGTGGTCTCTTCGGAGGCCGCCGTTTTTCTTTTCTGCGGGTCGGTTTGCATATGTTAATTCTGTCCATCTACGCCGTTTTTCCCCAGTTGTGATACCCTTTCTGCTCAGCGCAAGCACTGCATTCATGTGCGATTTCGTCGCATACAGGAACGTATTTGGAGGAATGTATGAAGATCTTTGGTATGGGCACTCCGGAATTGCTCATCATCCTTGCGGTCATCCTGCTTATCTTCGGGCCGAAGAATCTCCCGAAGCTCGGCAGCGCTCTCGGCAAGACCGTAAAGAACCTGCGCGACGGCATGGGCGCTGGCAAGAAGGACAAGAAGGAAATCGAAGAGGCTGAAGACGAGGAAGAAGTCGAGGAAGTCGAAGAGGAAGAAGCGCCCGCGAAGAAGACCGTGAAGAAGACGGTCAAGAAGAAGAGCGAGTAACACTCATCCATATCGATGGATTTGCGGCGCGCGCAGCGGTAAAGGCGTGCGCCGCATTCGTATGTTTATTCCCAAGTAATCGGGATTGAACGGGGAAAACGGTGCATCAAGCGATGCGCCGCTTCGTGTTTTTGAAGGGACTGACTATGGCAGACAGCAATTACATCCTGACGCCGGAGGGCCGCCAGAAGCTTGAAGAGGAGCTTCACTACCTTGAGACCGAGAAGCGCGCTGAAGTGGGCGAGCGCATCAAGGTTGCCCGCGAGTTCGGCGACATCTCCGAGAACTCCGAGTACGACGACGCTAAGAACGAGCAGGGCATGATGGAGGCGCGCATCGCCGAAATCGGCCGCATTCTCTCCGAAGCGACTGTCGTCGAGGCGCCGAAACGCTCCTCGAAGGTGACTATCGGCTCCACTGTCACCGTCGACATGGGCGGCCGCGAGCGTGTCTTCACCATCGTGGGCGGCGCTGAGGCCGACGTGGCAGCCGGCAAGATCTCCAACGAGTCCCCTGTTGGCGCGGCGCTTCTCGGCAACAAGAAGGGCGACGAGATCGAGACCACCGGCCCCACTGGCCGCGTCATCAAGATGACGATTCTAAAGATCGAGCACTAGGATTAGCATGGCTGAAGAAACTACCAAGCAAGTAATTGAAGACGACCCGATCGAGGTTCGCAAGGCGAAGCGCGCGGCGCTTATCGAGGCTGGGGAAAATCCCTACGGCCACGCGTTCCATTACACGCATCACCTGACCGACCTCGACGAGAAGTACGCCTCGCTCGAAGACGGCGCCTCCACCGAGGACGAGGTCGATGTGGCGGGCCGTATCATGGCCAAGCGCGTCCAGGGCAAGATCGCGTTCTTCGAGTTGCGCGACGCGACGGGCGACATCCAGCTGTTCTGCCGCATCAACGCACTTGGCGAGGAAGTCTTCGCTGCAATGAAAGACCTCGACGTGGGCGACTGGATCGGCGTTCACGGCACCATGATGCGCACGAAGCGCGGTCAGCTCTCCGTCGCCGTCACGGGCTACGAGCTTTTGTCCAAGTCGCTGCGCCCGCTGCCGGAGAAGTTCCACGGCCTGGCCGACAAGGAGACGCGCTATCGCCAGCGCTATGTCGACCTTGTTATGAATCCCGAGGTCAAAAGCACGTTCGAGAAGCGCTTTAAGATCGTGGCTGCCATTCGCCGCTACATGGAGCAGCAGGGCTTCTACGAGGTCGAGACGCCGTTTCTGCATCCTATCTTGGGCGGCGCGAACGCGAAGCCGTTCGTCACGCACTTCAACGCGCTCGACCGCGACTACTTTCTGCGCATCGCGACCGAGCTGCCCTTGAAGCGCCTGCTCGTGGGCGGTTTCGAGAAGGTTTTCGAAATCGGTCGCCAGTTCCGCAACGAGGGCATGGACCCGTACCACAACCCCGAGTTCACCACGATGGAGGCCTATCAGGCGTTCTCCGACCTCGACGGTATGATGGAGCTCACGCAGGGCTTCATCCAAGCCGCCGCCATGGAGGCGTGCGGTACGCTGCAGGTTACCTACCAGGGCACCGAAATCGACCTGTCGGGCGAATGGCGCCGTGCGACCATGATGGAGCTCGCGAGCGAGCATGCGGGCGAGGAAGTGTCCTTCGACCGCACGCGCGAAGAGCTCGTCGCCATCCTGGAGAAAAACGGCGGACATGCGGAAGACGCATGGGGCAAGGGCAAGCTCATCAGCGAGATCTTCGAGGCTGTTGCCGAGGAGAAGCTCGTGCAGCCCACCTTCGTGTGCGACTATCCGCTCGAGATTTCCCCGCTTGCG
>ERZ827490.4255-NODE-4255-length-11418-cov-4.472058_pt1 | contig 11418 bp, 7 predicted proteins | sample MGYA00519770_ERZ827490 | MGnify/ENA primary metagenome ERZ827490 (study PRJEB31778, sample SAMEA3449324) | human gut metagenome | biome: human gut; feature: human-associated habitat; material: faeces | place: United Kingdom | collected 2010/2012 ...
CGCAATGCTGATGCAAACAGCCGGACATAAACCGTTGCCGTCCGACCCGTTCTACAGCGAACGAATCGGACGGCAACGATATTTATGCCGGCATAAGGCCGGCCGATGTACAGGAGCCGGAATCGGAAGACGGCCGAATCAGACCAGATGATTCTCGTAGGCGAACACCACGGCCTGCACACGGTCGCGGGCGTTGATCTTTGCCAGATATGCGCCACATGCGTCTTCACCGTAGGCAGACCGATGAACAGCTTGTCCGCGATTTCCTGATTCGACAGGCCATGCGCGATTTCGATCAGCACCTCGCGCTCGCGGTCGGTAAGCTCATCGAGTTCCGGATCGGTGTATGTGGGCTGGGCCGGGGCGGCCGTCAGACCGGCACCCGTGGTCATCCTCTCGATCAGGCGTTTGGTGGCGGATGGCGCGATGATCGCATTGCCTCGGTATACCGTGCGGATCGAGCTCAGCAGCGTCTCCGGTTCGGTATCCTTCAACAGGAACCCTGAAGCTCCGGCATTGATCGCCGCCATCACATATTCATCCAAATCGAATGTCGTCACAATAATCACCTTGGTACGGGCGACTTCTGATTTCGTGCCGTCGGCAGCGAACCGATGCTGCAACGCGCTGATCTGCCGAGTCTATTCGACCATTGCCAGGCATGGAACAGACCTGGTGGGCATCCACCGTCAGTGTGGAAAAGAGTCGTATTGGCTTGAGCCTCCGCAGGATGGTGTGCGTGCTTCTCGACGATTGATGGATCAATGGTATTATGCGCCCCGTCTTTGCTCATTCTCAAGGATGAGATGATAATTCAGACCAACGCATGATATTTGAATCAGCTGTTTTTCCGTAATTTTGGAGGTAATCCAAAGAAAGGAATGACGGCATGGATATCAGGGACACCATCAAAGCTACCAATACGGCCATTGCAACCGTGGATCTTGTGAAGGACTACGGTTCCGGGAATAACACGGTGCATGCGTTGCGTGGCGTCAACGTCGCTTTTGAAAAAGGAAAATTCACGGCGATTATGGGACCTTCTGGTTCCGGCAAATCCACGTTGATGCACACGCTGGCCGGACTTGATTCGGCCACTAGCGGACACGTCATGTTCGACGGCAAGGATCTGACCCGCATGAACGACGACCAGCTCACCCTGCTGCGCCGCCATCAGATCGGTTTCATCTTCCAAAGCTTCAATCTGCTGCCGATGTTTACTGCCGAACAGAACATTCTCATGCCCTTGACCTTGGCTGGGGCGAAACCAGACCGACAGTGGTTGCGTCTGCTGGTGGAAACGCTTGGCCTTAAGGAACGTCTTAACCATCGTCCGAACGAACTATCGGGAGGCCAACAGCAGCGTGTGGCCATCGCGCGAGCATTGATCACCAAACCGAAACTGGTGTTCGCAGACGAGCCCACCGGCAATCTTGACTCTGTATCAAGCGCCGAAGTGTTGAGCTTCCTGAAACGTTCCGTCAACGAACTTGGCCAAACCATCATCATGGTCACGCATGATGCGGTCGCCGCGTCTTACGCCGACCGTGCGCTCGTGTTCGCCGACGGCCAGATCGTGGCGGACGTGAACAAGCCGACAGCAGACCAGATGAGTGAACTGCTGATGAAGGAACGCGAAGCCGCCACAATGAATGTGGCTTCCGCGAGACATTCCCGCTAAACGCACTGTAGAAGCATTCGAAGAAGGAAACAGAATTAACCATGTGGTCCATCACTTTGAAACTCATGCGAAAAACCAAGCGCATGCTCATACCCGCAGGCATCGCCATCATGATCGGCACGGCGTTCATCGCCAGCACCTTCCTGTTCGGCAATGCCATGAACGACTCCCTGACACGGCAGATGACCGCCATGTTCGGAAACGCCAACTATGCGGTGACCGTCAACAGCTCCGACCTGAGCGATGAGGAACTCAACGAAGCGTACTCCAGCACTGTCGGCGACTTCCATCTCGACCAGATCGTCGGCATCGAAGGGGTTGACGGTGTCCGCGCCTCGGTGGAAACCGGCGTCAGCGTTTCCAGGGGGGACAGCGCCATCAGCGGCGAGATCATCTCTACCGCGGCACAGAAGAACATGCTTCCCGTGAATATTACGGAAGGGGACCAGCCGAAGGACTCCAACGAAGTCGCACTGCCGGAAGACATGGCGAAACAGCTGAACGTCGGCATTGGCGACACTGTAAGACTGACCTCCCAATATGCGGTAGGCACCGATGGCAAAGCCAAAGCGGACAACGTGCGCGTGGTCGGACTCACCTCCGATCCGAACGGCGCCTACTCGTACTATGGTGGTGCGATCGTAGGATCCGACAATCTGCTTGCCGCAATGCAGGGAACGGACGATTTCGACACCACCGGAACAACAACGGTATACCTCGACCTTGCCTTGGATGGAAATAGCGTATCCGCAAAAACCATCAACAGTGTGAAAGCGTTGCTGCCAAAGCATTTCGATCTGATGTCGCGACAGCAGGTCAGTGACGAAAGCATCAAATCCTTAACCGGCAACCAAACCAGCATCGTCACCACATTCCTCATGTGCTTCGGCGTGCTTGCCATGTTCGTGGCGGCACTGGTGATCGCCAACACGTTCCAAGTACTCGTGGCGCAACGCCGCCGCACACTCGCCTTGCTGCGCACCATCGGCGCGAAAAAAGGCCAGCTGTATGGTTCCGTGCTGTTCGAAGCGGCAGTGCTTGGCTTCGTCGCATCCGTGCTTGGCGTGATGCTGGGAAGTCTGCTCATGTGGGGCATGTGCGTCAGTGACATCATGCAAGAGGGTATGCGATTCAATTTCTCTTGGCAGGCCGCCGTCGTACCTATTCTCTTCGGTATTGTGGTGACGGTGCTCGCATCCTTGGGATCCGCACGTTCCGCTACTGCGGTGACGCCATTGGAGGCATTGCGCCCGATTGAACTGACCGACAACCGTCGTTCCAGCCTCACGCGAGCCATAATCGGTATTCTGATGGTGGTGGTCGGTATCGCCATGGTGGTATTTTCCATCTGGCGGGTACAGGCCACCAATGGCGGCGAGGATGCGAGCAGCGATCAATTCACGATGATTCTGCTCGTAGCCATCGCCGGCGCCGCACTGGTGTTCCTCGGAATGGTGGTCACAGCGGTGTTCTGGATGCCGACCCTCATGAAGGGCGTTGGAGCGTTGGCCTCGCTGACAGGACCTTCCGCAACGGTTGCGCACGCCAACATTCAGAAGAATCCGCGACGCATCGCAGCAACCGGTGCTGCTCTGCTTATCGGCGTCACCTTGGTTTCCACCATCGCAACCGGTGCCGCTAGCGCCAAAGAGACTATGAATGGTGCGCTCGCCACCCGTTATAGCGTCGACATCGTGGCCATGGGCGATGACATCAGCCAGCAAATGGCCAAGGATGTAGCCGACATCAACGGCGTGTCCGACACGTTGTATGCGCCGGCGGTTTCCGTGACCTTGGAGAAAGCGGATGGAACCCGGCCTACGTCCGCATTGCTGGTCGGTGTGAAGAGCATCGATCAGGTCAAGCGGGTCATGCGTGCCAACTTGGGTAACGCCTCCATCGACAGTGATAGCGTTCTCATGCCAACATACAATGCGCAAACTGGCAAGGAGCTGCAGTTCGCCAATGGCACGGCTGATTTCTCCACCGAATGGAATCAGGACGGCGACGCTACGCGTTCGCTGACATTGCAAGCAAACCAAGCTGACTACCGTCGCGTATCCGCACAGTATGAAGCTGTTGGATTCGTGGATGAAAGCCATTTCACCAATGGTGACCTTGATGCTGCCACCCATGTGTTGCTGGTCAAAGCAGATACTGACAAGTCGGGAGTTTCCGTCGACGGCATCTACAACGACATGCAGGCCGCATTGGAAAAGAGCACTGATGCGACAGTGACCGGACCGATTGCCGAACGCATCGTATGGGCGAACATGATCGACTCCATGATGATGCTTCTGGTGGGATTGATTGCCGTGGCCGTGCTCATCGCACTTGTCGGCGTAGCCAACACGCTGTCGCTGTCAGTGATCGAACGCACCCGAGAATCCGCCACACTGCGTGCCATCGGCATGACTCGAGGCCAGTTGCGACGTTCCCTCGCGGTGGAAGCCCTGCTCATCTCGCTGGTATCCGGCATCGCGGGCGTACTACTTGGCACCCTGTTCGGCTGGCTGGGCGCATACGTGGTGTTCAGTATGTACGGCAAAGTGGTGTTCCCGTTCGAATGGGGTATCAACGGCATCGTACTCGCTGTGGCAGCCGTGGCAGCATTGCTCGCCAGCGTATTCCCCGCACGCAGGGCAGTGAGCACGCCTCCTGTTGAGGCGCTCGCCGAAGCCTAAGCTTCATAGCAAACACAACGAAAAGGACTCCTGCCACAAACATGGTAGGAGTCCTTTTTGCGTATCATGCATACGCAAAACAACAAATCAATCAGACCAAATGGTTTTCGTAAGCGAACACCACCGCCTGCACACGGTCACGCGCATTGATCTTTGCCAGAATATGCGCCACATGCGTTTTCACCGTCGGCAGGCTGATGAAAAGCTTGTCGGCAATCTCCTGATTCGACAATCCATGCGCGATCTCAATAAGCACTTCGCGCTCACGATCAGTCAGTTCATCTAATTCCGGATCGGTGTACGTCGAATCAGAAGTGGAAGAAGCAGTGGAATTTCCATGTGTGCCAACATTCGCAGCCATGAAATCGCCTTCCATCATTTTCTCGATAAGACGTTTCGTGGCGGACGGTGCGATAATCGCATTACCTTGAAAAACCGTGCGAATCGAATTCAACAACGTTTCCGGTTCCGTATCTTTCAGCAGAAAACCGGAAGCTCCGGCAGTGATCGCAGCCATAACATATTCATCCAAATCGAATGTCGTCAGAATGATCACTTTGGTATGAGTGACTTCTGATTGCGTTCCATCGGCAGCGAAGCGATGCTGCAATGCACTGATCTGCCGAGTCGCCTCGATACCGTCCATGCCGGGCATACGCACATCCATCAACACCACGTCAGGATGCAGCGTTTCCGCCAACGCCAAGGCTTCCGCGCCATCGCGAGCCTGTGCCGCGACCGCCATATCAGGTTGGGAGCCGATCACCATGGCGAAACCGGCACGTACCAATTCCTGATCATCGGCAATGACCACGCGAATCTTCTGTTCTTCACTCATACTCTCCACCTTATCGGCATTGTTCCGCTCACAGCGCGAAACAAACCCTTAAATCTCCCTGAAAAACTTGAACCGGCTATCGAGACGCGCGCTGCAGCTGCTCTTCCAGCGGTGCAGCGGGCCTCAACTGCAGTTCGCTCGCGCTACCGGCATGAGCGTCATCGCTGAAACCAGTCTCACGAAGCACACCAAGCAGTTCGCGCATACGCTTAAGTGCGGCGCGCCCCTGTTCTCCAATGGCTTTGAACGCTGCGGAAATCTCGTCGGCGGTAGGCTCTTTGCCTTGTGCTTCGGCGCTATCCAGCATACGGATACCATCGACGGCTTGACTAATCACGCTGTTCAACGTGGCGGTGACTTCAGCCTGAATGCTGGCACTGACACGGTCACGTTCCATATTCGCCGCGAGAATACGCTGCTTCTCCTGCTCGGCCACCAGCGCTTCCTCTCGCGCCTGCAACACCAGTGCGTTTGAATCACTGGAACGAGCCCAACGTGCCCACGCCATAATGCCGGCGCACAGCATCAGCACTGCAACCGTATACATAACGCCGGTAAAGAACGCCGCCGTATTACTTGAAGTGACTGAAACCGGTTTCGTCAAGCCTGCAAAAGCGGCGATGGCGCCGAACAAGGTAGTGTATCCGTGTTGATCAGCCGCGATTTTCAAGCCCATCAGCACCGAACAGGTAGCGGCGGCAAGACCGGTCCAACGCCATGCGTGTTCACGCCCATACAATACGGCTGAATACAGCGCACACAGCGACGCTACGATATGTCCGACCTCAATCGATCCCAAAAACACCAATTGCACAACTGACAATACGAACACAATAAGCGCGCAAGTCTCGGGGAACCTGCGTCGAAGAGCCAGCGCCAGCAAGCAGCATGCGGCGATCGCATGAGAGAGCTGCGCCTGAGGTGAACTATCAAAAAAGAGCGTAACCGACATGCGATTCAGCAGCATGACCAATGCCACGGCATCAACGGAATCCATGAGCGCATAATGGTGCTGCGTCCACGCGGAAACACGTTCCACCCAATTCAGTCCTCGTGAATTGGATGTATTGGCAAGTTCTACGGATTTCAGTTTCAACGATTTGAGCAAATCATGCAGATTGGGTGCGGTGATGCGCAAATGTTGCAGGGCATTCGAACGATGATCGCGACCGGTCGGTTGGTTGGTTTCCTTCGTTTGCTCCGATGGCTGATCTGGGATTCGCGCCGATATGTTGACGACTGTGTGAGGTGCGATTGCTTCGTCGGATAGTTTCGCTTTGCTGGATATGGCAGTTGTGTTGCACGATTCGGACTGTTCCGAGGCATACTGTTCGCCGGTTTCTTCTGTCACCTGTTCTTTACCGCCGTAAGGCAGGGTGGCCATGACTTCGAAGCCTCCGCCGAGTTGAGGGCCAGCCTGCAACGAGCCTCCGGCCGATTCGATGCGTTCTTTCATGCCCAGCAGGCCGTAACCTGGCGTATGCCCGTCGATATTGGCCGCCGCGCCATGACCATTGTCGGTGATGGTCAAAGTGAGCAAACCGTTGTTCCATGACTCTTTAATGTGCACATCGACGTGTGGCCCCGCATACTTGCGGATATTCGTCAGCGCCTCCTGCACTACATGGTAGGAAGCTATCGAGGCTTGTTCGCCGAGTTGTTCTGGGCTGGCGGTGCCAGTGATATTCCGTCGGATTCGAATGTCGGGGGAGACGTTTTGCGCTTGTTCCACAAGATTGCCGATATCGTTATAATCGGCGTGCGGTGAACCCCCGAATACTCCCAGAAGACGTTGCATGTCATGCAGTGCGCGTTCCGATTCGTGTCGAATCGTCTCCATGGTGTTTCTGGCCACCGCGGGATCATGCGTGCCTGCATAGCGACCGCCATCAGACTGCACGATGATGATTGACAGGGTGTGCGCCACCACATCGTGCATGTCACGTGCGATGCGTGCGCGTTCCGCCAACGCGGCGATATCGCGTTCATTCTGGTCTCGCGCGGCGATTGCCTCATTGCGTTCTCGCATCATGCGAATGGTTGTCAGACGGGCACGCCGCCAGAACGCTACAATGACGGTGGAAATAATGCATACTTCGAAAATCGGCGTCAGTACCAGCATGTACTGCGCCATCATGTCGGCGACTTCCGACATGGATGTTCCTGTGTAGATGGAACCGAGAGTGTCTTCCGTGGCCATAACGCCATTCGGATTTGAGCCATTCCAGCTGCTCCATGTATGCACTTTGCCTCCGGTGAGCAGTGGTCCATTGGTCATGGTCCATGCCACCAGCGCCGAAGCCAGAAGACCGATGGTCAACGCCAGAATAATGAAGGCTTTCGTGTTTTTGGGATTGCCGTAGACGATCACTGAATACAGCATGAACAATGCCAGAATATCGGCGCCCAACAGGCAAGGGCCGAATATGAGATGCGCCAAGGTCAATGCCACGCAGAGCAACGCTCCGGTCTGCGGCCGCCATCGACGGATCAGCAGCGGGATAAGCATTGCCGCTTCCCATGCCATCTGCGTGGAAGGCTTAAGGTCAAACAGCAATCCCGGATTATAGGTGATGCTGCCGGTCACGCCGAACAGCAGAACACCTATAACAAGCGTGATGATGAGATTGCCGGCGAAAACATGGCCATGCATCCATGACAAGAGACGCTGCTTGAGATTCGACATACGTTCCACCCTAGCGCCAGATATGCTGTGACGCCATCATGCGCGGGAATGAAATAGCGGCAGGATAAAGCCGCTTTTGTGAGGTAAGGTTGTCTCCGCATGTGGGTGAGATGGAAGCCATCAAAAAGTCACTACCCGCATTGAACATGCCGATGATGCCAAGGGAAAGGTGAATGCATGACGTTGCTGAGCGAATACTACGTGCCCGGATTGCATATTGAGGATCGTTCCATCAAGGTGCCGTTGGATTGGAAGGGCCACGAGCCTGGTCATGGGTTCGATGGCGAATCGATCAGCCTGTTCTACCGTGTGGTCACCTCTCCCGAACATGTGCATGACGACCTGCCGCTGCTCGTGTTCCTGCAGGGTGGTCCCGGTGGTTCCGGTCCGCGTCCGCTCGGCCCAAGTTCCGATGGTTGGATCGAGGAGGCCATCAAGCATTTCCGCGTGGTGTTGCCGGATCAACGTGGTACGGGGCGTTCGTCTCGTGTCGATACGTATGTGATTGAGGGCATGGATGGCGACGGCAAGGCAGGTGCCGCGTTTTTGAAGCGTTTCCTCGCCGATTCGATCGTTCGTGATTTCGAGCATCTGCGTCGTACCGAATTCGGGGGCGCACGTTGGGTCACGCTTGGTCAAAGCTATGGCGGATTCCTGACGCTGACGTATCTTTCGCTGTTTCCGCAAGGAGTTATCGCCAGTTTCACCACGGGTGGCATTCCGCATGTTCCCGCCGATGCGACCGACGTGTACCGTCACACCTTCCCGCGCATGGCTCGCAAAACCGCGCAATTCTACAAGCGCTACCCACAGGACGTCGAGCGTGCGGCCATCATCGCCGACAAGCTCGCCGCCGAACCCGTGAGCCTGCCCAACGGTGATCCGCTCACCGTCGAACGCTTCCAGATGCTCGGCTCCGATTTCGGCATGAAACCAAGCTTCGAACGCGTCCACTGGATTCTTGACGACGCCTTCCTTGACGGCGACGGCTCCGCATCCGCCGATTCCGAACTCTCCGACGAATTCCTCGCCAAGGTCATGGACGCCACCGCCTCCCGCCCGTTGTACTGGCCGCTGCAGGAGTTCATCTACGCCAACGGGGAACTGGAAACGCCTATTCGTTGGGCCGCGCAGCGTGTACGTGACGAGCATCCGGAATTCGATGCGGGGGAGCGTCCGCTCAACTTCACCGGCGAAGCGATGTTCCCATGGATGTTCGAACAGGAGGCGGCACTCCGCCCCTTCAAGCCGGCCATGGACGTGCTGATGGAAAGCACGCATTTCGGCACGATCTACGATGCCGACCAGTTGGCGCGCAATGAGGTTCCGCTGCAGGCTGCCGTCTATTTTGACGACATGTACGTCGATTCTGGATTGCAGCTCGACACACTGTCTCGCATCGGTCGTTCACATTATTGGACTACCAATGAGTTTGAACATGACGGCGTGCATGGTGCAACAGTGTTCAGGCACCTGTTCAATGAAGCATTGAACCGCGGAGATTTGGCGGAGTTGTTCTGACGATCGTTCAGCAACGACGAGCATCGATAGCAAAGGAAAGAAACATGGCCAATCCAACCATCGGATTCATCGGATACGGCAATATGGCGCAGGCGATCGCCGAAGGCCTGGTCAATGCCGGTACAATCAGCGGCAACGACATTGTGGCTTGTGCGGCACACTATGACAAGCTGGAACGTAACGCCGCCAAACTTGGTGCGAAAGCGGTGCATACCGCTGCACAAGTGGCCGAAGCTGCTGACGTGGTCGTTATCGCCATCAAACCGTATCAGATTGAAGCGGTGATCTCACCGATCGTTGACAAGCTGGCGCAGCCAAACACCATCGTCGTGTCCATTGCGGCAGGCTGGGATCTGAACAAATTCCATGACCTGTTCGGAACGTCTTTCGAACAGGCGCACATTCAATGCACCATTCCGAACACGCCGATGGCTGTCGGCAAAGGCGTGCTGGTCACGGAAGTCGACAACACGCTCACGCAGGAACAGACGGAAACCTTCGAAAACCTGTTTTCGTCAATCAGCCTGATCGAACGCGTGGACACCGCACACATGGGCATCGGCATGTGTATTGCCGGCTGTGCGCCGGCCTTCACCGACATGTACATCGAAGCATTGGGCGATGCCGGTGTGAAATATGGATTGCAGCGTGCCACCGCGTATCGTCTGGCCGCCAAAATGGTGGAAGGTGTGGGTGCGCTCTATTTGGCCGACGAAACGCATCCGGGTGCCATGAAAGACGCTGTCTGCTCTCCAGGGGGCACCACCATCAAGGGTGTCGCATCGTTGGAGGAAAGCGCGTTCCGTGGTGCCGTGATCAAAGCGGTCGACGCCATCGAAGCCTAATACTAAGCTAAGGAACCATGTCTCTTACTATCGGAATCGTCGGACTGCCGAACGTCGGCAAGTCCACCATGTTCAACGCATTGACCCGTAACAACGTTCTGGCGGAAAACTATCCGTTTGCCACCATCGAACCGAACACCGGCATCGTGCCATTGCCGGATGACCGTCTGCCAGTGCTTGCCAAACTCGTGCACACGGAGAAGATCGTGCCGGCCACCGTCACCTTCGTCGACATCGCAGGCATCGTCAAGGGCGCTTCGGAAGGCGAAGGCCTGGGCAACAAGTTCCTCGCCAACATTCGCGAAGCCGACGCGATCTGCGAGGTCGTGCGTGCCTTCGAAGACGATGATATCGTGCACGTCAACGGCAAGGTCGATCCGTCCGACGACATTGAAACCATCAACACCGAGCTGATCCTCGCCGATCTGCAGACCATCGAGAACGCGCTGCCGAAGTTGGAGAAGGATTTGCGCGGCAAGAAGATCGAACCGGCCTACATGGAGGCCGTCAAGCAGGCGAAGACCATTCTTGAAGCCGGCGAAACCATTGATAAGGCGGCTCGCGAAGGTCGTTTCGACAAGGATTCTGTCTACGATTTGCACTTGATGAGCGCCAAGCCGTTCATCTACGTGTTCAACGTGGACGACAACGAGCTGGCCAACAAGGACCTGCAGGCTAAGCTCGCCGCATCCGTGGCTCCGGCTCCGGCCGTGTTCCTCAACGCTCAGTTCGAGGCAGACCTGACCGAGCTCGACGAGGCGGATGCCCGCGAAATGCTGGCCGACGCTGGCTTGAGCGAGTCCGGTCTCGACCAGCTGGCCCGCGTGGGCTTCGACATCCTCGGCCTGCAGACCTTCCTGACCGCAGGCGTCAAGGAAGTGCGCGCCTGGCAGATCCACAAGGGTTGGACCGCCCCGCAGGCCGCCGGCGTGATTCACACCGACTTCGAAAAGGGCTTCATCAAGGCCGACATCGTTTCCTACGACGATTTCGTGGCCGCCGACGGCTCCATGGCCAAGATCAAGGAGGAAGGCAAGCTCCGTCAGGAGGGCCGCGACTACGTCATGGCCGACGGAGATATTGTGGAGTTCAAGTTCAACGTCTCCAAGTAGTTTTCCTCGGCTCCCCTCTCTGAGGGGAGCTGTCGCTGAAAGCGACTGAGG
>ERZ827490.4268-NODE-4268-length-11367-cov-2.999735_pt1 | contig 11367 bp, 8 predicted proteins | sample MGYA00519770_ERZ827490 | MGnify/ENA primary metagenome ERZ827490 (study PRJEB31778, sample SAMEA3449324) | human gut metagenome | biome: human gut; feature: human-associated habitat; material: faeces | place: United Kingdom | collected 2010/2012 ...
GGGGACGGCTCCCCAAAGAACGCTTCTATACGAACACCAAAGTAGGCAAACGCTTACGGCAGCATTTCATCGAGGACATCGACTCAATCACCATGCTCGCCGTAATCCGCGAGCAGGAGACCGGCATACCGGCAGGACCGCTCACTAACGAAATCAACGTGATTGGCCTGGAGCAATCCACGGAACATCCGCCGCTGGAGGTCATGGAGCACATCGCCCGCACCCGCGACGAGCTGACCCGGCACAGGTCGCGTATCCTGTTCGTCTGCATGAATGGCAGCATGACAAAATTCGCGGTGTTCCGCAATGCGAACGTGGCCGAGGGGCTCACGGAGGGCTCGGTCCATATGGGAGAACCGGTGGAATGCGAATCCGCACGCGTCCGTCTGAACGGAACCGATCTGGACGCCGTATGGGATTCCCTGTGCGCGGAGACCATCCTCGGCGCGTCGGATCCGACGCGCGTCGACCGACGCATCGTATCCCGCACGCGCATAATGAGACTTACCAAGGAGATAGACCAGCTGGAACGGCGCCACGCCAAAGCCGTCCAGATAGGCCAGAGGAACAGGCTATGGGACGAGCTGCAGGCCAAACGGCGCGAGCTCGAACAGGAACAGCAAGGAGAAACACTGTGAGTGACATCGAGAAGATCCACGGCATCACACCGGATCTGACCAGGGAGAACGTGGACAGGCTGCTCGCCCTGTTTCCAGACGTGGCCACCGAGATCACTGACCCGAAGACCGGCAGAACCGAACGCGCGGTGGACTTCGACGCGCTGAAAGAGCGACTTAGTGATGTGGCGGAAGGCAACCGGGAACGCTACCAGTTCACCTGGCCCGGCAAACGCGAGGCGAAACGCCTCGCCCGCGAACCCATCGCCAAGACCCTGCGACCCGTCAAGGAACGCAGCAAGGACTGGGACACCACCAAGAACCTGTACATCGAGGGAGACAACCTCGACGCGTTGAAACTCCTGCGCGAGAACTACGCCGGCAAGGTCAAGCTCATCTACATCGATCCGCCATACAATACAGGTCATGATTTTGTCTACGATGACGATTTCTCCCAGACCCAGGATGAATTCAGTTCCGAAAGCGGCGAGTACAACGAGGATGGTGGACGTCTGGTTGCCAATACCGAAAGCAACGGCCGCTTCCATTCCGACTGGTGTTCTATGATATATCCACGTCTTTTGCTTGCACGCGATCTTCTTACTTCTGATGGTGCAATTTTCATTAGTATTGATGATAACGAGTACCTTAATATGAGAGCTCTGTGCAATGAGATATTTGGAGCTGCCAATTTTGTCGCTTCAATTGTCTGGCAAAAAACGTTGACCCGGCGCAATGATGCTCAGCAAATATCAACAGCGCATGATTATGTGCTAGTCTTCGCTAAACAACTTTCCAGTTTGAAAATCCAACATGAACCTGTTGGAGAGAAGCAACGTGCCACATATACAAACCGTGACAATGATCCACGAGGTGATTGGCTAGCGGTTCCTTTTCATGCACCCAATATTCGGCCCAATCTCACATATCCAATCGTTTTGCCCTCCGGCAGAGAAGTAATACCCCCTAAAGGACGTTGTTGGAGTACCTCGAAAGATAATTTCGATGCTTTAGTCGCTGATGGACGAATCTGGTTCGGCAAAGATGGCGATGGCATGCCTCAGAGAAAGAAATATTGGGGGGAAAGAGAACAGGATGAGGGTGTTGTTCCTTGGACCTGGTGGTCATATGAATTTGCCGGTGAGAATCGTGAGGCGACGAAGGAATTAAAAGCACTTTTTGAAGGTGCAACTATCTTTTCCGCGCCTAAGCCGGTGAAACTAATCTCAAGGATTCTTAATCTAATTGATACGAAAGAGTCTACCATTGTTGACTTTTTTTCTGGATCTGCGACAAGTGCTGAAGCAGTCATGCGAACCAACCTCGTAGATGAAGGATCCCGTCGCTTTATTCTCGTTCAGTTACCTGAAAAATGCGACAACGGAAGTGTTGGAGCTGAATTGGGCTACAACAATTTGTGCGAAATCGGCGAGGAACGTATCCGTCGTGCCGGAGAGAAAATCAAGTCCGAAATTGAAGCGGAGAATGCACAGCTGACGCTTGATGGCACTCCCAAGAAAGTACCGGACATCGGCTTCCGTGTACTTCGTGTGGATGATTCGAATTACGAGGACAGGCGTAAGAACGTCGGCTCATACTCCCAGGCTGATCTTGACTTTGATGTGGATATCACGAAGTCCGATCGTTCGAACCTGGATCTGTTGTTCGAAGCGTTGCCGAAATTCCAACTGCCATATGATGTCAGAATCAACACTTTGTCCGGCGATGAATTCGATGGGCATACCGTGTACAGCGTGGATGATGGACGGCTGCTCGCGTGCTTCGAAGCAGACATTCCCGAATCGTTGGTCCGTGCGATGGCTGCGTTCAGCCCGCGCCCGTCCTATGCGCTGGTCTCCGAGCACAGTCTTCCAGACAGCGCGGCGCGCACAAACTTCGTCGAAATCTTCAAACAGTCCGCCGATTCAAAGACCGGTAGCACGAAGCCTTACATCATCTGAGGCAGCTGATTATGCAATTCCAATTTTCTCAATACCAGTACCAGACCGATGCCGCCGACGCGGTATGCGACGTGTTCGACGGGCAACCGTTGCAGGACGGCGTCTCCTACATCCGCGACGTAGGTATTCGCAAGCCCGTCTTCCCTGACCCCGAGCCCATTCAGGACACGTTGTTCGAGGATAACAGACCTAAACAAGCAACATTCAACTCCTATGACGAAGATGATGACACCGGCTACCGCAATGCGGATTTGCTGCTGACCTACGAACGACTGCTCGCCAACGTCAAGAACGTACAACGACGGCAGAACCTAGAGGAGTCTCCGAAGCTGTATGCCGATCCGGCCGGCGCGGTCGAACTGGATGTGGAAATGGAGACCGGCACGGGCAAGACGTTCGTGTACACGAAGACCATGTTCGAGCTGAACCGCCGGTACGGCTGGTCGAAGTTCATCGTCGTGGTACCGTCCATCGCCATCCGCGAGGGCGTCGCCAAATCATTGGACATGACCAACGACTATTTCTACACGTCCGGTCGCGACGGCAACGAGGGATACGGGAAGAAGCTGCACTCCTTCATCTACGATTCGTCGAGTCTGACCAGACTGGATGAATTCGCCCAGTCCTCGGATATTCAGGTGATGATCATCAACATGCAGGCGTTCAACACATCCATGAAGGAGAACGGGCGCAACAAGGACGCGCGAATCATCTTCTCTGAACGCGATAATTTCGGATCGCGTCGCCCGATCGACGTGATCAGCGCGACCCATCCGATCATGATCTTGGACGAGCCGCAGAAGATGGGCGGCAAGGCCACGCAGGCCGGCATCCGCCTGTTCAGGCCGCTGTTCACGCTGAACTACTCCGCCACGCACAAGACCAGACACGACCTCGTGTACGCGCTGGACGCGCTGGACGCGTACAACCAGCGTCTGGTCAAGCGCATCGAGGTCAAGGGCTTCGAGCTGAACAACATGCGCGGCACCGACGGCTACCTGTACCTGCAGGACATCATCGTCAGCAGGAACAAGGCGCCGCAGGCGCGCATCGAATACAAGAGGCTGTCCGTTTCCGGCAAGATCGTGACCGCATCCGCCCTGTTCGATGAGGGCGACGACCTCTACACCTCATCCGGCGAATTGGAGGCGTACCGCGACGGCTGGCGCATAGCGCCCGACGGCATCGTGCCCGACGGTTTGGAGCCTGGACGGACCGGCTACGTGAGGTTCATGAACGGCGAGACGCTCGGCAAGGGCAGGATCATGAACGACGGGTCCGAGGCGGACATGCGCCGCGTGCAGATCCGCGAGACCATCCTCTCCCACCTGCACAAGGAGGAGCATCTGTGGGCCCGGGGCATCAAGTGCCTGAGCCTGTTCTTCATCGACGAGGTGGCGAAATACCGCCGGTACGACGATGACGGCGAGCCGTTGAACGGCGAGTACGCGAACATGTTCGAGCAGGAGTACGACCGCTGCGTGCATGATTTCATCGAGAACCGTCTCGACGACGGATCCGGCTATCTCGACTGGCTGCGCACCACGCACGGCCGTTACGTGCACAAGGGATATTTCAGCATCGACAAGCACGGCCATTCCATCGACTCGAAGGTCAAACGCGGGTCGGAGGACAGCGACGACATCAGCGCATACGACCTGATTCTGAAGAACAAGGAACGCCTGCTGAGCTTCGAAGAGCCCACGAGGTTCATCTTCAGCCATTCCGCGCTGCGCGAGGGATGGGACAATCCCAACGTGTTCCAGATCTGCACGTTGAAGCATTCGGACAACGAAGTCGGCAAACGACAGGAGGTTGGCCGCGGACTGCGCCTGTGCGTGAACCGCGAGGGCGTGCGCCAGGACCGCAACCTGCTCGGCGATGCGGAATTCCTTGATGTGAACCTGCTGACCGTGATCGCGTCGGAAAGCTACGAGAGGTTCGCCGAAGGCCTGCAGAGGGACATCGAGACCGACCTGCGAGAGCGGCCAATCGTCATCAACGATGCGTTCTTCGCCAAGACATGCGTTCCGGCCGACAAGCTCGGTCCGAAGTATGCGGGCTTGGGAGACGTGTCGTTCAGCAAGGACGAGGCGCGTGACATCGTGTACGTGCTGACCGTGGACCGGCTCATCGACCGCGACGGCAAGCTGACCGCCAAGTACAAGGAAGAGCGTTTTGGCAAGGATGCGGTGGAACTTCTGCCAGAACCCTCGCGAAAGAAGGTCCCGGCAATCCGTCTCGTGCTGGACAGCGTGGTGGAAGGCACCACCAAGGTGCTGATCGGCAACGCATTGAAGCGTAAGGTACATGGCAATCCGCTCAATGCCAACTGGCAGAAGAAGGAGTTCCAGGAGCTCTGGAAGCGCATCAACCACAAGTATGCGTATACCGTCAGCTTCAACGACGACGAACTCGTCAAAAACGCAGTCAAGGCAATTGACGAGCGTCTGGTCGTATCGAAACTGTCCTACACGGTCACGCGCGGCATCCAGAAGGAGAATGCCTCACGCGACGAGCTCGCAGACCGCACACACTTCCACAGGAACGACTCCCATACCGGCGACCTGGACGTCGACGCTTCGAACGGCGTGAAATACGACCTGCTCGGAGAGATCGCACAGGCCGCGACCATTACGCGCCGGTGCGCCGCGCACATCCTCAAGGGCATCCGCCCGGACAAGTTCCTCATGTTCCGTGACAATCCGGAGCAATTCATCGCGAGGGTCGGCCGTCTGATCGTCCAGGAGAAAGCGAACATGGTCGTTGACCATATCTGCTACGACCGGATCGAAGGCGAATACGATTCGAGCATCTTCACTGCGGGCGGCAACAATCGTGATGAGGCCGAGGGATATCAGGCGTCCAAGTGCGTGCAGGACTGGGTGTTCCCCGACGGCAAAACAGAAAGCGATTTCGCCAGGAACCTCGACAGCGCGGCGGAGGTCGCGGTGTACGCGAAACTGCCGCGTGGATTCCAGATTCCGACTCCGGTAGGCAACTATGCTCCCGACTGGGCCGTGGCTTTCCGCGATGACAGTGGTCTCAAGCACCTGTTCTTCGTGGCCGAGACCAAGGGAAGCCTGGAATCGTTCGACCTGCGCGGAATCGAGAACAGCAAGATAGCCTGTGCGAAACGACTGTTCAACCAACTCGATCTCGCAGATGGAACCCGTTACGAGCAGGCCACCACCTATCAGACCCTGCTCGACGAAGTAAAGGCACTGCAATAGGAAAACTCAATATCATATGTGTATGATTGCCCGTCAATTGATGGGCAATCATACACATATAGTGACACTTTTACTTCTAATAACACATCACAGATATTTAGTTTTTATCTGCTGTATTCTTCATTCAGATGTTTTCTAAGGGCAAGCAAAAATTCCAACAAGTCCTCTTTACATTCTTTTTGCTTTTTATTTAAGATGCAAATCATCTTTTTAGAAGTATCCACATAAGCTGTATCTGACATGGAGCATAGAAGTTCATTAATGTGCTCTGACAGCAACAAAGAAGATGGCACAACTACTTTTCTTGACTTACTTTCAAAAATTGGATTTGCTGAAACAATATGTCCCGTATATAGCAAAAGAAGTACACGCAGTTCATCAGAGGCAAGAACATGTTTGTTCAACAGTCTATGACTATCCTCAGATAACAAAAGATCAAAATCAATTGAATCTCCTATCAATATTTTCAAATTTATTGCAACATTACAAGATAAATTTAAGATTATTTTATCTGAACCTTTAATTATATCTTGAATACTCACTCCTGACCAACAACTACTAAATACATAATTAGCCAATGTGCTTATAACACAACATATTAAAGTTATAAAAAAATAATAATTATCATTACTCTTAGCTATATATTTCAATAACGCGGAGAAAAATATAATCACTAACCAAATTGATATTATTTCGATTTTTTTGGGATTAACATATTTTGAATATGGCATCACTGGAGGATAAAGCCATGGAACATTTTGTATCAAAAGCAATGCTCCCACACCGGTAGCGTAAACCGCAGTAAGCACTAATCCTCCAATAAGGTTTCCCGATATATATGTGACTAGCAACATAAGAGCAAGCATAATTAGAAGAGCTGTACCCATGTAACGCATAGCGATGCTGAACAAATTGAATAATGCGACATGTTCAAATGTATCTTCCGGAGCAAACAAAGCAATTATTTCAAATACAGCGAGCAGAGAAAAAGCTAATACATACCTCACCAAAGAATTATTCAGTACGGAAATTATAGAGTTTAATGGGCGAAATATAGAATTCAGTGGACTAACTCTTAAATTAAACACGGCAGAGCAGAAAAGACATATTGAAAATATCAACAAAACCCAAAGCAACACGCGTCAAGAATTCTTTTTGTACCCATTTTTGTTTTCTTTTTTTATCCAAATTTTTTCTTCTATCTTTAATATTCTTGTCAGTAAATTATCTTTATTCTCTTGTTCTATATTATCACTTGATAATAGTTTTATTATTTGTGTTTCATTAATTTTTTCAGCTGAAAGCTTTTTATTAGAAATCACCATTTCTTCCAATCTGCATCGATACAATAAAACCAATGACACAGAGCAGCATGGTTCATCCTCTCCGTAAATCCCCAAACTATTTTCTTGTTCTGCACTGTTCTATGTCAAACAATCATCATCCAACTTCCTCTACAACACTTCCTACCAATTTCTCCGATCTGTTCCACTTCCATGTTCTCCCCATTTTGATGAGGCACACTATGCTAAATGTTTATAGTATTGCTTTTCTCGTTTTGACGAGTGACATGCGGACAATACGCATTCACCATGAGCCATGTTTTCTTTGCGAGCGCGATGGGTTCTCAGCAGATAGGGCTTGCATTCAAGTTAACAACTCAATCAAAGCATACTCACGCATTTGCGCGCATTTGTGCGCACTCAGCGTCTTGATTACATACTTCGTCATTCATGTGGCATGTGTTCAATTGCCAAGAAAATCAACGATGCTCCCTTGAAAATCCTTGGCAGCAAAACGCACACCGAGGCATGAAATCAGAAATAAGCAAGCTGCAATCGCGTCATCAGAAACCGAATCGCGTCGCAATCGCGTCATAAACGCGTCATCGTAATCCGAATCCCGTCATAATCACGTCATAATCCCGCCATGAGCAAGCAGCCGTTAGATGCCAGAAGCTGAGTCAGCACATCAGTCGGCCGGGCTTGCACACTTGCACGCACTTTCACGCATCCAGCATCTCGATTACATACTTCGTCATTCGTGCGGCATGTTCAATCGCCATAGAATGTACAGTCCTTTATATCAGCGCCCACCCAAGGCTACGTTTACGTCCTGAAATGCGGTGGGCCTCTTTTCTATCTCTTTGCTGCTATGGTAGCAACAGTAGCATCCAAGCTTCTTAACAATGCTCAAATCTAGGGGGCTCCTTCTTTACCAAGCCGCATAGGCATGCATAAATCAACTAATACCCGCCTTTTCTGAACTACACTGTTCCTAGAAGAGTTTCAGCGTTGAAAGGGGTAACCGGCGGCGCGCAAAGGTGGGTTTCTGAGGGGGATCGTCGCATCGGCGGCGACCTATGCCGTCAAAACGGCGGTCGATATCGCGGTCAACCCGGAGAACATGCAGAAGGTGGCGCAGCTTGTCAGCGAGCAACAGGTAGGCAGCAAACTCAAACAGGCCGCCGCGAGCATGCATCTGCCGGCCGCACTTAGCCCATCCGCAAGAGTCGCCAAGCAACTTGACACCATCGAGGAGACGCTGAAGCAATACGCCGACCGATTTCCCGTAAACGCACCAGTCGAACGATGGAAGAGCACCCTGCAAAGCCTTCGTCTTATGGACACCATGAATAGATCCACAACCGGCAGCGAGCATAAGATCCGCTTGGAAAAGCTCCAGGCACAGACCGAGGCCCTGTTCAACGAGATCTTCCAGTCCCTTGACTCGGGCGATGCCCAGATCGAAGACTGACCACTTCCCCACCGTTTTTATACCTGTCTCCCGCCACTCCCAAGCGCACCGACGCGTCTGCCGATCGTATACTGCTACCAAGTGGATTTGAAGGGAAAACCATGATCGACGACGATTCCAACGAACTCATCCCATTCGAAGGCGGAGACGGTGATGCCGACGCCAGCACCGGGAACAACAATCCAGACGACACGCAAAGCGTCACCATCATCCAAGACGAACAAGACATCGTCTTCCTCGGCGACGCCGGTACCATAGATCTCTGGCTCAAGGACGAAGGCTTCGATTCCAAAGCATTCAAAGCCAAAGCCGTGCAGACCATTTCATCGGCCAGCAAAGGCGCACAGGCGGCCGGCAATGCCATGGCCGAAAGCGAACGTTGGGTAAAACTCACCAAGGAATCGGCTGAGCTGGTCGCCAAATACGGCAAGAACTGCAAGAAAGGACCGTTCCAAGCCGGTGCTGTACGGCAGCCGAACGGGCGCATCATCAAACATCTGCAATTCACCCAGCCAGGGCAACTCAACCCCGCCATGCTCACCGGCATCAGCGGCGTCATGGCACAGATGGCTCTGGAACAGGCTGTCTCCGAAATCACCGATTATCTGAAGGAAATCGATGCGAAGCTCGACGACCTGCTACGCGACCAGAAGGACCAGACCGTCAGCAAACTCGCCGGAATCTCCCACATGATTGACGAAACCATGCTCATCTACCAGCAAGTCGGGTCGATCAGCGAAACCACATGGTCCAAGGTGTCGGGCTGCCCGCAAGACATCGCTACCATCCAGGCATATGCGATTGCCAAAATCAAGGGCCTCACCGAGAAGGTGGAACGCGAGCAGGATCCCAAGCAGGTTCGCCCGCTGACCCAGCAGATTCGACAGGAGATCCACCAGTGGTTGGGCATGCTCGCTTCTGCAGTCAGGATGCAGGATCAGGTTTCCTGCATCGAGCTCGCGCGCGTATGCCAAGGAGAGCCGGAACAGCTCGAAGCGCACAAGAAGGGCATTGTGCTCGCCAGGAACAAGCGCCTCGAGGAAATCGAGCAGTCGCTCAATGCATTGGGCGAGCAGCTGGAGGCAAAGGCGAACACCGTGGGCGGGCAGGTATTGCTGAACCCATACAGCTCACCTCATGCCATCGCCAACATCGAGAGCATCACCGGCGATCTCAATGCATTCGCCAATACATTGCAGCTCAGGCATATCCATCTGCAAGTCGAGGGCGGACCTACCTGGATCCAAGCCGCAGGCAAGGCCGTAGACGATACCGGCAAAGCCCTGCTGAACGCCGGGAACCAAGCCGCGCACGCCGTCCAAGACACCGGCAACGCGATAGCGAAAGGCGTGCAAGACACCGGCGCCGCCGTTGCCAAGGGAATGCATGACGCCGGAGACCAGGCCGCACACATCGCGCAGAACGCGGGCAACGCTATCGCGAAAGATCCACAGGGCGCGGGTGCCGGCTTAGCCGATGGGGTGCAGCAGCTCGGCAAAGGCATAGCCGACGGATTGAAGCAGCTCCCGGAAATCAAACTGCCTAAATTCGGGTGGGGCAAGAAATAAACCAAGACCCGCGCTATGGTCTGAGGGGGTGTGTTCGGTTTAGGAGACATGCTCCCGGCTCACTTTTTAACGTTTTGTATGCCCCTCCGTCAGCAACCCGTATGCCCAAGCTTCCACGCGAAGCATATCCCTGAGAATATCCTCAGGCAACTTGCGATTAGCTTCAGATGAGAATAATCTACTCAAAGCTAGCGTGTTATAAGCAGAGCCCTCCTCAGATCCGTGGCACATCGAAAGGATTCCTCTTTGTGAGCTGTATCTGCGCCTGTTGTTCCACATATGGTTGTAGAACCGCCAACACCTCCGGTACTTTATGGGTTACGGCATAGTACAGGCGATCAAAATCAAGTCCGTCGTAATCATGGGCGATCCAGTCGCGCATGCCACTCACCCCACGCCATGGAACGCCGGATTCCGATTCACGGAATTCTTTTGAGAGTTTCCTGGTGTGCTCTCCTGCTCTGGCAATCACCATAGCCACGGCATTCTGTTTCTCATCATTCTCAGCGAATTCCTCAGCGCTTAGCCCTCCAAGGAATCGTTGCGCATCATGAAGAGCGCGGACTATCGCGACGATATGCAAGGCATCTTTTTCCGTCGTTTTCATAACACACCTCAGATAATGCGGAACATCGGATTGGAGGTTATGGAATTGACGAATATCACACGCTGCATTTCAGCCAGTCTGTCCTGCAGTTCAGTGGTAATGTATCGTTTTTTCACCAAGTCGATCTCCCGACCAAAAGTCGATGCAAGATCATCACGCAAAGCCCACTCATCAATCATTGGATTGGCGGTGTCGTCAAACTGATAGATGAAATCGATATCCGAATCCGCATGCCCCTCCCCTCGAGCCATGGAACCGAACAGGTACAGTTCATTGACATGATGCCGCAGCGCGATAGGACGAGCAATCTCCGCTATCTGCTGCGGCATAGCGACCCGCGAAATCGCATCAAGCGCTTTCATAGAGCTAGAACATGTGCAAGTTTCTTTTCCACCTGGCGCATGACATCATCTTCCAAAATTCCAATGCGTTGGCCCAATGCCAAAGTGTGCACTGCAAGAATCTTCTCCGTCATCACCCAACTTTTTAATCAAACCATTCTGCGTAGTAGGAGGAACTTTAACCCGGGTAGTCATATCATCCGACGTAAAAGAAGTCATCAGGCATACCACGGTAGAGTCAAAACCCTCGATTTCGTCATTCTGCACAACGACAACCGGCCGA
>ERZ827490.4271-NODE-4271-length-11361-cov-55.754290_pt1 | contig 11361 bp, 4 predicted proteins | sample MGYA00519770_ERZ827490 | MGnify/ENA primary metagenome ERZ827490 (study PRJEB31778, sample SAMEA3449324) | human gut metagenome | biome: human gut; feature: human-associated habitat; material: faeces | place: United Kingdom | collected 2010/2012 ...
GCTCCCTCGTCAATGGTTCTCGCCCCCAAGGCTCCGCTTTTCAACTGCGAGATAAAAGTCTGCTTGCAGTGCAGGAGGTTAAACTTGTACGAGTCAAGCGACTTTTCCACCGCATAGATGATGACATCAACCTTGTTGTCGGCATACAGCTTGGCAATCTCGTTGCCGGCACGCACACCTCGACCATCACGCTGTGCCAAGTCTGACGGTCGATCGGGTAGGTCAAGGGCATTGCTGCCCTCTTCCCCCCTAAGAACCGTACATGAGAGTTTCCCCTCATACGGCTCAAGCTTTTCTAAGCCTCTGTTTGTATGCAGAGACCGGCTCAAACTACTTCTTGTTTCCATTTGATTTGCGGGATAATTTAAAACATTCATCATGAACCAACAGATTGCATTTCTTTCCGTTTTGAACGGTTGGCATGACATTCCATGCCTTGTGCGTATCAATAGGCTCACCGCATATAGGACATTTGCGTCCTTGCTTTTCCCATAGGTACAGCAGTGACTTGCGTCCTTTTAGCGTAACAAGCATTTTCGACTTCTTTCTTTTATAGAAGTACAGACAACAGTCTGCATCAAACGGGTTCATGTCTCCTTTAATCTGCGTGTATTGCAGGAATGGAAACGATGAAGTCAGAGACAATAATGTCAATTGGTCTTCCTTTCCGTTTGGTTTCTTGAATTTTGAAGCGAAAGTCCATTTGTTCCCTCGAATGTCATGCCAATATCGGTCTTTTATCCACCGTTTCCCTTTCTTGGAATGACGGCGTTTTGCCCATTGCCACAGTGAGAGGAATATCTGATGGTCGATTCTGTGAAATGAATCACGTGTCGCTCCATGCTGATAATAACCTCCCCATCCTCGGATTTTAGAGTTCAACATTCTGATTAACGACTCCTGTCTGCAACCCTTGTTCTCCTTAATTACCTTACGGATATTCTCCATAAAGCGTTTCTCGGATTTCTTTGTCGGCTTGGTCAATATGTCCTTGCCGTATTTGCGGATATTAAAGCCAAGAAAATCAAAACCGTCATGCACGTTGGTTATCACCGTCTTTTCCTCTGATAAGGTCAGACCTCTTTCAGACATAAATTCAGCAACCAATGGCTTGATTTCATTTTCAAGAGTTTCCTTGTTCTCGCAAGTGATGATAAAATCATCCGCATAACGTACAAGGTTCACCATTGGTGAATACAACTTACCATTAACATGATGGCGCTTATATCTATCTGCAAGAGCTTTCTGCAATCCGTCCAAAGTCATATTGGCAAGTGTCGGAGAAATTATACCACCTTGCGGTGTTCCTTCCTCGGTCGGGAACATTTGCTTGTTGAAAACATAGCCACATTTCAACCATTTTCGGAGTATTGCCTTATCCATTTGGATATTGGCAAGTAACCACTCATGGCTGATATGGTCAAAACACCCTTTTATGTCACCCTCCAAAATCCATTCGGGAGAATATCCCTTTCGGAGAATGTTATGACATTGCTGTATTGCATCCATACAGCAGCGTTCCTTGCGGAAACCGTATGAACGAGTATCAGCTGTAGTTTCTGATACAGGCACCAATGCCATAAGATAGAGTGTTTGCATGGCTCTGTCTTTCATTGTCGGTATTCCCAACGGTCGCAGTTTGCCGTTGCTCTTCTTGATATGAACTCTTCTCAGCGGCATTGGCTGGTAGCCTCTGCGTTTGAGTTGGGTTATTGCTTGCGTTTTAGCTTTAGGGGTATCCCATATTTCTTTGTCAACCCCAGGAGTACAACCACCCCCGTTAGAAGTAACCCTCTTTACGGCTAAGGCTTTTGCGTAAAAAGAGTGGGTAAGCGTCCATTGCAAGGCTTTCACCTTGTTATGTCTGCCTTCCTTCTGAGCCTTTACAATACGAGCTTGAAGCTTCTTAACAGCTTGCTCCGCCTTAGTCCAGTCTATTCTGTCCCAATTTGATTGCAGGTTGTCAGTCGGCGCACACGATTGGTCGAGGAGATTTTCTTTGATTTTATCGTTCATTTGCATTCCTACTTTAAAAAGTTCTAAAAGTTTATTGTAAAGAATTACCATTTGGCTAATGTTGGGTATTTGCCTCCCAAACATTACCACAGAAGTCTGCCCACTTTCGTGGTAGGTTGATGTTGTCCCTTGTCAACTCGTGATAAGTGGCTCAAACCCTATCCGTCCCATTACAGAACGGCATTCGCTTTCTCTGTTATCTTATACCTGCACATCATTCAGCATCCATTACTTTCAGCTTACCTGTCTTTTGTCTGACAGGAGATGTACAGGCTTACCATGTTCCACATAGATAACTAACGGATAGGTTAGGTTCTGTCTCATCCTCCGACGGTCTTTACATCCGTGTAATCCTACCATGGAGAGGATTATCTGACCGCATCCCATTTTGGGTAGAGTGTATCAGTATCTTGCACTCTTTTACGACATTACGAAGTTTACTAACAGTTCGCTTACGCTAACCATACTATCCAGCCTCGCCACTCTACGGTATGATACTAACCATACTTGACTTCCCCTCACGGTTCTGTCTTGTCTTGCGAAAGTGTACTTTGTCCCGACCGCTTAATACAACATTAAGGTGCATCGGTCGGTAGGCTACCGCTGACGGAACAGCGGGTTAAAGCTGATACTTAAAGTATCATTCCAACAATTATCTATGCGACTTCATGTCGCACCCACGGTGTGTCCAAATGATGAATAGCCACACACCGTTTTTGTGCGTTTACACCTGTACCCAACATGGATGTGGAGCCGAACAATACTCGTACCGATCCCTCGTTCATAGCTGCTATCACCGCCTTTCTTGCCCTCTCGTTCTTGCACTCCTGAATGAAGCGGATTTCAGACGATGGTATGTCGTAATCCTCTATCAGCTTACGCTTGATTTCTGAATACACGTTCCATTCGCCCGGTCGGTATGTTCCCAAGTCGGAGAACACGAACTGCGTACCCTTATGACCGTCGTAACGGTGATAGTAGTCGGCTATCATCTTAGCACAATGGCTCGCCTTGTTGTCGGGATGGTCCTCACAAGTCGGGTCTATCATGCGCATGTCGAGTGCCATCTTTCGGGCATAGTCTGTGGCTATGAGCATCTTCGCCTTTTCCTCTGTTTCCGACAATGGCGGTCTTCCGAGGATGGTGGCATCACCCGTCTTGGCAAACTCCATCAGCTTTTGGATGAAGTCCTCCTGCTCGGGTGTCGGCGGTATATTATGAAGGATCTCGTTCTTCTCCGGTCTGTCCACGCCAACCGCCTCCGCCGTACGATAGTCGGTTATCTCGTTGTAGAAAGCAGCAAGCTCCGGTACCTTGATGAAGTATCTGAAACGTTCCTTCTGTACGATGTTGTTGGTGACGTTAAACTCGAAGTCGGTAGTTTTCTTGGCGAAGATTGCCGCCCACGCATCGAAACAGCGGATGTCCTGACGCTCCAGTTCCTTGGGGCGCAGGTACTTGAAGAGCAGATACAACTCTGTCAGTGAGTTACTGATGGTTGTTCCCGACAGGAATGTAGCTCCCAGATCTCTGCCTGTCCGCTCCTGTATGGTTCGGATGGCAAAGAGCATATTGAGTGCCTTCTGGCTTCCCTCGCTGTTGCCGAGTCCTGCCACACGGTCGTGACGGGTGTTGAACATAAGGTTCTTGAACTGGTGGCTCTCGTCCACAAACAAGTGGTCAATGCCCATCATGCGGAAATCCACCACATCATCGGTACGTTGCTCGATGCTGTAGGCTATCTTCTGCAACTTCACCTCCAGATTCTGCTTCCGCTTTTCCAAGCCTTTGAGCATTCCCCGTGACACGTCTTTGCCCTGCGTGCGTATCACTTCCAAGTTTTCCTCCACGGTATCAAGCTCAGCCTGCAATATCTGCCGTTGGAGTTCTGGCGATTGCGGTATCTTTCCGAACTGGTCATGCGACATGATTACACAGTCATAGTCGTTGTTCTTGATGTTGTTGAAGAAACTGACACGGTTCTTGGTGGAAAAATCCTTCTCCGAGGCATAGAGTATCCTCGCATGGGGATAAGCTGTCTGATAGGTGGCAGCTATCTCCGCGACATTGGCTTTCAGTCCGATAATCATCGGCTTATGAGCCATACCGAGACGTTTCATCTCATGCGCAGCCATGCACATGATGAGGGTTTTGCCTGTACCTACGGCGTGGTCACATATCCCGCCTCCGTTCTGCAAAAGCATCCATACACAGTCCTTCTGACTTGGGTACACACTCTTGACACCATACTTTCCGCCAAGGGCTTTCAAGTCCAAGCCGGGGAAGGTCTGGTGAGAACCGTCATACTTCGGACGCACGAAGCAGTTGAACTTCCGGTTGTACATCGTGGTCAAGCGTTCCTTAAAGGAGTCAGACTGCTCTTCCAGCCATTCAGTGAACCCGTTGCGGATTTCGTCAATCTTGGCATTGGCAAGCTGTATGCCCTCGCTGTCACGCACCTTGATGTCGTTGCCGTTCTCGTCCTCACCGATGCTCTTCATCATGTCGGGACAGGTGTTGTGCAGGGCATGTTTCAGAAGACTCATGCCGTCATAGTGGCGGTAATATCCCTTCACCATATACTCATCCGTGATGGCCATGGTCTTCATACTGCATTTTGCCGAATATTCGTCCATGCTGTCGGAATAGACGATGCTGACCTGTGTATTGAAGAGGTGGCTCATGTAAGCGGAATACACACCTGTAGGTATCCAACGCTCACCGAAGTTGAAGTCCAGGTCCTCAAAGGCTATCGGTTCGGGAATGCTTGCCTTCAAGGCTTCCAACGACTCTCTCACGATTGCATGATCGGGATTTTCCTTCAGCCATTCTTCTATACGCTCCGCTTTCTCTATGACATTGCCGGCAATGAAGCGGTCGGCAATCTCGTAGCCATCTATGAGCGGATTGTAATAGATGCGTCCTTTAAGCGCTTCCGTCAGTTCCTGTTCCGGCATATCCGATAATTCTGTCATATACGGCAAGTCGATACGGCCGAACTTGTTGAGCGAGGCGGTGAGCGCTTCCTCTGGAGAATCCACATGACTGACCTCGTCAAGCGAAAAAGAGACAGGGTGGTCGAAGATGTCTGATTTTGTGAACTGTCCGTTTTCTACCCGTTCCAACGACAGCATGTCGCGCCCTGAGGCATCCATGAGGATGAACTTCACGTTCTGCTTGGCATTGAGGTTGCCAAAGCGGATGAAGAAAGCATCATAATAGACATTCAGACTCTCACGCATCTGCTTGTTTTCCGTCTGTTCTTCCGCTTCATAGGTGTAAAGTTTCTGATAGGCATCACGGAGGGCGATATACAGGACAGCCTTTTCTTTCTGCTCCATATTCAGATCCAACGGCATGAAGGTAGCACCATACTTGGTAAGGTCTTTCAATACACCGATGTTTCTGGCAGAGTCGAGCACCATAGAACCCTCACGATGAAAACTTTCCAGTTTCTCATCAAATGGACGGGGCTTCATAACATCCTCTTTCTTCTTTGCCAGCTCTTCCCGCTTTCTTTCTTGCTCTTTTTGTTGTTCCCGCTTATGATTTGTTTCTTTCAATGTGTTCTGAGTCTTGGAATCTTCTTTTGGCTCATTCCCTTTTGACTGTCCATGCCCGATTTGAACTTTGAGAACTTCTATCGGTTCCATCGGCGGCTTGAACTTCGGATCAAGCGTATCTTCAACGCCCAAAGCCTTGAGTTGTTCCTGACGGTGCAGTTCCGCCTTTTGGCGCAGCAGCACCCTTTCTTCGGGAGCCATGGTCATCATCATCTCGTAAAAGCCGTTGATTGGCGGATTCTCTTCCCAAGAGATGCTTGCGTATGGCTCATCCCCAGGCAGGATTGGTTTTGTCTCCTGCTCCTTTGCATCTGTCAACGAAGGCTTTTCTTCTTTTTCCACAGGCTTTGTCACAACTTCAAAAGTCGGATTGACGCTTTTTACCAACGGACTTGCTTTCTTCCTTGACACTTTCTTGGCGGCAGCACCCACTGTTACCTCTGCTTTCTTCTTCGTTGAATGTACAGCCTGACGGTTTTCTTCTTCCATTCCCCAAAGATCAAACAGCGTCATTTGGACTGGTGGCTGCTGATGACTGGACTTTGGGGATAGCTCTGCATCATCAGTAGGCTTTTCCTGCTTTTGCAAGGATATTACCGTATCGTTCTGCTTTTCCTCAATGGAAGGCTTTATCTTCTCTGTTTTTTCTATCTTTTCTGTTTCTTCAACCTCCTTAACTTCCTCAGACATTGTTTCCTCTATCCCCAAGTATCGGTTCAAATTGAGGTTTTTCTTAAAGTCTTCATGGAGCATCTTTCGCAAATCCTCTGCAATGCCTTCCACGCCATCCTCATGCGTGTATATCATTGCAGGTTTGCCGAACGGGTCAGTATCCAACTTTGCCGTTGTATGGATAATGCGTTCCGGATGCTCCAGAAAGTAGTTGTTTGTCGGAATGCGGTTCTCGTCATTATAGACGGTATCAAGCAGGTTGTCGTCTCCTCGCAGCGACTCCTTTTGGGTATTTTTCTGCAGAATGATGAGGTCACTGCCCACTTCCGTATTGGCATTTTCCGTGAACAGGTTGTTGGGAAGACGAATCGCTGACACGAGATCAGCATGATAGAGCATCATAAAACGCGCGGCACTGTTGTTTTTGGCATTCAATACGCCTTGTGAGGTGATGAAGGCAACCAACCCGCCGTCCCTTACCGTATCAAGAGCCTTGACAAAGAAGTAGTTGTGTATGCGTCTGGTGACAAGTGCCCTCATGCCTTTCATGGCTGTATAAGACGGATCAAATACGGCAACATCGCCAAACGGAATATTTGAGATGGCGAGGTCGAAGTAGTCATTGAAAGGCTTTTCTATTTTCTCGAATCCCTCTATGCGCACTTTCTGCTCCGGGTGCAGATGGCGGAGTATCTTTCCCGTAAGCAGGTCTTTTTCAAATGCCATAATGTCTGCCTTGGGATTGTTATCCAAGACGGAATCGACAAAGGCTCCGATGCCTGCCGAGGGTTCAAGCACCTTTTCGGGGATGATATGATGCTCTTTCAACACATCCGTCAAAGCCTCTGTAATGGCTGACGGCGTGTAGAATGCCGTGAGGACAGACTGTTTCAGACTGTCCATCAACTGTTTGTACTCGCTTTCATTCTTGCTGTTTTCACGGATAAGTCTATGCAGCTCCACGGTTGGAGCAAACAATTCAAGGTCTGATTTTGCCCAATGGACGGCATCCGCCAGTTCCCTGGCAGGGTTCAGGATGCACTTCAATCCCCCGAATCCGCAGTAACGCTCCAAAAGGAGACGCTCACGGGCGGTCGGCGTGCGCTGTTCCCTGTCAAGGATGAATGCAGTCTCTATCGCCTTGATGTTGTCGTTCAGCCGTTGTTTTCTATTGTACGCCATTTGACTCTATGAAAAGGGCTACGGCTCCAGTCAACTCAGTGTAGAGCTGGTCGTAGTCCGGTGACTGGGCAAAATCGTCATCGGTCAGGTCGTAAATGGAATACACGTTGTCAACCAAAGGCAGGAGGTTCTTGACAAACGCTTCCTGGTCTTCTACTGCTACCTCCAGGGGAAACTCACTGTCAACAACATCATACAGGATGCTGTACTTGGAAAAGCGGAGACCTTTCAGCAATGCTGACATGGCAAGCTCTTGTGCCGCATCGGCAAAGAGGGCATCACGCCGTGCCTGCTCATATACCTCTGCGGCATGGTCTGCACGTTCGCGGATAAAGTCCGCATCGCTGGCTTGTGGGAAACGGTTCTCCCTGAGGTGGTTCAAGAGGTACAGTCCGTAATAGGACAGCTCTGTCTGTGCCTGTTTCTTTCTGTTCATTTGTCTGTTGAATGGATTAAGTGGTGAATAATAAACCGTGGATGGCGGTTGATGTTTGTTGAAAGCAAGAAAAAGGCACTCGGTATCCCTCCGAGTGCCGCCACTTAATCCACAGTAAATAAAAGCATCCTGAATAAAGACACCATTTATGAACCATGTTTCGGTGGCAAAGGTACAAACTATTTCTTGTATCTCTTCACATTTCCTCGCTTTTCTGCTGTTTTGCGCTCTTCAAAGACGAATTTCGTGTTGAAATTCTCGTCAAAGGCTATGGCTGCGGAGAAAGGTTTGCCTTGCTTACTGATAAAACCATTGAGCGTTCTGGTCTTGCCCTTGGTGAGCAAGTCGGTGATGTCGGAATCAGTGAGCAACTTTCCTGCTACCTGCTTGAACACAGGCATACCGCACTCCTTGTTACTGCATCTTACTACCTTTCCGAAGAACTGCATGGTACCTTGCTTGCATTTAGGACACTGGCAGCCGGAATCCTTGTGGCTGAAAAGTCTGTCACAACCTAACAATTCCGCAGTGATTTCACGGGTATAACCTTCGATACTATGGGTGAACCCGTCTGCACTTGCTTCACCTCGTTCTATCTTGGCAAGTTCCGCCTCCCATTTGCCCGTCATCTCCACATTGGCAATCGCCATGTTCTTCACCACAGAATGCAGGGCGAGTCCTTTTTCCGTCGGCACAAGTTTCTTCTGCTGGCGCACCATATACTCTCGTTTGAGCAAGGTCTCGATGATGGCGGCACGTGTAGCTGGTGTGCCAATACCACAGTCCTTCATTGCTTGGCGCATCGTATCATCTTCTATCTCTTTGCCTGCGGTCTCCATTGCTGCAAGCAATGTGGATTCCGTATGCAATGGCTTTGGTTTGGTCTTGCCCTCCGTGATGGTGCAGCCCGAAAAAGTGATATGCTGTCCTTCTTGCCAGTTGGGAATGACTTGATCCTTGACCTCATTGTCTGTTGCGTCTGCATCCTTGTCCTGCCTGTTGTTCTTTTCCTTGAGCGACAATGCTCGCCAGCCAGTCTGTCGGATGATGGAGCCACTGATGCCAAACTCAACTTCATGATCCACTTGCGCCGTTACTGATGTGATGTCATTGATGCAGTCTGCCGAGAACGCTTCAATCATCCGGCACAATATCATGTCATAAACGATCTTCTCGTCCTTGAAAAGACCAATGGCTGCATTTTCTGTGATGAGCAGGGCATGGTGGTCGGTCACCTTGGCGGCATTCACGCTGTTCTTGCTGTAGTCCTCACTGCCAGGCAAGAGTTTCACTTTCTCTCCATATTCCGAATGATTCTCCAGATTCTTGAAGAGTTTGGGAAGGGTGGCAAATACATCATCCGAGATATAGCGGCTTGATGTTCTTGGATAGGTGATGAACTTTGCCTCGTAGAGTTTCTGGGCGATGGAGAGTGTATGCTCTGCCGTGAAGCCATGCTGGGAATTGGCTTCTTTCTGCAAGGTGGTGAGGTCGTAAAGGAACGGCGCCTTCTCCACCTTTCGCTTGGTTGTGACCTTTGTGATGATGGCAGAACCGGTATCTTTCACCTTATTATATATGTCGGTTGCGGTAGCTTCGTCTGTCCATCGGTTGGCAGAGGTGAACTTCAGTATATTGCCACAGTCTGTATCAACAACACCGAAGTGTACCTGCCAGAACGGTTTCGACTCGAAACGCTTGTGTTCCCAATAGCGTTCGCACACCATGCCAAGGGTCGGAGTCTGCACACGACCTACGGAATAGGTGCCACGTCCTGCGGCTATAGTAAGGGCTTGTGTGCCGTTGATGCCGACGAGCCAGTCTGCCTCACTTCGTGCTTTGGCTGCATGATAGAGATTGTCATACTCCTTGCCATCCCTGAGGTTCTGAAGTCCCTCACGGATGGCGGTGTCCGTAAGCGAACTGATCCAGAGACGGTCGAAAGGTTTCCTGCAACCGAGATACGCATAGAGGTATCGGAAAATCAACTCTCCCTCACGTCCGGCATCGGTTGCTACGATAATGCGCTCACTGCTGTCAAACAGCTTGCCGATAATTTTAATCTGGGCAAGCACACCTGCATCTGGTTTGTAGCCGTTCTCAGTCTTGACTTGTCGAGGAACAAGAACGAACGGGTCGGGAATCACAGGCAGATTCTCCGCATGGAATCCCTTCATGCCGTAGGTTTCCGGCATGGTTGGCTGCACTAAATGTCCGAATGCCCATGTCACATAATAGCCATTACCCTGCATATAGCCTTCCTCACGCTTGTCAGCTCCTACAATGTGGGCGATTTCCTTGGCTACGCTTGGTTTCTCTGCGATGATTGTCTTCATTGTCTGTTGTTTTTGTGACATCCGCAACCGTGGGATAGACGGTCGCAGATGTCGGTTGTTATAATGGATGATTAACTCTGTGGATCAAGTGGCGGCAATTACATCTTCACGCTTCTTGCCTTTCTCTTTGGCTTCTGTTCCTCTGCGTTCTGTTCCTTCTGCTGCTTTTCGTTCTTTGGCGCAGACTGTCCCGGACTCAGCGGATCCTTGGTGTGCTTGGTCGCCTCATGGGTCTTGCCCTGCTCGTTGACGGCGACTTGTACCTTGTTCTCATTGGTCGGAATCTGTTCCTTCGCCTGTTTGAGGTCTGGATTGTTGCGGTAGGAACGTGGCTGCATCTTGTCGAAGTCGAACTTTACGTAGGCGGTATAGGTACCGCTGCCGTTCTTGTTGGGCACTTCCTTGATCTCGATGGTCTTGCCTGCCACATAGTCGTCCTTCTGCTGCTCGGTCAGTTCCTTCTTGAAATAGGTGTTGAGTCGGCGGATGGTCCCGTCCTCATTGAGCCAGTGGTTGGGATCTTGCTGCTTCTTCTGACCGCCCGCATCACCTTCTGCCTTCTGCTCCTGCTTGTCGGCGGTTTGCTTCTTGTCTCCATTCTGTTTCTGACCTTGCGCCTGTCTTGTGCTGCCAGGCACGAACTCCACGCCACGCTGTTCCACATTCACCTGCAGCAGCGGTGTAAACTTGCGCCCGTTGGCAAGCTCAATCTCCTTGCGAAGCGGAATACCTGAGTAGAGCACTCTCTTGTCGTCCTTGGTAATAGGTGTCTTGCCGATGGTATCGGGTATGCGCACCTTGTTGGTCGGGATGTCAACAATCTCATTGGTGAGACGGTCGATACTGATGAAATGAGGACGCAGCTCACCTGTATTCTTGTCGGGGAAATCCACTACCTTTCCGAGATTGCCGTTCTGCAACAGGTTCTTCTTGTCCTCTGGAGTGAAGGTATAGCCTTTGTAAGCGACATCGAGTTTTGGCTCGTTGCGCACGAAATGTGGCACGAGTTGCAACTGGTCGTTATCGTCCTTGCGGAATGATAGACGGGCCTGTATCTCTATCTGTTCACCGCCGAAGGTCGGCTTCACAATCACAAGCCCTGTCTTGCCGTAGTTGAGCAGGGCTTTCATATCCTTCTCATTCATACTGTTGAAGT
>ERZ827490.4278-NODE-4278-length-11344-cov-3.463726_pt1 | contig 11344 bp, 8 predicted proteins | sample MGYA00519770_ERZ827490 | MGnify/ENA primary metagenome ERZ827490 (study PRJEB31778, sample SAMEA3449324) | human gut metagenome | biome: human gut; feature: human-associated habitat; material: faeces | place: United Kingdom | collected 2010/2012 ...
GTCCTTTAATGCTTTGGCCCGCCAGTTTATGGTTTCCAGGGTATTGTATAAAAAATGCGGGTTAATTTGGGATTCCAGCGCCTTAAGCTTTGCGTCGCGGCTTAAAATCTGATTCACATAATTGTTCTGGACCAGGTACTGGATACGGCCGGCCATAGTATCGAAATGCTGGTGCAGCCTGCTGATTTCATCCGTCCTTTCACTGTAGTCCACCTCTACCTCGGGCATTTTAAGCTCCGTGCTGCTGAAAAACTCCATCTTCTGTATTAAAAGGTCAAAGTCCTTTAAAATGTAGCGGGTCAGGCGCCTGGAAAATGCCAGGGCAGCGATAAAGCCCACAATGAGCATGGCCAGGATAAGGCGGTAGGCCATGTCTGTGGATTGGGCAATCTGGTCATAGGGGACCAGGTTGATGTAGGTCCAGTTGTAGTAGGGAATGGTGTTCTTAACTGCAAAATAGCTGTGTCCGTTCTGGTGTATGATGCTGTAGGGCTGGCCCGTCTGTTTCATGAATCCGTTGGCGGTTTCCGGGTCAATCCCGGCAGAGGTGTATATAAGCTGGTCCCCGTCAAAAAGAATATAGCTGGATTCACCGTAGGTAGTTACTGCACGGTTGGCATCCCTTACAATCCGGTCCAAATCCACAAAAACCAGCAGGTCGCCCAGATGGTCCAGCTCCAGGTTGTAGACCTTCCTGACGCTTCTGCTGAGTATATACAAACTGTGATCATAGTCAATGGTCCAGGTAATGGCTCCTTCCCGCTCCCTGGCCTTGTCCACTGCGCTCTGTACCGTGTCCGTGTCCGCATTGTTGATGACCACGAAATTAGTCAGGTTTTGGAAATGACGGTTATTCAGCGCAATAGCAGATACACCGTTATTTTTGTAGGCCTGCTGGTAATTGTTGATGGCTGCGCTGATCCGCGGGTTGTTTTCGGACCATATAATGGGATCATCCGTACTGTCAATGCGGTTTAGGGAATCCTGAATCACAGAGGAGGAGATAATGACGGAGGAAAGGGTCTCAATGCTTTTTAAGTTGCTGGAAATGGTCTGGGAGGAAAAGGACAGATTTCCGGCAATGGCCTTGTAGAGCTGTTCATTATATGCATTGGAAGAAATGCGCAGCCCTATGAGCGCTATGAGAAGAATCAGCACCACATTAGACATTACAACGGCCAGCAGTTTGTTTTTCATGGAGAGATTTTCAAAATCATGTTTTATCCGTTTCAGGTATCTCATAAGTTTCTCCTGTTTTCAGTGGAAATTTCCTGTCTTAGATTAATATATACCATATCTTTCAACAGGACAAGGAAAAGTTGCATCCGCATAAACTGTATGAAAAAGTCGGAAAATTAACCATGGACATCGGTTTTATTGATTGGTTTGACAAGAAAAAGCAGGTATAATCAATTCATCAAAAGCAACTAAAGAACGAGGGAGGTTTTCAATCATGAAAAAGAAATTAGCACTTGTGCTTACAGCTGCCCTGGCGGCGGCAAGCCTGACAGCATGCGGCGGTTCCGGCACCGCAGATACAAAGGCGGCCGGTTCACAGGCGGAAGGAGCATCCGGGGAAAAGGCTGCATCCGGGGATGGTTCGGAGATGGTGGTTGCCTGGTGGGGCAATCAGGTGAGAAATGAGCGTACACAGGCTATCTTAGAGCTGTATTCCCAACAGAATCCCGGAGTTACCTTTGACGGACAGTTTTCAGAGTGGGCAGATTACTGGAACAAGCTGGCTACGGCCGCTGCCGGTCATTCCATGCCGGATATCGTCCAGATGGATTACAAGTATATCCAGCAGTATGTAAACAATGATTTGCTGGTGGACTTGACGCCTTATATTGAAAACGGAACCATCGACGTGGCAGACTGTAATGAAGATGTACTGAACTCCGGTAAGGTAGGGGACGGACTTTATGCAATCTGCAACGGCATCAATGCACCTGCGCTGCTGTACAACAAGACAGCCCTGGATGAGGCAGGCATCACGGTAAAAGACAATATGACCATGGACGAGTTCATTGCACTCTGCAAGGAAATCAGGGAAAAGACAGGATATAAGACCAACATTGCTTATAACAATGGTGAGAATTTCATCGAGTATTTCCTGCGCGCCAATGATGTAGTCATGTTCGAGGACGGAAAACTGGGCGGAACAGCAGAGGATTATGTATCCTATTTTAAACTCTATGAGGATGGCATAAGGGACGGATGGGTTGTGGATCCTTCCATCTTTGCAGAGAGGACCATCGGATCCGTGGAGCAGGACCCAATGGTGTATGGTTCCAATCCTGAAACCATGTCATGGTGTGCGTTTAACTATACCAACCAGCTCACAGCCATCAGAAGCGCCGCACCTGAGGGTGTGGAAATTGCCATAACCACCTGGCCTTCAGCAGACCCTGTCAAGTCCGATTATCTGAAGCCAAGCCAGTTTTTCGCCATCACAAAGGACAGCACAAATCCGGAAGAGGCGGCAAAGGTCCTGAATTTCATCACAAACTCAGTGGAATGTAATGAAATCCTTCTGGGAGAGAGAGGCATTCCTCTGTCATCAACAGTGGCAGATTCCATTGCGCCTAAGATGGATGAGACCAGCCAGGAAGTGATTAAGTTCATCAACGAAGTTGTATCTGACAATTCTTCCCAGATCAACCCGCCTGCTGCCGACGGTTCAAGTGAGGTAAACGATCTTCTGAACAAGCTGGAGGAACAGGTATGTTACGGCCAGATGACGGCTGAGGATGCCGGCCAGCAGCTGTTTACAGAAGGCTCAAAGATTATGGAGTCCAAGAAAAATTAGCAAATTAAAAAAGAGCGGCTGTTGTAGGTCGCTCTTTTCATAAGGCGAGGAGGAGAGGCTATGAAGGCATTAAAGCAGCAGCTCAGCAAGGAAAGTGTGGCCGGTGTCCTGTTTACACTGCCATTTACCATTGGATTCCTGCTGTTCATGATTGTTCCAATGGGAATTTCATTGTATTATTCGTTCTGTGATTATGACATTCTTTCACCGCCTGTTTTTACAGGACTTAAGAATTTTATTTCCATGTTCCAGGATGAAACGTTTTTTAAAACACTGAAGGTAACTTTTTTCTTTGCATTTGTGTCTGTTCCGCTCAAACTTCTGTTTGCTTTGATTGTGGCCATGCTCTTGCTGGAAAATTCCAAAATGTCCGGTTTCTACAGGGCAGCCTATTATCTTCCCTCCATTATCGGAGGTTCCGTGGCAGTATCCATCTTATGGAAGAGGATGTTTGCCATGGACGGCGTGGTGAATAAGCTTCTGGGAATGGTGGGAATCCAGACCAGCTTTTCGTGGCTGGGGGATACCAGAACAGCTATATGGGTCCTCATATTGCTGGTAGTCTGGCAGTTTGGTTCATCCATGCTTATCTTCCTCTCATCCTTAAAACAGGTTCCGCAGTCCCTGTACGAGGCGGCGGAGGTGGACGGCGCCAGCGCACCGGCAAAATTCTTTAAGATTACCCTGCCCCTGCTGACCCCCACCATATTTTTCAACCTGGTCATGCAGATGATTAACGGCTTCCTGGCCTTTACCCAGTGTTATATCATCACCCAGGGAAAACCCATGAATTCAACCCTGCTCTATACTGTTTACATGTATAAGCAGTCCTTTGAATTCTACAACACAGGATATGGTGCGGCCCTTGCATGGGTCATGCTGGCTGTGATTGGTCTGATAACCCTGTTCCTGTTTGCAACGAAACGGTTCTGGGTATATGAAGGAGGGCTTTAATCATGAAAGAGAAGCGAGTGGTTAAAAAAGCAGTATACCATATCATTGTTTTCGTCATCGGCATCATCATGATTTATCCCCTTATATGGATGGTCATGAGCTCTTTTAAGGAGAACAGCACCATATTCTCCACAGCGGGCAGCCTGATTCCGGAGAAATTTATAGTCAGCAATTATTCCACGGGATGGAAGGGCTTTGGAAAGATTTCCTTTGCCACCTTCTTCAAAAACTCCATCTTCATCTCAGTGGTGGCCACCCTGGGAACCGTGGCCTCCTCCGCCCTGGTGGCCTACGGATTTGCCAGATTCAAATTCAGGGGCAAGAGCATCCTGTTTGCTGCCATGCTGCTCTCCATGATGCTTCCCGCCCAGGTACTCATGATCCCCCAGTATCTGTGGTATCAGAAGCTGGGCTGGGTGGGCTCCTATATGCCGTTGACTGTTCCATATTTCTTTGCCATACAGGGATTTTTTGTGTACCTGATTTCCAACTTTATCAGCGGTATTCCTACGGAATTGGATGAAGCGGCCAAGATTGACGGATGTTCCTATGCAGGTATTTTTACCCGCATCATGCTGCCTCTTATAAAGCCGGCACTGGTCACGGCCTGCATATTCTCCTTCATGTGGAGATGGGATGATTTCCTCTCAGCCCTGCTGTATGTCAGCAAGTCCAGCATGTACCCTGTCAGCCTTGCGCTTAAGCTTTTTTGCGACCCGGGCTCGTCATCGGATTACGGAGCCATGTTCGCCATGGCAACCTTGTCCATACTGCCGTCCATCCTTATATTCCTGTTTTTCCAGAAATATCTGGTTGAGGGCATCAGCACCTCCGGCCTGAAAGGATGATGAAAATGGAACATGAAATGAAGATAATAGACGGACATGTCCATCTGGTACAGTGTATCGCGGGAACAGGGGCAGGAGGAGAGCTGCGCTTTGCCGGAAACGGCATGGCAGAATATGCATCAGGGGAGCGTTTCCGGATGCTTCCGGATGAGTTCAGCCAGGGAGTGGTGACTGCCGGGGACATTCTCAGGAAAATGGATGAAAACGGAGTGGAGAAAGCAGTGCTGCTCCAGGGAAATTACTTTGGTTTCCAAAATCTCTATTCCATGGAGGCAGTGAAAAAATATCCGGACCGGTTTTGTGCCGCGGCTTCCTACGACCCTTTTTGCAGGGGCAAGGAACAGATACGAAAACATCTGTTTGAAGAGCTGGGTTTTCCAATTGTGAAGTTTGAGGTAAGTACCGGCTCCGGGCTCATGGCCAACCACTTTACGCTGCCCCTGGACGGGGATATCATGAAGGCTGAATATGATTATGCGGATGAGCATGGTCTGGTGTTTGTCATTGATATAGGTAAATGCGGCAGTGAGAGCTGGCAGACGGACCGGCTTTTGAATGTGATAAAAGAGCATCCCGGCATGAAGTTTGTGGTCTGCCATCTGCTGGCCGTGTCCATGAGGGACGAGGATAAGCTTGTGGAAGGATTAAAGAAGCTGGCCCTGCCCAATGTGTGGTTTGATTTGGCTGCCCTGCCCCATAACTGCGGCCCTGACGCCTACCCCTATCCCAATGCGGTGAGGTATCTGAGGCATGGAATTGAGATAGCAGGGGCGGACAGACTCATTTTCGGAACGGATATACCCTCGGTGCTGAAAGAGGACAGCTACCAGCACTTTATTCAGTACATCACATGCAGCGATGCATTTTCCCGGGAAGAAAAGGAACAAATCATGTACAGGAATGCAGAGCATGTATATTTCAAGTAAACATATTAAGGAGGAAGCTATGAAGTATAGTGATAATAAAGTTAAGGATATTCAGATTGCATATATAGGCGGCGGTTCCAGGGGATGGGCCTGGACCTTTATGACAGACCTTGCCCTGGAGGACCAGATCAGCGGTACCATACGTCTGTATGATATTGACGGTGACGCGGCAAAGAACAATGAGGTAATCGGCAGCCGGCTTATGCAGCGGGACGACGCCAAAGGAGACTGGAAGTTTGAGACCAGCGCCAGTCTTAAGGACGCCCTGACAGGCTGCGATTTCGTTGTCATTTCCATCCTGCCCGGCACCTTTGACGAGATGGAGTCTGATGTTCACCTTCCGGAGCGCCTGGGAATCTACCAGTCTGTAGGCGATACGGCAGGGCCGGGCGGAATGGTCCGTGCCCTGCGCACCATACCCATGTTTGTGGAGATTGCCGGGGCCATAAAAGAATATGCGCCGAAGGCCTGGGTCATTAATTATACCAACCCCATGTCGCTGTGCGTAAAGACCCTGTATCATGTATTTCCGGAAATCAAGGCATTCGGGTGCTGCCATGAGGTCTTTGGAACTCAGAAGGTCCTTAAGGGAATCTGTGAGGAGAGCTGCGGGGAACAGGATATTGACTGGCATGACATCCATGTCAATGTGCTGGGTATCAATCATTTCACATGGTTTTCAAGTGCTTCCTATAAGGGGATTGACTTGTTCCCTGTTTACCGGGACTATATTGACGCACATTTTGACCAGGGATATGAAGTGGAAGGCGAAAACTGGATGAATTCCTCCTTTAAGTGTGCCAACCGGGTCAAGATGGATCTGTTTAAGCGATACGGCCTGATTGCGGCAGCAGGGGACAGGCATCTGGCTGAATTCATGCCCGGAAATGAGTACCTGAATGACCCGGAGACAGTTGCATCCTGGAAATTCGGTCTGACCACGGTACAGTGGAGAAAGAATGACCTGAAGGAGAGACTGGATAGGAGCCGCAGGCTGGCTTCCGGACAGGAAGAAGTCAAACTGGAACCTACCGGCGAGGAGGGAATCCTTTTAATCAAAGCGCTCTGCGGCCTTACAAGGGTTGTCAGCAATGTAAATATCCCTAATACGGCCTGCCAGATAACCAACCTGCCTGCAGGCGCGCTGGTGGAGACCAACGCGGTTTTTGAAAAGGACCACATCTATCCGGTGGTGGCGGGAGCTGTGCCGGAAAAGGTAAAGGAACTTCTGATGCCCCATCTGGAAAACCATGAGCTGATTATGGAAGCAGCTCTTAAGCCGGATAAGGAAAAGGTGGTAAAAGCATTTATGAACGATCCTCTTGTAAAGGGAAAGAACTGCCGGGAAGAGGATATCAGGCTTCTGGTGGATGACATGATAAAAAATACGCTTAAATATCTTCCAAAAGGATGGGAATAGACGAAAATGAAGCACGATGGCGAATTACTTAAATTCACAGATGCATTCATCATCAATCTTGCGCCGGTACCCCAGAAAGAGCCGTTTTACGACGCAACCGGCGGTCCGTTTACCCATTCCAAGATAAGCAAATATGTGGAGCTCTATACGGAGGACGGCATTAAGGGCGTGTGTCCCTGCTCATCCATCATGGAAAGGACCATTCTGCCCCTTATTATGACCGGGGAGAAAAAGAGTTTTGGACAGTGGATGCACAAGGTATACTGGTCATGCCGTAATTCCGGCTTTGACGGAGAGACGGCAGGGGAGGTGGGAAAGCTTGAGTACCTTCTCACCGATATCCTGGCAAAGCGTGCAGATATGCCCTTCCACCGGTTCCTGGGAGCTTTAAAGGACAGCGTCACCGTATATGGAAGCGGAGGGAGCACACACTTAAGCGGAGCGGATCTGGCCGGGGAAATGGAACATTTTATGGACTGCGGGCATAAGACTGTGAAGATGAAGGTGGGTACGGATTTTGCCACAAAGCTGGATTACGATGTAGAGCGTGTCAGGCTGGTGAGAGAGACCATTGGACCGGATGCAGAGCTGGCTATTGACGGCAACCATTCATTTACGGTCCGGGAGGCCCTCAGATTTGCGGATAAGGTACAGAAATATAATATCGCATGGTTTGAGGAACCGATTCACGGATTTGATTTTAGAGGCTATGGAGAATTGACAGAGAGCTGTCCCGTTCCCGTGGCTGCCGGCGAGTCGGTGCGCAACCACTATATGTTCACACCTTACCTGGACGCAGGCATCCGCCATTTCCAGCCGGTCCCATCCTCCTTTGCAGGAGTATGGGAGTGGATGCAGGTGCGGGATATGGCGGTCCGCAGCGGCATACGTTTTTCCTCGGGCGGCCTGCCCCTTCTTGCCTGTCCGCTCATTGCCACGGCAGGGGATGAGGCCATGGAGGAATTCCTGGAGGTGTGCAACCAGCCGGTACTGGACTGCATGGAAGTGACCGTGCAGCGCAGGGACGGGAAATTTTACCTGCCGGACATTCCCGGACTTCCCTTCAGGCTGGATATGAAATGGCTGAAGAAAAATGGCTATCTGCTGTCCTATGAACGGTACTCCTGAGCCATACTGTGAAAATTCAATAAACCCCAAGACCGGGCCCCCGCTGAACATCAGCGATGCCCGGTCTTTTGCTGTGCTCTGTCCTGATTTGCTTTACAATTACCTGTTTTCGTGTTACATTTGCTACTGAAAACGGATAGGGTGTAAGGAATTATTAAAGGAAGATTAAAGAAAAACAGAAGAACAAATCGCGTTCTCTGTGCTATACTGAACAAAATCAGTACAGTCTGTCCATACGGGCTGTTATCTGGATTGGAGCGCTTTTACGCCCTGGAAAGGAGGCTGGATTTGGCAGAGGAACAACTGGCTGTGTCGTCGGTCCCTACAGCAAAAGAAAACAGGCCCGTGGTCATACGGGTAAAGAATTTATATAAGATATACCGGGTAGGCGATATCAAGGTCCGGGCCCTGGACGGGCTGGATTTTGATATATATAAGGGAGAATTCGTTGCCATTGTAGGAGCCTCCGGTTCCGGCAAATCCACCCTTCTCAACATGCTGGCCGGGTTGGAGAAGCCTACCAAGGGAGAGATTGAGATTGGCAGAGTCCATATAGAGAAGATGACGGAGCGCCAGCTGGTGAGCTTCCGCCGCGAAAAGGTGGGATTCATCTTCCAGGCATACAACCTGTTAAACACCATGAATGCTCTGGAGAATGTAGCCCTGCCCCTTTCCTTTCGGGGTGTTTCCAGGAGGCAGAGGCTTAAGGAAGCCAGGAAATACATGGACCTGGTAGGCGTGGGAGGACAGGCCAGGCATATGCCCAACCAGATGTCCGGCGGACAGCAGCAGCGTGTGGGAATAGCCAGGGCCCTGGTGGTCAATCCTCAGATTATATTTGCCGATGAGCCCACGGGAAACCTGGATTCCAAGACCACCATGGAGGTGCTGCGCCTGATGCAGAAGATTGTCAGGGAGCAGGACCAGACTCTGGTCATGGTTACCCATGACAACAATCTGGCCTCCTACGCGGACCGGAGAATCCGAATCATGGACGGCAGGATTGTGGGAATCGAGACAGGCGGCAGGGAAGCATTGTATGAGGGGAATGCAGAGGAAAAGGAGTGCAATGAGAATGAGAGCAAATAAATGGTGCAGGGGCCTGACGGCGTTTCTGGCAGCCTCAATGCTGGCCGGGATGTATCCTTCCAGCGCAGCGGCCAGCGATTATAAACTGGGCTACAACACCAATGCCAGTGAAAATGATTATGTTTTTACTACAAAATCACCCAAAGGGACCATAGGAAAATCCATGTCCATTCCCTTCCGTATCAGGGCCACGGATGAGGATATGGAGAACCTGCGCATCAGTCTCCTGGAAACCAATGAGTTCCAGCAGATAGAGGAGCGGGGAAACGGGGATTACTCCGTTGACTACTATCCCTTTGAAATTATGGAGACCACCTTTGTGGCCAAGAACGTGGGAACCATCAAGAAGGGCAATGTAAAGAGCGTGTCCCTGTCGGCCAGGGTGCGGCGCGATGCCCTTCAGGGATACTACAGCATCCCTGTACTGCTTGAATGGGACGGCGGTTCTGACACAGACTATATTAATGTATGGATTTCCACCTCATCCACATCAGGAGCAGACGAGGAGGAGGATAAAAAGGAAGGCAATTACTTTGTGGTGGGAGAAAACCAGCCCACCCCCCGGGGCGTTTATCCCAATGTCATGGACTACACCGTGAACTTCCGCAATAAGAGGGAGACCACGGCCCAGGATGTGACGGTCAGCATGCAGCTCTCAGAGGACGATGCCAAGTTCCCCTTTGAAATCAACGACGGCAACTATGACCGCACCTTTGAGCGCGTGCAGCCGGGAGAAACCGTGTCCGCTCCCTACAGCATGGCAATCCGCAAGGATTCCTATACAGGTTATTATCCAATCAAATACACCATCACCTTCCGCTTAAGCTCTGAGGGGGATCTGCACACGGAGGAGGGAACTTTTTACGTACATATCACGTCCAAGGATAAAGAGGACGACCTGGGGGATTTTAACGCCAACGACAGGACCAGGGCCAGATTGATTGTGGAGAGCTACCACACGGTTCCGGAGGAAATCTACGCAGGGGACGAGTTTGAGCTGATTCTTAACATGAAGAATGCATCCACCTCGGTTGCTGCCAGCAACATTCTCTTTAACCTGGAGTCGGAGAAGGTATCGGACAGCGCCGTGTTTACCACGGAGTCAGGCACCTCCTCCCTGGTGGTGGACAATATGGCTCCCGGACAGACCACCGAGGTCAGGGCCAGGTTTACAGCCAGGGCAGGAGTGGACCAGCGCTCCTACGCCATCACGGTGAAGGAGAAGTACGACAGCCCTGAATTCAAGAACGCAGAGGAAAGCATTGTAGTGGACATCCCTGTAAAACAGTATGCCCGGTTAAGCACCAGCACCATTGACGTTATGCCGGACAGCTTAACCGTGGGATCTGAGTCCAATGTCATGTTTGGCATCAACAACACGGGAAAGGTCATCCTTTACAACGTGACCGTGACCTTTGAGGCGGACTCCATCAAGACCACGGACGCCTATGTGGGAAACATCAAGCCGGGTGAAACAGGCAACGTGGATACCATGCTGACAGGTGTGGCTCCCACCCTGGACGAGGGAACGGTACGCATCCGCATTGATTACGAGGATGAAAACGGTGTTCCCGCAGAACCCGTGGAAAAGGAACTGACCCTCATGGTTATGGAGGAGATGGAACAGAACTGGGATGATATGGGAGCGGCCATGGACGCAGGCAGCATGGAGGCGGAGGCAGCCCCATCCTTCTGGGGCAAATACAAGTTCCTGGTGATTGCCGGTGTGGCGGCAGCCGCCGGTATTGCAGCTGCGGTTGTCATCCGAATCAGGAAGAAACGCAAGGCAGCAAGGGAAGAGGATGTGGACGATGAGATTTCCTGATCTCGTAATCATGAGCATTAACAACTTAAGACGCAGGAAGCTGAGAACGGTTCTGACTGTGCTGGGAGTTATCATCGGCACAGCGTCCATTGTGGTCATGGTATCCCTGGGAATCATCAGGATTTGCACTGTATCCGTGGCTGCATTTTGAGCCACAAGAAATATACCGTCTGCCTGTCCTCCCTCGCCTGAAACCTGGTGGCGCTCCATCTCACCTGTCGTGTCAACGCCAAGGCAGAGGATTGCGCGCATTGCCGTATTCCGCCTGTATTTCTTCCCGTTGTATTCCAAAACATTTTTCGCCGGTGAACCGATAGCTTCAACAGCTCTCCCATTTTCCTGTTC
>ERZ827490.4289-NODE-4289-length-11317-cov-3.145356_pt1 | contig 11317 bp, 6 predicted proteins | sample MGYA00519770_ERZ827490 | MGnify/ENA primary metagenome ERZ827490 (study PRJEB31778, sample SAMEA3449324) | human gut metagenome | biome: human gut; feature: human-associated habitat; material: faeces | place: United Kingdom | collected 2010/2012 ...
AGCAAATTGGAGCCGACACCCGAAATACGGGCTCCCATACGATTCAGCATGGAAGAAAGTTGTTGCAGATAAGGTTCGCAAGCGGCATTATAAATCGTTGTTTTTCCTTCTGCAAGCACGGCCGCCATCAAGATATTGGCCGTACCGGTCACTGAAGCTTCATCAAGCAGCATATAGGCGCCTTTCAGCTTCTTCGCCTCTATTTCGTAGAGCTGGCGGTCAGGATCATAACTGAAGCAAGCCCCCAGCTTCTGAATACCGACAAAGTGAGTATCCAGACGACGGCGTCCGATCTTATCGCCTCCCGGCTTAGGGATCAAAGCCTTGCCAAAACGGGCAACCAGAGGACCGACTATCATCACCGAACCGCGCAAGGAACCGCTTTTACGCAAAAACTCGTCCGTTTCCAGATAGTTCAAGTCGACAGCATCGGCCTGAAATGTATAGGTATCGGCAGCCGGATGCTCCACCTTCACCTGCATGTCGCGCAGGAGTTGTATCAGGTTATTCACATCCAGGATATCCGGTACATTATGGATTGTCACTTTTTCCGGCGTAAGCAATGTTGCACAAATGACCTGCAAGGCTTCATTCTTTGCGCCCTGCGGAACAATCTCACCGGACAACCGGTAACCGCCTTCTATGACAAATGAACTCATCGGCCTTTACGTGAATAGTTTTTCTTGTTGTTCGTATTGTTGCGAGCGAGTATATCACGGCTTTCCGCCAGCTTATGTACCTCTTCATCCAAGATGATCTGACCTTCCGACAATTCGTCGAGGTCTTTGAATATCTTCCGATCGTCTACGGATTCCTTGTTCCAGGTAAGGAACGATTTCTTCATTTGGGTAGCCAGCAATTTAATCAACTGGTCCTTTTCCACACCCGGTTCGAATTCGGTTGCTTTCTGGATCATTTTCTCAAGCGTCTTGCCGTAATGACGGTAACGTATACGCGAATTGTTATAAGGTATACGCGGAGGACGTGAGTAAAGGTCTTCTTTCTTTACGATCTCGTACGGATAATCGATATCCAATTTGAAGTCGGCCATAATAGCCAGGTGATCCCAGAGAATATGTTTGAAGTCGTTTACATCGCGTAAATGGGGAAACATGTTTCCCATGATGTTGATTATTGTGTCTGCACAGCGTTTACGTTCTTCCCTGTCCTGAATGGTAATGCAATAGTCCACCATATTCTGTATATTGCGTCCATATTCGGGCATAACCAATTTCTTTTCTTCTGTATTATATTTCATTACAAATTCTGTTTATCCGGCAAAGTTACAGATTATAATTGATTTAAACAATACGGCTCCTCCCCCGCAGAGTGTTAAGAAAAGCCTATAAAACCAAGGAGAAAGAAAACCGATTATAATATGTTTGCTTTCCTACTACTATTTTGAAAAGCCAATGAACAAACGTATCAAAACATGGCTGGGCAAATGACTAAAATGACATCGGTCTGCAGATAACTGGTACACTAACTCGTTTCATGCCATCAACTAACTCCAAACACCTCAAGAACTAAATGATAACATATAGCAAAGTATCTATTGGCAGTCACCACCAATTGCCCATATGTAGTACTACCAATTGATGATAGATAGTACTACGTATTCGTGACAAGTAGTACTACATATAAATAATATGCTATATGCCTTGAATTAGTTTACTATGACTTCCGAGATAGTTTATGGTATGTTCCGGATCAGTTGCTTCTTGAGAACGGGCAGAGTCCGGATAGGATCATTTTGCATTTTCCTTACCACTTTGAGAAACAACGCTCCGAATAGGCACAAAAAAATTAGGGGACAAGGATATTCCCTGCCCCCTAATTGATTTTTAGTCCGTTATTATTTTGAATCTGGTGTCTTACTGAAAATGGCGTGGATACGCTTCATGTCGAACTTAGGGGTACGGTCGTAATAATAAATACCGTTTTGCTCCTGTTCCACATCCGTAAGCTGCGTATAGCAATAGCCCCAAATATCATTTGAGAGAGAGAGCACAGCATCCACCTGGCCTTCCAGACGAGCATAGAACTCTTCCAGGGAACGGGGCGGTTCGCCATATCCCCAGGATGTATTCTGGGCGCTCTCCATCTGCTGCGACGGATTCCATTTGATACCGCCAAACTCATCCACCAAGTAAGGCATGTCCTTCTTGTATTCCGGGAAAGCATACTGGTCGGTATATTTCAGGCCGTTGTAACCGATATTCATCGGCATCAGATGGATTTCCCATTTCGGAGCTTCCATCAGTTTGCCACCGTTATACAGTTTCTCCTTCAACTTGGCGGGGTCCTGTTCGTAATTATGAACGGTCCAGATATCGGTTGCGATATGCGTTCCACCGCTTGCCCCATGGAAAGGACGCGTCGGATCGATCATTTTCGTCAGGTTGTAGAGGTCGTGCATCAAACGCGGATATTGCACACGGTCGGGCCAGAACTCCTCGTTGGTCGGCGTCCAGATCAGGAGTGACGGATGGTTACGGTCGCGCTGCACAATCTCACTCCATTCGGTAATGAAATTACGAGCCGTTTCCGTATCGTTACAATCCATCCCCCAGCTGGAAGCTTCCCCCCAAGTCAGATAACCCATCTTATCCGCCCAATAATAGAAACGTTCTTCGAAAACCTTCTGATGCAGGCGTGCTCCATTGAAACCTGCCTCCATAGAGAGTTCGATATCCCGTTTCAACGCCTCGTCACTCGGAGCCGTCCAGATGCCGTCGGGATAGAAACCTTGGTCGAGCACCAGGCGCTGGTAGTAAGGCTTATTGTTCAGATAAATCTTATTGCCTTCGATATGCACTTTGCGCATACCGGCATAACCATTGACCTCATCAATTATATTTCCATTCTTATCCAATACTTTGTACTCCAAATCATAGAGGAAAGGACTTTCCGGACTCCAGGTCTTCATTTTCTTGACTGGAAGAACCACAGAAGACAGAGAGCTTGCCGAAACCGTCCGGCTGGCAACCACCTTGCCGTTGTCTTTCAATGTCACCTGCAATTTTCCACCTGCTTCCTTATAGAAACGAGGACGGACCACCAATTGCTGCTGGTCGATATCCGTCAGAAGCTGAACCGATTGCAATCCTTCCGGATGGACCGCTTCCATCCAGACCGTCTGCCAGATACCGGTCGTACGGGTGTAGTTGCAACCATAAGAGGCGTATTGCAGATTCTGTTTGCCGGCTGCTTGTTTGGCCCCACGGACGTCGCTCTCCACATAAACAACCAGACTATGTGTCTGGCCTGACTTTACCAGAGAAGTAATATCCACGGCAAACGAGGAAGTCCCACCGAAATGGCGGCTAGCCAAAACACCATCGATATAGACTTCCGATTTATAGTAGACCGCACCGAAATTAAGCAGAATGTTCTTTCCGTTCCATTCCTGCGGGATCGTGATCGGACGCTGATACCAGAAATGATTGATAAAGTCCATATATCCGATACCGGACAATTTACTTTCCGGGCAGAAGGGAACAGTGATCTTCTTGTCAAAACCTTTCGATTTATAGAACTCGCGTTCCATTCCTGAACCGCCGAAATCAAACGAGCAGGTCCATTCCCCATTCAGGTTGACCCAACCCGCCCGCTCGAACTGCGGACGGGGATATTCGGGACGCGGCATAGACCAGACAGAGGCCACGCACAGAAAAAGAGATAAAAAAGCTATGCTAATCCGTTTCATGCTTTTACTTTAATTCGTTAATAACTGACTGATTGGCTTTCTTTACAGCAGCTTCGTCGATCTTGATCACTTTGCGGTCGTATGTCATCAGACCGTTCACTTCACCTTCCACATCAGTTGTCTGCGTATAGACAGCGGCAGAGAAACCACGTTTCACATAATCTTTCAGGATATTGGCGTATTTGACATATTCAGCCGTCACTTCGTCGCTGTTCTTAAACTGCACATATCCCCAGTTGCGTTTATTCCACCACAAATGGTTTTCTACCGGAAGGCCGATTCCACCGTATTCACCCAACACATTCACACGTTTCGGATCGAACAGGAACATATCGGGAGCCGGATAGTTATGCAGATCCAAGATATCACCGCAAGGACGATGGTTGCCGCCGCTTGCCGGGTTCACCAGACGGGAAGGATCGTAAGTCTTTGTCCATTCAGCCGCTTTTTCCGTTTCACACAGCACCCATGCTTCGTTGAAAGGAACCCAAACGACTACGGAAGGATTGGATATGCAAAGGTCCATGATCTCTTTCCATTCACGATAATAGTTGGCCTTGGATTCAGGTGTACGTTCATTGTCTTTTCCACCGTTATACACATGGTGATCCCAGATGTAAGAGCCATGATCGCCGCTCGGCATATCCTGCCATACCAAGATACCTTCCTTATCGCAATGATAATACCAGCGTGCCGGTTCCACTTTCACGTGCTTACGGATCATATTGAAGCCCCAATCTTTTGTTTTCTTGATGTCGAACAACAATGCTTCATCTGTCGGAGCCGTATAAAGTCCGTCAGGCCACCATCCCTGGTCCAGCGGGCCGAACTGGAATAAATCCTGATTATTCAACTGCATGCGCATAATGCCGGCAGCATCGCGTTTAGAAGAAATCTTACGGAAAGCCGTATATGATTTTACTTCATCCAGCACCTTTCCGTCTTTCGACAAAGAAACCGTCATATCATACAAATAAGGATTGGACGGGCTCCAAAGTGTCGGGTTTTGTACGGACAAACGCAATTCCTTTCCTTGAACGCCTTTTGCGGAAGCCACAACCTGGCCTTTGTCCAACAATTTCACGGTTACGATACCGGAATTGCAGTCGCAGGAAGTTCCGACCGTCACATTCAACGTATTATTGTCAATATTGGAAATAGACTTTACCGAAGTCACATGGGCAGCAGCTACCGGTTCCAACCATACTGTCTGCCAGATACCGGTTACTGGTGTGTACCAAATGCCTTCCGGACGGGAAGTTTGTTTACCGCGCGGTTGATATCCCTTATCACTAGGATCCCATACACGGACAACCAGCTTCTGGTTGTTCTTTCCTGTCAGATACGGAGTGATGTTGAAGGAGAACGGAGTGAAACCGCCTTTATGAGAACCGATCAGGATGTCGTTTACAAACACGTCCGCTTTCCAATCCACCGCACCGAAATTTAACATGATGTCCTTATTTTTCCAGGCTGAAGGAACGGAAAAAGTACGCTTATACCATAATTCGCTGTTTTCGCCAACTTCTTTCTGTACGCCAGACAGAGAGGATTCGACAGCAAAAGGAACCAAAATCTTACCATCGAATGTTGCCGGTTCTACATCGCCAACCGGTTTGATGGCATATTCCCATTCCCCGTTCAGATTTTGCCAATCGCCACGTTCCAACTGAGGACGGGGATATTCAGGAAGGACATTCGCCGGATTTACCTGTTCCGACCACGGTGTCTTGATCTTATCTCCTACCGGTTTCCATTGAGCCTGTGCACCCAAGGCCAGTGCCAATGCACAACATACAAATAAGGTCTTTTTCATGATTTATACTTTATGATTTGTGAATGATTATAATTTTCAATTAATAAACTCCGGAGCTTCCGCTTCTAAAGAAGGACTTGCCCCTTCAACTTCCGGCCAGCCATCTCTCCAACGGATCCGATCCAACATCAGGACTCGTCCGGTAGGATGTTCACGGCTCACGGCATGATAGAGAACCCAGTCGTTCCCACGGTCGTCCGTAACGATTTCCGAGTTATGCCCTGTACCGACAAAAGCATCATTTCCATGAATCAGAACTTCGTGATGATTTTCCATCATCGGTCGTCCCTGTTTGTCGGTGTACGGGCCGAACAGGCTGTCAGAACGGCCTACAACTGTAGTATAGGTACTTTTCAATCCCTCACAACAACTCCCTATCGAGGCAAACAAATAATAATAATCGCCCCTTTTATGGATGTAAGTACCTTCGTAGGCGGTTCCGGCAACCTGTTTCTTTTTGGCTCCGTCCCGAACAGATAGGCCGTCTCCCGACAACTCTATCCCATAGATACCGCGGAAACTACCCCAAAACAGGTATTTTTTCCCGTTATCCTCCATGAAAAATTGGTCTATAGAATTTTGAACTTGAATTGTCTTGCTTCGGAACAACGGTCCCTTGTCAATGAACGGCCCTTCCGGTTTGTCGGATGTAGCAACTCCGATCCCACAGGTCCACTCACCTCCCCAGACGGACATGGAATAATACAATACATATTGTCCGTTAATATAATTGATATCCGGTGCCCATAAGCCTCCTTTCGGCTCGAAGGTCGGACGTGTTTCTTCCGTGAAAGCCGTTCCGATCTCCTCCCAGTCCACCAAGTTGCGTGAACGATGGATCGGCGTATTGCGGATATCTTCGGTTGCATACAAGTAGAAATAGCCATCATCCGCTTTGATGATGGTCGGATCAGGCAAACTGTAATCGATCACCGGATTCCGATAAGTGCTCTTGGCTTCCACCACTGGTTCTTCCGCCGGCTCAGGACGAAAAGAGGGTTTATACATCTGCTTTTCCAGCATCTTCATAAAAAAGCCCCCCACTACCGAACGGGCACGCATGTTGATGGACCGGCCGTCGGTAGCCTCATACCAGTCGGTCAGGGGTACGCGAGGTTCGGTTTCATTCACATATTTATAGGCGGGTGATAACAAACGGGAGAAATCCTCCTGCGTATCTGCCAAGCACGCTGTCCATAAAATCCAATCAATCTTGGTATAGGTCTTGCGGCTGTCAAGCGGAAGGCCGAACGGCTGTTGCCGACTCAAATAGAAAGCGACCTCCTTCCGGGCGATCCTGTCCGGAAAGATATGCAAGCCCAAAACTCTATCCCAAACCAGATTATACTTCTGGCTCCAAGTATTTTCCCGGTCGAATGTCAGCCGGTAATGATCTCCATCATCAGCCATCCGCTCCCATTTCTCTGCCATCTCGCGAGCGGCTGAAACATACCTGACAGCCTGTTCCTTATCTCCCAACATCTCGGCCAACTTTCCATATCCGGCAATCCCTATGATCGCCTTTATCGAAAGGTTTGCATTATGGGCCAGGTGTCCGGCAAAATCATCCGTACACAACTGATTTTCCGGATCAAGTCCCTCTTTCAGCAAATAATTAGCCCAAACACCCAACGTCTTCCAATGTTCACGAGCATAATCCGCATTACCTTCGCGCAGAGCGATGGCAGTTGTCAGAATCAACATATTCCCACATTCTTCGACCGGCATATCGAAAGGATATGTCTGCCCGTTGGCATGAGGATAGGTTCCGACATCATGGGCGGCAAAAGGCTTGTTCCATCGTCCGCTTTCGCTGTAATGGAAAATCGGATTCAGCATTCCTTTCAATAATTCCGGATTATAAAGTAAGAACAAGGGGGCAGACGGATACGTCACATCAACCGTACCGATCGAACCATTGCTAAAATTCTCCTTGGAAAGAAACAACAGATTCCCGTCTTTATCTTCTATAAGTTTGTGGGCCGCCACCGCCTGGCGGTAAGCAATGGCACAAAGTTCTGCATATTCTTTTCCACCGGCTTTTTCCGCGTCTTCCATCAGACGAGTGTCGAAATGACGGCAGCGCTCCATAACCGAACGATATTCCTTCGCTGATTCTTCAAATGCCTGCCGGATATTTTTCTTACCGTTATGTTTCCAATACGCCATCCGGTTATCCTTGAAATACTGGATGGCATACAAGTCGTCATAGCCCACCATCAGGAACCCGGCCTTCGGAGAAGAAGACACTGCCTCCAAAATATGGCTGTAGACAAGTTGTTTCCGATCGCCAACCTCCATCACCGTCTCCTTTTCCACTTGTGCCGCCAAATAGAAATAACCCCAGTCAATACGGACATCATCCCCTTTGCGTAACAAAACAGCCTGCTCAGCCGTTCCTGTCTTCAAATAAGAAATACCGTTTTCCACCTCCCTCTCAACCATGACCGCCTGATCCTCCGTGTTGACGGCCAAAGATGAAAAAGCTTCGACACTCACCCGTACCTCATGCTTCTTTTGATCTGCCGAACGAACCTGCCAAGAAATATAATTGACCGGCATGGACATCCGATCCAAATCATCCAGCAATAACGGAGCCGTAAAAACGACATCGAGCAAAACCGGACCACATTCAAATGTATAATAAGTTTGCGTGGGAAGGACATTCACAGACAACTGTCGGGCAGCAGTCGCAAAACGAACCGATGCTCCCTCTTCCGGTGTTTCCTTTCCCATGAAACGATAAGAAACACCATCCACATCCACTACCCCCAACAAGGCCTGTTCCTTGCCGGTCCAATGGCGGGTCACATCAGCATTCAATTCATCTGCAAACGACCAAACGCTGGTATATGGATCTACGGAAATAAGCGGATAAGAAGGAGCGCGCAATGCGTTCCTTTTATCCGGCTCAAACAAACTCCCTGAACCGCAGGACACGTTCAGCAGTATCCCTTGGCAACAAATCAATAGTATCAGAAAGGCCTTCTTCATTTCTAATAAATATATATATAATTAAACACAAACTGACTTGATAATAAATCATGTGCAAAGGTATTCTTTCGCCTTCTATCACATTTTCAATTATCAATCATTTACTTTCAAATATCAATCAAAACTACATGAAATCAGCTTGATACGCAAAACCGGATAGGATAACCGTTTTTCAAGCATCCTATCCGGCAATAACCTTATCACTTCAACCGAACCACTGGCGAATAGATAGCCTGATCCGCTCCGTTAGCCAAAACACCGACACGAGCGTAAAGGGCTTTTGCCTTTACTATTTCGGTATTACCGCTAATATCGGCAGAAAGATTCACGCTACCGGGAACGACATCCGAGAAGTCCTGACGGTACAAGTTGTTGACATCATCCGCAAATTGCGTCTTGCTTAATAACAACATCACCCGACTGATCTTCGCATCCGGCACAATCCTGTTAATCATAAACGACGCGTTCATTGCCGATCCCGTAACAGACAATTGTTCGTTCGAAATCATAAAATACGGAGTAACTTCCAGATTCACTTCCGTATGTCCTTTCAAATTCACGGTTACGGACTCATGATTATTCACCCACGGTCCGTTCCCGTCTCTTGTCGTCAAACGATATTCACCATCAAACAAAAGAGCGGAGAAAGTACCATCTTGTCCTACAAAAACAGAAATCGGATCATTCTTCTCATAACCATCCTGATACAACTGCAACTGGACTGCTTCGCCGGTTCCACGCAAGTTCAAAGCCTGTCCCTGATAAGTAACTCTACCAACCAGTTTGGATTCCGGCGCATCAAAATTATCTTTTCCACAGCCGGAAAACAATACCAGCAGTAAAATTACCGAAAAAATATTAGATATAATCTTCATACTCATGCATTTTTAATTATTGATACGGGTTCTTTACCAACTTAGGATTATTGTTAACCCAGCCCAAATCGAGGAAGTTGTAATAATTCTGCATCCGGAAATAACGTGCATTCGGAGACATGAACAAGAAGTCTTCCACAAACACCCACTTGCCGTCATTCGGGTCACCCGGTGCAACCACACGATACGGCCAAAGGCGACGGTGACGAGCCTGCGGATCATTGTTGTTTCCATTCCAGACCTTATCAGCCAAACGCCAACGCTTCATATCCCAATAACGATGGTCTTCGAAAGCAAATTCAACGCGATATTCATGCACGATATTCTCAAATGTAACAGTTTCCAACGGCTTCACACCTGCACGATTACGCACGGCATTGATAAATTCGGCTGCACGTCCGTTTTCCAGTTCGAAAGACGCTTCGGCCGCAATCATATAGGCTTCAGACATACGGAAACGAGGCATCCACATTTCGGAATTACGACCACGCGTCGATGCTCCAGGAGTTTCATCAATAAATTTACGATAATAAAAACCTGTCTTATTAACATACTGTTCATTAGACTCTTTCGGACCGTTCAATGCAGTCAAAGCATTTCCATTGGCGTCTTTAGAGTCCAAATCACCAGCTATCAGCTCCCATTCTCCATTATTCTTTACCAACTGACCTGCCTGCAATACGACCGGAACACTTTTCAATTCCGCACCCGGATAAAGGATAGTTCCCCATAAACGAGGATCACGGTCTTTGAATGGAGCATCAGACGAATCATAAAACTTAAATGTCCCATTTTCAGAAGTCACGACCTTACTATCCGTCCCAGGGGTATCCGTATCAAGCAATTCATAGGCTTCAACCAGATTTAAAACAGGACCGCCATAACTATTGTCAATATCCTCCGCATGAGACTTAGGAATATTATATTTCGTAAACTCAACAGTCTGCCCCGGATATTTATAATCCCGTGCCCAAATAACTTCTGTATTATTGTCTTTTACGGATGTCGCCTCATAAAAGTTTAATCCCTTATTGTCCGGACGCCGATCCTGCAGAATATAAGGACTGTCTTTAATCACATTCTCTGCGGCAGCCAAAGCCGTTTTATAATAATCAGATGCCTTATCAGCCGGAATCCCAACTTCCCCTCCCTCTGTTCTAATCGGAGTTGACATTTTATTATTATAATTAGCGATCGAAGCAGCATAGACAGCGGCACGCGCTTCCAACATCTTAGCCGTCCACCTATTTGCACGAGCAGAATTTATCTGTTTCTCCGCCGGCAATAAATTATAAACAGCCTGGCATTCACTTATGATATAATCATACATCTCTGCTTCCGTCGAACGTGGAAACTGCATCGTAGTTATATCCATACCAGATTGATAGTCAAACACCTCATCTCCGATTATCGGCATACCGCCCAAACCACGGCACATATTGAAATAACACCAAGCACGTAAAAAACGCGCCTCCCCTTCTAATGGAGCTTTCTCAGAATCTTTCAGGACTTCCGTTTCACGCAACCCTTTTAAAAACTGATTCACATTACGGATGAACGTATAATCATACACTCGCCAAAGATCATCTTCGAACGTAGAGCGTTGATCCGGTCCTCCATCCATTTTTGCCGCATCATCAATATAAGTCATGGAATAGCTATCATTTATGTGTTGTCCCCATGTTACGCGACCATAATAATTCGCTAAAACAGATTTAATCATCACCGCATCACCAAAAATCTGGTCATCCGTCATGATCTTATCTGGCTCACGATCCAAAAAATCACTACAAGCCGTTGCCGAGAACAAACAAACTGCCAAGGCCGACATTATATATATCTTCTTCATTTCTACCTAAAATTTAAGGTTTACACCAATATTTATAATACGTGTTGTCGGATATCCCAAACCATTTCCTTCCG
>ERZ827490.4292-NODE-4292-length-11303-cov-2.761113_pt1 | contig 11303 bp, 10 predicted proteins | sample MGYA00519770_ERZ827490 | MGnify/ENA primary metagenome ERZ827490 (study PRJEB31778, sample SAMEA3449324) | human gut metagenome | biome: human gut; feature: human-associated habitat; material: faeces | place: United Kingdom | collected 2010/2012 ...
GCCGATGGCTTTCCCACGATTCAGCCGGATACTGCGAGATTGCCACGTCGGCCTTTGGCCTCCTCGCAATGACACATCAGGTGGTGCTGTGGTGCATCGGCGCTCTCGCGCGGTTGAATATTCCCCTACCGGGCGCTCAAAAAAGTGCCGCCGGGCGTTTGCCCGGCGGCTGCCTTTAATATCCGTACTTTTTCCGCTTCGCCAGCAGGAAGACCGTCGTCACGAGCACGGCCATGGTTTCCGCAAACACGATGGAGAGCCAGATGCCGTCCAGCTCCAGCACGAGCGGCAGCAGGAGCACGGCCGCGATCTGGAACACGAGCGTCCGCAGAAACGAGATGAGTGCAGACGTCAGGCCGTCGTTCAGCGCCGTGAAGAACGACGAGCCAAGAATGGCTACGCCCGCAAGCAGGAACGAGAAGGAGTAGATCCGGAACGCGCGCACCGTCATGGCCAGCAGCGCCTCGTCGTAGCCGACGAAGATCTGCCCGAGCGGCCGCGCCAGCGCCTCGCCCGCCGCCAGCATCGCAATCGAGCTGCCGCCGATGAGCCGCAGGCTCTTGCGCAGCAGGCTGTGCAGCTCCGGCCGGTTCTGCGCGCCGAAGTGGAAGCTCACCACCGGCGACACGCCGACGGCATAGCCGATGAAGCACGCGTGGAAGATCATGCTGACATACATCAGCACGCCGTAGGCCGCGATGCCGTTCTGCCCGCCGTAGCGCATGAGCTGCGCGTTATAGAGCATACCGACGAGAGACATGGAAATATTGCTCATCAGCTCCGACGAGCCGTTGCCGCAGATGCGGCCGAGCGCCCGCCAGTCAAAGCGGAAGCGCGTCAGATGCAGCTCGCTGCGGTTCCACTTTCCGAGGAAATAGAGGAGCGGCAGCAGCCCGCCGACGCACTGGCTCAGCGTCGTGGCGACGGCCGCGCCCGCGATGCCCCAGCGGAACACGCCGACGAACAGCGCGTCGAGCGCCATGTTCGTCACGCCCGCCGCCACGGTCACCGCGAGGCCGAGCTTCGGCTTGCCCGCCGTGGCAAACAGGCACTGAAACGCGAACTGCAGCACATAGGCCGGGTTCGCGATCAGGATGAGCCTGCCGTAGCGCACACAGTTCTCCAGCAGCTCGCCCTCCGCGCCGAGCAGCTCCGCCACGGGCCGCAGCAGCACGATGCCGAGCACACCGAGCGCCAGACCGGACAGGGCCGTCACGCAGATGACCATGGAAAACAGCCGGTCGGCGTGTTTTCTGTCGCCCTCGCCCATCGTCTTGCCGATGAGGGCGCTGCCGCCGGTGCCGAACAGGAAGCCGACGCAGCCGAGAATCATCAGATACGGCATGATGAAGTTCACGGCCGTGAATGCGGCCTTGCCCGCAAAATTCGAGACGAAAAAGCCGTCCGTCACGCAGTAGATCGACGTAAAGATCATCATCACGATGGACGGCAGCGTCACGCGCAGCAGGCGGCGGTAGCCGAAGTGGCCGGAAAATGTGCTGTTCATTCCTGCCCCCCCAGCTCCGGCAGCTTGCAGCGGAATGCCTGCAGATAGCGCTCCATCAGCCCGAGATATTGCTGCACATCCTCTGCGGGCCATTCGTCAAAGATGCTGTTTTCCAGCCGGATCAGGCTGCCGGCCGTGGCATCTGCCACGCGCAGCCCCGCCTCCGTCAGGCAGACGCGCTTGCTCCGCGCGCCGGACGGCTCCAGATATAAAATGCCGTCCGCCTCGAGCTTGCGCAGGGCGGAGTTGACGGTCTGCTTGCTCAGACCGGTGCTCTCACAGACGGCACGCAGCGACGCGGGCGAGCCAAGCTCGCACAGGGCATAGAGGATGCGGCTCGTGCTGTCATTCTGTCCCTGTCGCTGCGCGGCCTCATGATAGGCCGCGTCCATTTCGCTCAGCAGGCAGTTGAGGCGCTTCAGCGCCGGGGAACGATATTCATGCATAATGGCCTCCAATGTCCGAAATCATACCATATTATTATAGTACGATTTCGTACAGTTGTCAAGCCGTGATCGATGCTTTGTACGGACTGCAAGCGCCTGCGGCATAAACAAACCCCCGCACGGGATGCCAATGGCATCCCGTGCGGGGGCATTCTGCTCCGATCAATAGCCGGGCTTACCCAGCAGGTGGAACATGTTCTTCTTATAGAACTCGACGCCGGGCTGGTTGAACGGGTTCACGCCCAGCATATAGGCGGAGATGCCGCACGACAGCTCGAAGAAGTAGAACAGCTCGCCGAGCGTATCGGCATCGACCTCGTCGGTCTGCAGCACGATGTTCGGCACGCCGCCGTCGACGTGGGCGCTGAGCGTGCCCTGGAAGGCCTGCTCCTCGACAAAGTCGAGCGTCTTGCCCTCGAGGTAGTTCAGGCCGTCCAGATTCTTCCAGTCGACCTCGATGGTCGTGCGCTTGCGCGGTGGGGCAAAGCGGACGATGGTCTCGAAGAGGTTGCGCTGGCCCTGCTGGATCATCTGCCCGAGGGAGTGCAGGTCGGCCGTGAATTCCACGGTCGCGGGGAACAGGCCCTTGCCGTCCTTGCCCTCGCTCTCGCCGAACAGCTGCTGCCACCAGCCCGCGAAGTAGCGGAAGCTCGGCTCATAGCAGCCCAGCAGCTCGATGGCCTTGCCGCGGCGGTACAGCAGGTTGCGGATGGCGGCATACTGCCACGCGGGGTTTTCAAACGAGCGGATGTCCAGCTCCTTGCGGGCGCGGGCCGCGCCGAGCATGACGTCCATCGGAGCGATGCCCGCAACGGCCATCGGCAGCAGGCCGACGGCGGTCAGCACGCTGTAGCGGCCGCCGACATTCGGCGGGATGATGAAGGACTCGTAGCCCTCCTCCGTGGCCATCTGGCGCAGCGCGCCGTGCTTCGGGTCCGTCGTGACGTAGATGCGCTTTTTGGCCTTCTCGGCGCCGTACTTGCGCTCGAGCATCCAGCGCAGGGCGCGGGTGGCGATGGCCGGCTCCGTCGTGGTGCCGGACTTCGAGATGATGTTGATGGAGAAATCCTTGCCCTCGAGCAGCTCGCACAGCTCCTGCCACGCGCGGGTAGACAGGTTGTTGCCTGCGAAGAAGACCTGCGGGTCGGAATCCTTCAGGTTGTGGTTCTGGCCCTTGACCAGCTCAATGGCAGCGCGCGGGCCGAGGTACGAGCCGCCAATGCCGACGACGACGAACACGTCGGAATCTGCGCGGATGCGCTCTGCGGCGCGGCGGATGCGCTGCAGCTCCTCCGTCTCCTCAAACGTGGGCAGCTCCAGCCAGCCGAGAAAATCATTGCCGGGACCGCGGCCCTCGGCCAGCGTCTTGTGCGCGGCGAAGACCTCCTGCTCCGTGGCGAGCAGATCGGGCAGGGACAGGTCGCCCCAGACATTCGAAAGATCAACTTTTAACATGGACACCATGCTCCTTTGTTCAGTATCTCCCCCTTATGTTATCGCAAAACGGCCGAAAACGCAAGTCACGTCGGAAAAAAACTGCTGCAGCAGTAGAAAAAAATGCTGCGGCAGTGTATAATGAGAGCAACAGATCTCGCGGAAAGTTGTAGGGGAGCGGCATGCCGCTCCCGGCACAGCGCCTGCGATTTGTACCGGGCTATCGATAAAATGGTGCGCACCGGTTGCGTCTGTAGCGGCGCTTAGTAAGCGCCATGCAGGCTGCCAATATTTGCGGCATGGATTCAACGGCATGAGGCTTCCGGGGTTGTCATTGCGAGGCCCCAACGGGGCCGTGGCAATCTCGGGAAGGCAGTTGCGTTTTCGCCGGGGCTTTCCTGTTATCCACTCCGGTACTGCGAGATTGCCACGTCGCTTCGCTCCTCGCAATGACACGTCAGGGTGGTGCGGCGATGCACCAGCGCCCTGACGCGGTTGAATTGCCCTGTACAAGGCGCTCAGTGAGCGCCGCTACAGACGCAATCGGTGCACACCATTTTAACGACAGCTTGTACGAGCTGCACTGCCTTCCCGAGATTGCCACGTCGGCCTACGGCCGCCTCGCAATGACAAGTCGGGGGCTGTCACCATTTTAACGATACACTGTGCCAACCGTCCGTGCAGCGCCGGGCCTGGCTGTCCCCTCCCCTACAAGGTACAGCCGGGGCGTCAATATCGGTACTGTAATATCGATTCTGATTATAGCATCGGACAGGGCGGCTGTCAACCGGGAAACAACGCCGGGACTCAATAATAATATACCGTGCTCGGGTCGCAGAGACGGATGAACAGCTTGCCGTCCTCGATCCACATGCAGCCGTCGGCGGGGTAGTTCGGGGCAGCGGCAATGCTGTCTGCGTACTGCGCCAGCTCGTCGTCTGTGGCGTAGCGCGTTCCCATGCCGGTGGACATCACGATCATGCGCAGGCGGCCGTATTCGTTGATCTGGACGGAGGCTGTGCTGCGGCCGCCCATGATGAACGGCGTGCCGCTCCACAGGTCGCACAGTGTCGGGTCCTCCACATATTGGCCGACAAAGACGATCTCGAGATCGGGCGTGTAGCCCTCCATCGAGCGCGCGCGCGTGAGCATGGAGGTGTAATAGCTCGCCATGATCTCATTGGAATAGTAATTCGTGCGGTAGCAGCCGTTGCAGAACCATGCATACCCTGCCGACGCACCGGCAAGACACAGGCAGGTCAGCAGGCTGACCCACCGGCGCACGGCGTCGCGCCTCCAGCGCAGGCCGTCGCCCACGATGAGCGGCAGGTAGAACAGCGTGACGACGCCGTAGGTCATGAGCGTATGCGTCGCCGTTTCCGGGGCCATGATGAAAATGCCGTTTGCCGCAATGGGCAGGGCAGCCAGCAGGAGCACGACCGTGACGATCTTCTTCCAGTCGCGGTCCCGCCATGCCAGCGCAAGGCTGACGGCGGACAGCAGCAGGGAGGCCCACATGGCCCAGCGGATGAGCCGCGAATTCGTCAGGAAGGCATAGCCGGTCTTCGGCAGCAGGTAGAAGCAGCGCACGCAGCGCACGAGCATCTGCGGCAGCTCGGCAAAGTTCAGCTTGCCCATGTTGTTGATGCCGCGATAGGCCGTGAGCGTCTCGTGATAGAGGCGCAGGCACAGATGCAGCAGCAGGAAATACACGACCATTGCCGCCGCGAGCACCCCGACAAAGCGCAGCGCGCGCAGGGCGACGGTCTTCCACGGAGTCTCGCTGTCGAGGCACTGCTGCAGCAGGCGCAGCACAAGCAGGGCGGCGGCAAGGGGGAAATAGGCCTGATAGACACCGATGGAGCAGGCGAGCGTCAGCGACGCGCCGACAAGCCAGCCCCAGCCGCTCCGGTCCGCCATCCAGACGGCCACGGCCGCCAGCAGGACGGCGAAGAGGTAATAGTGTACGGTGAAGGAAAACAGCATGGCCGAGGCCGCGGCGGGCCATGCCGCCGTGATGGCCGTGAGCACGGCGCACTGCCACGGCTTCTGCAAATGCAGCGCGCGCCAGAGGAACTGGCAGGCAAGGCCAAGAAAGACGAGACCGAGCAGGCCGTTGAACAGGGGCAGGTTGAAGTTGCCCATGGCGTGCCCGACGGTATCACCCAGAAGCGTCAGCATCCAGCGGCCGGAACGCAGGCCCGTTCCGTAGCCCTCCGGTGTGCAGACGATGTTGTCGTAGTTATTGATGTTGCCGACCAGCACATAGAGATAGCAGGCAAGCGCCGTCAGCACAAAGGCAGCGGCGCTGAGCTGGGTGCGGCGGTCGCGCAGGGCAGCGGCAAGGCCGCGCTGCACGCGGGGCAGCGGATCTCTCATCCTAATATCCTCCAATCTCTTCCCTTCGGATATTGCCCGGCAAGGGGACCGGCAGGCCGGTCCCCCGCGCGGGGTCTTGCGCAGCGGAGGCACGCCGCGCGGTTAAGCAGCACCGCATCATTCCGTTATGCGGTGCTGCCCTTACTGTTCCGTAACGACAGCGAAGAACACGAGCGGCTCCTCGCCGCGGTTCTGGAGCATATGTGTGCCGCCCTTCGGGCAATAGTGGCACTGCCCGGCCTGCACGGTCTCGACGGTGTCGCCGACGGTGAACGTGGCCGTGCCGGAGACGATGTACATGATCTCGCTGTTCGTCTCGTGGGTGTGCCTGCCGATGGAAGCACCGGGCATGAGGCGGTCGAGCATGATGCAGTTCCGGCCGTCGGCATAGGCCTTCTTCAGCAGCTCCTTCTCGCCGCCCTTAAAATTGGGAACACGAACTTCTTCGATCTTCGAAAAATCGATCAGCATGATAAATGGAACTCCTTTGGTGGGTTGGTTTTGTGGGATACGCGCTATTGGGGAAATCAACCCCGCGAGGCGCGGTGCTGCTGAGCCGCACAGGTTGACATAAAGCAGAACCGGCCAATGTAGGGGAGCGGCATGCCGCTCCCGGCGGTACGCTGCCGACCCGAACAGGCTGGCGATAAAACGGTGCGCACCGATTGCGTCTGTAGGGGCGCTCACTGTGCAGCCGTTGGCGGCTTTGCGGCCTTACGGATGCGGCGTGCCCTTGCGGGGAGTGACCGCCTTGCAGGCTGGCAATATTTGAGGTATGTATTTTATGGCGTGAGACCCCCAAGTTTGTCATTCCGGGGAGCGAAGCGACGTGGAAATCTCGCAGGACCCGGGTGGATAACAGGCAAGTTCCGACAAAATCGTGACTGCCTTCCCGAGATTGCCACGGCCCCTTCGGGGCCTCGCAATGACAAATCTGGAGGCCTTGCGCCGCTGAATTTGTGCCGCAACCATTGCCAGCCTGCATGGCGCTCACTGAGCGCCGCTACATTTTTCTCTCGCGCGGCGGCCTTGTACAACGAGCGCCGCTGCAGACGCAATCGGTGCATACCATTTTAACGGCAGCCTGTTTCTTGCGCAGGTGCAGCGCCGGGCCTGGCTGTCCCCGCCCCTGCAACGTGCGCATGTTTCGAAAAACGCGGCGGGCGGGATGGGCCGCCCGCCGCGCTGCGGGTCTTACATCAGGGGCTCGAGGCCGAGGACCGGGTGGTTCTTCTCGGTCAGGAAGTCCATGAGGGCTTCGCAGTCCTCGCAGATCGTCTCGTCGGCGATCATATCGGTGAAGTTGTCGATGCCGTACAGCTCCTTGGCGGTGCGGTTCAGGCGCTCGGCGACGTCGTCCTTCAGCTCCTTCGGCATCCAGACGATACGCTCGATGCCGCCCTCGGCGGCGATGAACTTCTTCGAGGAGATGAAGTGACGGCCGTGGCCCATGTAGCCCGGCGTCTGCACGCCGCCGCCGGTGCAGGAGGCCAGCTCGCCGAACGTCATGCCGACGGGGGTCATGCCCTTATACTCACGGTTGACGACGATGAAGCCGTTCGAGACCGGCTCGATGCCGCAGATGCATTCGAAGCAGCCGCAGGAGGTCATCGGGTCCTCGAGGATGGAGTAGAGCGTGACGTTCTCGACCGCGCCGTGCGTGGCCTCCTGGATCATCTTGTTGACGGACTCATAGCGGCCGGTGCGCTCGTCGAGGCAGCCCTCCTTGAAGATCGGCTGGCACGGGCCCTGCGGGTTCAGCTCGTTCGTCGCCTTGGCATCGAGCCAGGAAACGGCGCCGCACAGGCCGAGACGCTCCGGGGTGACGACGCAGCAGTGCGCCGGGGCGAAGCTCTGGCAGAGGATGCAGGTGTAGAAGCGGTCGACGGACTCATCCGTCATGGACAGCAGGCGGTCGTCGCGCTCGTTGTAGCGCGGCATGGCGACCTCGTCGCGGAACTTCTCGGCAGCGGCCTCGTCCGTGATGAGCGTGACCTGGCACTTATCGACGACGGCGTCGAATTCGTCCATGATCATATGGTACAGGACCTCGCCGAAGTGCTTCAGGCGCAGACCCTTGGCGAAGGCGTCGTTCGAGACGCGCACGCGGACCTGATTGCGCTGGCCGGTGTGCATCACGCCCTCCATGTAGTTGAACCAGGCGTGGATCTTACGCTCGATGACGGACTCGAAATCGGCCTGCATCTTCGCGCCCGCGACCTCGATGAACGTGCACAGAGCGTAGTTCTTCTCGCCGCCGTCCATATCATCGCCGAGGATGGTGATCTTGTGGTCCTCGATCTCGGACGGATCGCGCATGAGCACGAGCTCGGCCGTGGCGTTCTTGCCAGACCAGTATTCGGTGTGCATGCCGGCCTTGCGGATGATCTCGCCCTCAAAGGCGGCCGCGAAGGCGACGGGGATGGGCAGCTCCTTCGTCTTGATCTTGATGTTGCGCAGCTCGAGGGAGTGCTTGACGGTCAGGCTGTGATCCAGCACGGATTCCAGCGCGCCGGGGACCTGATTCTCGCCGAGGTCGATGTCGACGACGACCGGGAAGCCCAGGGCGATGGCGCCTGCGCCCGCGGAGACGACGACATTGTCGATCGCGCCGAACGTATTGACGAACGCAGGGACGCGCTCCTTCGTGTACTTCAGCAGGCCGGGCAGGTCGCCGGGCTGGACATTGCCGAAGATCAGGGCCGCGCGGATGGCGACGGTGACGGCGTGGATGACGGCGGTGACGTCATGGCCGAGCGGCACGACGCGCAGCTCGAGGCCCATCTTCACGCCGCCCTCGGCGCACTGGTCGATAACGCCGCCGATGAGGAAGGTCAGGATGCCCTTTGACTGGTAGTCCTTGACGACGGAGACGACGTCAGCGGCGTTGTCGGCCTTGCCGAGCACAACGGCCACGCCGGGGATATCGCCCGTGACGAGGGGGACGCCCAGCGAGCGGATGACGGGATCGGGCACAAAGCCGATGCCCGTCTCGTTGGCATAGGGCTCCGCGCCGTCCAGATACTTCAGGCCCTCGATGATCTCCGCGCCGACGGCAGTGGCAAGGCCGGCGTTCAGCGCCTGGCCGAGGTCCTCCTGGTCGGTGATGAGGCTCTTGAGCACGCCCACGCAGGCGGGCAGGTCGCCGAGCTTGGCCACCTTCACGCCCGTTGCGGCGTAGATGGTGGGGAAGAAGTAGGCCGTGTCGGGGAAGGCAATGGCCTTTTCTGCGCCGAATTTGGCGATTGCGTCGTTGACGGCGCCCTCAGTCAGACCGGCGACGGCATGCGAGCCGCCATAGATGAGATCGGTTAATACACTCATTTCGGTTTCCTCCTGATGAAAAATATCAAATTTGCGGGTGCAAATCAGATGTTATGATTGGATGGGTTTCTGTATAATCAAAATCCATATGTTCTGGATTTGTCGTTTATGAATCAACTTTTACCACTACGTCTTCCTGCGCGCCCCATGGGTCCCGGATCGTCAGTTTGGACTGCGCGGCGACGGTATCCCGGAGAAAGGGGGAGTTGGAATCGCTGCTCAGGGCATAGGTAACCGCAGCATCGCTCTGCACGGTGCAGCTGCTATCCGCGAAATGCAGAGAAACGGTTCCTGCTTCACTGCCCGAAAGAGCCAGTGCACGCCTTTCCGGCTCGCTCCGAGCGACCTTCAGCCGGTAGTTCATCCCGCTGCCCGTGACCGTCAGCGAATCCTGTGTAACGCGGACCTCATCGATCCCGTCGCCGGAAAGCAGAATGCTCTCCTGTCCCCGGAGCACGGAAAACCGGCTCTCGCCGCTTTCATAGGTATAGTGCAGCGCCTCGGTGTACGGAATTTCCAGCGTCATCGTCGTATCGTCAAAGCCATTCACAGATACGCTGGATGCCGCCATGTCGCCCTCCCATGCCCCATTGCGGAACGTCAGGCTCTGCCCGGCGGCATTTTCCACGCGGCAGGCGCTGTTGACAGCCAGCTCAATCTGCATCGCGGGCTGCTCCTGATGATTTTCACATGCCGTGGAAAAGATGATAAGTGTACATAACAAGAACGTAACCAACAGAATCAGGACTATTCTTTTCATGGCTGCACCCCCACCTCTATATCATCCTGCGCGCCCCATGGGTTCCGGATCGTCAGTTCAGTCTGTGCGGGAACGGTATCTGCAAGAAATGTCTCGGTATAATCCTCGTTCAAAGCATATTGGAACGCCGCATCGCTTTCCGCCGTCAGACGCCTGCGCCCGGAGGAAACGGTCAGCTCCCCTGCGCCGTCCCCCTCCAGCACAAGCAGGCGATTTGCCGCATTGTCCCGGAAGAATCGCAGCTCATAGGTCATCTCCGTGCCGCAGATACTCGCCTCGTCCGGCGTCATCCGGACCGTTTCGATCCCGCTGCCGTACAGCTTCTGGAACCTGACGTCCCAATCCGCAAGGAAGGCCTCCCTGCCCGTATTGCTGCCGCAGGTCACGCGCAGCTCTCTGGCATACGGGACGCGGAAATAGTCCAGCGGCGACTCGGCGAGATAATCGCAGGTCGTCTCATAAACAGGCATATCGCCATTGCAGGCGCCGTCCTCATAGAGAAGGACCTGCCCCTTTTCGTTCCGGACCTGATACGAGCCGCCTGCATACACCGCGATCCACATGGTGTCCGCGTGACCAAAGGATAGGGGCACTTTTTCACACAAAAAGGCGAAAGCAACGAGCAGGCAGAGAAACAGTATCAGGGTTACTGGTATCATTTTCTTCATTGATTTGCCTCCACGCTGTCATCCCTCACCCGTTGTCTGACAAGGTGCCGCGCTCCAGCGAAATACGCGCCTCTGCACCGGCAGGATAGGTCTGCTCGGCATCACCGCGGAGAAGGTTCTCTCCCTTCTGCGTCAGCGTAAGATCTCCGGCAGTTGATACGATCAGCCGGTTTCCGTTGTCGCCCGGCATACGAGCCGTCAGGGTGTATGCCTCCCCGGCAGCCTCGACGGAAGTCGTCTTGTCGCTCAGGACGATTTTCCGGACGCTGCCTTCGATTTTGCGGAATTGGCTCTCGTCCTCCCATGAGGCCGAAAACAGGCTGCCGTCTGTGACTTCAACGGTAAGCGTCTCCGTCCGCGGCACGCAAAGCGACGCAGAGTATGCAGCCTCCCCGCCGTTCAGGTGGGTCTTTTCCACCGGCATCGTGCCGTCATATTGCAGCAGATCGAAATAGCGGAGCGTCTGGCCCGCCGCGTTGGTCAGCGCATACTGTCCGCCCAGCGACAGCTCCACCCACATGGTTCCGCTGATCTCGGGGTCTGCGGTTTTGCAGGAGCAGAGAAGGGCGGCAAGCAGGAGCACGGCCAGTAAAATCGGAACAGCTTTTTTCATAACGGACACCTCCGTTCTCAGTGCCGCACTCCCTGAGGTGTCATTCCGGGGAGCGAAGCGACGTGGGAATCTCACAGTACAAGGATGGATAACAGGTAGACTATAGCGAAAACGCAGCTGCCTTCCCGAGATTGCACCCCAAGGGCACTTCCTCGCGCTTCGCGCTCAGGGC
>ERZ827490.4294-NODE-4294-length-11301-cov-2.523297_pt1 | contig 11301 bp, 20 predicted proteins | sample MGYA00519770_ERZ827490 | MGnify/ENA primary metagenome ERZ827490 (study PRJEB31778, sample SAMEA3449324) | human gut metagenome | biome: human gut; feature: human-associated habitat; material: faeces | place: United Kingdom | collected 2010/2012 ...
ACATACGATTCTTACAAGTGCCGTTTCGATGATGAAAGTGGATTCTATACTGCCGTTTATACTTGTATCTATAATCACTATGGACAAAAACTAGATGATACAGTGTTGCGTTTTATTGGGCAAAACGTTGGTTCTCAACTTGCAAGCGTAAAGGACTGGGGTACGAGTCTAATCAATGACACAAAAGGACAACAATATGCATGCATGGTATTATACTGCTTAATTCAAGTTGCAATTGACAAAAAGCAGCTTGACATGAAAATCATTGACAAAACTTTCGATGAAATTGAGCGTATTGCAGACAACTGCTATAGTGGATATACTGCCATTCAAATTCCAAGCCGTGTAAGTAAAGCTTGGTATAAAAAGGCTTTAAAAGAAAACTGCCTATATATTGAAACGAAAAAAGTTCCTTTCGGTAAAAATGGTGTACCTACTGAAAAAACTTTAAACGCTATGACTTTCAACGAAATTGAAAAATACTTCTATGCATGCGTAAACGCAAACAAATTTGTAAGTACTTACCACTAGTATGCATTGTAATATTGCTTTAAAGGGATGAAACGAAAATCATCCCTTTTTTCTAGCTTTTAGGGCTTGAAATATTCAAACCTTAAAAGGTGGACTATCACCAAACTATTAGAAAAGGAGAACTTATATGAAAAAACTATTAGTTATTGCACTTATAATAGGTGCATTTTTACTAGGTTGTGTAGTTGGCGCTCATGACGTTCTAACCACACAAATTATTTCGCAAGATGAGAATGCTCATGAATTCTTATCTGAATACAGAGGGCATTTATATGCTCAGTATTATGAATAGAAAGGAGGTAAATAGTCATGATAATACCACAGTTTGCAAACAATGCAAACAATCAATATGAGCAAAAGCGCATTGCAAAAGAAAAAGCAGAAAGTGAACGTTCATACACACAATACTACTTCATTAAATTAATTGAATGGGGTTGTGTTGCGTTCACGCTATTGTATGTAGCAGGAAAAATTTGTGAATGGATAGATAATACCACTCTATTTGCAACTATTGACAACTTTTTACTAAGTCTATTGTAGAAAAGGAAGGTGAACTATTATGAAATTGGCTCGTAAATTATTTTTGAGTTTAGAGAAAAGCAGCTTCTATGAAGGTGTGTATATTGTATTGAATGATGGAAATTTTGTCAGAAATATATATGCAGATTCTGATAAAGAGGCTATTGAAAAGTTCATGAATGAAATTAATTAGAAAGGAATAAAAACATCATGGAAGTACTATTAGAACTAGCTCAACAATTCAACATGAGCGTTGAACAAATGGACGAACTGCTAAACACGGCAGAATATTTCGATCCACAAAAAGTAGAAGTTGATTATTAGAAAAGGAGTTAAAGCAAATGTTATTTAAGAATCAGCAGCTAGATAGAAGATATTATAGCGAAATTACAGAAGGACAAGCAAAGCGCTTGTACCGAAACGGAGAAAAAATTTGGGTATCAAATGGGGTAATTTCAAGCCCTATTGATATTAGACATGACGCATACTTTCCTAATCTTGGTGGTATGCGTTTTTATATGGAACGTGACTGGAATTGTAACGATATCATAGTCACAAGACATGAAAATGTTGAAAGATATTTTCGTGAGCACGGCTTGGAACATGCGCCATGTATCAAAGATATGCGTGATTATGAATTTAAAGGAAAAAATATCTATTGTGCAAGCGTTCCTTTAAAAATGGCAAGTTATGCAAATCAAGTAACTTGCATTAATATGGATAATTCAATCAATCTTAATCTGGATTTATTGCCATACGAAGACTTTAAAAAGTACGTGAAGAGTTGCACGACATTCAAAATTAGCAGCTCAAAATGGAATGAAGGAGAATAATTATGTTAGTAAATCAAAATAAAGAAATGAATGGTATTGAAATTACATTCAACGGAATACCAAGTGAAGAAACTAGAAACGCACTAAAAGAAAAAGGCTTTCGTTGGAGTCGCAAACAAAAAATATGGTACGCAAGATTCACAGAAGATAAATACCAATGGGCGCAAAGCCTAACAGACGATTCCCAACCTATTGAAAAATTTAAGAAAGAAGTAACAAATGATTATGGTATTAAAGTTGGTGACATCTTCCATTCGTGTTGGGGATATAGCATGACGTTGAATTCCTTTTATAGAGTTGTGAAAGTCACAAAGAAAAGCGTTTATGTAGTAGAAGTTTGTCCTATTAGAGTTGGATTCAATGGATGGGAAGGACATTGGACATTGAGACCAGATGAAGATTGGTCTTGTGTTCGAAACGAAGAACCAAGCAGATTTGTCGTGAAATTGAATACATGGAATAATACAAATATCCCATATATTTGTCCAAGCAGCTCAGAAACGGCAACCTTAATGCGTGGCGATGATTTTCAACGTGAATTCTATGAAAACCATTTAGATTAGAAAGGAGTGAACAAATATGACTTACGATTTAGTATGTGAAAGCTTTAGCAGTATTGACGGAATGCCGTTTTCAATCCTAGTAAGCGATAGTCAAGATTCTGTTTACAAATGGGATTGGCATGAAAACACAATGGTTGAATATAACATGAATCAAATGCCTGAAATCATGATGGATGAATTGGATTGGGAACAAACGACCATGAAACGCAGCTTTTATGAGAACATGAAAACGTATTGTCAACAATATGACGATATGTGTCAAGAATATTTAAAAGGCTTGGAATTAGTTATTATTGAAGATTAGGAGAAACGTATGGTGTTTGTAGCGTTATACATTAATACAGAAAACGAGCTATGCACAGTGTTGAAAGATTCTATCTATATTATATATGGAAAGAACAAAGAACAAATGCATAGCTTTTATGATGTCATGAAGTTTATAGCAGATGATTTTGTAAAATTTATCGAAGTAAATAAAAAACAAATGCAAGTAGATCAACATGAAGTTGATTCAATAGATGACTATTGCAATTGTAGTCATGCATTTATAAATGAGTTGAAACGATTAGGTTTTAACGTAAACTATGAAAAAGGAGAATAAAAATGAAACTAATAAATAAATGTCTTAGAAAAGATTATATGAAATTTATATGGGATATGGAGAATGGGCATGAATACCCATGCGCAGAATTTGTATACAGATATGGAAATCATAGAATTGTCGTATCTTTGCGAGAATGTAAATTTGAGCAAAATAGCGGAGTCAACATGGTAATTACGGCAAATGATTTTAGACCTCACACTTGGGTCATAAATGATGATGTGGTGCGTTTAAGTAAAAAAGCCATGAAAGAAAATGCAATTGAAGTCGATGCGGGATTGATTATGGCATTGGCTGGACATACTAATCTATTGATAAATGTCAATGAAGCTATTGCAATGGTCGAAGAATTACGAAAAGCATATGGATTAATAGTAAAAAAATTTGAAGTTTAAGTGTGTAGTATAATATAATGATATGTAGTATAATATATAAAGGAGAATAAAAATGAATTTAACAACAAATGAGTTCGGAGACGAACTATATAATGAATTAAGTACGAGAGAATTAGTAAGTGCTTGGAATATCTATTGTGAGCACAACAATTATTATGATGATTATATCTATAGTAACGATCAGTTAGATGAATGTCTTGAAACAAAAACACCAACTGAAATTATTAGAATGTGTCAAGGTAACGATATTGACCATGATTCAGATTATTTCAAATATGATGAATCTAATATTACAATGACAAATTATCCGCACGATTATGGTTGGATTGATTTGGAAGTGTTGGCAGCTGATATTATGGATTACGAATCACATTACAAATATGAAGGTGCAATTGTGCGCTTGATTGAAGATATTGAAGAACGTGAAGAAGAGGAGGAAGAATAATGACTTATTTAGAATTAAAACAAAAACACCAAGAGGAATTTAATAAATTCCCTATGTTCTTTGCATTCAACCAAGAACAATTTGCAGAAGGAATGCATACATTAGGGTTGAAGCCAAACCAAATAGACAAGATTTGTAAGTTTGCTGGTGGAGGTTTTTATAGAAAAACCGATAGTAAAACTTTGACTGAACTATTAATTAGATTTCATAGAGAAGAAAAAAAAGCAATGAAAGATGATAATTATGTGCTTGAAATGTTTGAGTATGAAATGGGTAATCATGAATATGGGTATACACACAACGATATGAAAGTTTTGGATGCGTGCGGTATTGATGTGGATGAGTTTGAAAATAATGCTCGATTAAAGAAATTATATAATCAAGCTCAAGAATCTTTTTTGAAAAAATGGCAGAACATTTAGAAGATAAATCTGAATTATATATTTATCCTGATTCTGATTATGATTGGTTAGTTATTAGAAACGGAAAAATGATACAAAAACATTAAAAGGAGAATGAATGTGCTAAGTTTAGATGATTTTACAAAAGAAAGATTGAGCGAAATTGCAACAAATCTTGTATGGGGATTAATTGAAGATGATAGAGAAAGTGCATTAGAGTATTTTAAAGACACATGTGATATGTCTATTGAAGAATTAGAATATTTTGGAGTTGATTTAACAGAAAGTGGGAAAGAAGTGTATGCAAGATAAATTAAATACAATGGATTCTTTTGAAAACGAAGGGTTCAAAATTGAACGTAATGGTCAAGTAATTACGTTAACTAAAGATGAAATGTGTCGATTCAGAAAACTAGAAAGCGCAATAGACGGTAGAAGTTGTTTTGAACATTTCATTGAATGTGAAACTGAAGATAGAGAAGAAATTAAAATAGCAAAGAAATTAATGGCAGATGAGGAGGTGTGCAGCGATTTGAGTAATGATATGTTACTTAAAGTATATACTGATTCATATGAAGTTGAATTATATTTGATTAAGAAAGCAATAAGAAGGAGTAAAGATGTATAGCAAATTATTGAAGGAAGCATTTAAAGAAGAGCGTATTATGTACGCTCTGAAACATGCTAAAGAAAAGGGATTAAACCCAAAGTTAATACGAAGATTTTGTGATCCATCTTATAGAGGACACATTGTAAATCTGATTGTGACAGATTCGTATAACATTGCATATCCAACTGAAGCAGATATACCAAAAGATAAACCAGGAGAATTTAGAACGGTGTTTATGAATGAACCAGTTGATAGAATTATTATGAGTTTGTTAGCAGATGCAGTTAGTGATGTGTTTAAAGATATGGTACATCCATCATGTCGTTCATATCAAAAAGGTATGGGAACACAACAAACAGTATGTGAAATCTCAAATCATATTGTAAATTTGGGCGTAACTGGTCATAAAGCTATAATGGTTAAAAGTGATTTTTCTAAATTTTTTGATTCTGTGTTATTAGAAAAGATTGAAAAAATGTTTGACAAATGGGAACGTTTGTTAGGTTTCGAAAAAGATACTGAGCCAGTAATCAATATGTTTCGTAGATATTATAGGCAAAATGAATATTGGGATAAGAATGGAAATCTAAGAAGTAAATATCAATCTTTAAAGCAAGGTTGTGCGTTGGCAGCTCCGTTAGCAAATATGTTACTTTATGAGCTAGATGAGTTTATGTCAAACAAGTACAAAGTTTATTACAGATATAGTGATGACATTATGTGTTTTGGTAATGATTTGAATGAAATCGTAAATGATATTAACAATATTACTTCTAAATATGGAGTCACATTGAATCCAAGTAAAGTTGAAGCAGTATATGCAGATGAATGGGCAAAGTTCTTAGGCTTTAATATTAAACAAGGATATAGAACATTATCCACTCAAAGAGTTGTAAAATTTAAAAACAAGATTAAGGAATTAACAATTAAACAAAAGAATATCACAATGAAGAAAGCAACACGAAATGTCATGAATTATCTTTATGGTGGCGAACATTGTTGGGCAGATTCATGTTTGGCAACCATCAATGTTGAAGAAGATATTAGGCAACTTAACTTTTTTGTCATGGATTGTATAAAAGCATGTGGAACAAATAAAAAGAGAATAGGAGGTATTGGGTCAACGCTTGATAGAAAAGATTACACTATTGTGAGACATGGTGGAAGAAACGTATCAAGCAATAAAGAAAAGGAAGAACATATAGAAAATTATGAAAGTATGGTTTGTTTGTGGAAGGCTTTAAGACAAAGCAAGTCCCTATACAAATCATTACTTTTACAAGTTGGTATGTAGTGTAATAATGTGGGGCGTTCCACAGTTGTGTTATAGATGATAAGTATTACGGTACTCCGTACCGTAATAGATCAACGCCTGTACCTGGGTACAGCGGCGTTCTGGAAAATTTGAATTCATCCTTAATTCAAATTTAATAAATTAAAGTAGAAACGCTAAGTCATTCGTAACGCAAAACAACATGAGAGCACATGTTTACGTTAGTGATACTGAGTTAATCGCAGGAGTAAACTCACTGCAATTAATGTGAAAGTGAGAGAGAGAACTTTCACATTTAATCAATTAAAGAAATGCTCATTCAGTATCTGTAACAGAAAGGAGCAACGTATGCAAAGTGTATACGGTAAACTGATTCAAGAAGCACAAAATGGTGGCAAATATCATATTGACTTGAAGAATCACAATTTAAAGATAGGTAATAAAACCTATATTGAAGAAGGCAAGAATGTTTCAAGCCTTCTTATTTATTCAAGAAAGGATCTAGAACAATATGGAATAGATGATTTTGTTGAATCTGATTTATGGAATATAGTGATTCCATGTATTTATTATCAATTTCAACATTCACATCCTAGTGTGAAAGACAGATGTAGATATAAATTCAAATGTCTTAAAAGAGATGAATTGAGCATGAAAGATTTAATCTTTGGTGCGAGTCGATATGAGATGAGGGCAGTGCTTGAAGGACTCATCTTGTGTTTGTCTGTTGGTGGAATATTGAAATGGCAAAATGAAGAGCATTGGTTTTGGCAATGCGAAGAATGCAAAGATTTGGTTATTTATAAAGAGTGGGTAGTTGACCCATTTAAAAAAGGAGAATAAATATGGCAACAAAATTAACATTAAGTGAAAAGGTTAGAAAATTAGAAGAAGCAGGAATTGATACATCTAAATGGGCGTTTCAATTCAAAGTGAACGGAGTTACGTTGAATCTAGATGAGCATGAAGAAATTAAAGAATTGGTTGGTGATAAGTTCTTGTTTAGTCCAGTTGATTTTGATAAAGAAATCTTGACCGAAACATTAAGAATGATTAATTCAAAGGATGGTTTCGATAAATTAATTAGAAATCACTTTTCTTATGAATATCAGTTTGAATGGGTATTAGCTCAATTGAAGAAAATGAAACATATGTCTGATAAAGATAGAGAAACGTATGAACGTTTTATTACAAAAGATGTGGTATTTGAATTGTTAGAACATAGATTGTTGAATGTTAATAAAGATGAAATCGACTATCCCCAATATTTCTTAGATGTACAAACATATTTAAGAAATCGTAGAAATGACGATGATTTAATTAATGTTATTGAAAGCTATACACAAATTCTAGCGAAAACGAAAGATGGCAAATATGTCTATCCAACAACTGACTTTTATACAAAAAAATGTAATGCATTGCTAGATGCTTATAAAGGATTGCGTGGATTCGCTTGCTTAAATGTTTTGGCAAAAAATTATGGTATTGGAAATCTTGAAGACTTGTATAAACAGTTGGATGAATTTACAGAACAAAAATGTTTATGGAAATTTATTCGAATCTTGTTAAATATGGATTTGACAGAAGTTTATAACGGATAGTAATTGAAAGTATGGTGCGGTACTTAAAACGTTAGAGCTAATATAATCTCCGGCTCACCCATGAGTCGGAGATGCTGGAAGCGACCCAGAAGGGACGCCTCCCTGATCATGATTAATGACTCACGTAATTAATCATGAGTAATAAATTACAGAAACGCACTAAATTAGTCGTAACGTTATATCTTGGAAAGTAAAACAAACAGAAGGAGAAAATAAAATGGAAAAAGAATATGTATGTGTGCAGTCGGCAAATAAAGATATGGTTGGTCTTGTATTTAAACTTAATGAAAGAATTATGCAAGAGATTCAGACGAAATGGTGTGGCGTAAGAACATATCATCAAGTACCATATACATCAATTTATGTGGAAAGAAAAGATGTCTCATATATGGCATTTAATGGTGAAGAATATGTGATTGTAGATTCAATGGGTCGTATATATTATGAAGGTCAATTTCAACATCGTTGGAGTTTGAAATGGTTTAAAGACAAAGATTATAGAGTATGTGCAGAATATAATCAAGATTTTGAAATTGGTGATATTGTTAAATTAAGAACTAAAGAAGAAGCACGGTTAGAAGTAGTTGAAAAAGTACATTGCAGAACAACTAAGAACACTTCCTTTATTAATAATTATAAAAATCATTACTTATATAAATTAAAAGGAAAAAGCGGGTTATATACGGTTAATGAAATCCAACTAGCATTCAAGAAAGATGAATTCACATTCAAGAGATGTATTAAATCACCATGCGGAGGGTTGGTTTTAAATAGAATTTATCGATGTCATGATTATGATCCTACTTATTTATGTAACTATAGAAGCGTGTATTACGAAAGTGGTTTTAGAAAAACACTTTATAAACAACAGCTTGAATATGATTACAAATTTGTGGATGCAACACTAGAAGAATATTTGGAACAATACAATGCTCAGTTCGAACCGAAACAAAAAAGAGTTCGTACATATAGTTATTCAAAAAGAAAGGAAGATGGCAAGGCGTATAGAGACAATTTTGCAGACTTTATCAATGGTAAAGCTTACGTTCATATTAATTCAGAATCAGATATGAACTGGTTTAGATTGGTATTGCAACAATATGGTTTGGAACATAAATTAACATTTACCTACAATGGTGTATATCCAAAACCTGAATATTTGCTTTATGTAGATGATATTGTAAGGTACTCATTCATGCCAATGGAAAGTATTAAATTTTTAGAAGTAACAGATTTGTTATAACAGTTAAGGACGATTGAAATAAGAACAGTTATAAAACAAAAAATAAATATATTGGAAAGGTAGTGATAAGTAAATGTTAAAAGCGTATAAATATAGATTATACCCAAATAAGCAACAAGAAGAACAAATACAGAAAACTTTTGGTTGTTGTAGATTCATATATAATCGAATGCTTGTTTACAGGAAAGATTTATATGAAAACAATAAAGAATTTATGAATAAAATTGCTTGTAATAATTATGTTAATCAGGTTCTAAAAAAAGAATACAAATGGCTCAAAGAAGTTGATAAGTTTGCTTTGACAAATTCTGTATACAATATGGATTCTGCATATCAGAATTTTTTCAAACAACATTCTGGATATCCTAAATTCAAAAGCAAACGAGACAATAAAAAGTCTTATTCAACAAACCATACGAATAAAAACATAGAGGTTTCTTTTGAGAACAACAGAATTAAGCTTCCAAAGCTAAAATGGGTTAAAGCAAAAGTTCATAGAGAATTTATAGGTAAAATTAAATCTGCTACTATTTCTCAAATCCCAAGTGGGAAATATTTTGTATCTATATTAGTAGATACAGAACACATTCCAATGGAACAAACTAGTTGTATGGTTGGTATTGACTTAGGTATAAAAGATTTACTTATCACCTCTAATGGAGAAAAATTTGATAACATTCGTACTGCTAAGACATATGAGGATAAATTGTCCAAAGAACAGAGAAAATTGTCTCATAAAGTAAAAGGAAGTAGGAATTGGAATAAACAAAGAATTAAAGTGGCACGTATCTACGAGAAAATTCACAATACAAGAATTAATAACTTACATAAAATCTCATGTAAACTTGTTCAGGAAAACCAACTGATAGTTAGTGAAGATTTGTCTGTAAGTAATATGATAAAGAATCACAATCTTGCAAAAGCAATTTCCGATTGTGGATGGTACGAATTAACTCGACAGATAAGTTATAAATCTGAATGGAATAATCGTCAATATATTAAGATAGATCAATTTTATGCTTCATCTCAGACTTGTAATTGTTGCGGTTATATTAATGCAGACACAAAGGATTTATCTGTTAGAGAATGGATATGTCCTCGATGTGGTGTAAAGCACGATAGGGATATAAATGCTGCAAAAAATATTCTTAACGAAGGTTTGATTGTATTACAAGTAGCTTAATAAATATTTTAGTACGGTAGGAACTATCGAAATTTACGCTTGTGGAGTTAGTAGGTTACGAAGACGATGAAGCAAGAAGCCAACGAGCTAAAGCTCGTTGGTAGTTCACATATATCGTCCTTTCTATTTAAGAAACAATTGAATATTGAAATCAGAGAGTTGAATGAATCGACTCTCTTTTATTTTAAAAAGGAGACATTAAAAAATGAAAACAGAAATTATTAGTTATGCAGAATTTACAAAAAGAACAGGTATTAAGGTTACGCAAAAGCATACTGGGAAAATGACTGGTATGCAATCATTGAGTACATCATGTCTATTAAATAAATATTGCCAAGAAAGAGCAAAAGTTGCAGGTTCTATTTGTTCTCATTGTTATGCTCAAAGAATGATGAGTCAGTATGGAGAAAAATTTCAAGGATGTTTTGAAAACAATACGATTGGCTTAAGAGAGTTGATTGATGTAAAGGATTTGCCAAACTTAAATGTTAGGTATTTTAGATTTGAAGCTTTTGGTGATTTAGATAATACAAATCAATTAATTAATTACTTCAACATCTGTAAGAAGAATCCAAAAACGAAGTTTGCGTTATGGACAAAAAATCCTTGGATTGTAGATGAGGTATTGAAGAAAGGAGAAACGAAACCAAAGAATTTAAATATTGTGTTGAGTAGTTTGGAGTTAAATAAGCCAACAGATTTTAGTCAATATGAATGGGCAGATCGTGTGTTTACGGTTTATGACAAAAATTATATTAAAGATCATGACGTTGAAATTAATTGCGGTGGTCGTAGTTGTATGTCTTGTTTGAAATGTTATAGAAAATCAAACAAGACTTTTTGTATTAATGAGAAATTGAAATAAGAAGGAGTGAGCGTATATGTCAAAACAAGAATTACAGAAAAGATTAAAAGCAGCTAAAGAAAAGAAGTTTATGAACGAAATGGTTGATGGTTGGACATCAGAAAACTATCGACTAGATAAAGAATTGAAAGAAGAAATCAAAGCGTTGAAAGAACAGTTAGGAGAATAAGTATGACAGATAAACCGTTGCAGATTTTAGAATTGTTTGGAGGAGTTGGTTCTCCAAGATGTGCATTAA
>ERZ827490.4296-NODE-4296-length-11298-cov-2.986569_pt1 | contig 11298 bp, 8 predicted proteins | sample MGYA00519770_ERZ827490 | MGnify/ENA primary metagenome ERZ827490 (study PRJEB31778, sample SAMEA3449324) | human gut metagenome | biome: human gut; feature: human-associated habitat; material: faeces | place: United Kingdom | collected 2010/2012 ...
GTGGCCTGATCGATGATGCCCTTGATAACGGCAGTGGTGTGTTCATCGCTTCGCTGACCTCGAACGAGGAGGGGCGCAGCGTGCAAAGCGCCATTCGCCAAGGCGGCTCCTACAAGGGGCAGACCGTGGCGTATGGCATTGCCGCCGCCGCGCAGAAGCATAATGCCGAGCATGAGGGCATGGGGTCCGTTGGTCTGATCGTGGGTGCGACCGTAGGGCAGTGGATCGAGCAGACCGGTGTCAATCCGGCTCCTTTCCCCGGGCTACGGCTGGCAGGGGGCCGAGGCTCAGGATCTGAAAACCCTGTTCAAGGGAACGCATGGCAACGTGCTGGTCACCGTGTCGCGTTCCATCGCTACCAAAGGGCCTGACATCGCCGATCTTGCAGCGGCTACCGAAGCCATTGCGTTCGACGTGCGCCAGGCCATGATGGAAGCCGAAGACGAAACCATGGAGGTATAAGCAGTGACGAACGGACGTCTTATCGTGCTCAGCGGGCCCACCGCGGTCGGCAAGGGCACGGTGGAGCAGAAGCTGCTGGCCGACCATCCCGAAATCTGGGTGTCGGTGTCCGCCACCACCCGCGATCCGCGACCCGGCGAGCAGGATGGCGTGAACTATTGGTTCATGACGGAAGACGAGTTTGTGGCCGGCGAACGCGACGGCAAGTTCCTGGAAACCGCCGTGGTGCACGGTATGGCCCATTACGGCACGCCTCTGGAACCGGTGAAGGAGCATTTGAGCAGGAACGTTCCCACGCTGCTGGAAATCGATCTGCAAGGCGCCAGGCGTGTCCGCGAACGCGCCACCGAGCTTGGGCTTGACGTGGTGACGGTGTTCATCGCGCCGCCGTCGTTCGAAGAGCTGAAGCGTCGCCTGATCGGTCGCGGTACCGAAACCGCCGAACAGCAGGCCAAGCGGTTGGAAACCGCCAAGGTGGAGCTTGCGGCCGAGAATGAATTCGATGTGGTCATCGTCAACGACACCGTGGACAAGGCCGCGGATGACCTGTGGAAGGTGATCGCCGAAGAGTACGGCCTGAGCGAATAGCGCGCGATAGGGGAGTGGCGGAAATACGCATTCGGTGCGCTCCGAGGCTTTCCCCATACCGCCGTTCCATGCCATGTGTGGTAGGCCTGCGACTGTGAGCAGCGTGCTCATGGCAGATCGGGTGACATGTCAAGTCGGACGGAATCATTGAGATTCCGTCTCTTCCCACACCCACGTATGCATCCGCATCGATGTGCCATATATACGAATGCGCCGGCGAACGGCATGGATTCCGTTCGCCGGCGCATTCGTATTCTTCGAGAGCGTCAGTCCTGCTTATCGCCCAGGATCTCGTTCACCAGCTCCTGCTTGGCGTGGATCTGTCCTTCGAATCCAGGGCGGATGTCGAGGCGGATCACCACGTCGGTGCGGTAGCCCTGACCGGCGAGCTTCATCGTCGCGTCACGAATCACCTTGAGCACATCGTCGATGTCGCCTTCGATGTTGGTGAACATGGCGTTCGTCTCATTCGGCAGGCCGGACTGTCGAATCACATCCACCGCCTGCGACACGTAGGTGGATTTCTCCGGGCTTGCGCCGGCCGGGCTGATGGCGACGGCCGCCAGCGTGTTGATGTACGGCTTGCCGGTTTTCGGATCGACCGGCACTTCCTGCTTTTCAGCATTGCGGTCAAGGGGCATGATGTTCCTCGTTTCTCGTAAATGTTGCTTACGGTTTGTACGGATAGCGGCGTATTGGCGCGTGCGTTTGGGGTTCGGCGGGCCCGGCGCTCAGCGCCAATGCCAGGCGTGATCCATCGGGCCGGAGCCGTGGCCCAGGTCAAGCTGCGCGTTCAACGCACCGGTCAGGTACGTCTTGGCGCTGCGGATGGCTTCGGGCAGCGTTTCGCCAAGCGCCAGATGCGAGGCGATGGCGGAGCTCAGCGTGCAGCCGGTGCCATGCGTGTTCGGATTGTCCACGCGCTTGCCTTCGAACCAGGTGATGGTGCCGTCGGTCTGCGCCAGCACGTCGTTCGCGTCGTTCGTGTTGTGCCCGCCTTTGACCAGCGAGGCGCAGCCATACTGCCGGGTGAGCGCCAGCGCGGCACGTTCCATGCCTGCCGCATCGTCGATATCCAGTCCGGTCAGCGCACAGGTTTCCGGAATGTTCGGCGTGATCACCGTGGCGAGGGGGAACAGGCGGCTTGTGAGCGCGTCGATGGCGTCGTCGCTGATGAGCTTTGCGCCCGAGGTGGCCACCATAACCGGGTCGAGCACCACGTTGGCGGCGTGATGGGCGGTCAGGCGATCGGCGATGGCGTTGATGAGATCCACCGAGGAGACCATGCCGATCTTCACCGCGACCGGTGGAATATCGTCGAACACCGCATCGATCTGATCGGCGAGGATCGACGGTTCGGTGTCTTGAATGGAACGCACGCCGGTGGTGTTCTGCGCGGTGAGCGCGGTGATGGCGCTCATGCCGAATACGCCGTTGGCCAGCATGGTCTTCAGATCGGCCTGAATGCCTGCGCCGCCGGACGAATCCGATCCGGCGATGGCGAGTACCGGTTGCAATGTCGTGTGTTCCATTCATGTCTCCTTGGTGTGTGGTTCTCTGCTTTCAGCCTACTCGCAGTCGCTCAGTCCTGCCGGGCTTCGGCCACGAGCCTTTCCTGCGCGGCCGCGTCGCCGAACTTCTTGCGGATGTTCTGCGAGATGGCCATGGAGCAGAACTTCGGGCCGCACATGGAGCAGAAATGCGCCATCTTCGCGGGTTCGGCGGGCAGCGTCTCGTCATGGTAGGCGATGGCGGTGTCCGGGTCGTAGCTCAGGTTGAACTGGTCGAGCCAGCGGAATTCGAAGCGTGCCTTGCTCATCGCGTTGTCGCGGTCCATGGCGTGCGGGTGGTGCTTGGCGATGTCGGCCGCATGGCAGGCGATCTTGTAGGCGATCACGCCCTGCTTCACATCGTCCTTGTTCGGCAGGCCGAGGTGTTCCTTCGGTGTGACGTAGCACAGCATGGCGGTGCCGTAGCGTGCGATCTCCACGCCGCCGATGGCGGAGGTGATGTGGTCGTAGCCGGGGGCGGTGTCGGTGGTGAGCGGGCCGAGCGTGTAGAACGGCGCATCGTTGCAGATGGCCTTTTCCATCTCGATGTTCATGCGCACGGTGTCGAACGGAATATGGCCCGGTCCTTCGATCATGACCTGCACGTCCTTGGCCCAGGCGCGCTTGGTGAGTTCGCCCAGCGTCATGAGTTCGGCCAGCTGCGCCTGGTCGTTCGCGTCCGCGAGTGAACCGGGGCGCAGGCCGTCGCCCAGTGAGAACGCCACATCGTATTTGGCGAAGATGTCGCACAGTTCGTCGAAATGCGTGTACAGGAAGCTTTCCTGATGATGCTGCAGGCACCATTCGGCCATGATCGAACCGCCGCGCGAGACGATGCCGGTCATGCGGTTGGCGGTCAGCGGCACGTAGCGCATGAGCACGCCGGCATGGATCGTCATATAGTCCACGCCCTGCTCGCACTGTTCGATCACGGTGTCGCGGAACAGCTCCCAGCTCAGCTTGGATGCGTCGTCCTCCACCTTTTCCAGCGCCTGGTACATCGGCACGGTGCCGATCGGGACGGGGGAGTTGCGCAGAATCCACTCACGCGTGGTGTGGATGTCGTTGCCGGTCGAAAGGTCCATCACGGTGTCGGCGCCCCACTTGGTCGCCCAGGTGAGTTTCTCCACCTCTTCGTCGATGGACGAGGTGATGGCCGAATTGCCCATGTTCGCGTTGAGCTTGGTGAGGAACTTGGCACCGATGATCATCGGCTCGGCTTCGGGGGGGTTGATGTTGCACGGCATCACCGCGCGGCCCGCGGCCAGTTCGGAGCGCACAAGCTCCACGCTGCAATGCTCGCGTTCGGCCACGTAGCGCATTTCCGGGGTGATGATGTTGTGGCGTGCATACCACATCTGCGTCACCGGATGGTCCTTGGCGCGCATGGGCTTGTGCTGGCGGCCGCGCCACTCCTTGGATGCCTTGCCGCGCTTGATGGCACGCTTGCCGTCATCCTCAAGATTGCGGCGGCGACCTTCGTATTCCTCCACGTCGCCACGGTCACGGATCCAGTCGAGACGAAGCGGCGCCAGGCCTTCCTTCGGATCGCACTTGGGGCCTTCCGTGTTGTAATCCTTGAACGGCGGGTTCGGGCCGACGCCGGGGGTGTCGGACAGTTTGATCTCGGTGTACGGCACTTCCAGATCGTAGGTGCCGAACTGGTTTTCGAAATGAATCGGCGTGGTCTTGCGGATATGCGCCTTGTCGCGCTGGGTGCAGCCGCGGGCCGCGATGTCCACGCGCTGCTGCTTGGCCAGCTTGGAGGCGGCCTTGGCCTCCTTGGCGTTGGTGAACTTCTTTGCGGCGGGCTGTGCCGGCTGCTGGCTGGCGTTCTCCGCAACGGCTGCCGGGCGTTGCGCGTAGCCGTGCCTCCTGTCGCCGCGCACGGCCTTCCAGCGCGTCACCATCTCACGGGTGGCGGCTTCCGGATCGTCCGCGCCTGCAATGGCGGACACCACGAACCAGCCGGCAGCGTCAGTGGAGGCCAGCATCTCCATATCGTCGGCGTGCACGCCGCCGCCGACCACGACGGGGAAATCGCTTGCCGCGCAGATGGTGTTGATCTGTTCCTCGTCAAGCGTGTGGCCGGAGCCGTCGTTGCCGCCCACGGAGGCTTCGGGCTTGGTGGTGGAGACGTGCAGCGGGCCGGCGCCGATGTAGTCGATGCAGCCTGCCGGCAGTTCGTTGATGAGCTTGACTAGGCTTTCGGTTTCCGCGGACAGGCCGACGATGGCGTCCTCGCCGAGCAGCGCGCGGGCTTCGCGCGGTTCCATATCGGTCTGGCCGATATGCACGCCGTCCACTTTGATGCCCTTGTTGCGAGCCTGCCAGACCACGTCCACGCGGTCGTCGATTACGAACGGCACCGTGTCGGACTTATTGTTGTCCTCGATGATCTGCGCGATGTCGCGTGCGGTTTCGGTAAGTTCCTTGGCGTCCATCTTCTTGGCGCGCAGCTGGATGAAGGTGGCGCCGCCACGCAGGGCGTCGTCCACCACGTCGGTGACCGGTCGGCCCTTGCAATCCTCCGGGCCTACGACGAAGTAGGCGCTCAGATCGAAACAGCCGCGCATGGATGCGTATGGGAAATTATTGCTCATTGGTGTCCCCTTATAGCTTGATATGGAAGGAAAGTATGGGTGGATTTCGCCGCGCGTTACGGGTATCTGTATGCGCCGCGCTGCTGCACGGAAAGCCGGTCCACGGGCTTGGCGCGTGTTTCGGCACGGGAGCATGACGGTATGCGCCAAATGCTGCGTGCATACCCGTCTGGCAAGCGGCTTGATACGTGTGGAAGCCGCTTCGACGGTCAGCCGATCAGAATCTCGGACTGAGCCACCTGTTCTGCGGTGACGTTCCACAATGCGTCGAGGAACGCGACCTGGAAGGAGCCCGGGCCGTTGGACTCACGTTCGGCGATCTCGCTGGCACGGTTGTACAGCAGCGATGCCGCGATGGAGGCGGTCAGTGGTTCCGCCACGGCCAGGTAGGTGGCGGTCACGCCGCCAAGCGAGCAGCCGGCTCCGGTGATCTTCGTCATCATCGCGCTGCCGCCGGGCAAACGGTATACGGTCTCGCCATCGGTCACCAGATCGGATGCGCCGGATACGGCGACCGCGCCCTTGCCGCCAGCGGCATGCTGTGCAAGATAGCGTGCCAGTCGCTTGGCCGCCTCCACGGCGGCCTCCACCTCGTCCACGGCTTCCACGCCGGCAGGGCGGGTGGTCTCGCCTTCAGCGCCGTCGTTCGCGCCAAGCTCCCACATGGCATCCAAGGCGATGATCTCGCTGGCGTTGCCGCGAATCACCGTCGGGGGAGCAGTCTTGAAGGACTGCAGGATGGCGGTGCGGGTCTTGCCGATGCCCGCGGCCACCGGGTCAAGCACCCACGGCTTGCCCAAATACTGCAGTTTCGGGGCGATGTCCGCCAGCGCGTCCTTGTAGAACGGCAGCAGCGTGCCCACGTTGATGTATGTCGAACCGGCGATCTTCGCGGTATCCACGATATCGTCCGGCAGAAAGCTCATGGCCGCGGTGCCGCCAGCGGCAAGCTGGGCGTTCGCCACCAGGTTGATGGTGACGAAATTCGTGAACGACTGTGCCAGCGGCGTGGTGGAACGTACGTCGTTCACCGCCTGTGCGATGCGCTCGCGAATCGGGTCTGTTGCGGAAATCGCGGAAACGGCTGCTGTGCCGTCAGTGTATGAGCTGTCACTCATTGTGCTGCTCCCTACGTTGGTCCTAACCAACAGGTTCAAAGGGTCAGGCGTTCGCCTATCTCAGCCTCCCGCGCGTGCGGGAAGCCCCCCTGCATGTACAAATACGGTTTTCAACGTATACAAGGGTATTGACCAAGGGTATTGACATGGCGGCGCGATGCTGGTAAAAGCATTGACACCGCGTGGCTTACGCACAGGTGCCGTTGTGAATGGACTGCGCGATCTGGTCGCTCTGCGCGTCCATCGCATACGCGGCCAAACCCTGCTGACTGCCTGCGATGCGCTCGCGGCTGGCGCCGAGGAACTGCACCGCATACGAATTGGTCACCGCCTCCGTCCGGTTCGCGGCGATCTCAGGCTCGGTGGTGCCGCACACGATCATGATCGAACGATGCGCCAGCTCATGCTTCGTGTAGTCGACCAGCAGCGGACTGCGCTCCACCGTGGGCCACTCCGGGTGTGTGGTCAGCATGTTCACCTCGTTGCGGCTGGCTTGCGAGCCGCCACAGAAGAAGCCGATCACCATGTCGGCGTTGTCGTCTCCGTTGTCGTCGGCGCCGGGGCAGCCGTATACGCTGGTCTGTTTGACCTGCACGCCCAAGGTGGACGCCACCGATTGCGCCGTGCCCAGCCACCCGGCGGCATCCATCGCGCCCGCTTCGGTCGGCACGGCAATCTGCGCCGCGTTCGTCTCTTCCGTGTGCAGGCTGGCTATGGAATCCGCCACCTGTTGGCGCACCCGCTGCTCCAGGTTGTACAGGCTTTTCAGATCATCGAGATGCTCCTGCAAGGTCTGGTATGAACGCTGCTTGCCATAGCGGGAAACGAGTTCGTTGATGGCGGCTGGGTCGTCGACCTGTACCATCCAATGCCCGCCATCGGTGCGGAAATCGTTGGCGAAACTGGTTTCCATGGCGTCGATAAGCGCGGCTGTTTGCGTTTGCATGGTATTCGCGGCGTTGTTGAGCCTGTCGACGGTGCCCAGCAGGGTGGTTCGCGGGGTGAAGACGAACTGGGCGAATGGCGAATCCGAAGTGAAACGCGTGAGACTGGCGCTCGCGGCCAACTGGTCATAATCGGCAACGGCTTGGCGAGTGGACGTGATGGCGCTTTGGAAATCGTTGGCATGCATGGTGCCTTGCGCGAAATCCATACTTGCCGCTGCGGTGGCGCGTGTGGATTTCGCGGATTCGATCACGGCGCGAATGTCTGCCAGCTCGCCGCTGGAAATCTGCCCGCGGCCGGCAATGCCAATGCCTCCGGCCACGATCAGCAGCGCGATGAGAATCCTCGCCGCAATGCGCGAACCACGTCGGTTGGCATCGTAGAACATCATCCTGCGTCAGCCCCTTTTTCTGTAATCGCTCTTCCCTAGGCGTTTCCTCGGATTGCACTCTTTTGGATTGCACTCTTTTGGATTGTGTCTCTTAGAGCATCCATGCCTGCCCAGTCTATCCCAAGTCGTTCTTCTTTCATGCGGTCGTGGTGGCTCGCTTGTTTTTGCGGCGGATCGGTTTGCCGCCGCGTGAAGATGAGCATGAATGGTATGAACAGCTGTAGTCCGGGATTCCGTAGGTAGTTGGGCTTGGAAAGCGGTTGTGGAAACCGCTGTATTTCAGCCGTCTCCATTCGCGGTTTCGGAAGGCAACCACCTACGGAACCGCAAAACCCCCTACGGAATTCTCCAGAACAGCGGGGAATATGTGCCGTACGCTCTGATCGGATTGCTCAAAACAGAAGGGTGTGAAGCTGTTTGTCTGCTTCACACCCTTGGGACGGTTACGGAAGAAAGAAAAGCGTCTCCGGATTCCGGCTCGGCCGCTTCTAGAACACGGACCGGGCGCCGGCCATCTTTTCGAATTCCTCAAGCACCTGCACTTTGGCGAGGGCGTCCTCGTATTTCACGGTGCCCTTGTTCACCAGGCGCGCCAGATCCTGGTCAAGCGTGTGCATGCCTTCCTTTTCGCCGGATTGCAGCACCGTGCGGATCTGATGGGCTTTGCCGCCGCGGATCAGTGCCGCCACGGCCGGGGTGTTGAGCATCACTTCGGTGGCGGGCACTCGGCCATGCCCGCTGGCACGGGGGAGTAAGGTCTGCACGACCACGGCGCGCAGTGTGGACGCCACCTGCACGCGGATCTGCTGCTGCTGGTTCTCCGGGTATACGTCGATCAGACGGTCCACGGTGGAGCCTGCGTCCTGCGTGTGCAGGGTGGCGAACACCAGGTGGCCGGTTTCCACTGCGGTCAATGCGGTGGAGATGGTCTCCAGGTCTCGAAGCTCACCTACTTCGATGATGTCAGGGTCTTCGCGCAGCGCTCGCTTCAGCGCTTCGGCGAAGCTTTTCGTGTCGGTGCCCACTTCGCGCTGGCTCATTACGCAGCGCTTGTGCTGGTGCACGAATTCGATCGGGTCTTCGATGGTGATGATGTGGTCGGCGCGTTCCGCGTTCGCCTTGTCTACGATCGCGGCCAAGGTGGTCGACTTTCCGGAGCCGGTCGGGCCGCATACGAGCACCAGTCCGCGCGGCAGCATGGCTAGGTCGGCGATGCGCGGGTCGAGGTCGAGCTGCTTCGCGGTTTTGATTTCGGTGGGGATGGTTCGTAGAGCGGCGCAGATGCCCAGGCGGTCGCGGTATACATTTACGCGGAAGCGTAGCAGGTCGCCGATGGAGAATGAGATGTCGAGTTCCAGGTCGTCTTTGAAGCGTTCGAGTTCCAGATCGTTGGTCATGGTCTGCACGGCGGCGAAGGTGTGGTCTTTGTTCCACACGCTCAGGTCTTTGGCGGGCTGGAGTTTGCCGTCCACGCGCAGCATGGGAGGGTCGTTGATCACCAGGTGCAGATCGGAGGCGTTCAATTCCACGAGCTGGCGGATGGCGGCTACGAACTCGTCGTCTGCGTCGGGGTGTTCGGCGCGTAGGGTTTCCTCTACGAGCCGGGCTTTTTCCAGCCGTTGCGGCGGGATGGCGTCTTTGTCGGAGCCGGTGGTTTCCGGCACTACGAAATCGGTGACGGGCAGCGGTGAGGGAATGCTGTTCAATGGGATTTTCGGTGTTGTGCCGGTGTCGCGCGTGAATTCGGGGTCGAGTTCGGGCATGGTGTAATAGTCTTCGACCGGCGTCATGGAGGGCTTTTGGGCTTCGGGGAATGGCGCGGGGCGCTGTACGGGCGTGGAGGGGGCCGGTTTGGAGAACCAGGGTTTGGTGTGGCGTTTGTTGCCGTCGCCGTGTGCTGTGGCGTCGACTTGGCGCGGGGCGGACTGGCGTGGGGTCGGCTGGTGCTGGGCGGCTGCGGGCGAGGCTGCGGTTGCGCCGTCGGCTTTCCCGTGTTCGTCTTCGTTGCCGCGTGCCGTCTGATTGGCATTGTCGGCGTTCTCTGCGTCGTCGCCTTCGGCTTTCGGGGCCGGTTTTGCCGGGACAATCGATTCGACGGTCATTTGCACGGCTGGTTTGCCGTTCAGTGATTCGAAGATGCCCATCATGTCGGATGCGTTGGCTCGCAACGCGTCTTCGGATGAGCCGTGGCGACCGCGTTTGTGCGATTCGTTGAGCGAGGGGGCGGTGCCGGGAATGGTCACGCCTTTCAACCCGGCCAGATATGAGCCATTGTCCGAATCCCACTCGGCCTGCTCTGCCGCATCAGTCATGTGTTGTCCTTAATCTCGATTGCTTTCTTCGTTGAAAATCTTGGGGGAGCGCCGCCCCGGCGCATTGGCCGTTGGGCGGCTGCCCGATGAGCGCGGGTACAGTGTGCATGAACGTGCATGAACGTGCATGAACGTGCATGCACGTGTATGAGCGTGTGCCGTGCCGCCGGTCACAACCACGAAATCGGTGGCACGTCATCGTCCACGCTGCTACACGGTGACGCGCAGCACCTCGTCCACGGAGGTGATGCCTTCCAGCACCTTCTGCCAGCCGTCGTCACGCAGACTGGTCATGCCTGCGGCCTCTGCCGCGGCCTGAATATCCAGCGAGGTGGCGCCCTTGGCGATCATGTCCTCCATCTTCGCGTCCACGCCCATCACCTGCTGGATGGCCACGCGCCCGCGATACCCGGTGTTGGAACATTCACGGCACCCCACGGGGCGGTACACGGTCGGCAACGGGTCGCCCGGCTTGTACGGCACGCCCATCAGCTTGAGTTCCACCGGTGTGGCCTGGTCGGCCTTGCAGCATTTCTTGCATAGGCGTCGCGCCAGTCGTTGTGCCATCACGGCGGCCAGCGACGAGCTCACCAGGAACGGTTCCACGCCCATCTCCGTCAAACGGGTTACGGCGCTCGGCGCATCGTTGGTGTGCAGGGTGGAAAGCACCAAATGGCCGGTCAGCGAGGCTTCGATGGCGATGTTCGCCGTTTCGGCGTCACGGATCTCGCCGATGAGCACCACATCGGGGTCGGCTCGCAGGATGGAACGCAGTGCCGCGGCGAAGGTCATGCCGGCCTTGTTGTTCACCTGCACCTGGTTGATGCCCCTCATGCGAAATTCCACAGGGTCTTCGACGGTGATGATGTTGATCTCCGGCTTGGCCACGTCACCCAGTGTGGCGTACAGGGTGGTGGATTTACCCGAACCGGTCGGACCGGTGACCAGCACCATGCCGTATGGGCGCGAATACGCTTTGGAATACACTTCGAAGTTGCGTTTGCTGAAGTTCAGATCCGCCACCTTCAGGTTGCCTGCCGGGGTGCTGAGGATTCGCATGACGATTTTCTCACCCCACACGGTCGGCAGTGCGGCCACACGCAGATCGACCTTCTCGCCGTTGTGCTTGACGGTGATGCGGCCGTCCTGTGGCTTGCGGCGCTCGCCGATGTCCATGTCGGACATCACCTTGATGCGGCTGATCACGCCGGCGGTCATGGCGCGGGGTGCCTGTTGGAACACGTGCAGTACGCCGTCGATGCGGTAGCGGACGAGCAGGCCGTCCTCCTGCGGTTCGATGTGGATATCGGAGCAGTGGTCGTCGATGGC
>ERZ827490.4306-NODE-4306-length-11272-cov-4.209414_pt1 | contig 11272 bp, 8 predicted proteins | sample MGYA00519770_ERZ827490 | MGnify/ENA primary metagenome ERZ827490 (study PRJEB31778, sample SAMEA3449324) | human gut metagenome | biome: human gut; feature: human-associated habitat; material: faeces | place: United Kingdom | collected 2010/2012 ...
TTGACCCTTTCTCGCGATTGAGTTGGTGACACTTGCATACAGTGTCCGCGTGTTTATCCAGCGAACCTACGGTTCGGATTGGACGTTCCGGCACAAGCCAAGAAGCATGAAGCCCCAGCTTGCGCAAGCATCAAGCCTTATGCTTCTCCAAGAACACCATCAGCACCGCCACATCCGCGGGCGACACTCCCGGAATCCGGCTCGCCGCCGCAAGCGACCGCGGACGCTGTTTCATCAGCTTCTGCCGCGCTTCAATCCGAAGCCCGGTCACTTCCTCATACGGCAAATCCTCCGGCAGCAGCGTCTCTTCCATCTGCCGCGCGTGGCGAATCAGCGTCTCCTGTCGCTCCAAATAACCCTCATACTTCACCGAGATTTCCGCCTGCTCCTGCGCGGGCTTGCCGAATTGCCTAATTTCCGGCGAAAGCTCCGCCAGCGCTGACAGCGTGATTTCCGGACGCTTCAGCAGTTCCACCGCGCTTAGCCCGTTCTGCGCTTCCGGCTGATGATGCTTCTCCAGCCAGTCGTTCAGCGTGACGCCGGGCGTGTACTTCGCCTTGCGGAGTTCGCCCAGCAGCTGCGCGGTTTCCGATGCCTTGCGTTCCGTGCGCTCCATGCGCTCCCGCGTCGCCAGACCCGCCTCGTAGGCGATGCGCGTCAGGCGCAAATCCGCATTGTCCTGCCGCAGGGATAAGCGGTGCTCGGCGCGGCTCGTCATCATGCGGTACGGCTCGTCCGTGCCTTTCGTCGTCAGGTCGTCGGTCAGCACGCCGATGTACGCCTGATCGCGCGTGAGCACAATCGGCGGCTTGCCCTGCGCCGTCAAAGCGGCATTCATGCCCGCCAGCAAGCCCTGCGCAGCGGCTTCCTCGTACCCGGATGTGCCGTTAATCTGCCCCGCAAAAAACAGCCCCCGCACATCCAGACTTTCCAGTGTCGGGCGCAATTGCCGGCTGTCGATGCAGTCGTACTCAATCGCATACGCCAGCCGCGTCAGCTCGCACCGACGCAAGCCCGGCACGGAGCGGTACATCTCCCACTGCACATCCTCCGGCAGCGATGTGGACATGCCCTGCACATACCATTCGCGGCTTTGCATTCCTTCCGGCTCCAAGAACACCTGATGGCGCTCCTTGTCAGCAAACTTGACGATTTTATCCTCAATCGACGGGCAGTAGCGCGGCCCGATGCCGTGGATTTTGCCGGAATACAGCGGCGCACGGTGGAGATTTCGGCGGATAATGTCGTGCGTTTCCGGCGTCGTCCATGTCAAATAGCATGCGTAGGTATTGTGCAGCGCGCGGTCGGTCATAAACGAGAACGGCGTCACTGGCTCGTCACCGGGCTGCGGCGTCATTTCGTCGAAATCAATCGTCCGCACGTCGATGCGCGCGGGCGTCCCCGTCTTGAACCGCCGGAGCGGAAAGCCGATGCGCGTCAGGCTTCCGCTGAGGTTCGGCGCGCTCATCAGCCCCTGCGGCCCGCCCGGCGTGATGCTCTCCCCAATGATAATCTGACTGCGGAGATACACGCCGCACGCGACCACCGCGACCTTGCAGGAGATATGCTGCCCCGTCGTTGTCGTTACGCCGGTGACATGCCCGTTCTCGACGTCAATCGCGGCAACTTCCCCCTGCCGGACGGTCAGGTTGTCCTGCGTCATCAGCGCGGTACGCATCCGGTTCTGGTACTGCTGCTTGTCCGCCTGTGCGCGCAGGGCGTGAACCGCCGGGCCTTTGGACATATTGAGCATTCGGCTTTGCAGGAACGTATCATCGATGGCGCGCCCCATTTCGCCGCCCATTGCGTCCAGTTCACGCACAAGATGCCCCTTTGCGCTGCCGCCGATAACGGGATTGCACGCCATGAGGGCAATCCCGTCCATATTCAGCGTCAGCAGGAGGGTATCAAGCCCCATGCGCGCCCCTGCGAGGGCGGCTTCACAACCCGCGTGTCCGCCGCCGATGACTACCAGATCCTTCATCATACGCCTTCTGCTCCTCGGAAATAGGATTCCAGTATGATTATACCATAGGGAGGGGGAAAAGGAAAGAGGGAGAGGCGAAATTAGGGCGGGAGGAATGCGGATAACCGCGCAGAAGGAGCAAGGGAAAAGCGAACAACGCCATCGCGCCGGATAGGCGCAGCTTTCTATCTCCCCATCTCAAGCAAAATCAAGCGAAATCAAATGAAATCAAGCCAATTCAAATGAAATCAAATTTTCTTGCCAATTGCGGCCATCCGTGCTATCATGCGCATATAGCGAACGCAAGTTCCTATATTTCGCGGCGTACCTGCCCGCGCCGCCGTACCCATCACACAAGGAGGAACGAAATTGACTGACATTACCACTACTCTCACTTATACCGCTGACCTCACCCGCCCCCTGCGCCGCATGAACATCCCCGCGCTGTTCATCACCGATGCGCGCCGGGCGCACCGAATCACCGTCACGGTTCTCCGCGCGGGAAATCCCGTTGACCTTGGCGGCGCCGCCGTTTCCGGCACGGTCAAGCACCTGCGCACCGGCACAACCATCCCGCTTAGCGGCAGCGCGCAGGGCAGCATTGCGTCCGTCACCTTGCCGCCCGCCGCCTACGCCCAGCCCGGCGACATCGAAATCTATGTCACCCTGACCAGCGGCGACGTGCAGAACTGCATTTTCGCCGCAACGGGCTGCGTTTTTCCCTCTTCCACCGACCGCGTGGCGGATGTTCCCGGTTTTTACTCGCTTGCAGCGCTGCAGGAACAGTTTTCGTCGCTGGATGCGCGCCTTCGTGCGCTGGAGGAAATCGGCATCCCCGTCACGACCGCTGACCAGCTTGTTTCCGCCGTTCCGCTGGATTCGTGGAAGTTCAACCTGATTTCCGCGACGGCGAACACGGCGTATTCCTCGACGGCGGAAGCGGAAGCTGGGTTTGACGACGCAAGCTGGCGGACGGTCAGCGTGCCGCACGACTGGTCGGTGGAGCTGGACTTCAATGCGTCCAGCCCAGCGACGTATGAGGGCGGGTATCTGGATGGCGGCGACGCGTGGTATCGCACGACCGTCAGCGTGGACAAGCAGAACGGGCGGCGGTATGTGCTGTGCTTTGACGGCGTGTACATGGAATCGACGGTGTACGTCAACGGGCAGCAGGTACAAAAGAATTATTACGGCTACAATCCGTTCGCGGTGGATGCGACGGAACAGATGGTCAGCGGCGTGAACACGATTGCGGTTTTCGTGCGCAATGAGCAGCCGTCGTCGCGCTGGTATTCCGGCAGCGGAATGATTCGCCCGGTGGAACTGGTGACGCTGCTGGATGACCAGATTCGCATGGAGAACATTCGCGTGACGACCCCGAAGCTGGACAGTGACCTGACCAACGGCGAAACGGTTGTTGCGTTTGACGCGGTGAACAAGACGGGTGCGGAAGCATCGGCGACGTTCACGGTAGATTTGTACGACCCGGACGGCGCAAAAGTCGGCACGGCGGATGCGTCGGCGGTGATTGCGGCAGGAGAAACGCAGAACGTCAGCGCAACGGTGACGTACCGCAGCCCGAAGCTATGGCACATCAGCGACGCGCAGCAGCGGGATTTGATAGAAAACGGGAAAAGCGTGTCGGTATCGGGCAATCCGCTGACGTGCGAGAACGCGCTGGCGGGGAAACCGCTTGGCGCACTGCACGTCTGGGGCAAAAGCACGCAGAACGGCGTGCCGACCCCTACCGCGCCTGTGCCGATTGTCAGCGCGGGTGACGGCGGAACGGTGACGGTCACGGTGTCGGACGGCGCGAACAAGTCGCAGACGCTGACGCTGCAAACGCCGAACGCACTGCCGGGCGTCCCGGTCACATCCGGCGGGAACTACACGGATGAAAACGGTCAGCAGTGGGTGTGCGATGAGGTGGATTTGGCGCGCGGGGTGTATTTGCACCGCGTCACCAAATTCAAGCTGACATCTTCGATGAATTGGACGAAGGCTGGAAACAATGTTGACCGCTATTTTTGCACGTTCGACGGCATCGATGCAGCAGGAACATTCTGCACGCATTTCAGTGCTGCCATCAACGGTGAAACCGTAGGCGGCATTGCTACCAGCAACAGCAATATCATCGGTTTCGCTTACGCGGAAAGGGGTACGACGACCGTTTCCGACTTCAAAGCATTCCTCGATGCGAACGAGGTATATATCTATGTACCGCTTGCAATACCCGTCAAAACCGCCCTTTCCGCCGCTGAACTCGCCGCGTACAAGGCGCTGACCACCTACGCACCGACGACCGTCATCAGCGCAAGCGGCGTGGCAGGGCTGGCGGCAAGCTATCAGCAGAGCATTCTGCCCAGCAATGCGCCAACTGCGCTTTTGACGGCTTCCCCGGCGAACCTCTACGAAGCCCAAATCAGCGCGAAAGTCGGCAAAAAGATTCAGCAGTCCGCGCGCGTTCCTTACGGCTACCGAAGCATCCGATTCGACAAGGACACGGGCTTCTATCTCAACGGCATCCACACGAAGCTCAAAGGCGTGTGCGTCCACCACGACGGCGGGTGCATCGGCGCGGCGGAGAATCGCAGCGCCATTGAGCGGCAGGTGGACATCCTGACCAACATGGGCTGCAACGCGATTCGCCTGACGCACAACCCGTTCGGCGCGGAATACCTCGACGTATGCCAGCGCAAGGGCGTGCTGCTGGTGGAAGAGCTATTCGACTGCTGGACGAAGAGCAAGAAGCAGAAGGATTTCGGGCGATATTTCGCCGACCACTACGCCGAAGTCGTGACCAGCGCGATTCGCCGCGACTGGAACAACCCGGCGGTCATCATGTGGTCGCTGGGCAACGAAGTTCGCACGAATTTGACGCTCGGCGACTATTCATCCAGCGAGATTGTGAACGTCTGCACGATGGTCAACAGCGCCGTGAAAGCCCTCGACAGCACCCGCCCAACGACGATGGGCAACAACGCGCCCGGCGGCAATCTATCTGCGCTGATGGCTATCGTGGATGTCGTTGGCATCAACTACAACGGCAACAACCAGACCTACCAGACCGACCGCCCGATTTACGGCAGCGAAACGACCTCGGCGCTTTCCAGCCGCGGCGTATACGCGTTGGACAGCGCGAACATGGCGTATCCGTCCTACGACAACAAGGCGGTTTCGTGGGGCAACACGGCGGCAGAAACGGTGAACGCCTACTTAAGCAGCGCTCGTTCCTGCGGGCATTTCGTCTGGACGGGCTTTGACTACATCGGAGAACCGACCGAATGGAACAAATATCCGGCGAAGAGCAGCTATTTCGGCATTGTGGACACCTGCGGATTCCCGAAGGACATTTACTTCATGTACCAGTCCATGTGGGACAGCCGCCCGATGATTCACATGCTGCCGCACTGGACGCACGAATCCGGCAATATCGACGTATGGCTGTACTCCAACTGCGCATCTGTCGAGTTATTCTTGAACGGCGTGTCGCTGGGCAAGAAGGCGCTTTCGCAGCGCGGGACGAAGAATCAGTATGCCTACACGGTGGCGTATGCGGCGGGAACGCTGGTTGCGAACGGTTACGACGCTTCCGGCAACCTGATTGCGCAGGACATTCGGTACACGGCGGGAGCGCCCGCGAAGCTGGCGCTTTCCAGCGACAAGACAGCGGTCAGCACCGCGTCGGATGATTTGGTCTACATCACCTGCGACGTACTGGACAAAAACGCCACGCTCTGCCCGAATGCTGACAACAGCGTGGCCTTTACGGTCGTGGGCGGAACGATTATCGGCACGGACAACGGTCACGGCGCGAATGTGGAAAAGCTCTCCGGCAGCACGCACGCCGCGTTCAGCGGCAAGTGCCTTTGCGTGGTGAAGCACGACGGGGCTTCCGGCGCAATGAAGATTACGGCGACGGCGAACGGCTTGACGGCGGGAACAATCAGCGTGACGAAGGGGGAAACCACCATCGCGGCAACCGCTCCGGCAGCGTCTTTTGTGGACGCGACGAATCCGCCGATGCGGGACGTGAGCGAACCGGCAGAAGCCGCGCCGACGATTTCCGCCATCAGCGCGGACAAAACGTCGGCGGCGCTGAACGAGGAAATCACCTTCACCCTGACCGTCAAAAACACGACGAGCATCCGCGTATACATTGACGGCAGCGTGAACCGCTACATCTACGACGTAACGGACGGGACGATGACCTACAAGCTGTCCTTCACGGATGCGGGCAGCGGAACGCGCACGGTTGCGTTTGAGCCTTGCAGGGGCGACGTGGTGGGCGCGAAAACGGCGGGGATGGTGATTACGCTGGCGAACAGCTGATGCTATTAAGGCAATACCGCACAAATGAGTTGGTGCGATGGCGAATGCATTTTTTGTCAGATGCGATTGCAGAAATCGAAGGTTTACTGGAGGTAAATCGAGATTTCTGCAAGAAGCAGATGGCAGAAAAGGCATCGCCAGCGCTGCCGACGAATTGTGCGGTAGTGCCTTAACCCAATCGAAAAGGGAGCAGCTCATGCGGGCTGCTCCCCCTTTTCTTTGATTTCGATTTCTGGTATAATGACTTACGCCAGATGCCGCGCAAGCACATTCTGCACCAGCGCGCCGTCTGCCTTGCCCTTCACGCGCGGCATGAGCGTCTTCATGATAAGCCCCTTCTGCTTCGCGGTCGGCGCATCCAGCCCCAGTTCCGCCAACACAGCGGTCACTTCCGCCTCCACCTCATCCTCGGACATCATCTTCGGCGCGAACTCCTGATAAACCTTCATGCGCAGCGTGTTTTCCGCGATAATATCCTCACGGCCGTTCGCCTGCTCAATGGATTCCTGACACTGCTTGATTTCGCGCAGGACGACGGCGTTCTCTTCGTCCTCCGTGAGGTCGGCGCGCTTGTCAATCGCCTTGTTTTTCAGCGCGGACAGCAGCAGCGACAGCGCTTCCTTGCGCTCCTTGTCGTGATCCTTCATTGCCTGCATCATCGCGGCGCGTACGGTTTCGATTCGAGACATATTCCTCATCCTTTCCTGATGGATTTCAGGCATATTGTACACCCCTTTGACCTATTTGTCCAGCATATCAAGGAGGATTTTGCGATGCTTTCCAAGCGCGAAAAGCTGTTTGCCGCCGTTTCTGACCTGCACGGGCTGATTTGCCCTGTCTGCCGCCAGCTGCTTTCCCGGCAGGGCGACAATTTGATTTGCACGGGCGGCCACGCCATAAATGTGAATCGGCGCGGGTGCGTTAATCTGCTTTCGGCGCAGGCGGATACGTTCTATGACGCGGCGCTGTTTGCCGCCCGTGAGCGCGTGTTCGCGGCGGGGTGCTATCAGCCGGTCGCGGATGCCATCGACGCGCTGCTGCCGGATGCGCCGCAAAAGCTGCTTGACGCGGGCTGCGGCGAAGGCTGGTACCTGAACGCCCTGCTGACGCGCCGGACGAACAGCATCGGTGCGGGCATCGACATCAGTCGGGACGCGATTCTGCAAGCAACCAATCAGCCCTGCCAAGCCGTCTGGTGCGTGGGGGATTTGCGCCGCCTGCCTTTTGCGGACGGCACGTTTTCCGCCGTGCTGGATGTGCTGACCCCCGCGAATTATGACGAGTTTCGCCGCGTACTATCCCCGGACGGCGTGCTGCTGAAGGTCTATCCGGGGCAGGACTATTTGCGGGAGATTCGCGCGGCGCGGGGCATGTCCGCCTACGAGGAAGGGCAGGTGGATGCGTACCTGCGGGAGAAGGCGCAGCTGGTGAAGGCGGTGCGGGTGCATGAGACGCTGCCCGTTTCGCCGGAATTATGGGGTGATTTCGTGCGCATGACGCCGCTGAATCACGACTTGTCGGCGGCGGAGAAGGATGCGCTGGCGCAAAGGGCAGATGCACATGTGACGGTGGATTTGCACGTTGCGCTATGCAAATTCAGATAAAGAAACGGCAGCCTTCCCGCGATTTGGGGAGAGCTGCCGTTTTGATTATTTCCGCTTCCACGCAACGAGCGTCAGTTCAGGGCCAACATAAGTGCCAATCAGACACCCGATTTTGACGCAGCGGATGTCCTGAATGCCGAGATTCGCCGCTTCAATCTGCGACTTGATGAGCGCAACCGTCTCCGGGCAGTCCGCGCCGCCGATATAGACCGGAACGTCCGGATCGGGCGGACATTCCTTCAGCTGCTCGATGTACCACGCGCGCCCTTTCGCCATTCCGTGCACCATGCCCGCCTTGCTGACGATGCCGTCCTCAATCTTCAGCGTCGGCTTGATGCTCAGGCGGTTGCCCAGCTTGCCCACCAAAGGCGAAAGGCGTCCGCCCATGACGAGATATTTGAGGTCAGCCGCCATGCCGATGATTTTGTAGTGCGCCATCACGTCGCGCAGCTTCGCCAGCATGGTCGGCATGTCGCTGACACCCTCGCGGCGATAGCGCAGCGCCTGATCGACGAGCATGTACTCCGCGCACGTCGCATTCAGCGAATCCAGCACCGTCACGCGCGCCGGGTCGTGGCACGCCTCCCGCGCAATGCACGCCGACTGGTAGCACCCGGACAGCTTCGACGAGCCGGTTATCACCAGCACTTCGTCCTCCGGATTCTCCGCAGACGGTTGAAGCACTTGCGGTAATGTTCCACCGGCACCTGGCTGGTCTTGGGCAGTTCCTTGGCAACCCGCAGGCGCGCATAAAAATCATCCTGCGTCAGGGATACGCCGTCATCCCAATATTCCTCCATGCCGAAGCGAATCGGCAGCGGCATCACGATGAGATCAGCGGCCTTGGCTTCCTCCTGCGTAAAATCGGACATGGATTCGGTGACGATGCGAATCATGCTTTCCTCCCATAATGCGGCAAAACGCCGGGAATATCAACAAATACGAAGCATAGCATAAAACCTTGACCGTGTCAAGCATTCAGCAGAAAGATAAACGGACGTTGAAAATTCATTCTCTCTCCGCGGCGCGCAAATGTAAAAACAGCGCCCTTTGCTTGCAATATCCGCCGAAAACGGGTATACTGATGGAGGAATCAACAAAGAGGAGGCGCAGTATGCAGCCGCGGCAAATGATTCAAAGGCTGATGAACAATATCAGCACCGTTATCGTGGGCAAGCAGGAAGTTATCGAATATGCGCTGATTGCGCTGTTGTGCCGGGGGCATGTGCTGATTGAGGACGTGCCGGGTGTGGGCAAGACGACGCTCGCCAGCGCCCTGGCGAAATCGCTGGACTGCACGTTCCGGCGCATTCAGTTTACCCCCGACCTGATGCCCTCCGACGTGACAGGCTACACGCTGGTCAACTTCAAGACCGGCGAAACGGAATACCGCGAAGGCTCGGTGATGAGTCAGGTGGTGCTGGCGGACGAAATCAACCGCACCAGCCCGAAAACGCAGTCCGCCCTGCTGGAAGTGATGGAAGAGCAGCAGGTGACGGTGGATGGCGTGACGCACCCCGTGCCGCAGCCCTTTATCGTGCTGGCGACGCAGAATCCGGGCGAATTTGTGGGCACATATCCCCTGCCGGAAGCGCAGATGGATCGCTTTTTCCTGCGCCTGTCCATCGGCTACCCGACGATTGAGCAGGAGATGGACGTGCTGGAACGCTATTCCGGCGTGGTGAAGCCGATGGCGACGCTGTCCCCCGTCTGCTCGGCGGCGGACGTTATTGCCATGCAGGAAATGGTCACGCAGATTTACTGCTCGCCGGAGGTTCGCTCGTATGTGGCAACCATCGCCGCCGCCACCCGTCAGGATGCCGCCTTGCAGCTGGGCGCATCCACCCGCGCCGCTATTGCCCTCATCCACGGGGCGCAGGCGTGCGCGCTGCTCGCCGGGCGCGACTACATCGTGCCGGAGGACGTGCAGCACATGGCAGTGCAAGTGCTTGCGCACCGCCTCGTGCTCAGCCCCGAAGCGCGCATGAAGGGCGTGACGCCGGAAAGTGTCGTCCGGCGCATCGTTCAGAATACGCCCGTGCCGGTGAAGCTGTGAGCGCCATGAAGCAGGCAGAGAACCGTTCGGCGCGGCAGGTGACGCTGCATTTGACGCTGCCCATTCTCGTCACGCTGACACTGCTGACAGCAGCGTTCTCCACCGGCAGTCCCGTTTTCCTGATGCCCGCGCTGCTGATTGCGCTGCTGTGCCTGAGCGGGATTTACGGCGTGTTCCGCGCATCCGCCACGCTGGAGGTATCCTCCCGCGCCTCCACCGAGCGGGTGCAGCGCGGCGAGGATGTGACGCTGCGCGTGCAGGTCAAGCGGCGCGGGTGGATTCCGCTTGCCCCGATGTGGCTGGAATTGTCCGGCGTCAACGGCGCGAACAGCACTGCCAGCGGTACGCAGATGATGCAGCTCCGTCCGGGGCGGTCACAGGTGCTGGAGCTCTCCTTCCATGCCGCGCACGTCGGCGCGATTCAACCCGGCGTGCAGAGCGTGATGCTGTCGGACTTCTTCGGCGTATGCACGATTCGCCAGAAGCCGAATATGGACGGCGGGGAGCTGCTCGTACTGCCGCAGCTGTTCGACATCGCGCCGCTCCGCCTGTCCTCCGGCGAAATGGGCACGGAAGCGATGGCGCGCGCCTCCGAGGACGTGACGAACCCCACCGACGTGCGCACCTATCAGCCCGGCGACCCGATGAAGAAAATCCACTGGAAGTTATCCGCCCGCAAGCAGGAGGCGCTCGTCCGCCGCTTTGAAGACCCCGTTCAGCCGGACGCGCTCGTCCTGCTGGACTGCGCCGAACCGCCAAAGCAGGCCGATTCGGAGGAAGACGCCGACCTGCGCGACGCGCTGATTGAAACCGCCGCGTCGGTGATGGTACAGGCAGCGAAAGCCGAGCATCCGGCGCGCCTGCCGCTTCCCGGCGCGCACCCGGTGGAGCTGGACAAGGACATGGGGCTGAAAATGCTGCTGGAAAACCTTGCGCGCGCGGATTTCAGCAATCCGGAGCCTTTCGCGAAGGTGCTGCTGCTGGAAATGCGGCGGATGCGGAAGGTGGGGTGTACGGTGGTGATTACGGCGCGCTTGGATAGTCAGATGGTGGATGTGATGCTGTCGATGCGGAGGATGGGGCCGAATGTGCGGCTGTATCTGGTAACGCAGACGCCGGAGGACGCGCGGCTGATGCCGATGATTTTGAAGCTGCAGGAAGTTGGGGTAGAGGTGGGGTATGTGAAGCCCCTGCCGCTGTAAAGGCAAAAAAAGCCGCTTAACCCAAAGCGTAGGGAAAAGCACTCAAGCCGGGCGGCAAAAAAAGGGTCAAGGGGGAATCCCCCTTGCGGGGTCAAGGGGCGGAGCTCCCTTG
>ERZ827490.4311-NODE-4311-length-11253-cov-2.029827_pt1 | contig 11253 bp, 7 predicted proteins | sample MGYA00519770_ERZ827490 | MGnify/ENA primary metagenome ERZ827490 (study PRJEB31778, sample SAMEA3449324) | human gut metagenome | biome: human gut; feature: human-associated habitat; material: faeces | place: United Kingdom | collected 2010/2012 ...
GAACTCCAACCCCGCTACCATCATGACCGACCCCAGCTTGGCCGATCGCACCTATGTGGAGCCCATTACCGCTGAGTTCATCGAGCGCGTTATCGCTAAAGAACATCCCGACGCCCTGCTGCCTACCCTTGGCGGCCAAACGGGCCTGAATGCGGCTGTTGAGCTGGCTAAATCGGGCGTGCTCGATCGCTATGGCGTCGAAATGATTGGCTGCGATTTGGCGGCTATTGAGCGCGGTGAAGACCGCAAGCTGTTCGCCGAGGCCATGGAAGAAATTGGTTTGGAATGCGCGCGCAGCGGTTATGCGTATTCGGTTGAAGACGCCGTCGAACTTGCCGGCAAGGTGGGCTACCCCTGCGTGCTTCGCCCGAGCTTCACGCTCGGCGGCGCGGGCGGCGGCATCGCCTACGACGAGCAGGAGCTGCGCGAGATTGTGGCGCAGGGTCTGGAGCTTTCTCCCGCCGGCGAGGTGCTTGTGGAAGAAAGCATCATCGGCTGGAAAGAATACGAGATGGAAGTCATGCGCGATAAGGCCGGCAACGGCATCATCGTGTGCTCCATCGAGAACGTTGACGCCATGGGCGTGCATACCGGCGACTCTATTACGGTGGCGCCTGCACAAACGCTTTCCGATGTGGAATACCAGCGCATGCGCGTGGCCTCGCTCGCGATTCTGGAGAAAATCGGCGTCGAAACGGGTGGCTCGAACGTACAGTTCGCGCTCAACCCGAAAAACGGCCGCTTGATCGTCATCGAAATGAACCCGCGTGTGAGCCGATCATCGGCGCTCGCGTCGAAGGCGACCGGCTTCCCCATCGCGAAAGCTGCCGCGCGCCTGGCCGTGGGCTACACGCTTGACGAAATCACGAACGACATCACACGCGTCACGCCGGCATGCTTTGAACCGTCTATCGACTACTGCGTGGTGAAGGTGCCGCGTTTCGCATTCGAGAAATTCAAGGGCACCGATACCACGCTGTCCACGCGCATGAAGGCCGTGGGCGAAATCATGAGCATCGGTCGCACGTTTGAGGAAGCGTTCGGCAAGGCCATGCGCTCGCTGGAAAACGGCCGCGCGGGTCTGGGCGCCGATGGCAAAGACGCTTTCGACGAAGAGCATTTCGATGAATGCGTGGCACGCCCCACGGAAGACCGCATCTTCTATGTGGCCGAGGCCCTGCGTCGCGGTTGGACCGTTGACGCGGTGCACGAGGCGTGCGGCATCGACCCATGGTTCCTGCATCGCATCGCCGATATGACCGCTGTGCAAAACCAGCTCGAAGGTCTGCGCCTTGAAGACCTCGACGCGCCGGCTATGCGCATCGCGAAACAATACGGTTTTTCCGATGCCCAAATCGCCTACCTCACGGGCACGAAGGAAGTTATTGTGCGCGCCTATCGCAAGGGCCTGGGCGTCGTGCCTACGTTCAAGACCGTCGACACGTGCGCGGCCGAATTCGCGGGCAGAACCGAATACCACTACAAGACCTACGAAACGCCCCATGTTGCGGCTGCGGGCGCGGCGCCGAGCTTCGGCGATTCTGAAATCGTGCCCGTCGACAAGCCCAAAGCCATGATTTTGGGCGCAGGTCCCAACCGCATTGGCCAGGGGATTGAGTTCGACTACTGCTGCGTGCATGCGAGCTACGCGCTGCATGAGGCCGGCTACGAAACCATCATGGTGAACTGCAACCCCGAAACCGTGTCCACCGACTACGACACGAGCGACCGCCTGTATTTCGAGCCGCTTACTTACGAAGACGTCATGGACATCGTCGATGTTGAGCAGCCCGACGGCGTTGTGGTGACGCTCGGCGGCCAAACGCCGCTGAAGCTCGCGCATGCGCTCCAGGAATCGGGCGTGACCATTATGGGCACGAGCCCCGAGGCGATTGACTTGGCCGAAGACCGCGAACGTTTCAGCGCGGTGCTCGACGAGCTCGACATCACGTACCCCGCCGCAGGCATGGCCACGGGCTTCGAGGAAGCCGAACGCGTCGCCAATCGCATTGGGTTCCCGCTGCTCGTTCGCCCGAGCTACGTGCTCGGCGGCCGCGGCATGGAAATCGCCTACGACCCGTCTCACCTGCGCACCTTCATGGCCGAGGCAACGCGCATCTCTCCTGATCATCCAGTGTATTTGGACCGTTTCCTCGAGGGCGCCATTGAATGCGACGTTGACGCGCTGTGCGACGGCGAGCAGGTGTATGTGGGCGGCGTGCTCGAGCATATCGAGGAAGCTGGCATTCACTCGGGCGACTCGGCCACCTGCATTCCGCCGTTCTCGTTCAGCGACCGTTTGGTCGGCGAGCTGCGCGACATCACGCGCCGCCTGGCGCTGCGCCTGGGCGTGCGCGGCCTGCTCAATGTGCAGTACGCCATCAAGGGCGAGACGATTTATGTCATCGAAGCGAACCCGCGCGCGAGCCGCACGGTGCCGTTCGTGTCGAAGTCGACCGGTGTGCCGTTGGCAAAGTGCGCGGCTCTTATCATGAGCGGCCGCAGCATCGAAAGCCTGGGCTTGCCGGCTGACGATCGCCGCATGGATTACTTCTGCGTGAAGGAAGCCGTTATGCCGTGGGGTCGCTTCCCGGGCGCGAACGTGGTGCTGGGCCCCGAGATGAAATCGACGGGCGAGGTCATGGGCATCGCGAGCACGTATCCCGAGGCTTATGCGAAAACGCAGCTCGCCGTGAGCTACGAGCTGCCGAAGGAAGGCACCGTGTTCATCTCGGTATGCGATCGCGACAAGCGTCACATTCTGCCCATCGCGCGCACGATTCAGCGTTTGGGCTTCCGCATTGTGTCGACCGAAGGCACCGCGCGCACGCTGCGTGGCGGAAACGTGCGCTGTGAGGTCGTACGCAAGATTTCCGAGCCGCATCCCAATGTTGGCGACATGATTTCCAATGGCGAAATCGCGCTTATCGTGAATACGCCATATGGTTCGGAAACGCGTGGCGATGGGTACTTCATGCGCACCGAAGCCGTGAAGCATGGCGTGACGTGCGTGACTGCGCTTTCGGGCGCAAGCGCGTTTACGGCCGCGCTTGAAGCGCTTGACGAGAATCCGTATGGTTTGCCGGTAATCGCGCTGCAAGATTTGCCGCAGTACGAGGTGAAGTAAGCGGCGGGCTGAAAGGTTGACGGGCTGGCTGGTTGGCTTACTGACTGGCCGGCCGGCCCGCTAATTGATTAGTTGGCTTGTTGGCCGACCTGACCGGTTGCCTTGCTGTCCGCCAAGCGAAAACCCAGATTGCGGCTAATCGCGGGGCGGGCTATGCGGCCGAGCGCGCGGCGAACGTGGTTCGGAGTGGCGAGCTTGGGCGTCAATTAAGGTGGCATGGGTGCTTTCTCGTGCATGAGCGAACGCTGTCGGCGATGCGGCCACGCTGATCGTTCTCCGTTCGGCGGAGCAAAAGAGCCGCTCGCCTGTCGTGTAGAATTGCAACATCTCTTCCAAAAAAAGGGGCCTTCGGGCCCCTTTTGTGTTCAACGGCTAGAAATTCCCATATATAGGGGTGTTAACAAACTTGTTACTCTGTCGCACTAAAGTAACAGTGTATAATCTCGCTTTAATTTGACGGTCGCCGAAAGGGCCGTCGCGTGCGGGTTGGCCCGCCTGCGGTGCGCGACGTTCGCTTCGAAGACCATCGTTTCATATTCGGAGTACTATTAACAAAAGAAAGAAGGGGGTTGGTCTCCATGGCGAACGAACCCATCGACAACGACTACTCACTGTCGCGCGTTCCTGAAGGAGCCAAGCAACCGCTCTGGCAAATTCTGATGATTCGTATCGGCGCCATTTGCTGCGTCTCGCAGTTGGTTTTGGGCGCAACGCTCGGCTACGGCATGACGTTCTGGGGCGCTTTTTGGGCAACCATGCTCGGCTCGGTTATTCTGCAGGTCGTAAGCTGGGCACTCGGCACCGCGGCCGCTCGCGAAGGCCTTTCGACGAGTTTGCTGTCTCGCTGGTGCGGCCTCGGCAAAAATGGTTCAGCTATTTTGGGCGGCGTCGTTGCCATTTCGATGGTCGGCTGGTTCGGCGTTCAGAACTCCGTGTTCGCTGAGGGCATGCTCTCCATCACTGGTGTGCTGAATTTCCCCATTTGGGCAATCATTACCGGCTTGGGTATCACGCTTTTGGTTATTGCCGGCATTCGTTGGATTGCCCGCTTTGCTACCGTGTTCGTGCCGCTGTTCATTGCCGCCGTCATCATTTCGGCCGCCATTGTGCTGCAGGACCACAGCCTCATCGAATTCCTTAACTCACCGCATCCCGGTCCCGAGTTGACGTTCGGCACGGCTACTACCATGGTCGCCGGCGGCTTCATCGCAGGCGCTATTTGCACGCCCGACTACGCGCGCTATCTGAAGAATGGCACCCAAGTGTTTTGGATGACCCTCATCGGCACTTTCGTGGGCGAGCTCGGCATGAACCTGCTTGCCGTTATTCTTGCTCACGCAACCGGCACCAACAACGTGACCGATATTATGATGGCCACTTCGGGCGTTTTGGGCGTGATTATCGTCGTCGCTTCCACCGTCAAGCTCAACGACATGAACCTGTATTCGTCGGGCCTTGGCGTTGCCACTGCCATCAATGCGCTGTTCAACGTGAAGATTAACCGCAACGTTATGACTTGGACGCTCGGCATCATTGGCACGCTGCTTTCCGTTATCGGCATCATCAACTACTTCACGAACTTCCTGACGCTGCTCGGCGTTGCTATTCCGCCTGCGGCTGGCATCATGGTTATTGATTACTTCATCCTGAAGCGCAACCGTGCTGTTCTGGAAGAAACCCGCCCGTCGGGCAAGCTGCCTCAGAAGGTTGAGAAGTGGAACCCCATCGCGCTTACCGTGTGGGCGCTCGCGTTCTGCGTGGGCGAGGGCTCCTCGATTCTGGCTATTGGCATTCCGGGCCTGAACTCGCTCATCTTCGCCGGCATTGTGTACTGGGGCGCTATGACCATTTACAAGTCGGTCAAGAAGGTCGATGTGGTGAAGTTCAAGGAAACCGATCAGATTCTGTAGTTGAACTGCGCTGCGAAAACTGCATAGATTTGCGATTGAAAAGGGTTGGCTTCGTGCCGGCCCTTTTTGCTGGAAAGGATAGGGCTTCGCGTTCGGCTTCTTTTGTTGGGAAGGGTCGGAATTGTGCGTGGCCCTTTTTGTTGGAAGGGGCTGGAAATCATACCGGCTCCTTTTGTTAGGGGGATTGGGAATCGCATTCGGTTCTGTTACCGTCATTGCTGCGCTCTGGCTGCGGTCTTGCGTGCTGGCTTGCGTATGTGGGATGGGCAAGAACGCAGAAATGCGTGCTTGATTGAAATTCCCTATCTTATCGGTAGGGAAATGTGGGGGAATTCATTCGCAATCGGGTGGGTTCCCTTTTTCTTTAGGCTATACTTGCCTGCGGAATTTGAGTTGCGGAAAGGAATGTTCCATGGCGAAAAAGGCGCTTATCGCGGTTTCGGGTGGCATCGCGGTGTACAAAGTGTGCCAGGTTGTAAGCGATTTGGGCAAACGCGGCGTTGACGTGCAGGTTATCATGACCGAGAATGCGACGAAATTCGTGACGCCGCTCACGTTCGAGGCACTTTCCAAGAATATGGTGTTCACCGATACGTTCGATTACAGCTACGATGCGTCCATCAAACACATCACGCTTGCGCAGGAGGCCGACGTCATGTGTGTGGCGCCTGCGACGGCGAACATCATCGCGAAGCTTGCCAACGGCATTGCCGACGATATGGTGTCCTCCACGTTTTTGGCAACGACGTGCCCGGTTATTGTATGCCCCGCGATGAACACGCATATGTATGAAAACGCTGCGACCCAGGCGAACCTTGCGACGCTTGCCGCGCGTGGCATTGAACTGGTTGGCCCTGGTGTTGGCAAACTTGCGTGCGGCGATGTGGCTAAGGGCACGCTTTCGCCAGTCGACGAGATTGTTGAGGCTATTTGCAAGAAGCTGGGCGCGTAAAGGCCGCGTCGGCTTTTGGGCTGCGGTTTTGCGCAATCGAGCGCGGCTTTCATCTTCCATATCGTGGCGCGAATATGCGCAACCGGTCAAATCGACGTCAAAGCGGTAACGCTTGGCGTCGATTCGTTTTGCGGGACGTACTATGGCTGCACCAAGAAGAATTGCTAGGTCGCCCGAAGGGTTCGGGCGCGAGTCTGAAGGAGGCCCGCATATGGAAACGTATGAAGATATTAAACTCATTGCCTGTGACATGGACGGCACGTTGCTTGACGAGCGCTCGCAGGTTCCCCCTGAAACATTCGACCTTGTTCGTGCGCTCGATGCCGCGGGTATTCGCTTTGTCGCGGCGTCGGGCCGTCGTTACGATACGTTGCGCGCGTTTTTCGAGCCCGTGGCCGATCGCATGGATTTCGTTGCGAGCAATGGCGCGCAGGTATTCGTGCGCGGAAAGCTCGTCGATCGCGAAGTGTTCTCTCACGCTGCACTGCGCCGCTTGTATGCGCTTGTGGAAGAGTTCGACAACCTTCACATGGTGGTGTATGACCGCACGAACAGCTATTTGCTCGACGACCCCGCATGCTTCGATGCGGAATTCGACAAAGATTTGCCCAACCCGGTGATGCTGCGCGATTTGCCGTCGCCTGACACGTCGATTGTGAAAGTCTCGATTTCATGCGACAGCGCTCAAATGGACATGGCGTATATCCTATCGCGTGAGCTCGAGGCCGATTTCGTGTTCGCTCCTTCGGGAGCGAAATGGATTGACGTGATGCAGCGCGGCGTGAACAAGGCGACCGGCATTAATCAAGTGCTTGCCGCCCACGGCGTTGCGGCTGAAAACGTGATGGCGTTCGGCGATTCCATGAACGATTACGAGATCTTGCGCATGGTGGGCCACAGCTGCGCTATGGGGAATGGCCGCTGGGCGGTGAAGCAGATTTCGAAGCGCATTATTGGCAAGAATACCGAGCAGGCGGTGCAGGCTGAGTTGCGCGCTGTGGTTGAATCGCGCGCGATAGGGCATCATGCTTTCGATACTGAATAATTCGAACAGATATTCGAAAAGACATTCGCATATCACGTGACTTTGAGCGATAATAAGCGCCAGAAAACGATTCGTTGAAAGGCGTGCAACGTGAATGAAATCAAGTGTCCCCATTGCGGCGAGGTGTTCCAGGTAGACGAGCGTGGGTTCGCCGACATTGTGCGTCAGGTTCGCACGCAGGAGTTCGATAAGGAAATCGCCCAGCGCGAAGGCATGCTGAAGCAGCAAAACGAGCAAGCTGTGGCGCTTGCCGTGTCGAAGGTGAAAAGCGAGGCGCAAAACGTTCAGGCCACAAGCGAGGCACGTATCGCGGAGCTTGAAGCGAAGCTTGCGGCGGCGCTTGAACAGAGCGAACAGGCGGCGAAGGCGTCCGAGAAAGAAATGCAGCAGGTGCAGCAGGCGGAACGCCGAAAGGCCGATGCCGACATAAAAACGGCGCTTGCTGAAAAACAGGCGGAAATTGCCAAGCTTCAGGCCGAAGTCGAGAAGCTTTCGGCCGACCAGGAATCGCAAAAGCGCGCCACGCAGGCCGAGCATGAAAAGTCGCTTATCGATGCCACCGCGAAACGCGATGCCGAAATCGCAGCGCTCAAAATCCAAATCGCTTCGCAAGAAGCCGCGTTCAAGCAACAAATCGAATCGCAGTCGCAGCAGTTCGCCGCCGAGAAAGATCTTGCTGTGTCGCAGGCGCGCGTTCAGGCCGAGCGCGAGCGTGACGAAGCGAAGGCGACTGTTGAACTCGAGCGCGCTAAGGCGGCTCAGGCTCAGGCGGCGTTACGCGAGCAAATGACGCATGAGCTTGCTCAGAAAGATGAACTCATCAAGTACAAAGACGACGAAATTGCCCGCGTGAAAGAAATGAAGGCGCGTCTTTCGACGAAAATGGTGGGCGAGTCGCTCGAACAGCACTGCGAAATCGAGTTCAACAAAATTCGAGCTACGGCGTTCCCGCATGCATACTTTGAAAAAGATAACGACATTGTCGAAGGCACGAAGGGCGACTTCGTATTCCGCGAGTGCGACCCCGAAACCGGCGAAGAAATCGTTTCAATCATGTTCGAGATGAAGAACGAGAACGACGAAACGAAAACCAAGCATAAAAACGAAGACTTCTTTAAAAAGCTCGACTCCGATCGAACGAAGAAAGGTTGCGAATACGCGGTATTGTGCACCATGCTCGAGCCCGACAACGAGCTTTATAACGAAGGCATTGTCGACATGGGGTATCGCTACCCGAAGATGTATGTCATTCGCCCGCAGTTCTTCATTCCGATTATTTCCATTCTGCGCAATGCTGCGCTTTCGGCGCTGCAATACAAAACGCAGCTTGCCGAGGTGCGCAACCAGAATATCGATATCACGAACTTCGAAAACTCGATGGAAGAGTTCAAAACGAAGTTCTCGAAGAACTATGACCTGGCAAGCCGCAAGTTCCAAACGGCGATTGAGGAAATCGACAAGACCATCGACCATTTGCAGAAAACAAAAGATGCTTTGCTCGGCAGCGAGCGTAATTTGCGCCTGGCCAACGATAAGGCGCAAGACCTCACTATCAAGAAGCTCACGCGGAAAAACCCTACTATGCAAGCGAAGTTCGCTGAACTTGCCGAACAGCGTGCTGCTGGCGCCATGATCGGCGACGGAAGCGATTCGGCCGAGGTTCTTGAAAGCGATATTGATGCGAAGGGTGCCGAATAGCCATGCCTCGTGAGAATCTTACGCAGAAACGTGAGCGTGCTGCCGAAATCGAACGGCGTATGTTCGAGCATTACGGCGAAGGCGCATGCTCACTCGATCATGTCGACCCGTTTACGCTTACCGTGGCGGTTATTCTGTCGGCTCAGTGCACCGATGCGGCCGTGAATAAGGTGACCCCCGTATTATTTGCGCGATTCGGCACTCCAGAGGCCATGGCGGCGGCGAGCATTGAAGACATAGAGGCGATTATTCATCCGCTCGGGTTTTTCCGCAGTAAAGCGAAGAACTTGAAGGCGTGTGCGCAAACGGTGCTTGCCGAATTTGGTGGCGAAGTGCCGCGTACTATGGCCGATTTGCAGAAGCTTCCTGGAGTGGGGCGCAAAACGGCAAATGTGGTTATGTGCCAGGCGTTTCGAGACCCTCAGGGCATCGCTGTCGATACGCATGTATTCCGCATCGCCCATCAGCTGGGGTTTGCGACGCGCAACGACGATACGCCTGAAAAGGTTGAGGCGAAGCTCATGAAAATCTACCCTCAGTCCGATTGGCTGTACATTAATCACCAGTGGGTCCATTTTGGACGCGAATTCTGCGTGGCTCGTCGCCCGAAATGCCAGGAGTGCTTCTTGGCTGATATATGTCCAAGCTCGGGGAAATAGCATAGGCGGTTGCATTGGTGCCGGCGCCTCTGCGGACGAAATCGAGCGGTTATTTCTCCAAGTACTCCTGCAGTGCGTTCCAGTTTTCCGCCGCGACCCGTAAACCTTGTTCATAAAGCGCGAACAGTTTGTCGGCATCACGTTCCATGCTGGAAACCGTTACTGGCTCGCTCGGTTGAATCATGAAAATTTTGCCTTCGTCATGCAGGCGTTTGATCCATCGATAGCAGCGGTTGTATTCGAAATGGCGATATTCGACGCGATCGACGAAACGGGGGTAGTCGGAATATATGCGCTTGATCAAGGGCATGGTTTTGTTTGGGCCCTTCACGAATGTCGAGTCTTGCGTGAGCACCACGATGTGTTTGTCGGTATTGCCCATGAGCATGGAATGCAGCAGCGGTATGCTGTCGCACGGGCCGCCGTCGAGCAGCTTTTTGCCGTCGAGCTCAACGATATGCGACACCAAAGGCATGCTTGCCGATGCGCGTAGGTATTCGATGTCGCGCTCGTCATCGGCGGTCTCCATTACATGGTAATCGGCTTCACCGGTTTCAAGGTCGCTTGCGACGGTCGTGAGCTCCATGGGGGATTCGCGAAACGCCTTGAAGTTAAAGGGTTCGAGCGTTTCGGGAATCTCGTGGAACGCAAAATCGCGACCGAGGGCATCGCCCGTTCGTACAAAATTCTTCATGGAAAGATAGCGTGGGTCGTCGCAGTATTTCGTGTTCAAAAAGCAGGTGCGTCCGAGCTCGCCGGCAACGTAGTTGTAGCCATTCAACGCGCCCGCGCTCGTGCCGATTACATGCTCGCACCAAAGATTTTGGTCCATGAAGAAGTCGAGTACGCCTGCAGTAAACTGTCCGCGCATTGCGCCGCCCTCCAAAACGAGGTTCACGTTAACAGTTTGGGCGCCTTCGTATGCCGGGGCCCGATCGGAGGTATCGTAGACGTATGATGATTGCATTGTTGCTCCTTCGGTTGAGCTTCCCGCGCGCAAGGGCGGGCTGGGTGCTGGGTACGCATCGGAGTGCTTCACGTATCTGCCCAGAGCTTCCTGCACGCATGGGCAGGCTGTTTTGTTTCCATGGTGAACAATTCGAGCCCATGGGTCAAGCGTTGCTTAGTTGACGTTGGGGCAACGTTACAGAGATTTACTTGCTTTTCATATTCTATATGCTATCTTATCGGCAACAATTAAGAGGTCGCAAATGTAAGGCGACAAACGAAGGAGGGCGTTATGGCTCAGGTCATTACTTCTCAAGAATTCGATTCCAAGGTGTTGCAGGCGACCGGCCCTGTGCTCGTTGACTTTTTCGCAACGTGGTGCGGTCCTTGCAAGATGCTCGCTCCTGTGCTCGATGAGGTGGCGAACGAGGTTGCCGGTAAGGCCGCGGTGTACAAGGTCGATATCGATCAATCGCTTGATCTCGCCCAGCGTTACGGCATTATGAGTGTGCCTACGCTTATGGTGTTTGAGGGCGGTCAGGCGAAGCGCACTGCAATGGGCGCGCAACCGAAAGCGAACGTGCTCGCGTTGCTCGATTAATTATTGGGGTCCCTGATCGCATCGCGATGGACCTTTTGAGAAAATGGCGTCTTGGCGGGCGCTTTAGAGCGAATGTACGGCTAAGGCGGCAAGGCATCAATGCTTGCCGCCTTTTTCTTAAAGGAAAGGGGTCGCGCCATGATTGATGAACGAACCGAGCTCGATGTTGCCGTAGTAGGAAGCGGGCCTGCCGGCATGACCGCAGCGCTCTATGCGGCTCGCGCTGGATTGTCGGTGGCGGTTTTCGAGCGAATGGGGCCAGGCGGGCAAATGACCCAAACGGAGCGACTCGATAATTATCCTGGTTTTGCCG
>ERZ827490.4313-NODE-4313-length-11249-cov-3.845721_pt1 | contig 11249 bp, 8 predicted proteins | sample MGYA00519770_ERZ827490 | MGnify/ENA primary metagenome ERZ827490 (study PRJEB31778, sample SAMEA3449324) | human gut metagenome | biome: human gut; feature: human-associated habitat; material: faeces | place: United Kingdom | collected 2010/2012 ...
GTCACATGACAAGTGGGATAGGGTTGGGCGATAATGGAGGCATGACTATTGCAACACCGGAACGTTACGCACAGATGCTGGACGCTGCCCGTCGTGGCGGGTACGCGTACCCCGCAATCAACGTGACCAGCACACAGACCCTGAACGCCGCCCTGCAGGGTTTCGCCGAAGCGGAATCCGATGGCATCATCCAAGTCTCCGTAGGCGGTGCCGCCTACCTGTCCGGCCAACGCGTGAACGACCGCGTCACCGGTTCGCTTGCCTTCGCGGCCTTCGCCCACGAAGTCGCGGCGAAATACCCCAACACCACCATCGCCCTGCACACCGACCATTGCGCCAAACAATACCTGGACGAATGGGTGCGTCCACTGCTCGATCATGAAGCCGAACAGGTGCGGCACGGTCAGGAGCCGACATTCCAATCGCACATGTGGGACGGTTCCACAGTGTCGCTGGATGAAAACCTCGACATCGCCGAAGAGCTTCTCGACAAATCACAAGCCGCACACACCGTGCTGGAAATCGAAATCGGCGCGGTCGGCGGCGAAGAAGACGGGCACAGCGCCGAAATCAACGACAAGCTCTACTCCACCCCGGCACAGGGCATCGCCGTCGCGCAACGCCTGGGACTCGGCGAACGCGGGCGTTACATGGCCGCCTTCACCTTCGGCAACGTGCACGGCGCATACAAGCCCGGCGTGGTCAAACTGCGCCCGGAACTGCTCGATGAGATCCAGACCACGCTCGCGCTCGCGGTTCAGGCCGGTGAGATACCCGATCCCTCACACACGCTGGATGTCGCTCCGGGCAAGCCGTTCGCCCTGGTGTTCCACGGCGGTTCTGGTTCCACGCCGGAAGAGATTGCACAGGCTGTGAACTATGGCGTGGTGAAGATGAACATCGATACCGACACGCAGTACGCGTTCAGCCGCGCGGTGGCCGGGCACATGTTCTCCCACTATGATGCCGTGCTCAAAATCGACGGTGAGGTGGGCAACAAGAAGATGTACGACCCGCGTTCGTGGGGACGCGAAGCGGAAAGCGCCATGGCCGCACGCGTGGTGGAAGCTTGCAGGCAGCTTGGCAGCGCGGGCAAGGCGTTGAAGTAGTGTGATGCCGCACGCGCCGTGTACTGCATGCGGCGCGTGGCGGCACGGCGGGTGTGTCGCGTTGTATAAGACGAAAACGATGGAACTGGCTAGTTTCAACGGCCGATCGGTGCATATCCGGCAGATATCCGGTAGAGGGCGCAGGGTAGTCTTTGTAAGGCCTTGGGTAAGGCTTTGAGGCGAAATCGCATACGCGCGGAGGTGCAACAACATGCCTGGAATTGTTTTGATCGGTGCCCAGTGGGGAGACGAAGGCAAGGGTAAGGCGACCGACCTGATCGGCACGAAGGTCGACTATGTTGCCCGCTTCAATGGCGGCAACAATGCGGGCCATACCGTGGTGGTCGGCGACGAATCGTATGCGCTGCACCTGCTGCCCTCTGGCATCATCAGCCCGAACGTGACCCCGGTGATCGGCAACGGTGTGGTTGTCGACCCCGAAGTGCTGTTTGAGGAGATCGACGGTTTGGAAAGCCGCGGCGTGGACTGCTCTCGACTGCTGGTAAGCGAAGCCGCACACGTAATCGCTCCGTACCATCGCACGCTGGACAAGGTGACCGAGCGCTTCCTTGGCAAGCACAAGATCGGTACCACCGGCCGCGGCATCGGCCCGGCATACGCCGATAAGATCAACCGCGTCGGCATCCGCGTGCACGATCTGTTCAACGCCAAGCACCTGCGCGACAAGGTCGAAGCGAGCCTGCACCAGAAGAACCTTATGCTGGTCAAGCTGTACAACCGTCGCGCCGTCGACGTGGATCAGACCACCGACGAACTGCTTGCGCTGGGCGAGCGTCTGAAGCCGTATGTGGCCAACACCTCCCTGGTGCTGAACAAGGCGCTGGACGAGGGCAAGAACGTGCTGTTCGAAGGCGGCCAGGCCACCATGCTGGATGTGGACCACGGCACGTATCCGTTCGTGACCTCCTCCAACCCAACCGCAGGCGGCGCCTGCACCGGTACCGGTGTTGGCCCCACGCGCATCAACCGTGTGATCGGCGTTGCCAAGGCATACATCACCCGCGTGGGCGAAGGCCCGTTCCCGACCGAACTGTTCGATGAATCCGGCGATTGGCTGCGCGAGCAGGGCCACGAGTATGGTGTGACCACCGGCCGTCCGCGTCGTTGCGGCTGGGCCGATACCGTGGTGAACCGCTACGCCGCCCGCGTCAACGGCTTGACCGATATCGTGCTCACCAAACTCGACGTGCTCACCGGTCTGAAGGAAATCCCGATCTGCGTGGCATACGACGTTGACGGCGAGCGTCACGACGAAATGCCGACCGATCAGGCCGCATTCACCGCGGCCAAGCCGATTTACGAAACCATGCCGGGTTGGACTGAGGATATCTCCACCTGCCATAGCTTTGATGAGCTGCCGGCGACCTGCCAGGCGTATGTAAAGCGCTTGGAGGAGCTGAGCGGCTGCCGTATCTCCGCAATCGGCACCGGTCCGCAGCGTGACCACATCATCCAGATCAACTCGCTGATCGACTGATTCCCGCGATCTGCGTGGCTACGATTGGTGCCGGCTGGCTTTGTGCCTTGCCGGCACTTTTCATTATGCGTGCGAAACATGGTGAGCCTACGCGCGCGGCCAAATCCTCCCAGAATGTCCGATTCCCCCGAATTAGTCAAACAGGCTCGGATCTGCATGACGCGGTTGTCCGATTCTGGTGAATCGGTCATGCAAGGAGGGTTGCACGGCGCATGGTTGTCCGATTCTCCCGAATCGGTCACACGATGTGTGCAGCTGGGGCTGCTAATGTCCGATTCGGCCGAATATGCCATGTATGGTCGGAATTAGTGACTGCGTATGTCCGATTCTCCTGAATCGGTCATCCATGAAGGGATCTGCGGTGCGTGGTTGTCCGTTTCTCCCGAATCGGTCAATCAGGCAACCGGGCAATCAGGCAACCAGGCAATCGGACACCGGAGGATGCACAATAGCCATAAGGAGGCGGGCAAGCGATGGCAGGGCAGAACGATATGAGCAGGGCGCAGCATATTGAGCGGATGATTCCGTTATTCAATCGTATGAAGTGGAAGATGGCGGCGATCGGCATTGGCGTCGGCCTTGTCTCTGGCCTGCTGGTGGTGTTGTACCGTCTCGGCATCGAGAACTGCACCCGGTTCGCGCGTTGGATGTATGCGCAGATTCGTGTGAATCCGTGGCTGATTGTTCCGTGGGCGTTTGCTGCGCTGGCGGTCGGCCTGCTGATTGCCTGGATGATCAGCAGGGAGCCTATGGCGTCGGGCAGTGGCATTCCGCAAACTGATGGTGTGGTGCTTGCCGGGTTGAGGATGCGGTGGCAGACGATTCTGCCGGTCCGTTTTGTCGGTGGCTTGCTGGGTGCCGCGTTTGGTTTGTCGCTGGGCCGTGAGGGGCCGTCGATTCAGATTGGTGCGTCGGGCGCGCAGTTTTTGTCGCACCGGTTGCGTGGCAGGCGTCGTGAGGATGTGCAGGAGCATTATGTGGTGACTGCTGGTGCTGCTGCCGGTTTGTCGGCGGCGTTCAGTGCCCCGTTGTCGGGCATGATGTTCGCCTTGGAAGGCATTCACCGTAGTTTTTCGCCGGTGATTCTGATGGGTGCCACCGCGGCTTCACTCACCGCCGATTTCGTGTCGAAATACTGTTTCGGCTTGCGTCCGGTGCTTGACTTCGGTTCGATCGCGCAACTGCCGCTCGGTGAATATGTGTGGCTGATTCCGCTGGGATTGCTTGCCGGCTTGGTTGGTTCGCTGATGAACCGTTCCCTGCTCGGTTTCCAAACGTTGTACGGCAAACTGCCGGCGTGGAGTCGTCCGTTGGTCGCGTTGGCGATTGCGTTGCCGGTGGGTATTTGGCTGCCGGATGTGCTTGGCGGTGGCTCGAATCTTATTGGTATGGCTGAGCATGCCACTACCGGGCTTGGCATGTTGTGTGTGCTGTTTGTGGCGAAGCTGCTGTTTACGAGTACGAGTTTTGGTTCTGGTGCGCCTGGCGGTATTTTTATGCCGATTCTTGCCGTGGGTTCGTTGGCTGGCGGTATTTGCGGTGTTGCGGCGCAACGGTTGTGTGGTGTGAGCGGCGGAGCGGTGGCTGTGTTTGCGGTGTGTGTGATGACTGGCGTGCTGGCGGCTTCGGTGAAGACTCCGATCACTTCGATTCTGCTGGCTGTTGAGATGTCTGGCACGTTGACGCATATGTTGCCGGTTGCGGCGGTGGTGTTCATTGCCATGCTGGTTTCGGATGTGCTGCATACCCGGCCGATTTACGATGCGCTGTTGGATCGGTATATGCGTGCGCAGAAGTTGGATGTGCAGGCTCCGAGCGCTATAGGCAATGGTGTGTTGGAGTTGCCGTTGGAGATGGGGTCTCAGGCAGATGGCAGGCGGATTCGTGATGTTGATTGGCCGTCCGGCTGTTTGGTGATCGGGCTTCGTCGTGGGGAGCGTGAGATTGTGCCGCGTGGCGATACGGTGTTGCGTGGTGGTGATTATCTGATTGTGTTGTTCAGTGGTGAGGATGAGCGGACCGTGCGTTTGGCATTGCATGATTTGTGCGATGTGGATGTGTGATTCCGGTGCATTGTTTGCAGTCTGATTGGCGGGTTTGGCGCTTGCCGTGCGGTTTATGTTCCTGCATGCGTGCGTTTGCATGGTGACTGTGTTGCGTTGGATGGGAATGGGCTGGAGTCTGTGCTCTGGCATTGAACCGTGTACACTCGGAACGGAATAAAGGCGAATGCATGGGCTGTGCGGGTTGTCGCATGGTTTTGCGGGCGGCGTGGTTTGAAGGATTCGGCCGGGTCAATGAGGTCGCGGCGGGATCGCGGCGTTTCCCGTTTCGCCGTGAAGTAGAGACGATTGAGACGAAAGCAAGCAGGTCGGATGGAATCACGGAAGAATGATGGGTGTGACGGTGGTGATGCTGTTGACGCCTGGCAGGGTGTGCAGCATCTTGATATGCCGGATTTGGATATACCGAATCTTGGCGAGATCACTTCGACGTTTGAGCCGGTAACCGATGTGGCTCCGCCTCATGCCGATGCTTCCGCATTGGTCGCGTCCCCGATCCCCTCAGTGTCCGATTCTCCCGAATCGGTCACGCGTGGTGGTGCTAGCAGTGCTGGGTTGTCCGATTCTGCCGAATCGGACACTTTGGCTGCCGCGTATGCCGCCTCTGCCGCATCGCGCCAGCAGACGAAGCCGGCGGCGTTCACCGCCCAGCCCAAGGAACCGGGTTTGTCCACGCAGGAGATGAGCGAGGTGCATGCTCGCTCCTATGCTGCGGCGATTCCGCATCCCACAGGTGCCGCTGCTGCCGAACAGCCGCCGCAGATTCCGCTTGCTCCGGTTAAGCGTGTGCAGGCGCAGTTCAATCCGCTTGCGGATCTGCTGTTGTATCTGGTGGTGTTTGTCGGCGGTTGTATCGGTACCGCTATGCGTTTTGGCCTTGCCGAGGCGTTTCCTTCGCCGCTTGCCCGCCGTGGTGTGCTCAGCGTGTTTCATGTTGCCACGTTCGGTGCCAATATGGTTGCGTGCCTGGTGCTTGCCATGGTCACTATTGGTATGTCGCATGCGTCGTGGCTGACTCGGCGTGTGAAGCAATTGGTGTCGAAGGGTGTGGGCTTGGGTGTGTGTGGCGGCTGTTCCACGCTTTCCACGTTGGGTATTGAGGAGTTGGCTTCGCTGCGTGGTGGCGAGATCGGTGGCACGGTGTTGTATGTGCTGGTCACGTTTGCCTGTGGTGCGTTGTGCTCGGTTCTTGGCGTTAAATTGGGTTTGCTGTTGACTGCTCGCCGGAAGTCTCAGGTGTTGCAGGAGGCGGTGCGGAATGCCATGCGTAGTGATGGTGATTCTGGGCCGGTGATTGAGGGCGTGCCGCAGAATGTGGTTGAGCGTTTTGCTTCGGGGGATTCCACTGCTTCGGTGGATGCCGAGGCGCTTATCGCTGCGGAGTCTCCGATTGTGGTTGATAAGCCTGTTGCTGTGCCTGGCGAGTCATCTGATATGCGTGTTGATGGTGCTATCAGCAGTGTTGGCGAGGGTGTGGCGACTGGGGTTCCTGCTTTTGAGCCTGCGCCTGTTACTGATGAGATTCCGTTGGTGGGTGATTTGGCGACCGGTGAGGTGGTCGAGGTTTCTGCGGCGTTGCCGATGCGTGGTTCTGGTTCTGCCGGTTCTGCTGCTGTTTCCACGGGTGAGATTCCTGTGGTCGCTTCGGCTGATGCGTCGGAATCTCGTGACGGGGGGAGGGTGTGATGGCGACGTTTGTGATGGTTTGCGTGTTCGGCGGCTTGGGCGCAGTGACTCGTTTCATCGTGGACACGTCGGTGCGCCGTTGGTGGAAGAATCGGCTGTTCCCTCTGGCCACGTTCATGATCAATTGTCTTGCCGGTTTTTGCGCGGGCATTGCCGCGGCCGGGTATGTCAACGGCGAGGTGGATTATGCCACGCGCACGCTGTTTGTGGTCGGTTTCCTTGGCGGATTCTCCACGTTTTCCACTTTGATCAACGAGGTGATGGCGTTGCTTCGCGGCAAGCAGTTCGCCATGGCTGGGTTGTATTGCCTGCTGTCGATGGTGGTTCCGGTGTTGTGTACCGTAGCCGGCTGGGGTGTGGCCAGCCTCGCGTACTGAGGCGCGTGTCTGACTGTAGTTTAGATGCCATTGCGGCGTTGTCGGCTCTGCTTTGCTTACCTGACTACTAGGTGCGGCCTACTGTTCCGCAGGCCATTGTTCGAACCAGTCGAGTAGCTGGTCAATGTTTGTGTCGCTCCAATCCGCCATGCGCGGGCCGCCGAGCTCGCGGTTGTATGGCTGGTCGAATACGACCACATGCTGGCCGACTTCACGCAGTACGGCGATGTTGGCGGGCGAGTCGTCGATGTGCACGGTGGCTTGGATGCTGTCTTTCAGTCCGGCGAAGCAGAGCGACATGTAAGGGATGTTGTTGTCGTCGAGCCATTTGGCGGTGTCGGAGACGACGATGCGATGCTGCCCGGATACGAACAGCCGGTGCGTGACGATGCGGATGTACACGTGTTCGTCGGCCAGTCGTTGCAAGGCGTGTGCGACGCCTGGAATGGGCTGCATGGTCGCGTAGAGGTGCTCCTCTTCGGCTGCCTTGTGGGCTGCGATGTATTCGGATTTGCTGGCGAATGGCCAGCCGTCGTTGTCGGTGAGTGCGTATCGTGTGTTTGCGGGGATGGTCTGCGGGTCCATACAGCCGGTGCGTACCAGGTAGTCGCGCATGGCGCCCGCATAGTCGGCGCACACGCCGTCCAGATCCAGGTTGAGTACCCGGTATCCGCTTATGCCGACCTGCTGGTTGGCGTATTGTTCCGGAATCGTTGGCGATGTCCCCATGTCACCCTCCCTTTCACTGTTTCACAGTATGTTTCACGTCAGGCCGCTGTCTGGTCGTTGGCCGTCCGTCGTTTTGACGAACCGTCGTCCTATGTCTCGTCGCGGTATCGGCTATCTGCAATCGTATCGTGCGTAATGCCGGTCGCAACGTTCCGCACGAATGGCTATACCGGACAGATCATCTACCTGCTATTGCCCTGATCCCGCTGTCGTGGCATCGGTGGCGGTTAATGTCGGCACCACCTGTTCCACAATGCGGTCGCATTCGTTCCTATGCGTGGATGGGTAGGTGAATCGCACTGCACGGATGGCTCCAGCGGACACCATTTCGCGAATATAGGTGATGGTGCCGTTTTCCTCCCATGTCGCGGTGAACTCGCTGTCGAGTATCTGCTGGTAGGAGACCGAATGGTCGGCCGTGGCCTGCTTGAACGCGGAGATCACCGTTTCATGCAACGCGTTGTTCGACCCCCATGCGGCAATGGTCATGCCGGTCTGACCATCGGTGAACGTGCGCCCGTCACCGTCGGCTGATTCAGCCTGCCATGTGAATCCGGACGGTATCGTGACCGCATAGCCGAACCGTGCATTGAGGTAGCGCCCATCCGCAGGCGGTTGCGTATCTTGTTGCTGCGCTGTGGACTTCTTCGATGTCTTGCCCGTTACCGGTGTGGAATTCTGGCTGTTGTTCGCCAATGTCTCGTCTTTAGCGCCTGCGCTGCTCGAAGAGGAACTACTGGCGTCTGAACCCGAGACGGTGTTGTTGGCGCTCGCCATCATGCGTACGATGCCGACGCCGCTGAACACTACCACGATGCACGCCAGTATTGCGATTGCGATCGCGGTTACCGGGTGCTTGCGGGATTTGCCGGGATCATGGGCATCGTTCGGAGTTGTGGCTTTCTTCGTGGATTTGCCTGTGGAACGCTTTGCGGCGGCTGGTCCGGATCCTTTCCTGCTGACTTTGTCTTTGGTGCTGTTGCGTTTCTTCTTGCCGCGTTTCCCGCTGCCTTTTCCGCTGCCGTGGTCGCCGGAATCGTTGGCATATGCGCCGGCGTTATACGAGTCGTTACCGTACTGATCGTAGGGATCGTATGCGGGCTCGTAGGTGCTTTGGCGTTCAAACTCCTGTTCGAACTCCTCCAACGGTGTCGGCGCGTCTTGCTGCGGATATCCGGAACCGCCGTAGTTTCCCGTCAGCCCCTTCGGTAACGGCAACGTCGCCTGACTGCCGGTCTCCCACCCGCAGACGGCGCAGAATCTGGCGTTGGGAACGAGCGCCTGGCCGCATTGCTCGCAGAACTCTTCGGTCATTGATGTTCCCCTCTCGCGTGCTCGGTTCCCTTGGGTGTGCTGTGTCTCTCTTGGCTTAGGGATTACCTTGCCCTCCAGCTTAGCGAACACCGTGGCTCTGTGATCTGCGGTGTTACCGGGAACCTAGTGGGAAATAGCGGGAAGTAGCGGGGTGCTTTTCTATGTAGTGGCGCTGCTATTACCGACACCATTTGTGTGTTGCCAAAGTTGGGGGGGGTGGAACTTGCTGCGAGAGTCACGAAAAGCGCTATTATTACATTAGTTTGTACGCTTTTACATTAGTTGGAGGTCTAGCGTGGTCTATCGCCAGGAAGAAGTGGTGAATAAGGTTCAGAGGCTACTGGCTGATGTAGAGACTGAGGTGGTGGAGTACAAATCCGCCAAGAACAATTTCGATTTCGATGATTTGGGGAAGTACTTTTCTGCTTTAAGTAACGAGGCCAATCTTCGCCATGCCGATGCTGGTTGGCTTCTCTTCGGTGTGCGCAACGATCGGACGATATGTGGGACCGGATACCGCAAAGAGGCTCATGAACCAAGCATTGGCTTGCGTAAGCTGAAGCATGAGATGGCGTTGTATACCAATAGCGGCATGACATTCGAAGAGATATATGAACTGACGATAGATCGTCAGCGAGTGGTAGCCTTTCAAGTCCCTCCGGCCTTATTCGCGACGCCTACTACTTGGAAGGGCGTTCCTTATTCTCGTGAGAACGAATCCATCGTGCAGATGCCGGCTTTCAAGTTGACGGCAATATATTCTCAGGCTAGGCCCGACTGGTCTAGTCAGCTTGCGTATGATGCGAATATCGATGATCTTGATTCGGATGCTGTGGCCTTTGCTTGCGAAGAATATTCAAAGAAGTACGCGTCTAGACAACAGGCAATTGAGGGATTTTCGTCTGAAGAGATTCTGACAAAGATTGGGTTGTTGATCCATGGCCATGTGACCAATGCCGCCCTGGTGTTGCTAGGTAAGCCTGAATCCGCAGTTTTCCTTGGCGGAATCGAGCCACGCATCACTTGGACGCTGTATAACTCGGCAAATGATGTAGTTTCATATGAGCACTTCGAGCCCCCATTTATATTGCAGGTGGACAAGGTGCTTGGCAAGGTGCGTAACGAGAAGTACAGATTTTTCACAGATCCTAATACGCTGTTCCCCGAGGTGACGCAACGCTATAGTCCGGAGATTATCCGAGAGTTGCTGCACAATGCCATTGCACATCAGGATTATCGTTTATCGGGGAAAATCAACCTTCTGGAATACGAAGATCGACTTGTGTTTATGAATGAGGGATCGTTCATTCCTGGGAGCATAGATGCTGCACTGGCCGTTGGCTACAAGCCTCCGTATTACCGGAATTCCTTACTCTCCAAAGCAATGAGCAAAGTCGGTATGATTGATCAGAACGCTATCGGTATCAGGAATGTTTTCGAGATGCAGAAGAAGCGTAGGCTGCCGTTGCCCACATATGATTTGTCAGATCGATCTCGTGTATCAGTCTCGATCTATGGGACTGTAATTGATGAGAAGTATTCTCAGCTGCTTGCGGCTTACCCTAATTTGGATTTACAGAGTGTGGTATGGCTTGACATGATTCAGAAAGGGCTGGTGATAGAGAAGGATCAGGCCGCTTCGCTGAGGTCGCGTGGTTTGGTAGAGGGGCGCTATCCTCGTTTGATTATTTCATCAGATGTGGCGAATGCCATGGGCAAACAGAAAGAGTATGTGCGTAGCAAAGGCTTGGACAACAAAATATGCAAGGAGTTGATTTTGGAGCTACTTCGATCTAGGCCTTCTTCGCGGCTTGAGGTGATTAACGCCATTGACCATGCATTGCCGGGGACACTAAGTGCTAAGCAGAAGGGGGACAGAGTGAGTTATTTGTTGCAGAGCCTTCGGAAGCAAGGAAAAATCTACTCAGAAGGTGCCACTTCGGCAGCTAAATGGCATCTTCAAGAGTAAGCGGTTGCGTTCTTAGCTTCTTGATCAACTAATGAATAGACTAATGTATTTTTTGCTGTTTTGGATAATTACATTATTTTATTAAAGGCTTGACATACAGCAGTTTTGAGGGAGATTGCAGGTGTTGATGAGCTAATGTAATTTTCTTAAGTTCAAAAAACACATTAGTTCGTCTGATGTTTGGCGAACTGAAGCAAGAAAGACTAGCTTCTGCAAATGAGGAGCTGATCTTTCTTGCTATATGTACATTGCTGTTATTCATGTTTTCCGGGTTGTGCAGTATTTGCTGTTTTATCGCCAGGGATGGCGGCTGTAGCCGAAACATCTCTTGCCTTGATTATTCGATGGAGCGCTTGTAAGTTTTGCTTTCATGATTTGGAAGCAGAGAGTCGCTAAAGAAGCCATTCCCGGGCATGAAAAAAGGGTTTTCGAATTGCTTCGAAAACCCTGCTGGCGGAGAATACGAGATTCGAACTCGTGAGGCTGTTACACCAACACGCTTTC
>ERZ827490.4314-NODE-4314-length-11249-cov-2.848758_pt1 | contig 11249 bp, 9 predicted proteins | sample MGYA00519770_ERZ827490 | MGnify/ENA primary metagenome ERZ827490 (study PRJEB31778, sample SAMEA3449324) | human gut metagenome | biome: human gut; feature: human-associated habitat; material: faeces | place: United Kingdom | collected 2010/2012 ...
TGCTGTCTCCGGGAACCACTGATCCCAGCAGATGCCGACACCGATTTTTCCATACGCTGTATCAAACACTTGAAATCCGGTATCTCCCGGAACAAAGTAAAATTTTTCCTGATAATAATGGTCATCCGGGATATGTGTCTTGCGGTATATGCCAAGATTGCTTCCGTCTGCATCGATCACTGCAACAGTATTGAACAGGCGGTTCACATCCTTTTCATAAAAGCTGACCGGGATCACAACAGACAATTCCTTTGCCAGTACAGAAAAATGTTTTACCGCATCATTTTCATTCACTTTTTTTGCAAATTCATAGTATTCATATCTGCGTTCCTGACAAAAATACTGTCTTTCAAAAAGCTCCGGCAAAAGGATGATCTGTGCTCCTTTTTCTGCCGCTTCCCGGACAAGTGCATCTGCCTTTGCGATATTTTCTTCCACATGTGTGCTGCATTTCATCTGAACTGCGGCTACTGTGACGTTACGTTTTCTGCTCATAATATGCTGTCTCCCGCTTCTTAATATTTTCCATGCTTTTTCGTTCTATTCCTGTTTGTTCTGAAATCCGGCATTTTTATCTTTCCATCTGTCTTGCAACGATACTTTATATGATTTCCTGCTATCCGTCATCTGCGTACCGGTATCTGCTGTGTGATGCAGTGGATATTGCCACCGCCAATGATGATCTCCCTTGCAAAGACTGGCACGATCTCACGCTCTGGGAACAGCTTCTGCAATAAATCTGTTGCCAGAACATCATGCTCGTCTCCAAACTGCGGCACAAGCACAACCTGATTTCCAATATAAAAATTCACATAGCTTGCAGCTAACCGTTCTCCTGCTTCTCTTGTATCCTCGCCTTCTTCAAACACGTAACCTGCCAGTTCTTTTTCCGTAATACAGACCGGTTTCTTCGGGATCAGCATTTTATGCACACGGAACTTTCTTCCTTTGGCGTCTGTCTCCTGTTCAAGAACCTTAAGATCTTCTGCTGAAAGTGCGTACTGCTGATCACTCACATCATCTGTCCATGCAAGGACAACCTCACCCGGTTTTATAAATGCACAGACATTGTCTACATGTTCATTTGTTTCATCCTGATAGATTCCGTTTGGAAGCCAGATGATCTTCTTGGCACCAAGATATTCCTGCAATTTTGCTTCGATCTGCTCTTTCGTAAGTTCCGGATTTCTTCCCTTACTGAGCAGACAGGCTTCCGTTGCGATCACCGTTCCCTGTCCGTCTGCATGGATAGAACCGCCTTCCAGCACAAAAGGAGCCGCATCATAATAATCATAACCGGTCTGTTTACAAAATTCTTCTGCAACCTTATCATCCTTTTGCCAGTCCTGATAAAGGCCATCATAGGTTCCGCCCCAGGCATTAAAGCTCCAGTTGATCCCACGGACTTCTTTTCCATCCGTCACAAAGGTTGGTCCGACATCCCTTGCCCATGCATCGTCTGTCGGAATTGTTAAAATTTCTACATTCTCACACAGCAGCTCTCTTGCCGCTGCTTCCGTTTCCGGTTCTGTCAGCATATATACTTTTTCTGTCTCTGCCAGTTTATTGGCAATCTCTGCAAATACTTTTCCGGCTTCTTTTGCCTCATATGGCCAGGAACCCGGACGTTTCGGCCAGATTAAGATCACACCATCCTGCGGTTCAAATTCCCCCGGCATATAAAATCCATCCTGATGAGGAGTTCTGTTTTCTATCTTCATACTTCTGTTTTCCTGCCTTTTTCCGTGTTGTCTTTTCATGAATCATAGCTTCATCCTGTTACATGTTCTTCCATCCGGCCGGATTTTCTCATGACAGTCTTCCTTTAAAATCCTCATAAGAAAAACTGCGGATCACTTTACATTCACCACTCTCATCCATCACTGCGATATCCGGCAGCGGGATTCCGTTAAATGTATTGTTTTTCACCATGGAGTAAATCGCCATATCCTCAAAATACAGTCTGTCATCCACTTTTTTCTCTTCATCAAAAGAATAATCTCCAATAATGTCTCCCGCCAGGCAGGTATAGGAAGATAACCGGTAAGTATGCTTCTTTTCTTCCGGCATTCCCGAACTGCGAAGCGGTGGACGATACGGCATTTCCAGCACATCCGGCATATGGCATGCTGCGGATGCGTCCAGAATCAACGTCTGTATATCGTTATCTACCACATCCATAACGGTTGTGGCAAGATATCCGGCATTCAATGCAATCGCTTCGCCCGGTTCTAAATAAATGTCAAGATCATATTTTTCCTTCATGTGCAGAATGCATTTTTCTAACAGTCCGATGTCATAATCTGCTCTTGTAATATGGTGTCCGCCGCCAAAATTCAGCCATTTCATTTTGTAAAGATAACTGCCGAATTTTTCTTCTACCGCCTCTAAGGTTTTTGCAAGATCATCCGCATTCTGCTCACAGAGCGTGTGAAAATGCAATCCATCCACATAATCATACATCTCATCCGTAAACTGCTCTTTAAAATGTGCAATTGTCACACCAAGACGCGAACCCTTTGCACATGGATCATAGATCGCATGATCCCCCTGTGTGGAACACTCCGGGTTAATACGGATTCCCACGCTGGTTTCTTTGCAGAGAGTTTTGTATTTTTCCAGCTGGGAAAAAGAATTAAAAACCATGTGATCGCAGATTTTTACCAGTTCCTTCACATCCTCTTCTTTATATGCCGGAGCAAATACATGGTTTTCTTTTCCCATTTTCTCTTTTCCAAGACGAGCCTCAAAAAGTCCGCTTGCCGTTGTTCCGCTGATATACTGACCGATCAGCGGGTATTCGTAAAAGCAGGAAAAGGCTTTCTGTGCAAGAAGGATTTTACATCCGGTATCCTTTTCCACTTTCTGGAGAATGGAAAGATTTTTTTTCAACTGTTTTTCATCTATGACATAACATGGTGTTTTTAATTCTTCAATTCTCATTCTGTCTGTTCATTCCTCTTTCTGTCATTGCTTTCCGACATTTTACATTCTGTCAGAACAATTTTGCAAACACAGCCTACTTATATCAACTGCATTGTATCTTCGTTTTCTTAAAATTCTTACTCAACTTCCTGCGGATTCTCGCAGACTACCCAAGGAAGTCCCCATTTATTCAGTGCTTCCATATATGGATCCGGATCAAACTCCTCTACATTGAATACACCTGGTTTTTTCCAGAGTCCCTCTACTACCATCATTGTTCCGATCATTGCAGGAACTCCTGTTGTGTAGGAGATTGCCTGAGAACCAACCTCTTTGTAGCACTCCTGATGATCGCATACATTGTAAATGTAGATGGTTCTTTCTTTTCCGTCTTTTACACCTTTGAAAATACATCCGATGTTTGTTTTTCCTACCGTTCTTGGTCCAAGGCTTGCAGGATCCGGCAATAATGCTTTTAAGAACTGGATCGGAACGATCTCTTTTCCTTCAAAGTTGATCGGTGTTGTGGAAAGCATTCCAACGTTTTCCAGACATTTCATATGTGTTAAATAACTCTGTCCGAATGTCATGAAGAAACGGATTCTCTTGACTCCCGGAATATTTTTTGCAAGTGATTCGATCTCTTCATGATGAAGCAGATACATATCTTTTTCTCCAACTTCCGGAAAATCATATTCACGCTTAATAGACATTGGCTCTACTTCTACCCAGTGGTCATCTTCCCAGTAAGAACCCATTGCAGATACTTCTCGTAAGTTGATCTCCGGATTAAAGTTTGTTGCAAATGGATAGCCATGGTCTCCACCATTGCAGTCTAAAATATCAATGTAGTGAATCTCATCGAAATAATGTTTTAATGCATATGCGGAATAAACACTTGTAACACCTGGATCAAATCCGCTTCCGAGGATTGCTGTAATACCTGCATCTTCAAACTTTTTCTTGTAAGCCCACTGCCAGGAATAATCAAAGTATGCTGTAAATCCCTCTTTCTTGCAGCGCTCTTCGTAGATTTTTCTCCATTCTGGATCATCTGTGTTCTCTGCTTCGTAGTTTGCGGTGTCAATATAATCTACTCCTGTTGCAAGACAGGCATCCATGATCGTCAGATCCTGATATGGAAGTGCCACATTTAAAACTGCATCCGGTTTATATTCGTTGATCAGTGCGATCAGTTCCTCTGTGTTGTCAGCATCTACCTGTGCGGTTGTGATGACTGTTTTGGTTGTCGGCTGTAATTTTTCTTTCATTGCATCGCATTTGGATTTTGTCCTGCTAGCGATCATAATCTCAGTGAAAACATCACTGTTCTGACAACATTTTGCGATTGCTACGGAAGCTACGCCTCCACATCCGATAATCATTACCTTGCTCATTTTTTTCTCTCCTTTTTTTACGTTATTGTTTTTTAGATAATTGCGAAACTCCTTCCTACTCTTCTTTCAATTGTTCAATTTAGGTTTTTATGAGTTTTGCAATTATCCATGTCATTATTTACTTAATATATTTTTCTACCGGTCTTCCTCGTCCTCTAACATATCTTCTAAATATTTTGGGAGCATGAAGGCTCCCCGGTGAAGATTCGTTGTGTAATATCTTGTTTTGATATGTAATTTTTTCCACTCTTTCATGCGCAGATTGTTGAGTGGGTGATATTTTTTGGAAGCAAATCCAAACAGCCAGTAGCCGGACGAACACGTCGGGATATGTGCCTGATATACGCGGCTTACCGGAAATGCCCGGAATGCCTTGCGGTGCATCTTCATGCACTCTTCCTTATCCTCATCATAAAATGGACTTCCATGCTGATAAACCATGATTCCGTCCTCTTTTAACGCCTTATAGCAGCTTCCGTAAAATTCCTTGGTAAAAAGTCCCTCAGTATGCCCAAATGGATCGGTTGCGTCATTGATGATCAGATCATACTCCTCCGTTTTGTTTCTCAGGAAACGAAGTCCATCCTGATAATACACATTCACACGCGGATCATCCAGACCACAGGCAAGCTCCGGGAAATGCTCCCGGCAGACTTCCACTAACATCTCATCCGGTTCCACAACATCAATCTTTTCTATGGAATCATACTGTGTCAGTTCTTTTGCAACGCCGCCATCACCGCCACCGATGATCAGCACGTGACGCACGTCCGGATGTACTGCCATCGGCACATGCGTTACCATCTCGTCATAAATAAATTCATCCTTTTCCGAAAAAAGGATATCTCCATCCAAAGCCAGAAACTTGCCAAATTCTACCGATTCCAGAACATCGATCCTCTGGCAGTCACTGTTACCGCTGAATAATTGTTTTTCAATTCTCATTGAGAGCTTTACATTCGATGTGTGAAGCTCCGAAAACCACATTTCCATTTTTCTGCTTCTCCTTCCCTGTCCCGGTTTCCACCGTTTTCTCCGGGATCACTCATCTCTTACACCAGCACCATCAGATGTTCCACTGCCGGATCTTCCGTTCCCTGCATGGAGCAGCCTTTTTCCTTCGCATAAATGATATATTCGATGATTTCATCTGTAATCATCTCACCCGGTGCCAGGATTGGGATTCCCGGCGGATAGCACATGACAAATTCACCGGAAATACAGCCGCTGGTCTCACGGATCTGAAGGGATTTCTTTTCCGCATAGAAAGCTTCCTGTGGTGAACGGATGACTTTCGGTGCTATATATTCACCGGATAAAAGTCCTGCCTTATCTTTTTTATACAGTCTTGCGATATCTTCCAGCGCCCCCACCAGGCGCTCAATATCCTGTGTCCGGTCTCCAATGGAAATATAGGCCAAAATATTACAGATATCCCCAAATTCGATCTGAATATCATATTCATCGCGAAGAAGATCATACACTTCGATCCCTGCCAGCCCGATACCAAGCGTGTAGATAGAAAGCTTTGTCACATCATAGTCGTAGATGCTGGTTCCGTTGATCAGATCCTTCCCATAAGCATAATATCCACCGATATTGTTGATCTCATTTCTTGCATATTCTGCCATCTCGGACACTTTGGCAAAGGATTCTTCACCTCTTAACGCAAGGTTTCTTCTTGAAATATCAAGGCTTGACAGAAGAAGATACGATGCGCTTGTAGTCTGTGTGAGATTGATGATCTGTCTGACATAATCTGCATTGACACCTTTGTTTACAAGCAGAATGGAGCTCTGCGTCAGGCTTCCACCGGACTTATGCATGGAAATTGCTGCCAGATCAGCACCGGCTTCCATGCCTGAAACCGGAAGGTTTTTTCCAAAATACAAGTGTGTTCCATGTGCCTCGTCTGCGAGCACTTTCATGCCATGCGCATGTGCAAGCTTTACGATAGAACGGATATCCGAACAGATACCGTAATAAGTCGGATTGTTCACAAGCACTGCAACTGCATCCGGGTTCTCTTTGATTGCCTGCTCCACACACGGCACTTCCATTCCAAGGGAAATTCCGAGTTTTGGATTCACTTCCGGATTCACATAAACCGGAATTGCTCCGCAAAGCACCAGTGCATTGATGGCACTTTTATGTACATTTCGCGGAAGGATAATTTTATCCCCTCTCTTACAGACTGACAAAATCATGCTCTGCACCGCAGAAGTAGTTCCTCCCACCATCAGAAATGCATGTTCTGCATGAAATGCATCTGCTGCAAGCTCCTCTGCATCTCTTATAACCGATACCGGATGACAGAGGTTATCGAGCGGCTTCATGGAATTCACATCGATCCCTACACATTTTTCCCCTAATAATTCCACTAATTCAGGATTGCCACGACCCCGCTTATGCCCCGGCACATCGAATGGTACGACACGCTGTTTCCTGAATTTTTCCAGTGCTTCATAAATGGGAGCTCTTTTCTGATCTTCTCTGTTCATAACTTTCTCCATTGCAATTTATCATTTTTAAGATAATCATTTTCATATTTTATGTAATAAAAATCATGTTTTCGATTACATAAAAAAAGAGACAACTGCCTGAGCAATCATCTCTGTTGACCTTCGTTCTCCATATTGGAATCCTTTTTACTCTCGATGCGATCCCAAATATCGTTTTTCAAAGAATCCGTTGCCTGCCGCTTTCTGCTTTCTGCCTTTGTCTGCATCGCAACTGCAAATATATGTCACTCTTATTGACCGTTTCACAAGATGATGTGCTTACACACTGATTATAAAGTAATCAACTTATAAAATTTGAGCTTCTGACTCAATCAATAACGTGGTCTCCTCACCACACCGGCAACCGACCCGCCTGTCCGTTAGGCTGCCTCAGTAATCTGAGTGGTCATACATTTGCATGAAAAAACGATTTTTATTTTTCACACGAAAAGAAGTCTATCATACACATATTTCAGTGTCAAGATATTTATGATATTAATTGTATTTTTTTTGTTTTCTAATTGTAAACTTCAGGTAAAACGATCCAACAAAAAACTAATTCTGACAAACTGACTTAAAATTTCAAAAAAAGAAGCTACCGCATACACGATAGCTTCTTTTACATACATTAATTGTATTTTCTTTTTCTTGCTGCTTCAGATTTTTTCTTACGTCTTACGCTTGGTTTCTCGTAATGTTCTCTTTTACGAATCTCCTGCTGGATACCTGCTTTAGCACAGTTTCTCTTAAATCTACGTAAAGCGCTATCTAAAGTCTCGTTCTCTTTTACTATTACACTAGACATTATCTCACACCTAACCTCCCTCCAGTTGCGTATTGTGCATATTCAACTGTTTGGGTAAATTTCATTGCACTATAAGTTATTATAGCATAAAAAATGTTCACGTCAATAGTTTTTCTTATATTTAGAAAAATTCAGACAATTCTATTTTTTTCATCAAATTATTATTTAATCTGAGTTTCCAGTGCTGTCTTAGCCTCGGCTACCGCATCCGGGATTCCTGCCGGATTCTTACCGCCAGCCTGTGCCATATTCGGACGTCCGCCGCCGCCACCGCCAACTTTTCCTGCGATCGCTTTGATGAGGTTTCCTGCATGAGCGCCTTTCTTCATTGCCTCCTCTGTTGCCATAGCGACAAGATTTACTTTGCCGTCTGCCTCAGAAGCAAGCACTACAACGCCCTCTCCGAGTTTTCCTTTGAGCTGGTCACCAAGGTCTCTCAAGCCGTTCATGTCAACCCCTGCAACACTTGTTGCAAGAAGTTTTACACCTTTTACTTCTACAACCTGATCCATAACATCGCCAAGTGCCTCTTTGGCAGCTTTGCTCTTTAAGGACTCATTCTCTGCATTTAACGCCTTGATCTCAGCCATCATATGCTCGATCTTCTCAACCAGAGCAGCCGGAGTTGTCTTTGCAGCTTTTGCAGCTCTCTCTAATTCAGCTTCGATATTCTTATAATATGCAAATACATTATCACCTGTCAACGCCTCGATACGACGTACACCGGCAGCGACACCGCTCTCAGAAATGATCTTGAATGCAGTGATCTCGCCTGTGTGTTTTACATGTGTACCACCACAGAACTCCTTGGAAAATTCTCCCATGGATACGACACGTACTTTCTCACCATATTTCTCACCGAATAACGCCATAGCGCCTGTCTTTTTGGCTGCTTCTACGGTCATGACATCCGTACGCACCTCAAGGTCTGCAGCGATCTCGTCATTTACGATCTTCTCAACTTTTGCGATCTCCTCTGCTGTCATAGCCTGGAAATGGCTGAAGTCAAAACGTGTTCTCTCTGCATCCTGATAAGAACCAGCCTGTTCTACGTGAGTACCTAATACTTCACGGAGTGCTTTCTGTAATAAGTGTGTTGCAGAATGATGCTTACATGTCTTGCCACGAAGATCTGCGTCAACAGATAACGTAACTTAATCACCGGACTTGATCATGCCGCTTGTCATTTTGCCGACATGTCCAACTTTTCCACCTAATAACTTGATGGTATCTTCCACTTTGAAAGTACCATCAGCAGTGTAGATCACACCTTTATCTCCCTGCTGTCCACCCATGGTAGCATAGAATGGTGTCTCCTCTACGATGATCGTTCCGATCTCACCATCGGATAATGCTTCCACGATCTCAGTTTCAGAAGTAAGTACTGTCACCGTAGATGCTGTCTCTAATTTATCATATCCGACAAACTCTGTTGTGACGGAAGGATCAATCTCATCATAAACAGTCGCATCTGCTCCCATATAGTTTGTAGTCTTACGATTCTTTCTTGCTGTTGTACGCTGTACTTCCATCGCCTTTTTGAAGCCGTCTTCATCAATTGTGAAGCCTTTTTCTTCTAAGATCTCGGAAGTCAGATCCATTGGGAATCCATAAGTATCATAAAGCTTGAACGCATTGTCTCCGGATAATACTTTAGAACCGGATGCGATCATCTCTTTTTCCATTTCTTCTAAGATTGCAAGACCCTGATCGATCGTCTTTGCAAACTTCTCTTCTTCCTGTGCAAGTACTTTTAAGATAAAATCTTTCTTTTCTTCTAATTCCGGATATCCGTCTTTGCTTTCACTGATTACAGTCTTTGCAAGCTCTGCCATGAAAATGCCATTGATTCCAAGCATTCTTCCATGACGTGCAGCACGGCGGATGATACGGCGGAGTACGTAGCCACGTCCTTCGTTAGATGGCATAATACCATCGGAGACCATGAATGTTGAGGAACGGATATGGTCTGTAATCAGACGGATCGAAACATCATCCATTGCATCCACTTCATATTTCTTACCTGACAGCTCACATACTCTGTCACGGATTGCTTTCATTGTATCGATATCAAATACGGAATCTACATCCTGCATGACAACTGCAAGACGCTCAAGTCCCATACCTGTATCAATGTTCTTCTGGGAAAGTTCGGTGTAACCACCCTTTCCATCTCCCTCAAACTGGGTAAATACGTTGTTCCATACTTCCATGAAACGGTCACAGTCACATCCTACTTTACAGTCCGGTTTGCCGCAGCCGTATTTTTCTCCGCGGTCATAGTAAATCTCAGAACATGGACCGCAAGGGCCAGCTCCGTGCTCCCAGAAGTTATCACACTCTCCGGTTTCCGGATCGCGGTAAAATCTTGTGATTCTCTCTGCCGGAACTCCGACTTCTTTTGTCCAGATATCGAATGCTTCATCATCCTCACCGTAAATGGATGGATACAGTCTGTCCTCCTCTAATCCGAGAACCTTTGTCAAAAACTCCCAGGACCATGCGATCGCTTCATGCTTAAAATAATCTCCGAAAGAGAAGTTACCAAGCATCTCAAAGAATGTAAGATGTCTTGCTGTCTTACCAACGTTCTCGATATCACCGGTACGGATACATTTCTGGCAGGTTGTCACTCTTCTGCGAGGTGGAATTTCCTGTCCTGTAAAATATGGCTTTAATGGTGCCATACCTGCATTGATCAGTAATAAGCTGTTATCATTGTGTGGTACCAATGAAAAGCTGTTCATTTTAAGATGTCCCTTGCTCTCGAAAAATTCAAGGTACATTCTTCGTAATTCGTTTTCACCGTAAAATTTCTTCACGACTAAGTTCCTCCAAAATCTTTTGTACAGGCACTTCTCTGCCGTACATTTTTTATTTAATAAAATTGTAATTACCAGCTGTTTCCTTCTAAGAAACTAATCTATATAGTTACAAATTATTTAACCTCGTGTTCTGCTGTCATATCAGCTTCCGCCGCTGCTTTTGCATCTTTGTTTTCCCGCAGCTTTTTGCCTGCAAAAAATCCCGCCAGAGCGATCGCTGCCAAAATCACCATAATAATTGCATACTGTAAAAATGATCCTAAAAATGCCATTTCTTCTACCTGCCTTTCTGCTATGGCTGACACTTATGCACTGCAAAAATGAAAGCCGGCTCACAATTTAAATATTATAGCTCACTTATTTGTTTATCGTCAAGTATTCAACATCTTTTCTTCTAAAAGCTGTCGTCTTTTCTTTCAAAAAATACTGTGTTTTATTCTTCCCGGATTTCAAACACCTGATTCTCATGGACGATCGGCACGATCCGGTCTGCCATCGCCTGATTGCTCAGTCTTTTGATAAAAGGCTGTATCCCGGAATAATCCTGCCACATATGCATTGGAAACACATACTTCGTGTTCTCCAGAAAATATTCCATGCCAAGTGACTGATACATCCCAAGTTTTGGATCAAACGGCACAAATGCCAGGTTGATGTCTTTCTTTGCAAGTTTTTTAATCTGGTTCTTATAATTGACATCCATAATGCCATTGACAAGTTCCCCTGCTCCATCCCATTTCCAGTTGTTGAGATCCCCGGCATGATAAAAACTTGCCCCGTTTGTCTTCACATAAAA
>ERZ827490.4321-NODE-4321-length-11235-cov-2.607782_pt1 | contig 11235 bp, 10 predicted proteins | sample MGYA00519770_ERZ827490 | MGnify/ENA primary metagenome ERZ827490 (study PRJEB31778, sample SAMEA3449324) | human gut metagenome | biome: human gut; feature: human-associated habitat; material: faeces | place: United Kingdom | collected 2010/2012 ...
GCCGCAGGCAATATCACGATGCGAAGCATAATATCACTGTCCAAAGGACAATATCGCTCGCCGTCAGGCGAATATAACGGAGGCGCACTTCCTTTCGGAGTGCGCCTCTCCAGCAGCCCCATTTTTACTCCTCGCGGAGGTCGTGGAAGATCACGCTGTCGCCGAGCGCCTCCGTCAGGCGGCTTGCCATGGTCTGCACGCCGTCGTCACTGGTCATCGACGTGTGGTAAGCGCCGTAGATCCCCATAACGGTGCCGCCGCCCAGCGCGCGATATTCCCGCAGCAGGTTCTGCGTCATGGCGTTCTCACGGAATTCCCCGTCCTGCGTGCGGTAAAATTCCAGCCCCTGATCGATGTTCTCACTGGCAAGGCGGTATTCCTCCGTATCGCGCTTTCCCTCGCTGCGCAGCAGCCTCAGATAGCGGTAGCCGGTCGAATTATACTGGTGGCCGACGTCCGTCCCGTGGAAAACGGTCTCGGGGCAGGCCGCCTTGATGCCGCGATAAAAGTCCAGCACATTCTGGTGATAGGACGCGCTGCCCTTCCAGTCGGTATAGACCTCCATGAGAATTCTGTCATTGTCTGCCTGCATCCAGCGGTTCAGGTACTGGGCCGTATAATACGGCAGCTCGACAAACAGATCGCGCATGCCGTCCTCATAATAGCCCTTCCAGAGCGCAAGCTCCCGCTGCAGCAGCTCGTCGTTCGCATGGAATTCGCCGTAGAGATACAGCCGGTCCTGCCGCGCAGCCGTGCACCCGGAGGCGAGCAGTACGGCAGCGATCAGCAGCAGAGCAAGCCAACGCTTCATATGCATTCCGCCCGTCAGGCGCAGCGGATGCGGACATCACCGCTCACGCTGTCAAATTCATAGGCCGGGCCGCCCTGCCCGTAAACGAACTCATCCCTGTGCAAGCTGCCCGCAAAGCCGTCGACTGTCAGATCGCCGCTCACGCTGTCCAGCGTAGCCGAGAAGCCACCGTTTTCCGGGAGTGTCAGCGTACAGCTGCCGCTGACCGTGTCGCAGCTGATGTCCTGCGGCAGGATAGAGGCCGTCAGGTGCAGCGCGCCGCTCGTGGTGTCAAAGTCGATCGTTTCAAACGCACCGCCCAGCGTGAGCGAGCCGGACGTCGTGTCGGCCGAAAGCTCACCGACTGCAGCATCCGTCACCGTCAGATCACCGCTCGTGCTGTCGAAATCCAGCTTCTCATACGCGCCGCCCGTCAGGGTCACGCTGCCGGAGACGCTGTCCAGCTCCAGCTCACGGAGCGTCAGTGCCGGGAGTGAAGCCGTGGCTGCGCTGAGGTCGAGGCTGAGCTTCTGCAGCTTCCCGGCCCGGCCGGCCGGGATGCCGATGGTCAGCTGCTTGGCGCGCGTCGGGATCGTCAGGCCGCTTTTCTGCGAATAAACCGTTAATTTCCCGTCCTGCAGCTTCCAGCGCATACGGGCATCGCTGCTCTCGGGCTGCGGCTCTTCGCGGAGTGTCACGGCGTCGCCGTCCGTCAGCTCCACTGTCACGCTGCCGGAGAGCCAGCTGACGTCCAGCTCACGCACCTCGCCCGAAACGGAGGCCTCGCCGACGGTATAGCCCTCGTCGCCGCCGTGGTCGTCGATCCAATGGAGAGACAGGTCCCCGATCTTCCAGTCCAGCACTCTGGGGAGCGCCAGCAGACTGACCAGCACGCTGGCCAGCACCAGCGCAATCGTGCCGCAGATACAGATCTTTACGATAGCTTTTGCTCTCATCTTATACACCCTCCACCAGAGTCCGCACGCTGCTCAGCACGCCGCCGAGCGCCGCGCCTATCGGAAACACGAGCCAGGTCACGATCCACTTGCCCGTTGCAGCCGTCAGGACGGCATAGAGCACGCAGATGCACAGCCGCAGCAGGCCGTCCACGAGCCGCCAGCCCGCGCGGCGGCCGCGCGCCAGCAGGATCACGCTTTCGGCCACATGCAGCAACGCCGCCGCAAACGGAAACACCGCCCAGGCATAGCCCCACGAGCCATACCAGCCGATGACCACAGCCAGCAGGGCCGTGCATGGCCACACGATGGCGCAGGCGATGCGCATGCCGCGGGAACGCGGCTCCTTTTTCGGCGCCTTTGGCTGCGCTTCCCGTACAGGCTCGGCCTGCGCAGTGCGCGGCAAGCTGGAAAGCAGCTCCTCCACATCGCCGATGCTCTCGAGCGCGCTGGCATAGGCTTCCTGCTCCGATCTTCCCTCGGCAAGCAGGTCGTCGTAGCGCTGCAGGGTATTGCTCAGGATCTCATCGCGCAGATCGCGCGCCTGCTGCGTGTCCGGTGCGCCCGCAAAGCGGCGCAGCACCTCCTGCCTTAATTGTTCTCTCATGACTCTTCCTCCATGGCGATCAGCCGATCAATGATCTCTTTTGTGGCCTCCCAGACGCTGACCTGCTCCTGGTAGGCCATGCGTCCGGCCGGGGTGATGCGATAATAGCGCCGCCGGGCGCCCGTAGCCTCGCTGCCCCAATAGGACATGATCTGCCCGGTCTCCTCCAGCCGCTTGAACGCAGTGTAGAGCGTAGCCTCCTTCAGCTCATAACGCCCGCCGGACAGCTCCCGGACCGTTTTATTGATCTCGTAGCCGTAGCTGTCGCGCTGCATCAGGCGCGCCAGGATAATGGTCTCCGTATGGCCGCGGATCAGGTCTCCCGCAATATACAAGGAACTCCAGCCTCCTTCCCGCTGCCGCATCCGGCAGCCTTTGTGAGTCTACTATAGCACAAGATACTTCGCCTGTCAAGGTATCTTTTTCTATAAGATAGCTTCAAACGCAAAAAAGCCGCCGCAGAGAACGCATCTCTGCGGCGGAAAAATGCCGTATTCAGTTCCGCAGCCTTTTCTCCAGACGCTGCAGCATACCGCCGATAATGGCGTCATAGCGGTCCGTATCCACGGCCACGGCGGCGCGCATGTCGGCATGCTCCGACGGATGCAGCACGGTCTGGCCGCTGCGCTCCGGCGGAGCCAGCTCCACGGTGATCTCACCGGTCTGCCACGTCATCAGCCGGTCGTCCAGCAGTGTGGAGATGGCGACGGCATCGTGCATGGCCTCGCCGCTGCGGAAGCGGATGAGCGCCTCCATGATCTCCCGAAAGCCGCTCCGCTGCGCCGGGATATAGCGCTCGAACACATCCGGCCGGATGGGGCAGCCGAGCGTGATGCTCAGGCCGACCATATCGATGGGAATGCCGCTCTCAAAAACGAGCTTCGTGGCGGCCGGGTCGTGGCCCGCGTTCGCCTCGACATAGGGCGTGATGTTGCCGCGGCCGATGCTGCCGCCCATCATCACGATCTTTTTGATCCAGTGCGGCAGGTCCGGGTGCTTCTGCAGGGCCAGCGCGATATTCGTCAGCGGCGCGACCGTCACGAGGACGAGCTCGCCCTGCGCGGCCTTTGCGATCTCATAGAGCTTGTCCCACGCGGGCAGATCGTCCGGCGTCCTGTCGGACTGCGGCAGAACGAGATTGCCCACGCCGTTGGAACCGTGAAACTTCGCCGCTGGCGCGCCGAACTCCGCCTCGAGATAGCGGTCCGCGCCGCGTGCCACCGGGACATCCGTCCGGAACAGGGATAGGATGTTCAGCGCGTTTTGCGTCGTCACATCCGTGTGATTGTTGCCGCCCATGGTGGTCACGGCGCGCAGGTCCAGGCGGTCTGAATAGGCGCAGGCCAGCGCAAGGCAGAAAAAGTCGTCGATTCCGGGGTCGGTATCGATGACGATGGGAATGCGTTCCATGATGTCTCCTTTTTTTGAAAAACACGCGGGGTCCGGATGGCCGAACCCCGCTTAGAATTTATTTCGATTCTCAGCCGACGGGCTGGTTGGCATCCTCGATGATGCGGTCGAACTTCTCCGGAACGAGAGATGCGCCGCCGATCAGGCCGCCGTCAATATCCGGCTGGGCCAGCAGCTCAAAGGCGTTCTTTTCGTTCATGGAGCCGCCATAGAGGATGGTCATCGCGCGCGCGTTCTTCGAGCCGAAGCGCTTGCGGATGATGGTGCGGATGTGCTGGCAGACCTCCTCGGCCTGCTCCGGCGTTGCGGTCTCGCCGGTGCCGATGGCCCAGATGGGCTCATAGGCGATGACGATGCGGCGGATCTTCTCCTCCGGCACACCGGCCAGCGCCAGCTTGATCTGCATGGTGATCCATTCCTCCGTCACGCCGGATTCCCGCTGTGCAAGCGTCTCGCCGCAGCAGACGATCGGGATCAGGCCCGCATCCAGCGCCGTATGAAGCTTTGCATTCACGTCCGCATCCGTCTCGCCCATGGCGCGGCGCTCGGAGTGACCGAGGATGACATATTTGCACCCCGCGTCGACGAGCATATCCGCGGCGATCTCGCCGGTATAGGCGCCGGAGGTGTGCGCATTACAGTTCTCTGCACCGATGGCCACGCGTGTCTCGCGCATGGCGCGGACTGCGGCCGGGATGCACACAGCCGGGACGCACAGCGCGATATCACACCAGCGGCCCTTCGGCAGCAGGCCCTTCAGCTCGGTCATGAACGCCTTCGTCTGCGTCGGCGTTTTATTCATTTTCCAGTTGCCGGCAATGAGCGTTTTGCGATATTTTCTGTTCATTCCGCGCTCCCGCTCAGCGATCCTGCAGGCAGGCGATGCCCGGCAGCTCGAGGCCCTCAAGGAACTCCAGAGAAGCGCCGCCGCCCGTGGAGATGTGCGTGATCTGATCGGCAAAGCCGAGCTGCTCGCAGGCAGCCGCGGAGTCGCCGCCGCCGACGATGGTCACGGCATCGGAATCGGCCAGAGCCTGTGCCACGGCGATGGTACCCTGTGCAAGCGTCGGATTCTCAAACACGCCCATCGGGCCGTTCCAGACGACGGTCTTGGCGCTCTTGACGGCGTCCGCAAAGAGCTTGCGGGTCTCTTCGCCAATGTCAAGGCCCTCCATGTCGTCGGGGATGGCGTCCGCGGCGACAGTCTTCACGGCGATGTCCGCGTCGATCGGGTTCGGGAAGTCCGCAGCGACGACGGTGTCGACCGGCAGCAGCAGCTTGACGCCCTTAGCCTCGGCCTTGGCCATCATGTCGCGGCAGTAGTCGATCTTCTCGTTGTCGAGCAGAGACTTGCCGACGGAGTAGCCCTTCGCGGCAAGGAAGGTGTAGGCCATGCCGCCGCCGATGATGAGGGTGTCGACCTTCTCGAGGAGGTTATTGATGACGTTCAGCTTATCGAAGACCTTCGCACCGCCGAGGATGGCGACGAACGGGCGGGTCGGATCGGCCAGAGCCTTACCCATAATGGAGACTTCCTTCTGCACGAGGAAGCCGCAGACAGCGGGCAGATAGTCCGCCACGCCGGCCGTGGAGGAATGGGCGCGGTGCGCCGTGCCGAATGCATCGTTCACAAAGATCTCCGCCAGAGAAGCCAGCTCCTTGGACAGCTCGGGATCGTTCTTCGTCTCGCCCTTCATGAAGCGGACGTTCTCCAGCAGCATCACATCGCCGTCCTTCAGGGCAGCGGCCTTGGCCTTGGCATCCTCACCGACGACGTCCTTGGCCATCACGACGGGCTTGCCGAGCAGCTCGCTCAGGCGGTCCGCAACGACCTGCAGGGACAGCTCGGGCTTCCACTCGCCCTTCGGCTTGCCCATATGGGAGCAAAGGATGACGCGGGCGCCGTGGTTGACAAGGTACTCAATGGTCGGCATGGCAGCGACGATGCGCTTGTCGCTCGTGATCTTGCCTTCCTTGGTTGGGACGTTGAAATCGCAGCGGCAAAGCACGCGCTTGCCCTTGACATCGATGTCTTCAACGGATTTCTTGTTGTAGTTCATAATTGACCTCCTGATAGACTTGCGATACGCAGAATTCACACTTTCATCTTTCCATAGTCCCGCAGGTGCGGGAAATTCAATTGCCGCAGCGCTTCAAACACACCGATGGCAACGGAATTGCTGAGATTCAGGCTGCGCGCCTCCTCCCGGATGGGGATGCGGACACAGTCGTCATAATGGGCCTCGAGGAACGGCTCCGGCAGGCCCTTCGTCTCCCGGCCGAAGAACAGGTAGCACCCGTCGTCATAGGAGACATCGCAGTAGGAGCGCGGCGCCTTCGTGGAGAACAGCCGCTGCTGGACAACGGTGTTTTTCGCATAGAAGTCCTCGAGATCGTCGTATACGCGCACATCGACCAGATGCCAGTAATCCAGCCCGGCGCGGCGCACGGCCCGCTCGGAGATATCGAAGCCCAGCGGCCGGATGAGATGCAGCACGGAGCCGGTTGCGGCACAGGTGCGGGCAATATTGCCGGTGTTCTGCGGGATCTCCGGCGCAACAAGGACAACGTTCAGCATGGTGCTCCTGCGGAGAAGAGATTTTCGCGGCAGCATGCTCTCCAAAACACTGCCGACCAATATTCTATGACAAACGACCCCAAAATTCAACTGTTTTTCTTGAATTTTCAAAAATAATTCATACAATTTCGTGTCAAAAATCACAGTTGCGTTTTCGCTCCAAATCCGCTATACTGTCTGGGAAAGCAACACCGGCCCATCTGCACGAAGGCCGGTCGGAAGGAAGCGATCCTCATTTGAAAAAAATGCACCTGACCCCCTCGCGTCTCATCGCGGTCGGGTTCCTGCTGGTCATTCTGGCCGGCGCAGGGCTGCTGATGCTCCCCATCGCCTCACGCGGGGAACCTGCCGGGTTCCTCGACGCCCTGTTCACCTCAACGAGTGCAACCTGCGTGACGGGTCTGGTAGTCCGCGATACGTTCACCGGCTGGACGGTCTTCGGCCAGCTCGTGATCCTCGCGCTCATCCAGCTCGGCGGTCTCGGCTTCATGACCTTCATCACGCTGACGTCCATGCTACTCGGCAAACGCCTCGGCCTTTATGACCGCAAGGTCCTTATGCAGTCTGCGGGCAACATCACGCTCGACGGCACGGCAACGCTCATCCGCAAGATCATTCCCTTTACGTTCGTGTTCGAATTTGCAGGTGCCGCATTGCTTGCCATCCGGTTCATCCCGGAATTTGGCGTGCTGCGCGGCATCTACGCCGCCGTGTTCCACGCCATCTCCGCCTTCTGCAACGCAGGCTTCGACCTCATGGGCATGCGTGTACCGTTTTCTTCCCTGACGGCCTATGTGTCCGATCCGCTTGTGAGCCTGACGATCTGTATGCTCATCATCATTGGCGGCCTCGGCTTCCTCGTCTGGCGTGATCTTGTCCGCTGCCGCTTCCGCTGGAAGCGCCTGCAGCTGCACAGCAAGCTCGTTCTGACGGCATCCGGCATTCTGCTGTTCGGCGGCTGGCTGCTGCTCCTCGGCTTTGAGTGGAACGCCTCCATGGCGGACCTCTCCATCCCGGAAAAGCTCCTCGCCTCTTTCTTCCAGGCCGTCACGCCGCGCACGGCAGGCTTCAACACCGTGGACCTGTCCAAGCTGTCCGACTCCGGCAACCTGCTGACGGACTTCCTTATGCTCATCGGCGGCAGTCCCGGCTCCACGGCAGGCGGCATCAAGACGACGACGCTGGCCGTTCTGGTGCTCAGTGCGCTGGCCTCGGCACGCGGCCGCATGCGCGTCAATACCTTCCGCATGTCCATTGAGCGCGAAACGCTCCGGCAGGCCAGCTCCATTCTGCTCATCTATCTCGGCATGAGCCTGACGGCCATTCTGGCCATCTGCGCCATCGAGCCGTTCGGTCTGAAGGCCGTCACGTTCGAAGTCGTCTCCGCCATTGCGACGGTAGGTCTGTCGCTCGGGCTGACGCCGCAGCTCAGCGCCGCGAGCCGTGTCATTCTCATTCTGCTCATGTACGCCGGGCGTATCGGTGGTCTGAGCTTCGTTCTGCTGTTCTCGGAGCGCCGCTCCGAGCCGCCGCTGGATCGTCCCACCGGCAAGATCCTCATCGGATAATCAGAGAAAGGAACCGTTTCATGAAATCTGTTCTCATCATCGGCATGGGCCGCACCGGCCGCCATCTGGCCAGCAAAATGCAGGAGCTCGGCAACGACGTCATGATCGTCGACAAAAACCCCGCCATCATCGAAGCGCTCTCCGGCCGCTTCACGGACTCAAATATCTGTGACTGCACGAACGATGCCATCATCAAGGCGCTCGGTGTCGACAATTTCGACATCTGCTTCGTCACCATCGGCGAGGACTTCCAGGCCTCGCTCGTCGTCACGTCCCTGCTCAAGCAGTTCGGCGCGCGCATGATCGTCTCGAAGGCCAAGCAGGACATTCAGGCAGACCTCCTGCGCAAGATCGGTGCAGACGAGATCGTCTGTCCGGAGCGCGAGATCTCCGAAAAGCTCGCCGTGCGCTACAACGCAGACAACATCTTTGATTTCATCCCGTTGACCGCAGATTATTCCATTTATGAGCTGCCCATTCAGGCCGCATGGATTGGTCAGACGCTGTCCGGCCTGAATGTCCGCCGCAAATATCAGATCAACATCATCGCCGTCAAGCATGACAACGAGATCAATCCGAACGTCGGCCCGGATTACCGCTTCCGCGAGGGCGACCACATCATCCTCATCGGCCGCTCCAACGAGGTCTTCAAGCTGGCCGCAAAAATGTAAGACAATGTAAAACGTTAGACAGAGAAAAGCGCTCCGTCTTCCGGCGGAGCGCTTGACAAAAAAGCAAAACTGGAGTATAGTATAGGTACAAAAGGGTGCTACCAGTAGGTCGGCTCCCCAAATAGCTACGAAGAGATAATCGTTCCTTTGGGGAGGCGGCGATTATCTCTTCTTATTGTTGTCCTGATAAATCAGGGCAATGACCGCAAGTATGACCATGCAGAATTGAAAGAATTCTCCCCATGTAACCATGCCTGTCACCCCCTCTCTTTCGATCGGGAGCAAAAAGAAGTTATCACCCCCGAATGGATTCGAGGAGAACCGCCTACCGGGGTACTGGTAGCACCACAGGTGGCATATCACAGGATTCGGCAAATTGCAAGCAAAAACAGTGAGTTATCGTATTCGTAATGTGTTAATTCAATGATTCCCACGTTTCAGGGTCATCAAAAGGTCAAAAAACCGGCAAACGTCATCAGGCGTTTGCCGGTCGTGGTGACCCGCTGGAGATTCGAACTCCAGACCCATTGCTTAAAAGGCAATTGCTCTGCCAACTGAGCTAGCGGGTCATGATGCAAAAAATTCGGAGCAAAGTGACTTTGCTCCGACGATGGCTGGGATGGCAGGACTCGAACCTACGAATGCCAGAGTCAAAGTCTGGTGCCTTACCACTTGGCGACATCCCAATATCCGGCGTGTGCCAAGCCCCGGCGCGGGGGAAAATGGGGTGAGTGAAGGGACTCGAACCCTCGATCTTCAGAGCCACAATCTGACGCGTTAACGAACTACGCTACACCCACCATATTTCGACCCGATCTTTGTGGCAGCTGATGCATCCCTGCGCTGGTACGCCAGGAGGGACTCGAACCCCCTACCTACTGCTTAGAAGGCAGTTGCTCTATCCAGATGAGCTACTGGCGCATTTGGAGCGAGTGATGGGAATCGAACCCACGCCCACAGCTTGGAAGGCTGTTGTACTAGCCGTTATACTACACCCGCGTGGGCAGGCTTTGCATCAGCCCTAAAATAGTAACATACTCCGACAGGATTGTCAAGTCCTGTTTTTCATTTTTGTAAAAAACAGCCGGGAAGCGAAGAACCACTCCCCGGCTGTTTGGAATTCACTCAGACGACCTGCAGGGCGTCGTCCCGCACCTCGACGCGGAGCGTCGCGCCGGGCGACACATTGCCCTCGACGATGCGGCGGGCCAGCAGCGTCTCGACTGTGTGCTGCAGATAGCGGCGGAGCGGACGCGCACCGTACTGCGGGTCATAAGCAGCGTCGATGATGAACTGCTTGGCCTCCGGCGTCAGCTCGCAGCGCAGCTGCTTGTCAGCCAGACGTGCATTGAGCGCATCCATCTGCAGATCGATGATCTTGACGATATTTTCCTTCGTCAGCGGCTTGTAGAACACGATCTCGTCCAGACGGTTCAGGAACTCGGGGCGGAACGAACGCTTCAGCAGCTGCTCGACCTGCGAACGGGCCTCCTCGGAGATCTCGCCGTTGTCGGTAATACCGTTCAGCAGAAACTCCGAGCCGAGGTTGCTCGTCAGGATCAGGATCGTATTCTTGAAGTCGACGGTGCGGCCCTGCGAATCGGTGATACGGCCGTCGTCAAGCACCTGCAGCAGGATGTTGAAGACGTCGGGATGGGCCTTTTCGACCTCGTCGAACAGCACCACGCTGTACGGCTTGCGGCGCACGGCCTCGGTGAGCTGGCCGCCTTCGTCATAGCCGACGTATCCGGGAGGCGCGCCGATCAGGCGCGTCACGGAGAACTTCTCCATGTATTCGGACATATCGATGCGGACGAGGTTCTTCTCATCGTCAAACAGCGCCTCTGCCAGCGCCTTGGCGAGCTCGGTCTTGCCGACGCCCGTCGGGCCGAGGAACAGGAACGAGCCGAGCGGCCGGTTCGGGTCCTGAATGCCGGCGCGGGTGCGGAGGATGGCCTCCGAGACGGAGCGGACGGCTTCATCCTGCCCCACGACGCGCTTATGCAGCTGCTCGTCCAGATGCAGGAGCTTTTCGCGCTCGCCCTCGACGAGCTTTTCCACCGGGATGCCGGTCCAGCGCTCGACGATCTTTGCGATCTCCTCCTCCGTGACCTTGTCGCGCAGGAGGTTGCTCTGCTTGGCGTTCTGCGCCAGCGCCTCTTCCTGCGCCAGCTGCTTCTTAAGCTCGGGCAGCTCGCCGTATTTCAGGCGGGCAGCCGTCTCGAGGTCATAGCTTTGCTCGGCCTGCTCGATCTGCGCGCCGAGCTTTTCGATCTGCTCACGCAGCTGCTGGACCTTGCCGATGGCATTCTTCTCGTTTTCCCACTGGGCCTTCATGGCGTTGAACTTATCGCGCTGCTCAGCCAGCTCCTTTCGCAGCTCCGTCAGACGGCCCTGCGAGAGCTCGTCGGTCTCGTTCTTCAGCGCAGCCTCTTCGATCTCCATCTGGATGATCTTGCGGCGGATAACGTCCAGCTCCGTCGGCATGGAATCCATCTCCGTGCGGATCATGGCACAGGCCTCGTCGATCAGGTCAATGGCCTTGTCCGGCAGGAAGCGGTCCGTGATATAGCGGTCGGACAGCGTGGCCGCCGCGATGATGGCCGGGTCCGTGATCTTCACGCCGTGGAAGACCTCATAGCGCTCCTCCAGGCC
>ERZ827490.4335-NODE-4335-length-11200-cov-3.760610_pt1 | contig 11200 bp, 11 predicted proteins | sample MGYA00519770_ERZ827490 | MGnify/ENA primary metagenome ERZ827490 (study PRJEB31778, sample SAMEA3449324) | human gut metagenome | biome: human gut; feature: human-associated habitat; material: faeces | place: United Kingdom | collected 2010/2012 ...
CAGATACTTTTCCACCTTATAAACTGGCACTATCACCGATATCAAGGGCTGCTCCTTTGCGTTCATTCCGCTCTCCTTTTCAATATCTTCAGTCCGCGCTGCCTCAGCGTATCATATTCTTCGCTGCCACGGTAGAACAGTACGATCACTCCTGCGAACACAGCTGTGTAAAGCACCCCATCCAGAATAAAAATACCGAAATTGCCCACCGGGAACCGCTGCACCCACAGCACCGCTGCCGCAGAGACCGCTGCTGTAAGGAGTGTGCGCTTCAGATACTCTGCAAAATAATCCCGAAGTTTCTTCTTCCATGCATCCTGAACGCCATACTTCAAAAAGATGTAGGGTTCTACCCAGGCACAGGTACACAGCGTGCTGATGATGGTGCCCCAGATAATGCCGGTCACGCCGTACTGCCGCACCAGTACAAGCGAGGCCACCAGATTGATGATGGATTCCGCCACCGCTTTGTAGCGGTCGTTCCAGAACAGCCCCATGGCCTCCCGGAACAGCAGATTCGTCTGCCGCATTCGTGTAATGTAAAACTCTGCCACAATGACCATCACTGTGGTCATCGGAAAACAGTATCTTCCGCCAAACAACAGCGTGATAAAGGGGTTAAACAGCATCATCAGCCCACCGGTCAGGTAAGCGGACATGACAAAGAACATAAAATCCATTTCCTTATAGATTTTATACAGCCGGTCCGAATTTTCCATTACTGCAAAATTGCCGATACTGCCGGAAAAAGCCACAGCAAATTTTCCCATCAGGTTGTTCAGTGCATTGATCACCAACCGGTAATTGGAGTAAAGGCCCACCGTCGCAAGGCCAATAAAGGAGGACATCAGCAGACTGTCCGTATTGCGCACGATGATGGTTGACAGCTTGTGCATACTCATGGCACCGATATTTTTCAGGATGCCGTTCCGTTCCTCCCTTTCTGGCAGCTCATGGCATTCCTTCAGGTATGGAAACTCCTTGTCCACCATGCGGGAAACCATAATGTTGGGTAAAAACTGTATCGCCTGCTGAACCGCCAGATACAGGATGAAGTTCCGGGCCAACAGCAGCACCGTGATCTGCGAAACAGTCTTGATGCACTCGCACGCCATACTCCATCCTGCGCAGATATAGCCTTTCTGGTAGGCCTGATAGATGGAATTTTTATAACTCAGCAGATAGGAACTTGCTGAACCGAGCACATATATCATATAGATCAGGGTGATATGTTCAATGCCCTCGCCGCCCTTGATGAGGCGTGGCAGAAACGGCAGCAACACCAGCCCGAACAGCAGCACCGTGGCCGCCACCGCCCGGTACATCCACTTGTACAGGTTCATCAGCTGCGCCAGCTTCCGCTCGTCATCCCGAGCGGCCGGCTCGTACATACTGAACACCATAGCCGTACCAATGCCCAGCTCCGCAAAATTAAGGATACTGAGCACATCGGTAAACAGGCCGTTGACGCCCAGATAGGCAGCCGATAGGCAGTGGATGAACACCATCCGGTTGATAAAGGAGAGCAGCATCGTCAGAAACTGCCCGCCGATGTTGACCATCATGTTAATGATAGAATAGCGTGTTCTCATGCGTTTTTCTCTTTTTCCTCAGCCCTTGAGCTCCCGCAGACGACTGTATGTCTGCGGAAAGTGCCACAGCAGCCAGCTTTGCAGCCAAAGCCCGCCCGGGACGGCGCAGTACCTCCGGGTGCGGCTGACCACCTTAAACTGCATCCGCAGCATTTCCCGGCTGCGAGGTGCTTTGCGCAGCGCCGGGGGCAGCTGCCGGTACACCCGGCTCACGCTGCCCATCGTAAATTTTGCCGCATTTGCCAGTGCATCGTATGCAGCGTTTTCCACAAGACAGTCCCAATACCGTTGTGCCGCCTCGGCAGCGTCGAAATGGCGCAGCGTTTTATTGCCGCTCATAATGCTGCCGCCGCGCTGCACATAATAATACAACACCTTTGGCACCACCACGGCCTTTTGGATCTGCAAACAGACCTCCGGGATCAGGAACAGATCCTCGTTCAGCTTTCCCTCCGGGTAGCGCAGCTGCGCAAAGACGGCGCGACGGTACAGCTTGTTCCACGCAGGCTGGATCATCGAATCTGTAGCATTTTTCAGTAAATCCTGCCCGGCAAAGACCTTTTTTTCAAGACGAACGTGCATCGACTGACATGGCACTCCCGCCTCGTCCACCTCGGCGTAATCGCACAGGGCAAGGTCTGCCCCGGTGCTTTGCACGGCTTGGTACAGCACTTCATACATTTCCGGTGCAATGTAGTCGTCTGAATCCACAAAGCCGATCCATGCGCCCCTTGCTGCGTCCAACCCGGCGTTGCGGGCGGCAGAAAGCCCGCCGTTTTTCTGGTGGATCACCCGGACGCGGGCATCTTTTTCGGCAGTGGCATCGCACAGCGCAGGGCAATCGTCCGGTGAGCCGTCCTCCACAAGGATCAGCTCAAAGTCCGTAAAGGTCTGCGCCAGAATGGAATCAATACATTTGGGCAGATAGTTTTCCACCTTATACACCGGCACAATGATGCTGAGCAGCGGTGCTTTTTCCCCTTTCGGCGCTCGTTTTACGTTGTTCAATCCGTCACCTCCGTGCGCAGGCGGGCAATGAGCCGCTCCATCAGCGCCACCCGGTTAAAGGGGGTCATCAGGTAAAAGCCGTCCGCATAGGGCGCAGCCGCCTTAGCTGCCTGCACCGAGACTTCCAAGCCCAGTTCCTCACCTGCGGCGCGGTCCAGCCCCTCAAACTTCTGGATGATGGCCTCGTCCACATGGATGCCGTTGACTTCGTTTTCCATAAAGATCGCATTGCGCTGGCTGACCACCGGCAGGATGCCCGCCAGAATTTTTGCTTGCTCACCCAGCGTCTCCCGGGCTTTTTTCAGATTTTCCACCGCCTGTGCCGACAGCACCGGCTGGGTGAGAAAACCGCTCATGCCGTTTTCCAGCTTTTCTGCGGCGCGGCGCAGCTCCACCTCAAAGTTGCGGGCGTTCAGGTTCAGCGCACCGAACACCGTGATGGGGCCGGGCATCTCCCGCCCCTCCCCGGCCAGCGATACGATATACTGCGCCAGCTTGCGGGAGTTGAACTGGTACACGTTTTTCACCTCGTCCCGCTCTGCGGTGGGGATGGGGTCGCCGGTAATGGCCAGTACCTCCCGCACACCCTCGGCGTACAGTCCCAGCAGCAGCGCCTTGGTGGCGTTCAGGTTGCGGTCCCGGCAGGTCATGTGGGGCAGCACGTTCATGCCCAGCTCCCGGTGCACCCGGCACGCCACCAGCGAGGAATCCATCCGCGCCCGGGCAATAGGGCAGTCCGCAATGGTCAGCAGGTCAGAACCGGCAGCCTGCAACCGGCGGGCACCCTCGAGATACGCGGTCAGGTCGGCGTCCTTGGGGGAATCCAGCTCCACCGCGATGACCCGCTGCCCGGCGCGCAGCTTGCGCAGAAAGGCGTCGTCCATTTCCACCACAGGCTTTGCCGCTTCGGCAGGCTTTGCAGCCGGGGCTGCGGGCAGCGTTTCCGGCAGAGCATCCAGTGCGGTGCGCAGGGCAGCAATATGCTGCGGTGTCGTGCCGCAGCAGCCGCCCAGAATGCGCACGCCCTCGGCGGCAAGGCGGCTCAGCTCCCGGGCAAAATATTCCGGCTTGCCCTGATAGCGCACCTGCGCCCGTGCCACCACCGGGTAGCCCGCATTGGGCATGACCGAAAGGGGCAGCCCCGCATCCCCCAGCTGCTGCACCAGCGCGCGCATCGCGCCCGGGGCAGACACGCAGTTCAAACCTACGGCATCCACCACGCCGCTCTGCGCCATGCGGCGCACAAGTTCTGCGCAGTAACGACCCTCGCGGGTGTAGCCGTCCGGCAGCACTGCAAAGGACACCAGCACAAAGGCCTCCGGCACGGTCTGCTTCAGCGCACGAATCGCTTCCAGCACGCCGTCCTCGGCGCTCAGGGTCTCGAATAGAAAATTCTGTGCGCCCAGCAGTGCAAAGCGCTTTGCCACGGCAAGATACACCTGCGCCGCCGGGTTGTTCTCGGTATCCGGTGCGGGGCCAAGGTCGGCAAACACTGCCGCGCCGGTCTCCCCTGCGGCCTTTGCTGCCAGCTGCCAGCCAGCATCTGCCAGCTGCTCCCAGCCGGGCTGCTGCGCAGCCGCCAGACGCGGCAGGCTGAAGGTGTTGGTCTTGATGGCGTCCGCTCCGGCAGCAAGATACGCCCGGTGCACCGCCAGAATGCCCTCGGGGTCGGTCAGGTTTGCCTGTTCGCACTCCTGCCCCGGTTTTGTTTTATAATAGGTACCCATGCCGCCATCGAACAGCAGCGGACGCCGGGTCAACAGTTTGCGCACATCCAACATCGATACTTTCCCTTCCCTATAAAAAGATTTCATCCTTCAGTTTATCGTAGTTCACCCATCCGGTCAAGCGGTTTTCTTGATTTCGCTTGCGGCGCGGCTGTTTTTGTGCTATTTTAGGAATAACTTTTGAGAAAAGGGAGAGGATGGATCATGCGCCATACCGGCACACTAGAACTGGAGACCGACCGGCTGCTGCTGCGCCGCCTGCTGCCGCAGGACGCCCCGCAGATGTACGCAAATTGGGCAAACGACCCGGCTGTGACCCGTTTTTTGCGCTGGGAGCCGCACAAAAGCCCTGCCGAGACCCGGGAACTGCTTTCGGCGTGGGCAGAGCTGTATCCGAACCCGGACTATTACCAGTGGGCCATGGTGGAAAAGGCCACCGGGCAGGTGTTCGGCTCTATCAGCCTGTGCAACGCCCTGCTGGGTGAGCCGCAGCAAAAGACCAAGTGGCCGGGGTTAGACCTCTCCGGCGGCATCTGGGAGCCGGGCTACTGCATCGGGCAGAAGTGGTGGGGCAAGGGCTTTACCACCGAAGCGCTGCAGACTGTGGTGGATTTCTGGTTCCATCAGGTGAGCGGCACCTTTCTCACCTGCTGCCATGCGGTGCAGAACCCTGCCAGCGGCCGGGTGATGGAAAAGGCCGGCTTTGTGTACCATCACAACGACGTTTACCACAAATTTGACGGCACACCGGTGGAATGCCGGTGCTACCTGCTGACAAAAAAACACTACGATAACAGAAAGGACTTACTTTGAGCGAGCTTTATGATATTCTGACCGAGACCCCTCCCACAAAGGTGGTGCTGCTGGCACTGGATCAGGGTCTGTGGAACTGCGAGCGCAGTCTGGCAGAGCTTTCTGCCCTGTGCGAGGCCAACCACATGGAGGCCGTGGCGCAGATCACCCAGAAGCGCCAGACCCCGGAGACCGGCATCGTGCTGGGCAGCGGCAAGCTGGAAGAAGCTTCCCTTGCCGCCCAGACGCTGGGCGCGGAATGCGCCGTGTTTGACGGCGAGTTGACCGGTAGCCAGATCCGCAACATCTCCAACGCGCTGGGCGGGCTGGAAGTCATCGACCGCACCATGCTGATCTTGGAGATCTTCCGCAGCCGCGCCGTGACCAACGAGGGCAAATTGCAGACCGAACTGGCGCTGCTGCGCTACCGTCTGCCCCGCCTGCAGGGCATGGGCGAGGCGTTGAGCCGTCAGGGCGGCGGCGGTGGCGGTGGCGGCGGTGCCCGCCGCGGTGCCGGTGAGACCAAGCTGGAGCTGGACCGCCGCCATGTGCACGCCCGCATTGACGCGCTGGCCGAGAAGCTGGCCGAGATGGAAAAGCGCCGGGGCGAGAGCCGCAAGGCCCGCGCCAAGACCGGGATGCCTGTGGTAAGCCTTGTGGGCTACACCAACGTGGGCAAATCCAGCCTGATGAACGCCCTGTGCGGCCCCAGCGTAGCCGAAGCCGATATGCTGTTTGCCACACTGGACCCCACCAGCCGCAAGCTGGTGCTGCCCAGCGGTATGGCGGTGCTGCTGGTGGACACGGTCGGCTTTGTGTCCCGCCTGCCCCACAATCTGGTGGAAGCCTTCAAGTCCACCTTGGAGGAGGCCGCATGGTCGGATGTGATCATCCGGGTGGCAGATGCCGGGGACGAGCAGCGCGAGGAGCAGCTTACCGTCACCGACGAGGTGCTTGACGGGCTGGACTGCGCCGATATCCCCCGCCTGACCGTGTACAACAAGTGCGATAAGCCCAACACCCTGAGCTTTGACCCCGATATCCTGCTGACCAGCGCCAAGACCGGCTACGGGCTGGACAAACTGCTGCAAAAGCTGGACGAGGTGCTCAGCGACCGGGTGCACACCATCCGGGTGCTACTGCCCTACGACAAGCTGGGGCTTGCCGCCCCCATGCGGGAGCGCGGCAGCGTACAGGTGGAGGAATACCGGGAGGATGGGCTGTATCTGGAAGGCATCGTCAAGACCGAGGACCTGCACTGCTTTGAGGGCTATCTGGTCTGATAGGTGCATACGATTTAAATAGCCTCCGCTGCGCTCTGGCTATCATCAGCGGAATAGTATTTTGATATAGAGCAAGCCCGGAAAGTCTGCGGACTTTCCGGGCTTGTATTTTCACAGGTGGAGTCGTGACCGGAAACAGCTGCTCTATGGGCCAAGTACGTTGTCTACCACTGCTTTTTTCATAAATAAAAAGCCCCAACAAACACAAAAACCCGCCTGGCAGCGGGTTTTTGTGTATAGAGGGGTGGGAAAGTATATAAAGTGGTGAATCTCAATATCATTGGCAGACTTTTATTCATTGCGCTGCCTTGCATGATGTATTATACCCGTTTTTCTTTTCTTGTCAAACAGAATTTTCGTATTTTGCTTTAAAATAATACTTTACTTTTTCGTAAAAACTTTATATAATTAACATAGAATTTCAGAAACGAAATTTTATTCCATTTCCGTGGGTTTGCACAACATAAAAACTTTACTTTCAGAAAATTTTATACAATCCAACATATTTTGAAGGAGGCTCTTCTCATGGACGATCTTGACCGCAAAATCCTCACCCTTCTGGCAAAAAACGCACGGATGCCCGTCAAAGAAATTGCGGAGCAGGTGTCGCTTACCAGCCCGGCAGTCTCCAGCCGTATCCATAAGCTGGAAACGGACGGCATCATCAGCGGCTATACCGTCACGCTGAACCGTCCGGCAGACCGAATGTATGTCGATGCGCTCATCAGCCTTTCGGTTGCCCCCTCCAAGCAGGATGCCTTTCTGGAGCTGCTGCAAAACAGCCGCGAGGTGCTGCAATGCTACCACGTTACCGGTGCGTACACCTTTCTGGTCAAGGTCAGTTGCGGCAGCATGGCACAGCTGGAGCATCTGATTTTGCAGTTCCAGAAGCTGGGCACCACCAGCACCCAGATCATCCTGTCCACCCCGGTGAACCACGGCGATCTGGACGCTTTGATGCTGTAAGCGAGTGTTGTTCATAAAACTGTTACTTTTTCCCTGCAATTTTGCGGTGCGGTGGTTCGTATCCAGAATAGCAGCCCAAAACCGGCACACACTACCTGTAACGTATGCGCCCGGCTGCGCCTTCCACACACAGCACTATGAAAGGAAATGCAATACTATGAAAAAATTCATCGCCGCCCTGCTGGCAGGGCTGACCCTGTTTACTTTGGTGGGCTGCTCCGGCGGCAGCAAGGCCGACAGTTCCACCCCCAAGGACTACTCTCAGATCATCCACGACGCCCGCAGCGACGAGGACAACGAGTACGATATGATCTTTACCAAGGGCGAGGACGGCAAGTTTACCGCCATTGACGGTTACAGCGCCGAGTACGAGCCCGACCAGCTGAACGAAGAGATCCGGGACATCCTGATGCCCCTGCTGAACCTGGAGGATGACCAGTACACCGCCTTTGCCGCCAGCATTTCCAGCATGATGGTGCGCAGCTACGCCGTAGCCATCGTGAAGCCTGCCGAGGGCAAGACCGACGAGGTAAAGGCCGCACTGGAAGCCTATGTTGCCAGTGAGCAGCAGTCCATGGAGCACTATCTGGAGGATCAGTACCTTGTTGCCAAGGCTGCCACCGTCACAGTGGCCCCCACCGGCGAGGTGGTTCTGGTTTGCGCCGAGGACCATGACACCATTCTGACCAACATCGAAAAGGCTCTGGCCGCATAAAATGTTTTTGGGAAACCGCGCTCTGTACAGGGTGCGGTTTCTTTTTGTGGCGGGTTATGCTATAATACCCCTTGGATCTGTACATCCGCAGGAGAAGAACTATGAGCAAAGCAACCATCGTCATCCCCAATATCAACGGCAAGGGCTGGCTGAAGGACTCCATCGAGTCCATCTACGCCCAGACCGAACAGGATTTTGACCTGATCGTGGTGGACAACGGTTCCACCGATGAAAGTCTGGAACAAGCTCGCAGCTACTGCACCCGCCCCAACTTTACCCTGATCGAAAACGGGCGCAACACTGGCTTTTCCTACGCCGTGAATCAGGGCATTGCCCGGGCGCAGAGCAAATATGTGGTGCTGTTCAACAACGACGCCTTTGCCGAGCCGCAGTGGCTGGCCGAACTTTTGCGCACCGCTGATGCCGACCCCAAGATCTTTGCGGTGCAAAGCCTGATGATCCGGCACTTTGAGCGGGAACTGGCCGATGATGCCGGGGACTATGTAACATGGATGGGCTTTGCCTGCAAGACCGGCGATGGCCGCCGCGCCAGCCGCTACACCAAGCAAAAGCGTATTTTCTCGGCCTGCGGCGGCGCAGCGCTGTACCGCAAAAGCATTCTGGACGAGATCGGCGGCTTTGACGAGCACTTTTTTGCCTACTTTGAGGACGTAGACCTGAGCTGGCGCGCCAACAATGCCGGTTACAAAAACGTGCTCTGCCCCACTGCCAAGTGCTACCACATCTGCGGTGCCAGCACCGGCGCTGTGCGCTACAACGCCTTTAAAAGCCAGCAGAGCGGCCGCAACAGCATTTTGCTGCCGCTCAAAAACGAGCCGCTATTGATGCTGGTACTCAACTTTATCCCGCTGGCGCTGGGCTATCTGCTCAAGTGCTACAAGTTCCACAAGCAGGGCTTTGGCGAAGCATGGGACAAAGGCATGCACGAAGCCTTTGCCCTGCTCAAAGCGGGCAAGTTGGGCAAGCGTCCCTTCCGCCTGAAAGACCTGCCCAACTACATCCTGATGGAGCTGTGGATGATCTGGAACATGGTGCCATACCTGTGGTATCGGCTGGTGGTGGTACGGTTTGATTTAAAATAAAACGTACAAAAAACACCCGACTGCGAAAGCAAACTCACAGTCGGGTGTTTTCATTTACATTTTACGCTGCGGTGCTGGCGGCATCCTCAGCGGCGGGGGCTTCTGCCACGGCGCTGTCTGCACCCGCTTCTGCCTGCGCTTCCGGCTGGACAGCCGAGGCAGCAGCCGAATCTGCCGCAGCGGAATCTCCGGCAGTGGCCAGAATGGCGTCCTGCACATCACTTTCTGCCATAGGCTCCGGCTGCGCGGCAGCGGAACTTGCGGCGCTTTCGGGCTTGGTCTCGCTCTCGGTCAGGCCGGTCAGATACCAGCTGCCGCTCTGGCGCTCGAACAGATAATCCATGTACTTGGTGGGCGTATCCGAAGAAACATTGATGATACTGTCGTCCGTGCTGGTGGTGGGGATATAGCCCACGGTCACATGCAGCTTGCCGCTGCGCTTGAACAGCTTGGTGACTACAGCGCGGTAGTAGCCCACCGTGCCGGTGACCGGAATCTTATAGCACTGGGTGGCATCGTCAAACTCGATGGTCATATCCTCCATCTCAAAGCTGCGGTGGGTCAGCTTGAAGCCGGGGCCAAGCAGCTTTGCAAGGTAGGCATCCACATCCAGCGAGGGCAGCAGCAGCTGTTCGGTGTCGGGGTCGGTATTGTAGTTGTCAAATCCGCCCTGCGTTTCCTGAATATTATAGATGCAGCCCCACACCGCAGCTTCGCGCAGAGTCAGGTCGTCGATGTTCTCAATGCCGTCAAATGGCATGGGGTCAAACAGCACAAGCCCTTCCAGCTTATCTTCATATTCCTGCTTTTGGGCGGTATCATCGAACAGGTTCGCCACCGCGCCCACACCGGCCCGCAGCACGGTAACAAAGCCCACGATCACCAGAATGGCAACCAGAAGGCCCAGTGCCTGCCGCCCGCGGCGGCGCTGCATCCGGGCATGTTCTTCAGGGGTAATATAATGTTTCATAGTTGTTTTATCTCCCAGGGTTCTCAAATGCTACAGTGTCCAGTATACCACATACCGGCCCATTGTGCAAAACTATGCCCGTGGTTTTTTTGTGAAAAGCGCATTCCTTATTCCCATGTCTTCCACACATCGGGCTGGTAGCCCACGGTGGCCTTGCGGCCATTGCGTACAATGGGCGTTAAAAACAGCTGCTGGTTCTCAAACAGCTTGTCCTCCTTCTGCCAGTCCACCAGTGCGTCCAGAAGTGCAAGGGTCTGCTTGTCCTTCGCATTGGGGTCCACCAGCTTTTCCCAGCCGCCAAGAGCGCGGGCCACGTTCTCGAACTCGCCGCGGCTCATCTCTTTTTCCTTGAGGTCGATCATCTGGAACTTGATGCCGCGCTCCTTGAAATAGCGCTGGGCCTTTTTGGTATCAAAGCACTTGCTTGTGCCAAAGATCTGAATATTCATGGTCTGTACCCTCCTGAATTTTTATTGTACCACATCCTGTGCCCTCTGCATAGGCATAATTCGCAGCCGGATGGGCCATACTGCCCGCAGGGCATTATCAGAAGGAGGTTTTTCTATGAACGCATATGTTGACCCTGATCTGTGCATTGGCTGCACCCAGTGCGCCGGTATCTGCCCGGAGGTGTTCTCCATGGAGGGCACGCTGGCCGTGGCCCAGCCCGGGCCGATCCCACCGGAGGAGGTGCCGCAGGCTGTGGACGCAGCCAACGCCTGCCCGGTAAGCGCGATCCGCATCGAGGAGTAAGAGGGAAGGCCGTCAACCATGTTGGCGGCTTTCTCTCTTTTTTACGCAAAAATCCCCCGCTGGGCACGGTTTTGTGGTATAATGCAGAATGTGTAATAATGCAATGGAGGAACACGACTATGCGTTTACTGGTCATTGACGGCAACAGCATTGCCAACCGTGCTTTTTTTGGCATCAAGCTGCTGACCACCAAGGACGGACGATACACCAACGCCATCTATGGCTTTCTGAATATCCTGCTCTCCCTGCTTAAGGAGTGCGAACCCGACGAGGTGGCTGTTGCCTTTGACC
>ERZ827490.4340-NODE-4340-length-11182-cov-2.947335_pt1 | contig 11182 bp, 8 predicted proteins | sample MGYA00519770_ERZ827490 | MGnify/ENA primary metagenome ERZ827490 (study PRJEB31778, sample SAMEA3449324) | human gut metagenome | biome: human gut; feature: human-associated habitat; material: faeces | place: United Kingdom | collected 2010/2012 ...
CGGCGATACCCGAGATCTCGCCGCCGTAGGCGGTAAAGGACACGTCCTTGAGCTTGGTCACGTCATTGCGATCCACCACGGACAGATTGGTGACCTCCAGGAGCTTTTTGGTGTTCTTGGGCTCCGGACGCTCGATGTTCAGTTTGGTGGCCTGCCCCACCATCATGTCGGTCAGGGACTGAGGGGTTGCTTCGCTGGTGGGGACGGTGCCGATGTACTCGCCCTTGCGCAGGACGGTGGCTCGGTCGGAGATGGCCAGTACCTCCTGGAGCTTGTGGGTGATGATGATGATAGCTTTATCGTCATTGCGCATGGCGCGGAGGACATCAAAGAGTCGGTCGGTCTCCTGGGGGGTGAGGACGGCGGTGGGCTCGTCCAGGATCAGGATGTCAGCGCCCCGGTAGAGCACCTTAATGATCTCTACGGTCTGTTTTTCCGACACGGACATTTCATAGATCTTCTTGTTGGGGTCGATGTGGAAGCCGTACTTGTCACCGATGGCCTTGACCTTGGCAGCCACCTTCTTGATGTCGTACCGCCCCGGCTCCTTCAGACCCAGCGCCACGTTCTCCGCTGCGGTGAGCACGTCCACCAATTTGAAGTGCTGGTGGATCATGCCGATGCCCAGGTCAAAGGCGTCCTTGGGGGAGCGGATCATGACCTCCTGGCCGTTGACGTAGATGGTTCCGCCGTCGGGGAAGTAGATGCCGGAGATCATGTTCATGAGGGTGGTCTTGCCGCTGCCGTTCTCGCCCAGCAGGGAGAGGATCTCGCCGCGGTACACGTCCATGCTCACATGGGAATTTGCTACGGTCTCGCCGAACACCTTGGTGATGTCCTCTAGCCGGATCGCAATGTCTCGTTCCATACTTTTTATTTACCTTCTCTCTCTATTCGCCGGTGATAGCTCACTTTTTGGTATCTTTTATTGCTGAAACCTGCCGCCAATGGATTCGGCAGTACGTTTCAGCAATCCGCGGATAAACCAGTTCAGGCGGAGCCGGATAGACCGGCTCCGCCCATGGTATTCTCTTTGTCAGAGCGTCTGACTGAGGCCGAATTAGTTGGTGCTCAGAACAGTGATGATGTCATCCAGCACATATGCGAAGGTAGGTGCGGACTGGGTGCTGTTTTCAGCAAAGCCTTCGGTCAGATCGATGGTGTCGTTCTTATCGAAGGGGTTGGTGCCCTTGTAATCGCCCTTGTAAATGTCCTTAGCAGTCAGCTTGCCATCCTTGAAGTCCTTGATTGCAGCGTCCATTGCTTCCTGAGTGCCCTTAGCGGCGATCTTCTCGTTCAGCTCGGTCATAGCAACCCAGCCTTCATCGAAGCCAGCCCACTGGTCAACAGGCAGTTCGGTGCCGTCCATAACAGCCTTGACTGCGCCCACTTCATAGGGAGCATAGTCCTGGCGGCTGGAGATCAGGCTGCTGTCGGGAGCGATGTCAACCATGCTCTGGTTGTAGCCCACATGGAACACGGTGGTGCCCTTCTTGGTTGCGTCTTCGCAAGCTTCAGCAGGGCCTTCAGTATCGGAGTGCTGGGAGATGATGACGCAGCCGTCCTCGATCATAGCGGTAGCCATGCTCTTTTCGGTGTCATAGTCGCCCCAGGAGTTGGTGTAGTTGACTTCCATCTTTGCTTCGGGAACGATGGAGCGGACGCCCATCAGGAATGCAGTATAACCGGAAATGACTTCGGCATAGGGATAAGCGGCAACGTAGCCGATCTTTGCCTTGTCAACGGTGATGGTGCCAGCGTCGATCAGTTCCTTCATCTTCATGCCAGCAACGATACCGGCAACGTAACGACCCTGATAGATGGCGCCCATGTAGGTATGATAGTTGGCAGTATCCTTGTCAGCGTTTGCGCAGGTTGCCTGGCAGAACTGGATGTCGGGATACTTTGCGGCCAGCTCCTTGGCCTTTTCGCCGTAACCAAAGCTGGTGGTGAAGATGACCTTGCAGCCAGCTTCGCACAGCTCGACCAGGGGATCTTCCACAGCGTCTTCCGCCACGTTGTACTTGGCGATGGTCTGAACCTTATCGCCATATTCTTCCTTGATGGCATTTTCCGCAGCGATGAAGTTGGCGGTGTATGCTTCGCTGTCATCGCCGATGTAGACGAAGCCGACCTTCATAGCGCCGTCTGCAGCGGGTTCTGCTGCGGTGCTGGCAGCAGGCGTAGAAGTAGCGCTTCCGGCGTTGTCCACGGACTTACCGCAGGAAGCCAGGCCGATGACCATAGCACAAGCCAGGATCATGGCAAGCAGTTTCTTGTGCATTTTTCTTTTCCTCCAATATTTGTAATTTGCATCCACAGTGTAACATCTTGTTCACGCTGTGTTAACAACATTATAATAATACCCTATTTTGCGAGTCGCTTCAACCATTTTTTGCTGTAACATTTGTCTCTTTTCTCTTGCTTTTTCTCTTTGTTTTTGGGCATTTTGTCTTGTCCGATCGCTCCCCGCCACACAGATACATAAACACGCATCTTCCAAAGAAGATGCGTGTTTGGTTCCGGTTTCAGTTGGCGTCCTGGGTCAGGAAATAGGCCATAGCGGCGTGGTATCCATAAAAGCCCAGCCCGCAGATCTGCCCCACGCAGGCTGCCGCCGTCACGGAGTGGTGGCGGAACTCCTCCCGCTGGTGGATATTGGAGATATGCACCTCGATACAGGGCACGTCCACCGCCTTGAGGGCGTCCAGGAGGGCAATGCTGTAGTGGGTGAAGGCTCCGGGGTTCATAACCATGGCGTCATACTTGCCGGGTGCGCCGTGGATGGCATCAATGAGCGCACCCTCGTAATTGGACTGGACAAAGTCCACCGTGCTGCCGTGGGCTTCGGCAAAGGCGGTGAGCTGGCGGCACAGGCCATCGTAGGTCTGCTCCCCGTAGATGCCCGGTTCCCGCTGTCCCAACAGGTTCAGGTTGGGGCCGTTGAGTACCAAAAATTTCATGGGTATCCTCTCTTTCCAAGGTCAGTGCAGGTTGGAGACGAAGTTGCCCAGCACCCGAAAGTGGTCGGCAGACTGGGTCAGCTCTCGGAACACCCCCTCCATGCCAGGGGCGGTGATGTCGCCGGAGAATTCCAGGAAGAACATATACTCCCAGCTCCGTCCCTGGATGGGACGGGACTCCAGGCGCACCATGTTCAGGCCGTGGACGGCGAAGATAGTCAAGATCTCGTGCAGGGAACCGCTCTGGTGGGGCACGCAGAAGCAGGTGCTGACCTTATCTCGGTCAGGCCGCAGCTCCAAGCGGGTGGAGATGACCACGAAGCGGGTGGTGTTGTTGGCGTTGCTGTTGATGGCCTCCGCCAGGATCTCCAGTCCGTAGATGTCGGCGGAACGCTTGCTGCAAATGGCTGCCTTGGTGCGGTCGCCGCTCTTGGCCACCATGTTGGCGCTGCCCGCCGTGTCCGCCTGGGGCACTCGGTTCCAGTCCGAATGCTTGTTCAAATACTGCTCGCACTGGAACAGCCCCTGCTCGTGAGAGTACACCGTCTGGATGTCCTCCAGCTTCACCCCAGGCAACGCCATCAGGCAGTGCTGGATGGCCACGGTGGTCTCGCCCACCACAAAGCAGTCGTGCTGGGTCATCAGGTCGTAAATTTGCCGGATGGCACCGGTGGAGCTGTTCTCGATGGGCACCACGCCGTAATCGGCACGACCCTCTTTCAAGGCTAGGAACACGTCCTCGAACTGTTCCAGCCCCACTGCGTGGATGTCCTCGCCAAAAAAATCCACGGCGGCCATCTCACTGTACGCACCTGGTTCCCCCTGGTAGACCACACGGGGGTGCTCGATGGGATCGCCCGCCCGGGCGATGTCACCCAAGATCTTGGTCAGGTACGGGTTCTCCTGCCCCTCCAGCACCAGGCTCCGCTGCTGGCGGCGGCTGATGGCCATGATGTTCTCATACAGCTGCACCACGTCCGCTTGCAAGTCTGGGTTGGAGATGAGGTTGACCTTTTTCGCCAGCACCTCCCGTTCCCGCGCTGTGTCCAGGACAGGGATGCCGTTGGCCTGTTTGTATTCGCCTACTTCATGGGTCACCGCCATGCGGCGCTCGAACAGACGCACCAGCTCTTGGTCGATCTGGTCGATGCTCTGGCGCAGTTCCTCCAATTTGCTCATATTCTTCTCCCCCATATTCAGATTCCCAACAGTTCACAAATCGCCAACGCTGCCGCCGCCTCAATGACCGGCACCGCCCGATGGACGATACAGGGATCGTGACGGCCTTGGATGGTCAGCTTAGCGTCCTCCATGGTGGAGAAGTTGATGGTGTTCTGTTCCTGTCCAATGGACGGCGTAGGCCGGATGGCCACCTGGAACAGGACGGGCATCCCGTTGCTGATGCCGCCGTTGACGCCGCCGCTGTGGTTGGTGCGGGTCTTGACCTGGCCGCCGTCCATGTAGAAGGGGTCGTTGGCCGCACTGCCCCGCATGGAGGCAAAGTCAAAGCCGGCACCAAAGGAAATCCCCTTGACAGCGGGTACGGCGAACAGGTGCTGCGCCAGCACCCCCTCCACATTGCAGCCCAAATCTGGGGAACCTACCCCCACAGGCAGTCCCAGGACAGCGCACTGGATGGCGCCGCCGATGGAGTCCAGCTCCTCCCGCGCCTGCAAAATCTCCGCCTGCATGGCCGCTCCTGCCTGGTCGTCAACGGTGGGGAAGGCTTTTTCAGACAGGGTTTGGAACAGGGTCGGGGTCAGCTGTGTATCCGCAAAGGACTTATCCTTTACTGTGCCAATCTGGCTGATATGGGCGCCCACAGTGATGCCCCGCTGCGCCAACAGCTGCTTTGCCACGGCGCCGGCGAACACCAGCGGGGCGGTCAGGCGGCCGGAGAAGTGTCCGCCGCCACGGTAGTCGTTGCAGCCCTGGTAGCGGACGAAGCCGGTGTAGTCCCCGTGGCTAGGGCGGGCTAAGAAGCGGGTCTTGGCATAATCCTTGGAGTGATGGTCGCTGTTGTGGATGATGGCACAGAGAGGAGTGCCGGTTGTTTTCCCATCAAAGACACCAGATAAAATTTCTGGAACATCCGCCTCCTTTCGGGCGGTGGACAGAGGACTTTTCCCCGGTGCTCGCCGTGCCATTTCCTTGGAAATGGCCTCCCTATCCAAAACCAGCCCAGGGGGCACCTGCTCCAGCACCACGCCGATAGCAGGGCCGTGGGACTCGCCGAAAATACTATATCTCATGGTCACTCACTCCGTTCTGGCGATGGTGCCGCCCAGCTGTTCGTAGTCCTCCCAGAAGTTGGGATAGGACTTGGCTACGCTCTCCGCGCCGGTCACTTCCACCACACCATCGGCGCAGGTGGCCGCAACGGCCAGCATCATGGCGATGCGATGATCTCCGTGGCTGTCACAGGTGCCGCCGTGAAGGCGTGGGACGCCGTGGATGATGAGGGCGTCGGGAGTCTGTTCCACCTGGGCGCCCAGCTTGTTCAGCTCTGCGGTGACCGCTTCCAGGCGGTCACTCTCCTTCAGGCGCAGGCGGGCGGCGTCCACAATGTGGGTGGTCTCCCCTGCCCGCAGGGCTGCCCGCACCGCTAAGGCCGGCACCAAGTCTGGGCACTGGCGGACGCTGAGGATCACGGTGCCGGTGCCGTCCAGCTGGCGGGCATAGTCACAGATGATCCGATCGCCCTGAGCAGAGGATGTGCTCAGGCCGGTGACGGTCAGCGGGTTGCCCATGCTGGCGGCAACGAGGTAATTGGATGCCTGGGAGTAATCCCCTTCTACGGTCACATCCGCCGGATGCCCCACCTGGCTGCCCGGCACCTTCCAGCCGGTCTCAGTGGGGTGGGCGACGATGCCGAATTGCGCCAGCGCCTTCAAGGTCAGCTCCACATACCCCTTGGACTCCAGAGGGGTGGTCAGAACCAGTTCCGAATCCCCTTCCAACAGCGGCAGCGCATAGAGCAGTCCGGTGATGAACTGGGAGGAGACGTCCCCCGGCAGTTCAAACCGTCCCGGCTTCAGGGTGCCGGAGAGGGTAATCTGCCCTGGCTGTCGTGTGAAAGTGATGTTCTGACGGGTGAAGATGTCCTCATAGGGCTTGTAAGGCCGTTCCATCAGCCGTCCCCGCCCTCGGAACACGCCGCCGCTGGCCACGGCCAGCGCCACCGGCATGAGGAAGCGGATGGTGGAGCCGGACTCGCCGCAATCCAGCACTGGGAGGATGCCGGTGCTGGGTCTGCTGCGGCCGATGCCGGTCACTACCGCGCCGCCCTGGGACTCGATAGCGCCCAGCTGGGTCATGCACTCCAAAGTGGCGCAGATATCCTGGGAGTGGGCTAGGTTGTGGATGTGGCTGGTGCCGTTGGCCAGGGCGGCGCCGATGATGAGTCGGTGAGCCTGGCTCTTGGAGGGGGGCACCTGGATGGTTCCGCTGAGTTTTCTCGGCGTGATGGTAACCTTCATAGGGACTCCTTTTCGATCTCGTCAATCAACTGGAACAGTTGTGCTTTTTCCATGGGGACGGCCTGCGCCTGCCCCAGCTCGGTGAGCAGGATGACGCTGATCTTACTGCCGCTGCCCTTCTTATCCAGGCCGATGGCGCTCTGATAATCCTCCATGGTACAGGGGATGCGGTCGGGCAGGCCGAAGTTCCGCACCACAGTCTTGAGCAGCAGGGGCAACTCCCCAGGGGTCATCCCCAGCCGGACGCCCAGCTCAGCCGCCCGACACATACCGGCGGCCACAGCTTGGCCATGGGTATAAGTCTCGTAGTTGCCGGCCTTTTCGTAAGCGTGCCCCAGGGTGTGGCCGAAGTTCAGGAGCATCCGCAAGCCGGTGTCCCGCTCGTCCTTGACCACGATGGCAGCCTTGATGGCGCAGCAGGTGTGGAGGACTTCTTCGATCTGCGCCATCACCGCAGCCCGATCGGCACAGTGGTAGAGCAGGTGGAAGAACGCCCGATCTGCAATACAGCCGTACTTGATCACCTCTGCCATGCCATCGGCAAAGGCTTCCTCTGGCAGGCTGTCCAGCACGTCCGGATCTATGATGACCCGCTTGGGCTGCCAGAAGGCGCCGGCCAGGTTCTTGCCCGCCTTCAGGTCGACGGCCACCTTGCCGCCTACTGAGGAGTCCACCTGCGCCAAAAGGGTGGTGGGGATCTGGATGAAATCCACTCCCCGCAGCACCGTGGCAGCTGCAAAGCCCGCCAAGTCGCCCACCATGCCGCCCCCCAGGGCGGCTACCGCATCGCTGCGGGTCAGGCCGAAGCCCAACAGCTCCTCCCAGAGCCAGGTGAGCACCTCCGGACTTTTGGAGCGTTCCCCTGCCGGCACCAGGAAGATCTTGGCCGTAAAGCCCGCCTGGGTCAGGGACGCCTGCACCAGGGAACCATATTGGATGGCCACATTGCCGTCCGTGACCACAGCCACCCGACAGCCTGGTTTCAGCACTTCCTTACACTGCTGCCCTACCTGCTGGAGCAGACCCCGTTCAATGACAATGTCATACGCCCGTTCCGGTAAAGCTACCGTCAACTGTTCCATTCCGTTGTCTCCTTCTCTCGTCCGATGCTTATTTTACGATCTGCTTGCCCAGCATAGCGGTCATTTTCTGCGCCTTTTCCATCAGCTCATCGAACTGAATGGGCGTCAACGACTGCTGGCCGTCACAGAGCGCCTTGGCCGGATTGTTATGGACTTCGATGATGAGACCGTCGGCACCGGCGGCGATGGCAGCCAGAGCCAGAGGTTCCACCAGCCAGCTGTAGCCACCGGCGTGGGAGGGGTCTACCACGATGGGCAAGTGGCTCATACGCTTGATGGCGGGGATAGCGGAGACATCCAAGGTGTTGCGGGTGTAGTTTTCAAAAGTGCGGATGCCTCGTTCACAGAGGATGACGTTCTGGTTGCCCTCGCTCATGATATACTCGGCGGACATGATCCACTCCTCATAGGTGCTGGACAGGCCGCGCTTGAGCAGGACGGGTTTGGACATCTTGCCCACTTCCTTCAGCAGGTCAAAGTTCTGCATATTTCGGGCGCCGATCTGCACCAGATCCACTTTCTCCTCGAACAGCTCGCAGTATTTGGGGCTCATCAGCTCAGTGACGATGGGCAGACCAGTCTCGGCTTTGGCCTCCAGCAGCAGCTTCAGACCTTGGACGCCCATACCTTGGAAGGAGTAGGGAGAAGTGCGGGGTTTGAATGCACCGCCTCGGAGCATCGCCGCGCCGGAGCTTTGGACGGCTTTGGCCACCTCTACGATCTGCGCCTCGCTCTCCACGGAGCAGGGGCCAGCCATGACGGCGAAGTTGCCGCCGCCCACCTTGACGCCGTTGACGTCCACGATGGTATCTTCCGGATGGAACTTACGGTTGGCCTTTTTATACGGCTCGGACACCCGCATGACTCGTTCCACATACTCGTTGAGCAGGATCTTGTCGATGTCGATGTGGGCGGTATCGCCCACCAGACCCAGGATACTACAGCCGACACCGTTGGTGATGCCGACCTTCAGGTTTTCCGCTTCAAATTTTGCTGCCAGCTTCCGAATCTCGTTCTGACTGGTACCCGGTTTCATAATGACGACCATAAGTGCTCCTCCTTTTTGTCAAAAAAACAAAGCCCATTGCCTTGACGGTCAATGAGCTTTGCGATCATCCCTTATGATACTCCCCCTGTTTTTGATGCCGAGGGTGTTGCTCTCATCTCACTGACTGTCCTGTTTTCCCCACGCAAAATAGCCGGAGACCATAAAGCGGTTCCAGCTGCCAATAAAGGAGTAGGATTCAGTTGTGCGGATCACTTTAATCATATCGCACCTCAATGAGTGAAAGTATAAAAGTATTATAGCAAAGTGAACGGAAATTACAACCCCCTGCCCCAAAAAAAGCGCATTTTGGTTTTTTCGTGTAAAATGCCTGCTCCTTTCCATCCGAAACTGGCCTATTTCTACAAAAACCTCGGATACCAAAGCGGTATCCGAGGTCAGTCGGTTTATCTGAAATATTCTGCGCCGGACTCGAACAGCGGCATGAGCTTCTCACCAGGGATGTTCTTGGCAACACCCGGATTCCACCGTTCGGTATGTCCCATCTTGCCGAAGATGCGGCCATCCGGACTGAAGATTCCCTCGATAGCATAGATGGAACCATTGGGGTTGGCAGCGATGTCCATACTGGGCACGCCGTTGGCGTCCACATACTGGGTAGCGATCTGCCCGTTTTGGATCATCTCGTCCAGGATGGCCTGCGGCGCTACGAAGCGGCCCTCGCCGTGGGAGATGGGAACGGTGTAGATGTCGCCCACCTGGGCTTTCAGCATCCAGGGAGAGAGGACGGAAGCCACACGGATGTCACAGTAACGGCTCTGGTGGCGGCCAATGAGGTTGAAGGTCAGGGTGGGACAGCTGTCGTCCATGTCCCGAATCTCGCCATAGGGCACCAGACCCAGCTTGATGAGCGCCTGGAAGCCGTTGCAGATGCCCAGCATCAGGCCGTCCCGATTCTTCAGCAGGTCATGGACCTGGTCCTTGATCTTGGCCGCCCGGAAGAAGGAGGTGATGAGCTTGGCGGAACCGTCCGGCTCGTCGCCGCCGGAGAAGCCGCCGGGCAGGAACACGATCTGGGCCTGGCCCAGGGCCTTGGCGACCGCGTCCATGGACTCGGCGATGCCGGTGGCGGTCAGGTTCTTGATGACCAGGATCTCCGGCTCGGCCCCGGCGTTGCGCATGGCCTTGGCCGCGTCGTACTCGCAGTTCGTGCCGGGGAAGACGGGGATGAGGACCTTGGGCTTGGCAGACTTGATGAGCGGCTTCTTCCAGCTGTCGCTCTCGTGGGACAGGGTGGGGATGTTCTCCTGCTTCTGGTCGATGTTGCAGGCGTAGATCGGCTCCAGCTTGTTCTCATATGCAGCCAGCAGCTCCTCCCCGGTGACGGTGTTGCCCTGCCAGGTGAGGCCCGCTTCGGCCGTGGTGGTGCCCAGGGGCAGGCCGACCTGCTGCGGCTCGGTCAGCTCCAGGACGAAGGAGCCGTAGGCATAGGAGAACAGCTCGTCCATGGTGCAGCCGTCGTCGAAACGGAAGCCCAGGCCGTTGCCCAGGGTCATTTTCAGCACGGCCTCGGCCACGCCGCCGTAGGTGGGCGTGTAGGCGGCCAGGACCTTGCCCTTCTTCATGAGCTTGTTCACGGTCTGGTAGACCTGCTTGAGGGAGGCCGCCACGGGCAGGCCGTCGGGACCATATTCGGGGCACAGCCAGACCACAGGGTGGTCTGCCCCCTTGAACTCAGGAGAGACGATATTCTTGATCTTATCCGTGGTGACGGCAAAAGACACCAGGGTGGGCGGCACGTCCAGATCATTGAAGGAGCCGCTCATGGAGTCCTTGCCGCCGATGGCGGCGATCTCCAGCTCTTTCTGGGCGCGGAAGGCACCCAGCAGGGCGGCCAGGGGCTTGCCCCAGCGGGCGGGGTCCTTGCCCAGCTTCTCGAAGTATTCCTGGAAGCTGAGATAGGTCTCTTTGAGCCCTGCGCCGGTGGCGACCAGCTTGGAGACGGACTCCACCACGGCCAGATACGCGCCGTGATAGGGGCTCTTCTCGGTGATATAGGGGTTGTAGCCCCAGGCCATCAGGGAGCAGGTATCGGTGTCCTGCTTCTCCACGGAGATCTTCGTGACCATGGCCTGGGTGGGGGTGAGCTGGTTCTTGCCGCCGAAGGGCATGAGCACGGCCCCGCTGCCGATGGTGGAGTCAAAGCGCTCCGACAGGCCGCGCTTGGAGCAGACGTTCAGGTCGGCGGCCAAGTCCAGATAGCCCTTCTTGAAGTCCTTTACCTGGTCTTTCAGGATGGACTCAGGCTGTTCGGTGATGGCGGTGATGTGCTTCTCCACGCCGTTGGTGTCCAGGAAGGAACGGGCGATATCTACAATGGTGTTGCCGTTCCAGGTCATGGTCAGGCGGCCCTTGCCGGTGACGGTAGCCACCACGGTGGACTCCAGGTTCTCCTGGGCGGCCAGCTCCATGAAGCGGGGGGCATCCTGGGCCTCGACGACCACAGCCATCCGCTCCTGGGACTCACTGATGGCCAGCTCGGTGCCGTCCAGTCCCTCATACTTCTTGGGTACTTTGTTCAGGTCGATGTCCAGGCCCTCGGCCAGCTCGCCGATGGCGACGGACACGCCGCCGGCGCCGAAGTCGTTGCAG
>ERZ827490.4343-NODE-4343-length-11176-cov-4.208165_pt1 | contig 11176 bp, 10 predicted proteins | sample MGYA00519770_ERZ827490 | MGnify/ENA primary metagenome ERZ827490 (study PRJEB31778, sample SAMEA3449324) | human gut metagenome | biome: human gut; feature: human-associated habitat; material: faeces | place: United Kingdom | collected 2010/2012 ...
TAGGACAGGAGGCTGAAAGAGAGACGCCCCCGGTAAAAACTATTGCACGCGATAAGACACTGTGTAGCCGTCGGTATTGATGTTTCCGCCGGAACGGGACTTGTTGACCGTCAGGATCCGGGTCGAACCGGTAATCCGGATCACACCGCCCGAAGAGGTATTCAGCATCGAGTTGTTTCCGGTGTGTTCGAGGGTGGCGACGGCGCCGGAAGAGGCTTGGCACGTGAGTGCCGCGACATCGAGCGACACCCCTTTGACCACGGCCCCGGAAGAGATTTCCACACCTGCTTTCGGAGCGGTAACGGCCACATTCCGGATCCCACCGCCCGAAGAGGCGTCGATAAGCGCCTCGGAGGCCTTCAGGCTCAAACCGTCGACCATGCCGCCGGAAGAGGCCCGCAACTGCACGGTACCGCCCTTGAAAATACCGGTACAACGGATCACGGCACCGCTGGAACACTTCAGCAGGCTGAGCTTCGGCAGGCTTACCACGGCCGTAAGCTGTCCCTTGTTGATGCGCAGTCCCCTGGAACCGGAAAGCCTCTTGGTGTCGAGGCCCAGCTGCACCACCCCGTCCGGGGTCAGCTCGCAGGTCAGGTACTGCTGCCATTCGGCAGGCATCACGATCTCGACGGAAGTGCTGTTCGATTTGCGCACCTCGACACTGAAACCGGACGAGGCCGAAACACCGGTGATCGTCTGTCCCGCGAAACGGGTCAGGCGGACCATATTGTCCTGCACGTGGCTTTTGGAGGTCTCCCTGCTGTCGCCGGCATATTGTCCGGCGAAGGTCCCGGCCCAACGAGAGGTGTCGTCGTCCAACTGCTTGCGGAGCCGGGCGGCCTCGGCCACAACTTCGGTTTTGGCACGTTCGATGTCAGCTTTGGCTTTTGCAATATCCTCTTCGACCCGCGCAGCCTCCGGCTTTGCCCGCGAAACGTCGCCGGAGGCGGAGGTTCTACCCCGGGATGAAACAGCGCTCCCGGAAGAAGCGGCACCGAGCGCATTCGCCGTCAGGTCCAACGTCGAGAAGGCCAGCTTCAGCGCACTCTGCTCGATGGCCGCAGCGGCAGCCTCGATCGCCTCGTCCCAACCATCGGCCTTCACCGGAACGGAACCTCCGGCACGGGATCCAGCACTCGCCTGCGGATCTTCGGCCGAAGCGTTCAGAAACTCCCTGACGCCGAAATCACCCTCGCGCTTGCGGATCGCGGCGGCCTCCTCCGGGTAGTCACGCAAGTAGCGTTTGGTCGTCACCATCACCACCGGAGAGTCTTTGGTCCCCACGGTAATCCGTTCGACATCCGACGGATCGAGCTCATTGAGCGCCTGCACCCCGCGAGGATCGACTTTGCCGTCGACCATAATCACGACATCATCGCCCTTTGACGAGACGCGCTGTACGGCAGGAGACTCCCCCGAAACCGGAGCACCGTATCCGGAAACGCCGGATGCGTCCGCGAAAGCCGCACCGGGCTGTACCGCAGCGGTCGGTTCGGCATCATCCGACGGGACGGTATCGTCCCCGGAAAAGAGTATCGGCCCTTCCTCCGCGGCCGTTTGGGCCTGCACGGCGGCCGGAACCGCATCGGCGGAATAACCGAACGCGGAAAGCAGTTGGTCGGAGAGTTCGGCAGGAACTTGTTCCGGGCCGCCGGCTGCGACCGGCCGCTCGGTGAACGAGAAGAGCGCGAGCAACACCGCAAGGGCGGGCACCACCAGCAGCATGCGCAGCCCGGCCCTGCGCGAAGCCCCACGGGAGAGCATTTGCAGGCGTTTACGCACCAGCGAGTAACTGAAACCGCTCGCGAGCGTCGTACGGGCACCGGCAACGGAACTGACCATCAACATGATGTATTGTTCCGCATCGAACCCGCACTGCAACACGGCGTCGTCGGCCTGGTATTCATGCACCTCGCACAGCGAACGGTGCCACAACCAGACGAAGGGATTCCACCAGCAGAAAAGCGTCACCACGACGGCCAGCAGCCGGTCCCAGCTGTGGCGCAGCCGGATGTGGCAAAGCTCGTGCGCCATCAGTTCGCGAAATTCGTTTTCGCCCAAATCCCGGCGGTTGATGAAAATGCAGTTGAACAGCGAGCAGGGGCTCGACACAGCCGGGCTGTAGACGACACGCACGTCATCGAGCATCCGGGAAACGTTGCCCTCGCGCATCAGCCTGACCCAACGCAGCGTGTGCCCCAAATAATACAGCAGCAGCAATAGCGAGCCGGCAATGCCGCACCAAAGCAGCCAGGCGTACATCAGCCCGGACCAGCCGGCCGGAACCAGCGCGGCGAAGGCCGAAGCGGCCGCCTCCCGGAAGAATGCCGAAGCCTGCGCACCGGGAGAGGCAACAGTCATGGCAGAAGCGGCGTCGGAAGCCGGGGATGGCGCCGGGGATGCGGAAAGGGCCGCCGGAGCCGCCTCAGCGAAAAGCGAGGCATCCTCCGCAGCGGAAACAGGCTGCGCCCGAACGGGGGCTTCGGCGACCGCGGCGACCGGAACAGCCGGAACGGGCGCAGGCTGTGAGGCCGGCAACACCGGGATCGACAGCAGCGGAATCAGGAACGACACCGGTACGGACAACAACAGATAGGCGCGCGAACGGGCAAACCGACCGTCACGCTGCAAGAAAAACCTGTAGACGATCCATAACAGCGCGAAGCAGATCTGGACTTTGACGAGGTAAGGTAATGTACTCCACATAGCGGGGGAATTTTAAGGTTACGGGGATCTGTCGGGAGTATCGGAAGAAGGTTAAAAAGTGAGGTAGTGTTTGTAAATATATGTTTGCAGAGATGCAGGTGCAGAAAATACAGGCCGGTGAAACGTGCCGGAACAAAGGAAACCGCTGTACGGTGCAACAAGTACGCGAGCAGGGTGCGGAAAACCGCAGGGTCGGAGCGGGAAGCGGCCACAACCGGCAGGCCGGGAAAGCCTGCGGCCATACGGGCGGCTACCGCCCTACCCCTTTTTTCTTCTCGATCGCCTCGCGGGCGATCGCCAGGATACGCTCGGTTTCGCGCACCGAAAGGTCCTCCTTCTCGCAGAAGAACGAAACCATCTGCGAAAGCGAATTGTCGAAAAAGTTGCTCATCACCGAGTTCATAAAGCTGCGCGTGTACGCCTCCTTGGCCACCAGCGGCCGGTAGCGGTGGCTCTTGCCGACGGGCGTGTAGCCGACCACTCCTTTCTTTTCGAGGATGCGTACGATCGTCGAAACCGTGTTGTAGGCCGGACGCGGCTCGGGCATCGCCTCGAGCAACTCGCTGACGAACGCCTCTCCCTTGTCCCAAAGGATCTGCATCACTTCGAGCTCGGCTTTGGTCAGCTCCCGGATCTCTTTTTTGCTCATGGTAAAATCGCTTACCGCCCGCAGGCGGAGTTTCTGATTGTGCGGCCGGAGGTTCCGGCCTACTGTCAACACAAATATAAACTATATTTTTAGTTTTATCAACTAAAACATTAGTTTTTGCAAACAAAAATTCGCCCCTGCAATTATATTGCTAATACAAAAGACATTACATCAAATCGACATTGAAGGAACCGGACGCTATTTTGTCCATTTTTTTGACATACCGGACATAAGGAGACGACAAAAGGGCCGGGAGATACAAGTAGTCCGGGAAACGATATGAAAAGCTGCGGCAAATTTTCGGGGTTTTGAAATTCCCGGCTACCGGGCGCGCAGCGGAACGGCTGAATAAACGAAAGGCATCCCTTTCGGGGATGCCTTTGCTGAAATTCCAGGGCGTAAAGCCGGAAGCGATACCGCGAAACCGGAGTACCGGGCCCACGCCCTTACAGGCTGCGGGATTCCCGCCGTTGCGGGCTGCGAGGCATTTGCCGCCGCAGCGGCTGAACCGGACGCGGGTTAATCGCGCCGCGGCAGCGCCACTTGCAGCACGATCGCTTCGGCAACGTTCCTTGCGGGAAGGCGCCCTGGGGCGGGGCTGATTTGCGCAGCGGAACGCTGTGCAGTCCTTCCTCTACTATTTGCGGTAAATCTTCGTATAACCGTAAACGGCTTCGTCGCCCAGCTCCTCCTCGATGCGGAGCAGCTGGTTGTACTTGGCCATGCGGTCGGAACGGCTCATCGAACCGGTCTTGATCTGGCCCGAGTTGGTCGCCACGGCGATGTCGGCGATCGTCGAGTCTTCGGTCTCGCCGCTGCGGTGCGAAGTGACCGACGTGTAGCCGGCGCGGTGCGCCATCTCGATCGCGTCGAGCGTCTCGGTCAGCGAACCGATCTGGTTCACCTTGATCAGGATCGAATTCGCGCAGCCCATCTCGATACCCTTCTTCAGGAACTCGACATTGGTCACGAAGAGGTCGTCGCCCACCAGCTGGCATTTGCCGCCCAGTTTGTCGGTCAGTACTTTCCAGCCGTCCCAGTCGTTCTCGCTCATGCCGTCCTCGATCGAATCGATCGGGTATTTAGCCACGAGCTCTTCGAGGTAAGCCACCTGCTCGGACGAGGTGCGTTTGGCTCCCGAAGGGCCTTCGAACTTCGTGTAATCGTACACGCCGTCCTTGTAGAACTCGGACGAGGCGCAGTCCATGCCGATCGAAACGTCGCCGCCTTCGCATTTGCGGCCCGGTTTGTAACCGGCCTTCTTAACCGCCTCGATAATCGACTCGAGCGCATCCTCGGTCCCTTTCAGCGCCGGGGCGAAACCGCCCTCGTCACCGACCGCCGTGCTCAGGCCGCGGTCGTGCAGCACCTTTTTCAGCGCGTGGAATACCTCGGCGCCCATGCGCAGTCCTTCGCGGAAGCTCTTCGCGCCGACGGGACGGATCATGAACTCCTGGAACGCGATCGGAGCATCGGAGTGCGAGCCGCCGTTGATGATGTTCATCATCGGAACGGGCAGCGTTTTCGCGTTCGTGCCGCCGATGTAGCGCCACAGGGGCACGCCGACGTAGTTCGCAGCCGCATGGGCACAGGCCAGCGACACGCCAAGGATGGCGTTCGCACCGAGGTTGCTCTTCGTGGGGGTGCCGTCCAGCGCGATCATCGTTTTGTCGATGCCGACCTGGTCGGTTACGGGCATACCGAGAATCTCCTTCGCAATCACCTCGTTGACATTCTGCACGGCTTTCAGTACTCCCTTGCCGCCGTAACGGCCCTTATCGCCGTCACGCAGTTCGAGCGCCTCGTTTTCGCCCGTCGATGCTCCCGAAGGCACGGCCGCACGGCCGAAAGCGCCGCTGGCGGTGGTTACTTCGACTTCGATGGTCGGATTCCCGCGGGAATCCAGGATCTCTCTGGCATGAACACTTACAATCTGACTCATTTCACTACTATTTTTTAATGTTTAACATTTAGACGGCCAATAAACCATTCGGTGCTGTAAAATAAACGATTTTCTTGCAAAAATCGTGCACGCGGAGGTTGTAAAATCATTAATTTCTGCTGCAACGGCTCAGGAACGGGCTGCGACGGGAACAGCGCAAAAGCCGGAAAGGAGGCAAAAGGCCGGAGCAAGGACGAAAAAGGATGGGGTGCGGCACATCCAGGGGAAATATCCGGACCGGGGAAAGCTCGCAGCAAGAACAGCAGCAAGAAGCAGAAATCACAGCGTGTAGTGTAAACCAAAATAAAACCCGCACAAAAAACGGAGTCCCGGCAAAACCGGGACTCCGTTTAAAACCATCTATGTTACTGTTGCCGGGGATGTGTGCGGCGACCGGCCGGTAAGACCGCGAGTCGCCGACCGCACCCGGCGGCAGGAAACCGTTACTCGGCAGCGGCCTCGTCAGCCTTCTTCGCCGCGGGTTTCTTGGCAGCTGCGGGCTTCTTGGCGGCAGCGGGTTTCTTCGCTGCTGCTTTCTTGGCAGGAGCAGCCTCGGCTGCGGTATCCGGCGCATCGGCAGCTACTGCCTCTGCGGCGGGGGCGGCGGCCTTCTTGGCCCCGCTGCGGCTGCGGCGGGTCTTGGGGGCTGCAGCGGCCTTCGGAGCGGCATCGCTGGTGTAAGCGGCGTCGAAGTCAACCAGCTCGATGAAGCACATCTCGGCAGCATCGCCCAGACGGAAACCCGTCTTCAGGATGCGGCAGTAACCGCCCGGACGGTCGGCGATCTTCGGAGCGATCGTGCGGAACAGCTCGGCGGTAGCCTCTTTGTCCTTCAGGTAGCTGAACACCGTACGGCGCGAATGGGTGGTGTCCTCTTTCGACTTGGTGATCAGCGGCTCGACGTACATCCTCAGAGCCTTGGCCTTCGCCAGAGTCGTGTTGATCCTCTTGTGCATGAGCAGCGAACTCGCCAGATTCGCCATCAGCGCCTTGCGGTGACCGGCCTGGCGGCCGAGGTGATTGATTTTCTTGTTATGTCTCATGGTTACTTAATCGTTCGTGTTAATCCTTGTCAAGTTTGTAAATGGATACGTCCATTCCGAAGTGCAGGTTGAGCGTCGTGAGCAGCTCGTCCAACTCCGAAAGCGACTTCTTGCCGAAATTGCGGAACTTCAGCAGGTCGTTGCGGTTGAAACGAACCAGGTCCCCGACCGTCTCCACCTCGGCCGCCTTCAGGCAGTTCAGCGCGCGAACCGAAAGATCCTGCTCCGAAAGCTTAGTCTTCAGCAACTGGCGCATGTGGAGCACATCCTCGTCGAACTCCTCGGTCGCACTGCTTTCCTCAAGGTTCAGCGTAATCTTTTCATCGGAGAAGAGCATGAAGTGATGAATCAATATTTTGGCCGCCTCCTTGAGCGCGTCCTTCGGATGAATGCTTCCGTCGGTCGTGATCTCCAGATTCAGTTTCTCGTAGTCGGTTTTCTGCTCCACGCGGTAGTTCTCGACCGAATACTTCACGTTCTTGATCGGCGTGTGGATCGAGTCGATCGGCAGCACACCGAACTCCGCATCGGCGGGACGGTTCTCCTCGGCCGGAACGTAACCGCGGCCCTTGGCGACCGTCAGCTCGATCTGGAGTTTCACCTCGGGATCGAGGCGGCAGATCACCAGCTCGGGGTTCAACACCTTGAAGTTGGTCAAGAAGTTCGAGATATAACCGGCGGTGAGTTCGCTCTGACCGGCCACGTTGACCGTCACCTTCTCACCCTCGACACTCTCGACGGTCTTGATGAAACGCACTTGCTTGAGGTTCAAAACGATCTCAAGCATTCCTTCCATAACACCGGGGATAGCAGCAAACTCATGATCGACACCGGCAACCTTCACCGTTGTGATCGCATAGCCCTCCAGAGAAGAGAGCAGGATGCGCCGCAACGCATTGCCGACGGTCATGCCAAATCCGGGCTCGAGCGGACGGAATTCAAAACGTCCGAACGAAGAGGTGGATTCGAGCATTATTACCTTTTCAGGCTTTTGAAATGCTAATATTGCCATAATGATTGCTCCTCGATTAATGATTACTTAGAATACAACTCGACGATAAGCTGCTCTTTGATATTTTCGGGAATATCGGCCCGGTCGGGCTTCTGCAGGAACTTGCCGCTCATCTGGCTGCCTTCCCACTCGAGCCACGAGTAACGGCTGCGGCCGCCGCTCAGGGACTCCTGGATCACCTCCAGCGACTTCGATTTCTCGCGAACGCCCACGACGTCGCCCGAACGGAGCTGGTACGAAGGGATGTTCACCACGGCGCCGTTCACGGTGATGTGGCGGTGAGAAACCAGCTGACGGGCAGCGGCACGCGTCGGGGCGATGCCCAGGCGGTATACCACGTTGTCCAGGCGGCACTCCAAAATACGGAGCAGGTTCTCGCCGGTGATGCCGCCCACGCGGGCAGCCTCCTCGAAGGTGCGGCGGAACTGCTTCTCCTGTATGCCGTAGATAGCTTTGGCCTTCTGCTTCTCGAGCAGCTGGGTGCCGTACTCCGACACCTTCTTGCGCTTGCGCATCAGCCCGTGCTGTCCCGGGGGATAGTTCTTCTTCTCGAGCGATTTGTCCGTTCCGAAAATGGCTTCGCCGAATTTCCTGGCGATTTTTGACTTAGGTCCTATGTATCTTCCCATAATAGAAGTTTGCTTTACTGTTTTAAATCTGTTTTAACGAAGGGCGGGCCTCCGTTTTGGAGTGACGCCGACATTCCGCCTGCAAGGTTGGGAATGCGGCCAATCCGCCTGTCGCCGCGGCCGGGCTGTAACCGAGCAGGAAGCCTCCCGAAAGGAAAACCCCACTCCCCGAAACCCCGCCAGTGTGGCCGTCGACGGACCGCTCCGGTGGCGTCGGACCGGAAATTAGACGCGGCGGCGGTTGGGCGGACGGCAGCCGTTGTGCGGCAGCGGAGTAACGTCGACGATCTCGGTCACTTCGATACCGGCGCCGTGAACGGTGCGGATCGCCGATTCGCGGCCGGCGCCGGGACCCTTCACGTAAACCTTGACCTTGCGCAGGCCCAGGTCGTAGGCTACCTTCGCGCAGTCCGTAGCAGCGGTCTGAGCAGCATAGGGAGTATTCTTCTTGGAACCACGGAAACCCATCTTACCCGCTGAACTCCAGCTGATAACCTGGCCGTCGGCATTCGCAATCGTGATGATCACGTTATTGAAAGTAGAGTGTACGAATACCTTTCCCTCGGTACCCACTTTAACAACTCTCTTCTTAACTGTTCCTGTTTTCTTTGCCATAACTCTCTATGATTACTTCGTTGCTTTTTTCTTGTTGGCAACGGTCTTCTTGCGACCCTTGCGCGTACGGGCATTGTTCTTCGTGCTCTGACCGCGGACCGGAAGACCGATACGGTGGCGGATGCCGCGGTAGCAACCGATGTCCATCAGTCGCTTGATGTTCAGCTGAACGGACGAGCGGAGCTCGCCTTCGACCTTGAATCCCTCCTCGGCGATGGTGTTACGGATCGCGGCGATCTGGTCGTCGCTCCACTCCTGAACCTTCAGTTCGGGATCCACGTTGGCCTTCTCGAGGATCGTCAGGGCGGTGCTGCGACCGACCCCGTAGATATAGGTCAGCCCTATATACCCTCTTTTATTTCTCGGTAAATCTACACCTACTATACGTGCCATAAATTTGAATTATGCTTTTTTGTTTGATTCCGTTGACTATCCCTGACGCATTTTCAGCTTGGGATTCTTCTTGCAGATCACGTAGAGGCGCCCCTTGCGTTTCACGATCTTGCAATCCTCGCTTCTCTTCTTGATGGATGTTCTAACTTTCATTTTTCAGAAATCTTTGTGGGACGTCCTCCGCGCATCGCGGGCCTCACGGCCTCCGCTTCACGCCAACGAACCGGTCCCGGGTTCTGTTCTATTTGTACCTGAACGAAATCCGTCCCTTACTCAGGTCGTACGGGGACATCTCAACTTTTACCTTGTCGCCGGGCAGGATCTTGATGTAGTGCATCCGCATCTTACCCGAAATGTGGGCGGTGATTACGTGGCCGTTGTCGAGTTCAACCCTGAACATCGCGTTGGACAACGCCTCGATAATCGTCCCGTCCTTCTCAATAGCAGCTTGTTTGGCCATAGGAGTCTTACGAATTTATTGCTTGTTCGATTACACCGAAGTCGGTCAGTACGTCCGGGCCCTCTTTCCCGACCGCCACCGCGAACTCGAAGTGAGCCGACGGTTTGCGGTCCCTGGTGCGTACGGTCCAGCCGTCGCGCTCGAAAACCACATAACGTGCCCCCATGTTGATCATGGGTTCGATGCAGATGACCATCCCCTCTTTGAGAAGAGGCCCCCTGCCCCGGGCGCCGTAGTTCGGAACCTCGGGCTCTTCGTGCATCTTGCGACCCAGTCCGTGCCCGACCAGTTCCCGCACCACGGAGTATCCGTGCCGCTCGGCGTGCTCCTGCACAGCGCTGGCCACATCGCCTACGCGATTGCCGGCCTTAGCCTGTGCGACACCTTTATAAAGAGCCTCTTTGGTGACCCTCAGCAGATCGGCCACTTCCGACGCGATCTCGCCTACTGCAAACGTGTATGCAGAATCACCGTAAAACCCCTTCATAAGCGTGCCGCAGTCCACCGAGAGGACATCGCCCTCCTTCAGAATGCGCTTTGCGGAAGGTATCCCGTGCACGACCTCTTCGTTGACGGACATGCACAGCGTATTCGGAAAGCCGCCGTAACCCAGAAACCCGGGTTCCGCGCCGTGAGAACGGATAAACTCCTCGGCGAGCTTGTCCAGCTCGAGCGTCGAAACGCCCGGCCGGACATGTTTGCCGACTTCCGCCAGCGTCGCGCTGACCAGAAGGTTGTTCTCGCGCAGCAGCTCGATCTCTTCCGCTGTCTTTAAGTATATCATTTTTCAGAACTCGTATTAACCGACGCGCCCTTTGATACGGCCCGTCTTCATCAGTCCGTCGTAATGGCGCAGCAACAGGTAGCTTTCGATCTGCTGCAGAGTGTCGAGGACGACGCCCACCAGGATCAGCAACGAGGTACCGCCGTAGAACAGCGCGAACTGGTTGTTGATGCCCAGCTTCATCGCGAAGGTCGGCAGGATAGCCACGATCGCCAGGAAGATGGAGCCCGGAAGGGTGATCCGCGTCATGATGGTGTCGAGGTATTCGACGGTCTTCTTACCCGGTTTCACGCCCGGGATAAAGCCTCCGTTGCGTTTCATGTCCTCGGCCATCATGTTGGGGTTCACGGTAATCGCCGTGTAGAAATAGGTGAAGGCGATCACCAGCAGCGCGAACACTAAGTTATACCAGAACCCGGTGTAGTCCGCGAAAGCGGCCGCGAATCCGCGGGTAGCCTCGAAGCGGGTGAAGAACATCGGGATGAACATCAGCGCCTGGGCGAAGATGATCGGCATAACGCCTGCTGCGTTGATCTTCAGCGGGATGTACTGGCGCACACCGCCGTACTGCTTGTTACCCACGATCCGCTTGGCATACTGCACGGGGATCTTGCGGGTGGCCTGCACCAGCGCGATCACGGCGCAGAACACGAGGAACAGCAGCACCAGCTCGACAACCAGCATCACCAGACCGCCGGTGGCTTCGGTGAAACGCGTGTTCAGCTCGGCCATCAGCGCATGCGGCAGGCGGGCGATGATACCCACCATGATGATGAGCGAAACGCCGTTGCCGATACCTTTGTCGGTGATCTTCTCGCCGAGCCACATCACGAACATCGTACCGGCGATCAGCACGATCGTCGCCCCGATGGTGAACAGCACGCTGCCACGGCCCAGTACGAACGCCGCATCGGGCAGCTGGGCGTGCAGGTTGGCCAGG
>ERZ827490.4346-NODE-4346-length-11175-cov-3.464928_pt1 | contig 11175 bp, 8 predicted proteins | sample MGYA00519770_ERZ827490 | MGnify/ENA primary metagenome ERZ827490 (study PRJEB31778, sample SAMEA3449324) | human gut metagenome | biome: human gut; feature: human-associated habitat; material: faeces | place: United Kingdom | collected 2010/2012 ...
CGACTGCGCGCGTCCTTCGGACACACTGGCGGCCGAGAAGTATTTTTCCGACGTATACGCCGCCGGAAAAATAATTGGATTGTTTCGCCGCCTGCGGGCGGCGAACTCTGCGAGGCTTACTTCGCCGTCAGATTTCATGCCAGTTATGCCAGTTATAATTTCGTGTTCTTCTCCACCACCAGCGGGTACTGAGCGTGGCCCGCCATGGCCACGTCAGAGCCGAACTCCACATTCTTGTCGGCAATGACGCAGCGGATGGATGCGCCGGAGCGCACCACCGTGTTCTTAAAGAGAATGCTGTTCTCCACGTGGGCGCCCTTTTCCACCCGGACGCCCCGGAATAGGATGCAGTTGCGGATGCTGCCCTGAATATCGCAGCCGTCGGAGATCAGGGAATTGACACACTCGCCGCTGGGGTCGATGTAGGTGGAGGCAGCGTCGTTTTCCTTGGCGTACACCGGGCGCTGGGGACAGAACAACTCCGCCCGGATCTCCGGCCGCAGCAGTTCCATGCTGCGCTGATAGTACCCCTGCACCGAGTTGATGCGGGCGGCAAAGCCGTCCCACACATAGCCGTTGAACCGCAGCTCCTTCCCCTTTTCCTGCAAAACGTTATGGCGGAAGCTGTAGCGGTCATGGGCCATACAGTCCTCCACCAGCTCCAGCAGCAGGTCGCGGCCCAGCAGGAAGATATTCAGGCTCTGATAGCCCTCCGGTGTGCGGATATCATAGGCGGTGTCCACGATGCGGCCGGTATTGTCCAGCTTGAAATAGGTGTCGCCGCTCTCGCCGGGATGGCTGGTGCAGACGCAGGTCATGTCCGCGCCGGAGGCAATATGGGCCTCCAGCACACGGGTCAGGGGCAGATTGGTCACCAGATCGCTGTCGGACAGCACCACATAGTCCTGCCGGATGTGGCGCAGATACTCAATGACGCAGCCCAGTGCCTCCATCTTGCCCCGGAATGCCCCCACCACGCCCCGGCTCTCGCTGTAGGCGAAGGCGGGCAGCAGCTTCAGGCCGCCGGTCTTGCGGCTCAGATCCCAGCTTTTGCCGGTACCCAGATGATCCAGCATGCTCTGGCACTTGCCGTGCATGATAACGCCCACGTCGGTGATCCCGGCATTGACCATGTTGGACAGGATAAAGTCCACCACCCGGTAATCGCCGCCAAAGGGCAGCGAGCCGTGGATACGGTTGGCGGTCAGCTGACCCAGACCCGGCTTCTCTCCATAGGAGAAGATGATCCCGTGCATTCCCTTCATTGCGCGGCCTCCTTTCCATGAGTACTGTCAAGCATGGTTTTGGGCGGGACTTCCTCCCGCTCCGCCACATGGGTGTGAGGCCCCAGTACGGCAATGCCCCACGCAGCGGGGTCGTCGGCTTCCTCCGGCGGTGCGCCTACACGGGCCTTTCCGCCCACGCGGCAGCCCTCGCCCACGATGGCATAGGACACCCGCGCTCCATCCTCGATGACCGCGCCGGGCATCACCACGGAGTAGGATACCTCCGCGCCGCGTCCCACATGGCAGCCGGTGGACAGGACGCTGTTCTTCACCTCGCCCAGAATCTCACAGCCACGGGCCACGGCGCTGTTGCCTACGTCGGCATGTTCGCCCACATAGGCGGGCGGACAGATGGCGGTACGGCCATGAATGGGCCACCGCTCGTCCAGCAGGTTCAGGCCGGAGCCGGGCGTCAGCATGTCCATGTTGGCGTCCCACAGACTGTCCAGCGTGCCCACATCCTTCCAGTAGCCCTCGAACCGGTAGGCCACCATCTTCTCCCCGGCGTTCAGCATGGCGGGGATGATATCCTTGCCGAAGTCGTTGCTGGAGCCCTCCCTGGCCTCATCGGCGATGAGATAGGTACGCAGCTTGGCCCACGTGAAGATATAGATACCCATCGAGGCCAGATTGCTTTTCGGCTCCTTGGGCTTTTCGGCAAACTCGGTAATGTTGTCGTCGCCGTCCACGTTCATGATGCCGAAGCGGCTGGCCTCCGACCAGGGCACCTCCATCACGGAGATGGTGCAGGCGGCGTTGGCCGCCTTGTGGCGGCGCAGCATGTCGGAGTAGTCCATCTTATAGATATGGTCGCCGGACAGCACCGCCACGTAATCGGGATCGTACAGGTCGATAAAGCCGATGTTCTGATAGATGGCGTTGGCCGTGCCCTTGTACCACACGGCGCCGGTGGCGCTCTGGTACGGCGGCAGGATGTGGACGCCGCCGTTGGTGCGGTCCAACTCCCAGGGCTGGCCGTTGCCGATGTAGTTGTTCAGCTCCAGTGGCCGGTACTGGGTCAGCACGCCCACCGTGTCAATGCCGGAGTTGGCACAGTTGGACAGGGGAAAATCAATGATGCGGAACTTGCCGCCGAAGGGGACGGCGGGCTTTGCCATGTCGCCGGTCAGCACATGCAGGCGGCTTCCCTGTCCGCCGGCCAGCAGCATGGCGATACACTCTTTTTTCATGTGGCTGCACCTCCTGATTTTCGGGAACGGCACTTATTCGTGGCCGTCCAAGTGTTTGACAAGCTTCCCTTTCCCTTGCAGGATCACCGCGCCCAGCGGCGGCACACGCACCGCGATGGACTGAGCCTGCTGATGGGAGGGGATACATTCCGTTTTAATCGGCTGGGGGTTGGTGACGCCGCTGCCGCCCCAACGCTCCTCGTCGGTGTTGAACAGCTCCTCATACCGGGCTTTGGGCGGTACGCCGAAGCGATAGCCCTCCACCGCCACAGGGGAGAAGTTGATGACGGCCACCAGCGACTTGCCGCTGCGATCCGTCCGCTGGAACACCAGCACGTTATTATAGTTATCATCGGCCACCAGCCATTGGAAGCCGTCCCAGTCCCGGTCGTTCTCCCACAGGGCCTTGTGGGATTTATAGAACCGGTTCAGCGCCCGGATGCACTCATGGGTCTGGCGGCAGTCGTCCTCCTCGTCCAGCAGATACCAGTCCAGCGCCTTGCGGAAGTCCCACTCGTGCCACTGGGCCAGCTCCGTGCCCATAAAGGTCAGCACCTTGCCGGGATGGCACAGCATATAGGCGTAGAAACCGCGGACGCCGGCCAGCTGCTGCCACTTGTCGCCGGGCATCTTGCCCCGCAGCGAGCCCTTCATATGTACCACCTCGTCGTGGGACACCGGCAGCACGAAATTCTCGGAAAACGCGTACACCATAGAGAAGGTCACGTCCCGGTGGTGGTGCTGGCGGAAGAAGGGATCCATCTTCAGATAGTGGCACACGTCGTTCATCCAGCCCATATTCCACTTCAGGTTGAAGCCCAGACCACCCTCCTCCGGCGGATAGGTCACCATAGGCCACGCGGTGGACTCCTCCGCCACCATCAGCGCCGCGCCGTCGATGGCAAAGGCGGTGCGGTTCAGCTGCCGCAGGACCTCGAGGGCCTCCAGATTCTCCTTGCCGCCGTGCTGATTGGGCCGCCACTGCTGGCGGTCATAGTCCAGATACAGCATGGACGCCACCGCGTCCACCCGCAGTCCGTCGATGTGGTACTCCCGCAGCCAGTAGGCGGCGGAGGACAGCAGGAAGCTGCACACCTCCGGCTTGCCGAAATCAAACACGCGGGTGCCCCAGCTCTCATGCTCCCATTTCAGGGGGTCGCTGTACTCATACAGGCACGAGCCGTCAAACTGGATCAGGCCGTGGCTGTCCTTGCAGAAGTGGGCGGGCACCCAGTCCAAGATCACGCCGATCCCCGCCCGGTGGAGCCTGTCCACCAGATACATGAAGTCATGGGGCGTGCCGTAGCGGCTGGTAGGTGCGAAATACCCCACGCACTGATAGCCCCAGCTGTCGTCCAGCGGATACTCCGTCACCGGCAGCAGCTCCACGTAGTTATAGCCCATATCCCGGACGTACAGCGCCAGCTGGTCGGCCATATCCCGGTAGTTCAGCACCTGGCCGTCCTCTGTCCGCCGCCAGGAGCCCAGATGCACCTCGTAGATGTTCACGTACCCCTCGGCGGGGTGGGTGCCCTCCCGGCGCTGCCGCCACTTTTCATCGTGCCACGTGTAGTCGCCGATGTCGTAGAGCTTGCTGTTGGTGGAGGGCCGTGTCTCCTGATGAAAGCCGTAGGGGTCGGATTTCCAGACCTCCCGGCCGTCGCCCTGGGTCACCACGTACTGATAGCCGTCGAACTGCCGGGCGTTTTCCACCGTCAGCTCCCACGTGCCATCCTCCAGCCGGCGCATATCCCAGCGCTGCCATTCGTTAAAGTCTCCGCTCAGCGCCACGCAGCGGGCCTGAGGCGCCCATACACGAAACACCCAGCCGCCGTCGCAGGGATGTGCGCCGTAGTATTCATAGGCACTGTCCCACACGCCGCGCCGCAGCCGATCACCGCTCATTCCCGGCACCTCCTGACTTGTTATATCATGCCATCACCGCGAAAAACGGCGATAGCTTGCCCAATTTTATCGTATGCTACATTTTACTCCATTTCCGTCCCCCCGTCAATGCAAACGGCCATTGTTTCAAAAGAAGGAAGCCCCCACGACATACGCCGGGATATCGCTAAACGGTTGTAGGGTTTCTATCGGCAGCTGCCCTACGCGGAATGACGAACCCCCACCGCTCCTGACGGAGCAGTGGGGGATAAAAGTATAAGCGCTTCAAAGTGCCTCGCACTTCTGCCAGTCTTTTTATTCTCTCCTCAACGCCTCGATGGGGTTCAGCTTCGACGCCTTCACAGCAGGCATCAGGCCAAACACCACGCCGATGATCATGGAGAACGCCACGGCGACGGCGCAGGCGCCCACACTGATGGCGACCGGCGTTCCCATGATGGAGCTGAGCATATAGGCAAGGCCGATACCGCAGGCCACGCCCAGAATACCGCCCAGACTGGTCAGCACCGCCGCTTCCGTCAGGAACTGCCAGAGAATGCGGCTCTGCTGCGCGCCGATGGCGATCTTCAGGCCGATCTCGCGGGTACGCTCGGTAACGGACACCAGCATGATGTTCATAACGCCGATGCCGCCCACCACCAGAGAGATGGCGGCGATCCAGATCAGCTGCTTGTTGGTGGTCTCCGATAGGCTTTGCAGGTCGGCGGCCTGCTGCAGCAGATCCTTGGCCTGATACTTGCACTTGTCGGTGGACACCACATTCTCATTGAGGTACTTGGCCACGTTGTTGCCCGCCTCGGTCATGTCGTTGGTGGAGGTGGCACGCACCGCCACAGACAGCGGCTCATCATAGCGATAGACGATGGGCCAGCAGGCATCCGGAATGATGATGACGCCGGAGGTGTTGCCGGAGTACATATAGTAGTCGTTGACCGAGTTGATGACCGGCTCGGAGGTGGTTTTCTGGCTCACCACGCCCACCACCACAAAGGGCTCGCCCTTGATCTCGATGGTGCCGCCGATGGGGTTCTGGCCCTGAAACAGGCTCTGGGCGGTGTTGGCGTCGATCAGTACCACCTTGCGGCCGGTGGTAAAGTCACTGTCGATGAAGCCCCGGCCATAGTTGACCATATAGCCCGCTACTGACAGGAAGTGGCTGTCGCCGCCGTAAATATTGCCGTTGAAGGAGCTGTTGCCCACATACACGCCGTCGGCCCAGCTGCGGGAGTAGTACAGGGAAGCCTCCTGCACCTTATCCAGCTTGTCGATCTCGTCCCGCATGTCGGCGGTGATCATGGCGATGCCGTCCGGAACTGCGTTATAGGAGAAATCCATCTGGTTATTGTCCTGCATCAGCGTCACATTCACCACGTTGTTGCCGGCACCGATCAGGTTCTGCTTGATCTGCTCGTTGGTGCCCTTGATGGTTGACACGATGGTGATGATGGCGGCAATGCCGATGATGATGCCCAGCATCGTCAGGAAGGAGCGCAGCTTGTGGCTCCACACGCCCTGAAAGGCGAGGTTGATATTTTCCAGCATCCGCGCACCTCCTTACATGCCGCTGTAGAACTTATCCCGCGTGGATTCGGTGGTGCCGGCGCCCTCGACCACGCTGCGGCCATAGGGGAAGGCCACGAAATCATCCACCGTCAGGCCGCCCCGGATCTGGGTATAGCTGCCCCACAGGTTGCGTCCCGTCTGCACCCAGCGCTTTTCCAGCTTGCCGTTGTCGTCCCGCACCATCACGTAGCTCTTGCCGTTTTCAGTGCGGATGAACATGCTCTCCAGATACAGGGTGTTGCCGTCAGCGCTGCCGGTGCTGTTCTGATAGGACATATCCACATAATCACCCTCCCGCAGGTCGGCCTCCTCCGAGACGAACACCTTGAAGGGATAATAGGACACGTTGCTGTTGCCGTCGCTCCAGGAGTTGGCGTTGTCGGTGGGATAGTCGCTGATCTCCACGATCTCGCCCTCGGCGCTGGCGCCGGTCATCCAGGAGTTGACCTGTACCTTTTCGCCGATGCTGACCGTGCCCAGTTCCAGCTCGCTGAGGGCACCGTCAATGTAGTAGCCGCCGCCTCCGGAAACCTCCACCACCGCTTTGTCATTGGTGAAGTCGGGGCTGTTGGGGTCAAGAGCTGCCTTGATGGTGCCGTCCAGCTCGCTGTAAACGGTATCGCTGCCCACTTCCTTCTTGGTCTTTTCCAGATTCACCGCCGCCAGCTTGATGGTCACGTCCAGCTGGGCGATCTCCTGATTCTTATCCCGGATCATCCGGGTCCGCTCCTCCTTGGGATAGGCCACCGCCTGCTGCAGGGCGTTGATCTCCGCCTGCAAGGCCTTGACCTGATCGTCCACGCCGTCCGGCTTCTGCTGGGCGATGCTGGGCAGATCCTCATAGTAGAAGCTCAGCGTCTTTACCGGCGTCACCGGGGTGACAGGATCCACGGGCTCCGTCGGCTCAGTGGGCTCCGTGGGGTCGGTAGGCTCTGTAGGCTCGGGATCCACCGGCTGAACCGGCTGGTCAGCGGTGGTCTGCACCAGATACAGGCCGATGCAGTTCTTGACCTGCTCCAGCGTTTTATTGTTCTGCCGGATCACCAGCACCACATAGGCGCTACTTTCTCCGTCAGGCAGCAGCTTCATCAGATTCTCCGCCGACAGGGCGTCGCCGGTGTTCCAGTTGAAGTAATAGGGCTTTGCCTTGGAGCCGTCGCTCACCGTGCCGTCGCCCAGCGGATCCTGCAGGGGGGGCGCCTTCTTTCCGTCCTCCAGCTTGGCAACAGACTCGATGGGCTTGGAGTTCTTATCATACCAATCCTGCTGGTTCTTGCCGATCAGCGCGTCGATCTGCGCCTGCAAATCGGCGATCTTCTTATCCACCGCTTCCTGATCCTGCGCCAGCATCAGCTGGTTCAGTTCCTTTTCCGCATTCTTCTGGGCCAGTTTCTGCTTTTCGTAGTCGATCTCCGCCCGCTCGATATCCAGCGAGGTCAGCGTGGTGTCGTAGCTCAGCAGCTTGTCGCCCTTCTTGACAGTCTGCCCCTCCTCCACATAGATCTTGCTGACCTTCTGGGTGCTGGAGAGATAGATCTTCTGCATCTTGTCGGTGGACACCGTGCCGCTGGTCTGGGAGGTATCGCCCCAGTAGTCGGTCATGGCGAAGTCCGACACGGCGTACACATCCACATTGCCCCGCTGGGCATTGCGGGCCAGCGTCAGGCCGCCCCAGATAATACCGCAGGCCGCCACCACGCCGCCTGCGATCAGCAGCACCCGCTTTACCGTTTTATTCATCGTTTTCTCCTCCGCTGAGTATGCCGTCCTTGATGGTCATGATGGTATCCGCGTGATGGGCAATACCCTGGTCATGGGTAATCATGATGATGGTAGAGCCGTCGGCGTGCAGCTGCTGGAACAGTTCCATCACCTGTGCGCCGCTGGCGCTGTCCAGCGCGCCGGTAGGCTCATCGGCCAGCAGCAGCCGGGGCTTGCCCACGATGGCGCGGGCAATGGCCACGCGCTGGCACTGTCCGCCGGACAGCTGGTCGGGCCGGTGGTCGACCCGGTCGGAAAGCCCCACCGTTTCCAGCGCGGCCCGGGCGCGCTCGCGGCGCTCCTCCTTCTTCACGCCGCCGTACAGCAGCGGCAGCGCCACGTTGTCCAGCGCCGTCAGCTTGGGCAGCAGGTGGAAAGACTGGAACACGAAGCCGATCTCCTTGTTCCGCACGTCCGCCAGCTCCTTGCCGGAGCACTTGGTGATCTCCCGGTCGCCCAGCAGATAGCTGCCGCTGGTGGGCACGTCAAGACAGCCGATCAGGTTCATCAGCGTGGTCTTGCCGCTGCCGGAAGGCCCCATAATGGCCAGATAATCCCCCTCGGACACGTCCAGATTCACGTTTTTCAATACGCGGGTCACGGTCTTGCCCATGGGATAATCCTTGCAAATATCGCGCATCTGTAAGATCATGCTCAACCCTCCGCAACTGCGCCGTCATCCACGGCGGGCAGCGCCGCGGCGCCGCCGTCCTCCGGCATCACGTCCATCGCGCCGTCCACGCCGCTCATGTCGCCCATGTCGCCTGTATCGCCCATATCACCCATGTCGCCGCCATCCGCGCTGGGATCGAAGGTGCTCTCGTCATAGGTGACGCAGGTCATACCGGCCTTCAGGCTTTCGTCAGGGAAGGCGATATAGTCGTCGGCCGTCAGGCCGTCGGTGACCACGTAAGCGTCCATCTCCGCGTCATAGTCGCCCAGCGTCAGGCTGCGCTTTTCCAGCTTGCCCTTGCTGCTCTGGGCCCATACCCAAGGCGAGGAATCCGCGTCGTTGATGTAGTAGGAGGGCAGCTTCAGGGTGTTGGCGTCCTGCTCCGCGTCCTGACCGTAGTCCGGCTCGATGTACACATGCTGACCCAGCAGCAGACCGTCGCTGTTCTCCAGCTCTACATAGAAGGGATACTTGCTGGAGCTGGAGGTATCGTCGCTGCCGCCGTCATAATAGCTGTTCTGATTGCTCTGCTGGGCGTTGGCCCAGTCGATCATGGAGATGGTGCCCTTCCACGTCTGGTCGCTGACGCGGGAACGGATCACCACGGCGGTGCCCTCCGTCAGCGTACCGGCGTTATTCTCGTTGACATAGCCCTTGACCCGGAAGCCGCTGGTCTCCACGATGGTCATGAAGGGCAGCGGATTGCCCGTCTGGTCGGTGCCGCCTTTTTCATTGATGGACTTGACGCGGCCCGTCACCGGTGAAGTGACCGTCACGTTCTTCACCGTGTTCTGGAGCTTTTCAATATCCTTGGCCTTGACGGAGATATCGTACTCCTTCTGCAGGATGTCAGTGTTCACTTGACGGATCTCCAGCGTGTACTGCATCTGGTCGTCGCTGCTGGCGGCGTCCTTGTCCTTTTCCAGCTGAGCCTTCTCCTGCTTCTTGCTTTCCAGCTCATTTTTCAGGCTGTCCAGCTCCAGCTGGGCTTTTTCCAGATCCAGCTGGGCCTGACTCATGTCATAGGTAAACAGGGCGTCGCCCGCTTTGACCTCCTGATCTACCTTCACCAGAATCGTGTCCACCGTGGCGGTATCATCCTTTTTCACCTGCGTCTCATTTTGAGACGTGACCATGCCGGCAAAGCGATCCACCAGACCGGTGGAACTCAGCCCGCAGATCATGGACACAGACTGCACCGAGGCCTCGCCCTCCGCGTTGGCGCCGCAGCCCGCCAGCGTGGACAGCAGCATCACGGCGGCCAGCGCAATAACAGCAAATTTTTTCATTCCGTTTCTCCTTGCAATTATTTTTCCAGTAAGCGCTTTTTATCCATATATGTATAGACGTTTCCGCGCCGGAAAATGTTCCCTCTTTTTTTACATTTTTTCTTTTTAACTGTACTAAGACAATTGGTACACTTATTATACCAGAGCGTCCCCTTTTGTCAAGCAAATTTCCCGCGAAAAACCACTTCACGACCAACGGTAGAGTAAACAAAAAAGCATGGCTGTCGCCATGCTTTTTGTTATCATTTTTCTTCCGCCGACTCCGGGTCGTATTCCAGAATGTCGCCGGGCTGACAGTGCAGCACCTCTCAGATGGCCGCCAGCGTGGAGAACCAGATGGCGCTGTCAAGTGCTTTTTAACGTTTATCGTGAAATATTTTATGTTTTCTGTCCTTTCCGCGAGCGTCGTTCAAGCTTCGTCGTTCAAAGCAGGCGGAGCAAACACATCTTGCAGCGAACCGATATCGAGGATGATCTCTGATGTGTATGTGGTGGTCAGCTCCCAATTCCTGTCCAGTTCCTGATACATGTAGTATCCGCTGTTGCTGTTGGGATATCCGTATACGATCGTGCGGACGGTAAAGTCGTTATTGAAGGAAACATCCCGCACGTTGCCGGCGCGGTTTTCAGGATACTCTCCCGCAGCAGCATGGCGGTCTCATTGGCGTCGGCAAGCCACCTGCCGCCTTTACCGGCAAAAAGGAGAGCCACGACGCACAGGCCGACAAAAAGGCAGAACGCCGCCGCAACGATCATTTGATCCGTGGGGGTATCAGTATCCCCGCCCGTCAGCAGCGCGGCAGCCACGACACCGATCATTGCAAACAGCAAGGCTCCAAAGGCACAGATTATTCATTTCCGATGCCGCCGCTTCTGCCGGGCCAGCTTTTGAGATAATTCCTCTCGGTCGGGCAATTCCGGGCGAAAGGGCTCGATTCGTTTCCGGAGCTCTGCGCATATCTCAGCGGCGCTGTCCAACAGGGGAACGGTATCGCGCTTTCCGTTTTTCAGGCGCAGCGTCAGAGTCATCCCGCTACAGCTGCAAAAGGCGATGTCGCTGTACAGGCATTGCAGCCGCGTCCGCCACGCGAACCGGGCGGTAAGTCCGCTCTCTCCCAAGTGCAGAAATGCGCCACGGTTAAATTGGCGGGCAATAAGGCATAGAACCACTGCGGCCAGACTCAGTACAAGGATAATACGGCACCCCGCCTTATTTTCGGGAGACACGGCGTCCTCAAAAAGCAGGAACGAAAACAGAATGGTCAGAAGAATCCCCACACCAAGGAGAAGCCATCCGCAAAGCCCCCATCGTTTTCGGATAAAAACACCATACATTCTCCCCACCTCCCGCAAGGCCGCAAAAGCGCCGTCTATTAAGCGGGAGGGGCAGAGCCCCTCCCCTACGCACTATAATATAGCCGCCCTATACACCCCGTCAACCATTGACAGTACGGGATGCCTCGCAGAGTTCGCGGTGCGGATGCCGCACGCCCTTTGGCAGCAAAATC
>ERZ827490.4347-NODE-4347-length-11173-cov-2.814535_pt1 | contig 11173 bp, 13 predicted proteins | sample MGYA00519770_ERZ827490 | MGnify/ENA primary metagenome ERZ827490 (study PRJEB31778, sample SAMEA3449324) | human gut metagenome | biome: human gut; feature: human-associated habitat; material: faeces | place: United Kingdom | collected 2010/2012 ...
ATCCATCGATTGAAATATCAAAAAATGATTTACAATAACAACTTCCAGTTTATCGCACTGTTTAAAAATGAAAAAAACCGGATCAGATTTGCGATTGATTGCAAATCATCCGGTTTTTCAATTTGAGGAGGATTTTTTTCACAGCCTCTTTTTTAATTTTCTTCCACTAGTTCCAATTCATTTTTATCAGGATCAAGCACGATTGCTCGATAGCGTCCGTCTTTTGTCTTTTCCAAATGCTGAGAGCACTCGTATCCGTCATTTTCAATCGCACGTGCCAATGCTTCGATCATCTCCGGTCCGCCGACAGAAATTGCGAACCGGGCACATCTTTGCGGACCGGGCTCTGCATTTTTCAAAAGTTCGAGGCGAACATCGTCCGAAAACTTCAGCAAGCATGATTGTTTGTCAGTGCTTATCCAATCTTCTTTTGCTCTGAAATACTTTTGGTAAAACATTTCCGATCTTTGAATGTCCTGCACGAAAAGACTTACGTATTCTATTCTCATTTTGATCACCCAACCTCATTTTACAGCAATTGCCCTGCTTTTTCGAAAATCACGTTCTGAATGTTTCACGTGAAACATTAATTGTCATTGAAACACGTTGTTTCTCGTTTTATAATCTTGCTATAAATCATATTTTACGGAGTTTTTCACCATGTTAAAGAATAAAACACAGCTCAAATTCGTTCGCAAAAGTTTCTTTGCAATTCTCTATGGACTCATGTCAGCCATCGGCATCAACGTTTTCCTGTCACACGCTCACTCCTATTCGATCGGCGTTCCCGGAATCGCACAGCTTCTTCAGGCGATTTTTGCAAATTTCGGCATCAGCGTCAGCATCAGTTTCTTGATGATCATCATGAACATCCCGCTGTTCCTGTTTGCCTTGAAAGCATTCGGCTTTAACTACATCATTTTTTCGCTCATGGCCGTTGCCTCAAACATTTTCTTTCTGCAGATTATCCCGCAGGTTACCGTCGTCACCAACGATTTGACCAACACGCTTGTCGGTGCCGCAATCATCGGTGCCGGCATCGGCTTTTGTTTCAACAACGGTTTTTCGACCGGCGGTACGGACGTCATCGTCACCTACTTCCAAAACAAGTATAAAATGAAAATCGGATTTATCAACAACTTGCTGAACGGCGTCATTCTGATCTTGACCGCCATCTTCTTCAATCTCGGGCGAAGCGTCTACAGTCTGCTCGGGATGCTCGTCACCAGCTGGATGATGGACTTCACTTTCAAAAAGCAAAAAGATACGAGCATCATGATCTTTACCAAGGCTTCAGACAAAGTCGCAGATGCCCTGCGCTATTTCGTTCATGGCGCAACCCTTTTGAACGGTACCGGCATTTACACCGGCGAACGGACCGACATCATCATCATCGTTGCTCAGCAAGACCAGATTCCCTACTTGCGTCAAACGATCAAAAAAGCAGATCCGAACGCATTCATCAGCATCCAGGATGCAAATGCCGAATTGGGCAATTATACGCAGGTCTTTGATGACTGATTTAAGCAAGAAGACACTGGGAAAGAGCTGCGGTTTCCTTTTGAATTAAATGAAATGCCGAACGCATGACGTCACTTGCGGCTGATTTTGTCCGCAATTTTCTTTGTTTTGATGACTTCTGGCCAAATGCAGCGTCCGCTAAATCATCGCACCAAGAATTTGCCGACGGTCTCTTTTTGGTTATTTCCATCATGGAAGGCGTCATGCATACGAAAAAAACCGGATGATTTGCAATAATTGCAAATCATCCGGTTTTTCAATTTGAGCCAGAGTTCTTTCCCAGCCTCTTTTTTTCAAAGACATCCTCTTTGCATGCTAATCGTTTTCGTTAAGCCACTTGCACAAAAGCTCAACGTATTTTTCGTTTTCCTGCACGAACGACATGTGGCGACAGCCTGCAAAAAGCTCCCAGCGCGCATTTTCGATGCGATCGTACATCGTTTTGGCGACCAACGGCGTGCAAAGATCGTCAGTCCCGCTCGTAATCAGAGTCGGAACGGAAATCTCGTTCAAACGATCAGTGACCTCATACGAATGAAGGTTTCCTTGCGGATTATACTCATTTGGCCCCCAGGCTTCAAGATACGCGCGCTTGCCGCCGATTTTCTTGCGGCGAAGCGGTTCCGGAGCATCGCTGGTGATTTTCGCACAGCTGTGAAGCTCCATAAAGCGCTCATTTGCGGCCAAATATTCAGGACTTGTGAAATCGCCCGTCGATTCTGCTTGCTTGATTGCTTCCTGATCTCTTTCATCCATGAACTTGATCATGCGGTGAAGTTCTTTTGCCCACAGTGAAGCCGAAGACAACGTGCTTGAAAGAATCAGGCTCTTGGCGCCCCTTGCATCACCGTCAAGCATGTAGAGCAATGCCAGCATTCCGCCCCATGACTGACCCAAAACGTGAAATTCTGAAACGTGCAGCTGCTCGCGCAAATTTTGCAGCTCCTTCATCCAAATCGAAGCATTGTAAACCTCAGGAGTCTCGTCCGGAAGACTGGATCTTCCGCAGCCAAGCTGATCATACATGATGACCTGGCGGTTCGTTTTGTCTGCAACGCAGTCAAGCACCTCGAAATAATTGTGCGTCGATCCCGGACCTCCGTGCAGCAAAATCAGCGGCGGCTTTTGATCAAAATTTTTGCCTGCGATTCGATAATACGTCCGGTATTGTCCGAACGGCAGATACCCTTCCTTGATTTCAGTCATTTAAATTCCCCCTATTTATGGTACGGACTGCCGGAATTAATCATGAAAGCCCGATAAATCTGTTCCGTCAAAACGAGGCGCATCAGCTGATGCGGCATCGTGAACCGACCAAAAGAAATTTGCGAATCCGCACGTTTCAGCACGTCTTCAGACAATCCGAGCGAGCCGCCGATGACAAATGCCAGATCGCTTCTGCCATACGTCGTCAAATTTTCGATTTCTGAAGCAAATTCTTCAGATGTCCGCTCTTTGCCAAGAATTGCTAAAGCATAAACGTAATCACGATCTTTGATCTTGCCCAGGATTCTTTCTCCTTCGGTTTTTTTGACGTTTTCCATCTGCGCTTCGCTTAACTTTTCAGGGGCCTTCTCATCCGGAACCTCGACAATTTCAAACTTGCAAAACTTGCCAAGACGTTTTGAATATTCCGCAATTCCCTGTTTCCAGTACTTTTCCTTTAATTTTCCCACGCAGATTATTTTGATATTCATTTAAATCCTCCTTGAACATGTGGATAATCCACAGCTTTTACACAAGCTTATCCACATGTTGATAAGCTAAAACACAACATATGGCCGATTTCAACCTTTTTGATACCATATTTATGTTGGAAACGTTCGACTTATCCACTTTGCATAAAACCATGCGAACGCACTTTCCATATTGCCAAAAGCATTGTAAAATCAACGTTTCTCAGTGTTCCACAAATTGCATATCGCAGACTTATCCACAGTTTCCGTTCATGGTTGTGGATAAGTTTTTTCGCGAACATTCGCTTTTTCCTGTGCATAACAATTATAGCAAATTTTGACGTGCCTTTCTTGTGAAATGCAGAGCCGGATATCCGCAATCAAACAGCCGAGACTTGCTGCCAAGCCCCGGCTGTTTGCGGTTAGATCTGTTTTCGTTTTAATTGCCCGAATTGGATGCCGTCGACGTATTCTTGTCGTTAGACTCAAGCGTCAGTTTGACGTTTGCCTTTTTGAGCTCACCCTTGTGGTAGTACTGTATCTCAACAGTGTCACCGACCTTGTGATTGTAAAGCGCCGTCCTCAATGACGACAGGCCGGAAACTTTCTTGCCGCCAAGCGAAACGATGACGTCATATTTTGAAATATCAGTCTTCTTGAGCGGTGATGACGAGTTGACCTTCATCACGACGACGCCGCTCGTTACCTTGCTTGGAAGGTTGAGCGTCTGAGAACGATCAGCTTCGGAAACGTAATCAAGGTCAACCAAAGAAATTCCGAGTGCCGGCCGAACCACCTTGCCGTTTTGGACAAGCTGGTTGATGATGCTGACGACTTCATTGCTTGGGATGGCAAATCCCATGCCTTCAACGGACGTTGACGAAGACGATGTGCTCGATCCCGTGCTGGAAAGCTTCATGGAGTTGATGCCGATAACCTGACCGGCAAGGTTGATCAAAGGACCGCCTGAGTTGCCCGGGTTGATGGCCGCATCCGTTTGAATAACCGTGGCCTGACCGGTCGACGTGCCGTTTGAGTCCGTAACGTCAATAGTGCGCTTCTTGGCGGAAATAATTCCCTGAGTCAAGGAAGTTGCGTATTCAGAACCAAGCGGAGATCCGATGGCAAGCGCCGTTTCGCCGACGTTGATGTTGTCAGAGTTGCCAAACGTTGCAACCTGCTTGACGTTTGAAGCGTCAATCTTCAAAACTGCCAAGTCTGAGACGGAGTCATGTCCGACGACTGAAGCCTTGACCTTCTTGCCGCTGCTCAAAAGAACTTCGACTTTATTTGCACCTGAAATGACATGATTGTTCGTCACGACAAATGCAGTGTTCCCGTCCTTCTTGTAGATGACGCCAGAGCCTTCGCTGGTCGAAGTTTCAGACGAGCTGCTGTCGCCAAACAGGTCTTCAAGCGTATCGGAATCGGAAGACGAATTTGAATATGCTTCAACTGAAACAACGGCTCCTTTGATTTTCTTGAATGCTTTTGAAGCTTGTGTTCCGACGTTGACTTTGACGTTGCTTGTCTGCGTCGTGCCTTTGGAATTTTCAATCTTGTCTTGTACCTGTGAATTATGATTTTGATAATAGACATATCCGCCGACCGAAATTCCGCCGCCTAAAAGCCCTGCAACAAGCGCTGTGACGAACACCTTGCCCAAACCGTTTCCTTTTTTCGGATCTCGTGATTCAGACGAGTTGTTTTCCGGCTCAACTTCATTGAATTCGCCGTCGAATTGATTGTTGTGATTGTCATCGAACATAGTGATGGACCCCCTTCATTTTTATCTCTTAACTTTAATATAGCCGTTTTCTCATAAAAAATCCTGTATTTTTCAAAAGCTTTACCTTAATTCAAGCAATTTTAAAAATTTTTTTACAATGCTGTCAGCGGCGTAGCCTTCTCAGGGTCGGTATCATGGAGATAAAAATCATGATCGACGGCACAATCATGGTCACGCATCATATGATCGACCGTCAGATTTGCCAGCTCTTTGACGTTGTTCTCACGGCTGAGGTGACCAAGATAAATCTGTTTGGTCCTGTTTCCGATGACGCTCATCAAAGCATTGGCTCCGTCTTCGTTCGACAGGTGTCCGGTATCGCCTAAAATTCTTTGCTTCAACGGCCACGGGTATGCCCCCATCCGAAGCATCTCCGTATCGTGATTGCATTCGAACAGATACGCCTCTGCATCTTGAATGATCCCGGCAACCATCGGCGAAACGTAGCCCGTATCGGTTACAATCGCAAACGAACTGTCATGATGATGCAGCTCGTAAAATTGCGGCTCGCTCGCGTCATGCGAAACGCCGAAACTTTCGATGTCGAGATCGTCCAAGCTGAGCACGCTTCCGCATTTGAAGACGTGCTTTTGATCCAGCGGGATTTTGCCGACCTTTTTGCTCATCGCATCCCACGTGCCCTCATTTGCGTACACGTTCATCCCGTAACGCCTGGCCAAGACACCGACTCCTTGACAGTGATCGGTGTGCTCGTGCGTGACGAACAGACTGTCGACGTCTTTTAACGTCCGTCCGATCGAGTTCATCAACGTTTCGATTTTTTTACCGGAAAGGCCGGCATCGATCAAAACCTTGTGTTTTTCCGTTTCGACGTAAGTCACATTCCCGCTGCTTCCGCTTGCCAAGACGCTGATTTTCATTTGATCTTTTTGCTGTGTCATTCTAATCTTCCCTACTTAACACTGATTGTTTCATCCATGACTGCACCGGTAAACGCATTGATCCGCCGGTATTGAACCGTCCCTGAAGCTTTGGAGCTGATGCAAAAATTCCACGTCGGAATGTAAACTACGCTGTTGTTGACGTCAAGCAGCTTGGTATACCCCAATTTGCACCACTCGACGGTTGAATTTTGCGGCAGCTTGTTGTATTGATAAAGCCACATCAAGGCACGCTTTTGACTGATCGTATCTTTCTTTTCGCGCAAAATATCGGCCGCATGGATATACGTTTGCGTATAGCCCGTAACATAGCCGTCTTTGACCGTAAACCTGATTTGTCCTTCGCTTGAATAGACGGGTTTGCCGTAAAGTTCCTGCGTATAGACGATCGTATTTTTGGTCGAAAGATTACTGTTAAAAGAATAATGCTTGCCCATCGGTACTTCAGCCGCATCCTTGACGACAGAATCAAGCGAATTTTGCGGATTCGTCAGATTGAGCCTGATTCCCGTGATAAACGAAGCGGTCAGCTTATGATTTGAATAGGACCAAGTCACATAGTGCAACTGAGTCGCCTTTTCACGCAGAAAACCGTCCTTTGGCGCTGCCAGATAATATCCGCTTTGACTCTTGTCAGACAATTTTCCGTGACTGATCTGATCGTTTTTCAAACTCTTCATCAAAGATGCTGTCGAATCCTGAGTACTGGTATTCGTTGTCGACTCAACGATTGAATCCTGATGAAAGTAAGTCGTCATCAGGAAAAAGTCAAGCACGATAAATGCCACCAGGAAGATCCATTCAATTCGTTTAAAATTCATCGTGAACCTCCCTCATTGTGAACCAGATCCCTGTAATCGATCCAAACGTTGTTGTATTTGACGAAATAAGTCGGTGTCAGATCAATGACGAGCGCGCTCGATTCATTCTTGGATTCGCGGTATCCGATCTGAACGTTATTGATTTTTTGCATGTCGATTCCGCTTTGCTTCAAGCTCTCCATGACGTTATCCGTATTCGGCAGCTGAACTGCGTTTGAATCGGCCGGAACCGGCACTTGCAAGGTATAAAGCGAGAAAACCAGATGTTGATTTCCGCTGTCCGTTATCTGAACCTGATAAGAGCCGTACTCATCTGCTGAAATAATCGGAAAACCGTTGATATAGCTGCGATATGTGGCATTTTTGCTTTGAAAGTCAAATTCCGAGTAGCGCACGTCATCAAGCGCAACGTCCAAAAGTTTCAGCCGGTCAAACGACAAGTTCAGACTGTCATAAAGGCTGCGATGTCTTGCTTCGGCAATTTCTTTTGCATAGTTCGTATAAGAAACGTAGCCGTTATGATTTTTGATGACCATTCGCTGTCCGGCATCCTCAGTGTAGATTGTTTGTTTTTTCTGCTCCCGAGTCGTTACGGACGAATTTTCGTTTGACCCGATCAATCTGGTGACGAACAGCCCTGTATTTTCACGATTGATCAAGTAGCTGCTCTTCGGAACTTCGATTGGTTGCAGGAAATACTTCGTGATATGCCCGTTGAACAACCGATATTCGACACGAACCATCTTGATGTCGCGCCGCGTTATCAGCGACGACATTTTTCCGATCGCCTGAACGTTGATTTGGGCGGTATAGACGTTCAGACTGTGGTCGTCCATGAAGTAAATAACGCCGTGGCGATTCAAAGGCACCAAAATTCTTGAAAATGCATAATTCGCATCTGATTTCGTCATCGACTTCATATGGTTTTTGAACAGGCCGAGCGTCACGGGTGCCGAGTAGTTCAGCGAATACGAATCGTTCATGTTCAGAAATTTGAGGTACTCTTCTTGACTTCTGAACGTTTCTTTGGTAATTTTTTTGATTCTGACGTTTTTGACCCGGCGTCTTGCAAGATCGATCACATCGATTTTCGTACTCGACAGCTGATATCTCGTATCATTTTCATAGTAAGTCAGACTCACGGGCAGATAAACGTCGGTGATGCTTTGTTTTCCGGCCACGTTTTTATCGACGCTGCCCGCTGCCGGGGCACTTTTTGATCCAAAGACCTGGAAGTGCGAAGGAGTCACCCAAATCAGCGCAGTGAAAATGATGCTGATCAAAACCGCAATAATCAGCGCAACCGGAAGGAGCCATGACCAGTTTCTTTTCTTATTCTTCATCCCACAAGTCATCTCCTTCGTATTCTTCATATGGCAAGGAAATATAAAATGTCGATCCCTTGCCTTCGATACTGTCGACCCAGATCTTGCCATGATGCATCTCGATTACTTCCTTGGAAATCGCAAGTCCAAGTCCCGTTCCGCCCTGAGCTCTTGAACGCGCCTTGTCAACGCGGAAGAAACGGTCAAAAATATGTCCAAGGTCTTTTCGCGGAATTCCCAAGCCCTGGTCCGTAATGCTCAAAATCACGTGATTGTGCGTTTCCAACAGACGACACGTGATTACGCCGCCATCAGGGGAATATTTGATCGCATTGTTCATAATGTTGTCGACCACCTGAATGAACTTGTCGGTGTCGATTTCAACCCACAGATCGCGTTTCGTGAAATCACGCTTGATCGTGTAATTCTTGCTCTTGGTTTCACGAGTGTCGTTGTTGTCTTTTTTAAGCATCATGTCAAATCGATTCAAAATATAGTTGAACAGCTCGTTCAGATTGACCAGCTCAAAATCAAGCTTGACGGTTCCTGAATCCATGCGCGACAAACTCAGCAGATCATTGATCATGCGAATCATGCGATCGGTTTCGTCCTGCGTAACCTTGAGAAATGAAGGAGCGACTTCCGGATCCTTCCAGGCACCGTCATTGAGAGCTTCGATGTAGCTTCTCATGCTCGTGAGCGGCGTGCGCAATTCATGCGAAACGTTTGAAACGAACTGACGCCTTTCACGATCGATTTTCTGCTGTTCGGTCACGTCATGAAGAACGCAGACCAATCCCGAAATAAAGCCACTTTCGCGTTGAATCGTTGAAAAGTAGGCATTTAAAATCTGATCATGTCCTGCATCAGACATGTCGACGATGATTCCGTCCTGATTTTCAATCAATTCTCGCATCGTTTGCATCTCACGAATTTTGAGAACGTCCAAAATCGAGGTTCCGATCACGTCTTTTGACTCAACGTCCAGGTATTCGCAGGCCATATCATTGATAATGCTGATGTTTCCGCGCCGGTCCGTTGCAATGACCCCGTCCGACATGTGCGACAAGACCGAATCAAGTCTGCGCCTTTCTGAATCAGAAGACTCTTGTGCTTCTTCAACTCTGACAGACAGATTGTTGACCGCCTGTGCCAATTGTCCCAACTCGTCAGTCCCGTAAACATGAACCTTGCCTGAATAATCGCCGTCGGCAATCTGCATCGTCTGCTTTTTCATTTCATCGATCGGACGCGTAATCGCGCTTGAGACGGTAATCGCAAGCGCCATCCCGATTGCCGTTGCAATCAAGGAAGCCGTCGCAAAAATCAGCGTGACGCTGTTGACCGAATCATAGACGCTTTCGAGATTTGCTCTGAGATACACTGCCCCGACGACCGTATTGGTATTTCCGCTTGCGCTGAACAAGGGCGTAATCGACACGTATGAACGCCGATTGCTGCTTTTGTCATACGTCATCGTCGTAAACGTTCTTCCTGAATAAAGAACGCGCTTGATGTTTGTGTTAGTTGTTTTCTGTCCGACGACCGAGCGTCCGTTAACGTCGTTTTCGCCGCGAATCGTTCCTTTGGAATCAATCACTTGAATCGTCGAAATATTTTCGTTGTTGATGTCTTCCAAAATCGTATTGATGCTCTTGTTGGCTTTTGTCGTATTCGTCGACGTCAGCTGCTTGATCAGCGAATTATCGACATAAGTGGATAATTCCACTCGTTGTTTGAATGATTTGATATTTTCACTTTTCAATCTCTGTACAAAAACAGCCCCGACGATTTGAAATGTTATCAACAGCAACAATGCAAACACGAGGGCTATCTTGAAGTGAATGGATTGGAAAAAGTGAAGCTTTTTATTCGTTTGTTTTTCCATCTTTTTCCTTTATTATCGTCATGCCGATTTCAAGCTCGGATTTATTCACCGAATTCGGTTTCGGCAGTGCATTTTTCAAAAATCGATCATTCGGCTTCCGGACTGCGCAGATAATAACCGACTCCGCGGCGCGTCACCAACCATGTCGGGCGACTCGGGTTGTCCTCGATCTTTTCGCGCAAACGTCTGACGGTCACGTCAACCGTGCGCACGTCGCCGAAATAATCATATCCCCAAACAGTCTGAAGCAAGTGCTCACGCGTCATGACCTGGCCGATATGCTTGGCCAGATAGTACAAAAGCTCGAACTCGCGGTGCGTCAGCTCGATTTTTTCGCCGTTCTTTGAAACGACATAGGCTTCCGGATGAATCGTCAAACTGCCGATTTCGATGTCAGACGACTTCTCTTCTTCCGGCGTTGCGTTTGCAACCGCTGCCTGGCGTCTCAGATTGGCCTTGACGCGCGCAACCAGCTCACGGTTCGAAAACGGCTTCGTCACGTAATCGTCGGCACCCATTTCAAGACCTAAAACCTTGTCGATTTCGGCATCTTTAGCCGTGACCATGATAATCGGCATGTCATGCGTCTTGCGCACCTCGCGTGCCACTTCCAAACCGTCAATTTTCGGCAGCATCAGATCCAGAATAATCAGATCGGGAGAAACCTCTTCAACCTGTTTCAGCGCTTCTTCACCGTCATAAGCCGTATGCACGTCATAGCCTTCCTTGGTCAGGTTGAACTTGATGATGTCTGAAATCGGCTTTTCATCATCTACTACTAAAATTTTCTTCATATTGATTCCTCTTTAAAATTCAGTGTTTCCAATCAAAAGACGTTCTGATGACAAATTTCCGTCTCTTATCGTTAATAATCCATACGCTACCATTATAACATTTAAGTTCAGCTGTTGTGAACTGAGCAAAAGCGCTCTGTTTTTTGACGCGAGGACGAACGAAATTCGAAACGTCATCTTTATTTTTCCGCTGAATCAGGGCATTTGATGCACTGAGGCGGGAAAACGACGCTTTTTGAAATTTGCCCGTATTTTTGCACCGGTTTTCATTTGCGGCTCTGTATTTTTCAGTGAGCACAAAAAAAGACATCGGAACTTCCGATGTCTTTCCCAAATCTCTGATGGGTGGTCAGGGGATCGAACCCTGGACCCACGGATTAAGAGTCCGTTGCTCTGCCAGCTGAGCTAACTGCCCATGTCCTTAACAACAGATATTATATTATCAGATATCTTAGGC
>ERZ827490.4349-NODE-4349-length-11168-cov-39.068928_pt1 | contig 11168 bp, 12 predicted proteins | sample MGYA00519770_ERZ827490 | MGnify/ENA primary metagenome ERZ827490 (study PRJEB31778, sample SAMEA3449324) | human gut metagenome | biome: human gut; feature: human-associated habitat; material: faeces | place: United Kingdom | collected 2010/2012 ...
ATCACGGCGGCGGTAACGCTGCTCAGCGGCATCCTCGCCTATTTTGTCAGCGGACGCGCTCTCAAGCCCCTGCGCAGCTTTGCCTCGCAGGTGGAGCAGGTGCAGCTGAACAATCTTGCCGATATGAGGATCGATGAAGATGCTATTTCGGAGTTCCGGCAGCTGAGCCGCTCGTTCAACCAGATGCTGGAGCGGCTGAACAACGCCTTTTCCGCCCAGCGGCAGTTCACCGGCAACGCCGCCCACGAGCTGCGCACGCCACTGGCACTAATGCAGGCGCAGTTGGAGCTGTTTTCCGCGGAGCATCCTGATGTGCGACCGGAGACGGCGAAGTTCCTCACGCTTTTGCGTGAGCAGACGGAACGGCTGATACAGATGACCAGGACACTGCTGGAGATGAGCAATCTGCGGCAGGTGGCGCGGAACGAGCGGATCCAGCTCGCTCCCATGATCGAGGAGATCTTCACAGATCTTGCGCCGCTCTCAGATAAGCTCGGCGTCACGCTGACGGCGGAGGGCGACGGCATTATGACCGGCAGCGATGCACTGATCTACCGGCTGATCTTCAACCTGACGGAGAATGCTGTCAAGTACAACCGGCCGGGCGGCTCGGTACGGGTTTCTGTCACTCAGGAGCTGGAAAAGCTCCTGCTCCGCGTCTCCGACACCGGCTGCGGCATCCCGGAGGTGTATCAGCGCAGTATCTTCCAGCCCTTCTTCCGGGTGGACAAGTCTCGCAGCCGGGAATACGGTGGCGCAGGACTGGGGCTCTCACTGGTATGGGAGATCGCCGACCTCCACGGCGGCTCCGTTTGGGTAGAGAAAAGTTCGGAGAAGGGCACTACCATTGCGGTGGGGTTGCCAACGCAACAATCAACGAAGCCCTAAAACCCTTTTATTCGTTTTTCGCCGCTTCGCTTGCCGCCCTGCGGCGTTTCTCTCTGTATGTGGCGGTCAGCCGGAAAGAGAAGCGTCCCTTTTCAATCTCATACTGAACTCCAATTAAAATCTTTAAAAAAGATTTTAATTGCCTGAAGAGCATGAAGTTCATAACCACACTGATCGGCGTGAGCATTGACAAGAAATTCATTCCCTCCGTGGCAAATGTCATTGGAACAGATTTGACGAACTACAAGGTCATCCGCAAGTTCGATTTTGCTGTTAGCTTAATGCAGGTAAGCAGAGATGAAAAAATCCCTGTTGTCTGACAGAAAGAATACGAAGCTGCCATCATGTCCCCCGCATATCCAATTTTCAGAGTAAAAGATACGGAGATTATCTTGCCTGAATATATGGAAATGTGGTTCATGCGAAGCGAGTTTGACCGCGAGGCATCTTTTGTTGCAGTTGGCGGCGTTCGTGGAAGTATGCCTTGGGAGGAATTTGCAAAATTGAAGCTTCCCGTTCCCACGATTGAGGAACAGCGGAAGATTGTAGATAGGTACACTGCGATTACCGACCGCATAACCTTGAAAAGCAGATAAATGATAATTTAGCTGAGTATTTGAATTGCATCTACATTGAGCAAGTGAAAGATACTCAAGACACGATTCCACTCTCAGAAATTTGCAAGTATGTCACGGACAAATCAGCATTCTATGACATAGGGAGTCATGTCTATGTCTCAACGGAAAACATTCTGCCGGACAAGCAAGGTGTTGCTTCCTTTGGCACGACTGATTCTTCAGAGCGAGTGACATATTTTCAAGCGGAGGACGTGCTTGTTAGCAACATCCGTCCATATTTCAAAAAGATGTGGTTCGCAACAACTTCGGGCGGGTGTAACGCCGACGTCCTGTGTTTTAGAGCCTTGGACAAGAAGTACGCATACCTTCTGAAATCCATCATGTTTCAAGATGGATTCTTCGATTATGTCATGTCAGGGGCAAAAGGAACAAAAATGCCTCGTGGTGACAAAACGCACATCATGCTGTACCCGATCCCGCGTTTTTCCGAGACGCAGCTCCTGAAATTTATTGAATATAATAAAATTAGTTTTGGGGAGGGAGGGCGAATGCGGTCCCTTTCCCGCGTCAGCCGGAAGCAAAGGTATAACACACTAGACTTTCCTGCGGAAAATCGTGTGCCAACAGGGCGGCTCGCGCCCCTATTGGAAACCCAGCGGCAAAGAGATATTCCCTTTGCAATCCCTCATTTTCCTCGCAGGTGCATATACAAACTGCAAAACGCAGCTTGCAATGCCTGCTCTGAAAATGCAAAAGGAAGCCTGCGCAGGTGCGTGGCACAGACTTCCTTTTGGGCGGAAATGCAGAAGAAAGGGGCGGCAGTTTCTTCTGCATTCCCGCGATCCGCACGGCGGGGACGGGAGATAATGAACGGGGAGAATCTCAATATAGCAAAGCGCGGGATGGTTCCATCTGAGAATCATCCTGCGCTTTTATATTACTGCCTATCTCTAGGTTGTATCTGCATATATCCCGCCAAAATATATGCAGATAATCTGGACATACGCTTGCTCTTCTGCATATGATATGATATTTTTATATGCAGAAAGGTGATGCTTATGAGGAAATTCGATTACTCCTTTTTGAATAACGGTATGCTGCCTGCCAGCTTTGTGAACCTCACATCCAGCATTGCGGAGCTAAAAACCATGGCAGGCGTGCGCAAGGAGGAATACACGCAGATCTTCGCAGCGTTGGAAGCTGTGGCAAAGGTGCAGTCCATCAAAAGCTCCAACGCCATCGAGGGCATTGTGACCAGCGACGAGCGTATCGCCGCCATTGTCGATCAGAATAGCGCGCCGCTAAACCAGAACGAGGCGGAGATCGCCGGGTACAGAGATGCTCTGAATGCGATTTACTTGGACTATGAACACATCGACTTTCGGCAGCGCGACATTCTGCGGCTGCACGAAATGATGATGAGCTTTGTGGGCTATGAGTGCGGCGGGCAGTACAAAACGGATGACAATGTGATTCTGGAGATCGACGCTGACGGAAACCGCCGCGTCCGTTTCCATCCCACGCCCGCAAGCGAAACGCCGAAGGCGATGGAGCAGTTGGAGCTTGCCTATCTGGCTGCCCGAGGTGATGCAAATATCAATCAGCTTCTTTTGATCCCCTGCGTGATTCTCGACTTTCTCTGCATCCACCCATTCCGGGATGGCAACGGCAGAATGTCCCGTTTGCTCTCGTTGCTGTTGCTATACAAAAACGGCTTTGACGCCGGGAAATATATGTCCTTCGAGGAACAGATCAACAACTCCAAGGCGTATTATTACGAAGCCCTGCGGCAGTCCTCAGCCGGTTGGGAAACGAATGAAAACTCTTATTTCCCCTTTATTGAGAATTTCCTGTCCACACTCTATATGTGCTATAAGGAACTGGATGAACGGTTTGCTGTGGTACACGGCAAGAAGATCACGAAGAAGGCTCGTGTAGAAGCGACCGTTCTGAACAGCCTGACCCCGCTTTCCAAAGCTGATATCTGCAAAATTCTTCCCGATGTCAGCCCGACGACCGTTGAAGCCGTCCTCGGCGAAATGGTCAAGATCGGTTCTGTGAAGCGCATCGGCGCGGGACGGGCAACACGATATATTAGAGCGTATTGAAATAAACAGCAAGAAGGCTTGACGTGCTGCGTCAAACCTTCTTGTGTTTCTCGGTCATTTCCCTCCATTCCACCCCTCCCGAATCCCCACGGTCACGCCCTCATCCTCCGTCACTATGTACAATCCAGCGCCCACCTTTTTGACAGATCCAGCATGGCGAAGCAGAATCTCTCCCACCGTGCCAATGTTATCTGTGACGGGTCGCCTTCGCGGATACGCATGGTGCGGCGAATCTCCTTGGGGATGACCACCCGCCCCAGGTCATCTGCTTGTGTCAAGTAGAATCCAAAAATTTTTAAAAACCCTTATATATCAAGGGTTTCCGGACTTTCGACAAAATTAACCCTTGCGTTATTATAACACAAAAACAGCATAAAAGCCAGCAAAAAGCCGGCTTTTACATGGTCATGAAAGTTGGAAGGCAACATCAAACTTCCATTCAATTTTCAGATTTTCGTTGTCAAAAACAATGACGCGGTCTATGTCGTCGTACATTCTTTCCCGGAGTTTATCGTCCGGCTCATCTGCTGCAGCGGCGATATTTTTGATCGCATTCATTGCCGTGTTGCTTTCTTCCTGCTTTTGCAGCAGGCCTTCAATTTCATCCTCGATTCGTGATAACTCCGTCTGGAGTCTGTCCCTATCCTCTGAAAGAGCGCCTTTCTTTTCGAGAAAAGCATTCCGGGATATTTCATCGGAACGGAATTGCTCATACAGTGATGCAACCTTACCGCCGATCCCCCCGAGCTGAACGCGGAGGGATTTTTGCTGCGTCCGAAGAGGAGCAAGCTTATCCGGCTGCTTTTCATTTACTGTCCTGCGATATTCTTTGCTGACAATTTGCAGCTGCCGTTTGTATGTGGTGAAAACAACATCCTCTATATTTGTCCGGCTCCAATGAATGCCGGCGCACGGAGCGTCCCTTATATATAACGGCGTAGCGCAGGAGTAATATTCGTCCAAGCCAAAGGTCTTGCGAAGTCTGCGGCCGCAGTGCCCGCAATAGTAAACACGGTCACGGCGGTCGGTTCTGACAACATCGTACTTTTTCACCTTCCGCAGGGTATCATTCGCTGCGTAGTATTCATCGTGTGTTACGATGGGTTCGTGCATGCCCTCATTTATCACATAATCCTCCGGCGCATACCGTTTTTGCACTTTGGCCCGAATGGTTTCATTTCCGCATTTGAAAGAAACCATAGCTCCGGTATACTTATAATCCCGTATGATTCGGATCACCGCCTGATGACTCCACATCGCATCGTTGTCCATACCTTGCCGTGAGAGCTTTTTGTGCTGCATCGGCGTCGGAATATGCTTTTCGTTAAGGATACGGGCAATTTCCGTGGATTTCTTTCCCTCAATAGCCCACAGGAAAATATCTCGCACAGTGGGTGCAGTTTCGGGATCCGGCACCATATGGTGCTTTTGCCCTTTGATCTTTGTGTATCCATATGGGCAATGGCTGACATACCGGCCGCTTCTCATCAGCATGTGCTGTGATGTTTTTACCTTTTTTGAGATGTCAACGCTGTACATCTCATACATAAAGTTTCGGAAGGCAACATCAATGCCGCCGGTTGTCCCGATAAACTGATCGCTGTCGTAATGGTTATTGACCGCAATAAACCGGATGCCGAGATATGGAAAGATGTGCTCAAGGTAATCGCCGGCTTCAATATAGTTTCGCGCAAATCGGGAAAGGTCTTTCACGACGATGCAGGAAACACCACCGGAGCGCACCATCGCCATCATCCGCTTAAAACCTGGACGGTCGAAATTCGTCCCGGAATATCCGTCATCGACGAACTCGACCGTCTTCATGGAAGCAAGCTCAGGCTGCCCTTGGATAAACTGAGCGATGATGCCGCGCTGGGCCGTAATACTATTGCTCTCATCATTCGCGCCGGTGTCCTCAAGCGATAGCCTGAGATACACGGCAAGCTGTTTTTTCGGCATTTAGGCAACCTCCTTTCTGATTCGCTCGCACTCCTTGAACATTTCCTCAAACTCAGGCATGTACTTAAACCGAATATCCAAAGAGCCGTCGGTATTCACTCGGATCTCATCAACCATTGCCTCGACCATTTCTTCGGTTACCGTTTTCGTCTTATAATAGCGTGAAATGAGCCGATTCCATTTTCGGGCGCCTGTTTCAGTCACCTTGGTTTTTGTCTTAATTGCCTGAAGCTCCTGCAATTCGCTTTTATATGCGGCGATTTCCTTTTGATAGACATCTCTGGCAAGCAAATATTCCTGCTGCGTCAGTATGCCGTCCTTGAAGTCGATATACAACCGGGAAAACAGCTTTTTCTTTTGGTCCAGCTTATCCTGCAGTTCTTTGACACGATTTGCCGGCACACTATGCTTTGCTTTTTCTTTCTCCAAAGCGATCAAGCCGAGCAGCGTTTTTTGTGTGTCAAGGAAAAGGTCCATCTGCTTTCGTATAACGCTCAACACGATTTTATCAAGGTCATCGGCGCGGATGCTCTTTTTTGAGCATGCCGTGTCTCCAAGCTCGATGTTTGTCGGGCATTTATAATTGTAGTAGTCTGTAATCACGCCGTCCTTTCTCGGCCGCGTATAGCTGCGTACATATTTCATAACGCGCCCGCAGTCGGCACACCTCAAAACCGAACCATATGGATTGGGTCGTTTGGGGAGATGCGCATAGCGTCCGAACGATTTTTTCACATCGCTTGAGGCCTTTGTATTGATCTCCTGCACTTTATTCCATAACTCCATGCTGATAATCGGCTCGTGTGTCCCTTCCACCACATCCCAGTCCGCCTCTTTTGTCCAATGGTATTTTTCGCCCTTATACAGGCACTGCGAGCTGCGTCCTTGCGCCAAATTCCCGATATAGACCACATTGACAAGCAGGTCTTTCAGAACATGGCGATTCCAGGGCAGTTCACTCCCTTTCTTATTATTATTTGTTATAATGCCGCGCTCATAGCGTAGCCGCCCCGGGGAGGGATAGCCTTTTTCGTTGAGCATACGGCATATAGTTTCAAAGCCGATCCCTTTAGCTCGGAGTTCGAAGATCTCGACTACGATTGGAGCGATCTCATGATCAATTACCAATCGGCTCCGATTATTTTCATCCTTCAGATAGCCATATGGAGCATAATTGCCGATGTAATCACCGCGCAGCCTCTTATTCTTCATGGTCGAACAGATCTTTTTGGATATGTCCTTTGCGTACATATCGTTGATCAGATTTTTAAGAGTGGCGGCAAGCTTTTCACCGGCATTGGCAGAGCTGCTGTCATAATCGTCGCTGACGGAAATAAAGCGTATGCCGAGGAAAGGAAAGATGCGTTCCAGATATTCTCCGGTCTCTACATAGTTTCTGCCAAGGCGGGAAAAGTCCTTCACAACGATGCAATTGATTCGCCCTTTCCGCACATCCTCGATCATTCGATTAAATGCGGGACGCTCAAAATCGGTGCCCGTGTAGCCGTTATCGGCATATACCTCTTTCAGTTCGAGATAGGGCCGCTCGGCAAGATAGTTTCTCAGCAGCAGTTCCTGATTTTCAATCGAATCTGCATCGACCTTGCCGTTGTCCTCAACAGACAAACGAACATAAAGCGCGGTACGAAACACGGTCTGCCTTTGACCTTTCGGCTGACTTTCGGAAACGCCGTTTTTCCGTGATACTCTGGCCACTATCCCACCTCCCTTATCGGCATAGCCAATACTTTCTTGTTTGCGGTTTTCTCCGAGATAAACTGCAATATTTCTTCAATCTGATTCCGATGGCGGAACACGATCTCAATATTGGAGTCCTCGAAAATATTGATGCGTTCTATCAGATGAATTACCATTGGTCGCGTGAGCTCAGTTACATTTTCATACTGACGGAACTGTTCAACCCAGGACTGCTGCTTTGAAACACCATCGAGGATCTCCCGTTTCTCTTTGTTCAGCTTTTCGATGGCGGCAGTTGCTTCGTCAATTCTTTCTGCAAGTTCTTTTTTCAAAGATTCATATTCGGACCTGTCCAGCAAGCCCGCCCGCAGATCCTCATAGATTCCGAGGCGCAGCGTGTTGTTTTTCCGAACGACTTCTTCCTGTATTTCGATGCTTGCGTCAAGCTGCTTCAGTTTGTGCTTTTCCCATGACAGATTCTCAAACTGTCTAAGTGCCTTATCTACATCCAGCAGCAGGTCAATTTGATGCCGGACCGTCTGATAGATTACCTGGTCCAAAACATCTTCTCTTATGGAATGCCTGCTGCACACCGTTTTATCGTGCTTATTGGCGTTGCAGACATAATATACATAGCGTTTGCCTGCGTAGGATACCGTCTTTCTGACAGCCGTAGCACCGCAGTCGCCGCAATAAATGCGGCCGGCGTATACCGGTACTGTTACATCTCCCGCACGGCAATGCGTATCGTCCTTCAGCAGTTCCTGAATAAGCTCAAAATCACGCACAGAAATAATAGCCTCATGTGTACCTTCCACGCGAAGCCACTCACTTTCTGCTTTTGCAACCACTGTCTTGGTCTTATAATTCGGCGTTGTTCGTTTGCCCTGGATCATCACGCCGAGATAAATTTCATTCTTCAGAATGCGCCTTACAGAAACATGACTCCATATGGCTTTTGAAGATGTCTGAAAGCTCGTTTTGTACTTACTTCCGCTCAGCCGCTTATACTCTGCAGGCGAGGGGATGCCGAGTTCGTTCAGACGCACTGCAATATTCTGCGGACTCAGCCCTTCGATTTTCCACCGGAATATATCCCTTACAACATTTGCGGCAAACGGATCGACAACCAATTTGCTCTTGTCGTCGCTGTCTTTCACATATCCGTAAGCCACAAATGCTCCGGCATACTCTCCGTTTTGCTTTTTCGCCGTAAGGTTTGTGCGGATCTTAGTAGATATATCGCGGATATAAAAATCATAAACGAAGCTATTGATCGTAAAGGCAAGATCATCCGAAGATGTTGCCGAAAGCGAATCATAGCCCTCGTTTATGGTGATAAACCGAACGCCGAGTTTGGGGAAAATCTTTTCTTTGTATTTTCCGACATCAATATAGTCTCTGCCGAAACGGGACTGATCCTTTACGATTACGCAATTGACCTTTCCCGCCTCGATGTCCTTCATCATTCGCTGAAATTCAGCACGGTCAAAGTTGGAACCGCTTTTTCCGTCATCCTTGTACTCGTCATACAGTTCGAGTTCCGGATGCGATTTCATAAAATCATATATCAGCTTTCTCTGGTTGCTGATACTGTTGCTCTCGCTTTTGGCTCCCGAAGAGCACGAAAGGTCGTCATCCTCCTTCGATAAACGAAGATAGATGGCAACCTTGAATGTTTGATCTATAATCTTATTCATAGCGCCACTCCTATCTGTATTATTCGAGTACGAATAAACAGCCGGAGTTATCGCTGATTTTGTCCGTATTTGATTATAGCACAGACAACCGAGAAAATCCAGCCGTTATACTTAAAATCCGCATAGCAATTATTACCATTACATTGAAGCAATCATGGAAGTGAAGCTGTCGGTAAGGGATTTGTCCTTGTCTGCGTATGATACCCGGACAACGACATCTCCGACCTTAAAGCAATACGGATTCTTGATCTGTTCAACATAAGACCTCACACGCTCTTCCAGCGGCAGGCTTTTATCTATCACGACATCTCTGATATCCACCAGTTCAGATAAGTTCTTTTCAGACTGTTCCATAAATCATTACACCTCCATGTGTTCGTCTTTACAACTTGTATTTTTGCCATAATTTACTTGGTATATTCAAAAACAAAATGCTCATTGCCTCCGCCTGCAGCGAACAGGTCCACAGAAATTTCATCTCCCCGCCTTCATTGTGGCCGGGCCGCGAGTTACGGGAGTACCATTGTACCCGGCCGGATCGTCGCGGTATACGGGAGCCACCCGTATATCAGTGCTCTTGGTTCTGCTCGCCACGCAGACGGATAGCCGCTTCCCGGTTCGGGGATGTAGAGGATAAGCTGTTCAATTTTCAAGGTACAGGTAAGCACGGGGGTGCCTTACACAAGTAAATACGGATGGTTTTCTCATCTCATACACTCGCCGACAAGAAAATTTCAAAAAATGCCGGCTTCAGATATTCCGAAACCGGCATTCGCCTCAAATCTTAAATTTTGAGATATTAAGCGCAATATGTATGAGAATGTACTGCTTCAGATCCTCATCCAAGCGGCCATACAAATAGGAATTATGCTCGATCATCGGCATATACAATTCCAGTATGGTCTCTAAATCCCGATGATTTCCCATAACGGCCCCTTGCAGAACCTTTTTGAACTCTGATGTGTTCATTCATCATCACCGCCTTCCATCAGACGGGAGCGCAGCTTTTTCAGTGCAATGCACCTTTGATTTCTGACATACTGCAACGAGCAGTTGAGTCTTTTAGCTGTTTCTGCTTCACTCAGGTCTGCCAGGAACAGCAGCTCCATTACCTGCCGACGCTTTAATGGCAGCTCCATAAAAGCCTTTGTCAGCCGTTCCTCTTCAAAATCATACGGGGTCTGCATTCTTGTGCTGCTCGGCCATAATTCGCATTGCGTCAGATCAATAAGCTCCGACTCCGGTATATCCTCGTAGGATATGATTTCCGGACGATTCTCATATTTCCGCAGATAATCAATTTTCGCTCGCTTAATAATTGTTTCAAGCCACCGCGTAAACTTTGCTCGCAGCTCATCCCGTTCGGGGTATTCCTGCCTGTGGTCCATTTCCATGCCTCCTTTGGGCATGCCACCACAGCAGGGAGAAAACATACCGTTTCACGGCATGTTTTACGGCGATATACGCAACATGCCATGATGGCATGCTGTGAATAAAAAAGTGGTTGGTCGTTACGATGATTATCACAGCGATCAGAACATCGGACTCACCTCCTTCCAAAGGGTATAATAAAAAACGACCATACCACACCTCTGTGTGATACAGTCGCTTCATGCGTGAATATAAAACCGATGCCAACGGCTCGGCTATGTGTATGCTGATATAAAAGCAGCTATGTAGTTTTCTTCTGTTAGGGTCTGCACCTTATCATATGTACCCCCGCGTTCGCCTTATGTTTTGCTGAACTTTTCGAGTGAATCCAAATAGGTATTGAACCCTTCGCACGCCAGTATCCGCTTTGATACCGGGTATTTCTCGATTCGTTTAGCAATTTCTTTCAGATATATTTCTTCGGGATGAGAAAACTCATGAGCCAATAGCTGATCCGTAGTTGCGTTCAATGCATTTGCAATACGAACCGTCATTTCGAGACTTGGCTTTACCCGCCCATTTTCAATCTGACCAATGTGGCTTGTGGTGCATCCGCACTTTTCCGCAAGGTCCTCCTGCCTGAATCCCTGCGTGACACGGAGCCGCCGAATATTTTGTCCAAAAGTCTTGTAGTCCACTGTACATATCTCCTTAAACATATTTTAGTGGACTCCGCGGCGAAAGTGAAGAGCGCATAAATTGCATACACGCACCATAAGTGTGATATTCAGAATTTTTCTTTGTTTTATCTCACCTTAAAAGCAAATAAGTCTGCCTATAGTATCAGCAGACTCATTTGTGCTTAA
>ERZ827490.4356-NODE-4356-length-11152-cov-3.207804_pt1 | contig 11152 bp, 13 predicted proteins | sample MGYA00519770_ERZ827490 | MGnify/ENA primary metagenome ERZ827490 (study PRJEB31778, sample SAMEA3449324) | human gut metagenome | biome: human gut; feature: human-associated habitat; material: faeces | place: United Kingdom | collected 2010/2012 ...
AACGGTCCGTGATCTGTTCAATCGAAGTGAATTGGTTATTAATTTTATTCATAACCCCATCTCCTGTTACTCTGTCCTGTCTGAACTGTTATCGGTTGTATCTCCTGATCCTGCACTTCCTGTTTCTTCTGTTTTGTCTGTACTATCAGATTTGTCTGTGCTATCCGTCTTGCCTGTACTGTCAGTCTTGTCTGTGCTGTCCGTCTTGCCTGTGCTGTCAGCTTTGTCTGTACTGTCCGTCTTGTCTGTGCTGTCAGTCTTGTCTGTTCCATCCGCTTTGTCAGATTTGTCTGTTTTGTCAGATCCATCTGCAGATCCGTTTGCCTTGATCAGTTCTTTTAATCTTGCCTCAAGTTCTTCAAACTTCTTCCAGGAATCTTTGGAAACGAATTTCTTCTGGTAATCGCTCAGTCCATCATACATCTTACGGATGCTCTCAATATCATCTTTGTTTGCAAGCGAGATTGAATTTTTGGATGGCAGTAATGAAATTGCGGATTTAATTGTCTCTGCAAGTGTCACTGCTTCCATATAAGTTGCGTCTGCAACAGTATCCAGATCCTTCAGGTTGTAAAGTCCATCATTGACAGAAAGAAATGTTTCTCCGTTTTTGTGAAGTACATAATCACAGGTTCCTGCGATATAGCTTGTCTCTCCTGTTGTAGATGAAGTCACTTTCATGATGACATACTTGCCAACCAGATCATTTGCCGAAGAGCCTCGATCGTACTCTGCACACTAAGCTGTGACTCCAGCTGTGAGAAGGTCGCAAGCTGTGCAATATACTCGGTATTACTTGTCGGTTCCAACGGATCCTGATACTGCATCTCTGCGCATAAAATCTGTAAGAACTGGTCATAACCAAGCTCGTTGGTCTTTTTATCTTTCTCGGACGATTTTGTTGATGTACTGCCTGTACCGGTAGTCTCATCTATAAATTTTCCATCTTTTACCTGCTGAATTAACGCCATTGTCTCTCTCCTTTCTCAAAACTTATGCAGTGTAATCTACACTGTTTCCCTGTTCTGCCATCATTTTGGCTGCCAGAGTTTCTTCTTCCGACATCACGCCGGATAATTCACTTAAATCATTCAGATTTAATCTGCGGGTTCTGCCTTTTTCTTTTTCCTGCTGCTCGCCCTGCTGTTTTTCACCTTCTGCATTCTGCTCAAGGTTTTTCTCAAACTCATGGCTTGCAACGGTCACTTCAACAGCATCCACTTTCACACCAGCCTGCTCTAAATTCTGTCTGAGTTCTACGGTCTGGGCTTCTAATGCCTCTTTTACCACTGCATTCTGTGTCATGATCTTTGCTGTCACTGCACCTTCCTGCTCGGTAACCTTAAGAATGATCTTTCCGAGGTTCTGCGGGTTCAGCTGTAACTCCATGCTCGTCTTATCTTCTGTCAGGATCACTCTTGCGGACTCTACGATCTGATCGATCACATCCTGTGTATTTACACTCTGCGGTAATGGTTCTACTGTCTCAACATTAGCAAATTCCTGTACCACATGACTCTGTGGTGTGATAACCGCCCCGTCTGCAGTATGGGCTGTCTCATTTGTAAAACGGAACCTGCCGGGTGTATCAGAAGAATTGTTCTGATCTGTGGAATCCTCTGCCGCATTTTCGGATGTCATCCTATTCTGTACAGTTTCCTGTTCCGGAATATCTTCCGTTACCTCAGAAGACTGTGTATCCTGCGCAGGTGCATTTTCTGCTGCTTTTGTCTGTCTTCCATCCTCTACCACAAATTTCTGTGTTGATGCACCGGTATCCTCTGTGACTGTCTGATCTGTAACAACTGCCTCATCCACAGATGCTTCTGTTTCCTGTCCGGTAACAGCATCTGACGATCCGGCATTATCGTCCATCACTTTGGCAACTGCGCTCTGAAACTCTTCCAGACTCATGTCAAGTGCATTTAAAATATCTTTTCCAATGTCATTGACACTCTGCAGTACATTTACAAACTGTTCACTGCACAAAAGCTGTGGTACGCTGTCTGCTCCGGTAAGTTCTGCCACAAGATTTGCAAGATTATTCTGATTCAGCAGATCCTGGAACTGTAAGCCAAGGGTCTGCATTGCTGCTTCAATCGCTTCATCGGACACGCCAAGCTCCTCTTTCAGAACTTCTTTTACATCTTCTGTAAACTGTTCGAACTGCTCTTTGACAACATCCTCAGATGTGACCTGTTTTATCTCTGATGCGATCGTATTATCCTTGTACTGATACTTCTGATAATCATCTGCCGCTTTCACAGTGTCCTTACTGCCATTTGCTGCTGTCTTTACTGTTTCGTTGTGGTCAATCCCTGCATAAGATGCTGTCTGACGGTTTCCGGACTGTTTCATCATAGAACCAAAATCTACTTTTCCAGTGGTGATCCGGGTATTGCTTTCTGTCCCCTGCACAGACTGTGTGCTTTGGTTAAACATTTTTCCTAATTCAGAAATTGTTGTACCAGCCATATGCTTCCTCCTTTCTTCTTTTATCGTCTTACTGTCTGGCAGTATGCACTGCCCGGAAAAGATCCTCAGATCTCTCCCTCTATTCTGAAGGCTCCATGATCTCAGTTACTTTTGCTGCCGTATCTGAGTTCATCTTACCGAGAATATCTCCTCTGGACTGTGTGTCCATATTGGATAATATATCTGCTACCAATTGAAGGTTGTCTGTCATTGTATCAAAAATAGCTGCCGCCTCTTTCGGCTTCATGCTGGAATAAGTCTTCACATAATCATCCATCTGTTCATCCGTCAGAGTCTGTTCTACCACCTGTTTATAAAGCACTTCCGCATTTGCCGCATCAATGCTCTCATAATACTCTTTGTAATTACTTATATCGGGAGCATCTTCCGAAAAGACAACATCCTCATACCATTTTTCTTTTTCCTTCTCAAAATCTGCCTCATTCTGCTTATAGGTATCCAGCTCTTTCGCCTTCTCCTCTAACTGTGCAATATAATCTGCATCAGAATTTGCACTGTTCTGGGCATCTGCAAGCTCAATCTCAAGCTCTTTGATCCGGTTGATCGCATCATCCAGATTTGTGTATGCATACTGGCTGTCTTCCGTGGAAACCTCCTCTGTGACAGAATCCGGCAAAATCTTATTCAGATAAGGAACATCTTTGATCACAGGAGCTAAGACTCCTGAGCCAAATCCTCCCACATCCAGCTTAATCAGCATTGCAAAGATGGCAAGCCAGATCAGAATGATAATAATCGTGACAAAGAAAACAAGGATTTTTCCTCCAACGGTTTCCTCATCTCCATCCAGATCATCCGGATTTTTCTGTTTTCTCTTCTTTTTTTCCAGCTTTTTTGCCGCCTTTAACTGTTTTTTATCTAAAACTTCATTTTCCTGCTGTAATTCTTCCTGCTGCTTTTGTTCTGCCATAATCTCGTCCATGCCTTTCTCGTATATTGCCCTGTCAAAATTACCGGGTTTCTGTCATCCCCTCATGATAGGTGTAACTTACAAGCTCATCAATTTCTTTATTCTCTGCATATTGCATTTCCTGTTTAAAAACTTCAAACGCCTGCTCTTTCAGTCTCTCATGCGTCTTTCTTTCCATCATGACTTCATTGAGTTTCAACCGGGCAGCCTCTACATTTTTTTCTGCGACATGCACATTCATCATCTGGCTGCGCTGCATCGTTTTCATGGTATCTACTGCCCGCTTGCATTCTTTGATCTTAGGTACATCAATGGTTCCATTCACCAAATTTCTCGCCTGGCTTTCATAACCTGCCTTGCGTATCATGATCTGCTGGAGTTTTCCCTGTTCATCCATGAGTTTTGCATTTGCAACTCCATATGCAATCTTCGCCTGGCCTTCCATTTTTTCTTTTATATCTAATATGCTTTGCATCCGATATGCAAATTTTGCCATATCCTATCAACCTCTAATCATTAAAAAGTGCACGCAGCAGATCGATCTCCTGTTCAAACTGGAATTTTTCGTCGGTCTTCTGCATCAGGAAATCATTTACAGCATCGATTTTCTGGATGGCATAATCGATATTCCTGTTAGAACCGCTCTTATAGGCTCCAATATTGATCAGATCTTCTGCCTCATTGTATGTAGCAAGTACATTTTTTAACCTGCCTGCCAGTTCTTTATGTTCCGGCGTTGCAATGGAACTCATAACCCTGGAAATACTCTGTAAAATATCAATGGCCGGATAGTGGTTTTTATGTCCCAGTTTTCTGGACAGCATGATATGACCATCCAAAATGCTTCGGGCTGTATCTGTGATCGGTTCATTAAAATCATCACCATCTACCAGCACCGTATATAATCCGGTGATCGATCCTTTATCTGAAGTTCCTGCACGCTCTAACAGTTTTGGCATCTCCGAATATACACTCGGCGGATATCCTCTGGTTACAGGCGGTTCTCCGGATGCAAGTCCGATCTCGCGCTGTGCCATGGAAAAACGTGTCAGGGAATCCATCATCAGAAGCACATCTTTTCCCTGATCCCTGAAATACTCTGCAATGGATGTCGCCGTCATTGCTGCCTTCTTACGGATCAATGCCGGCTTGTCAGAAGTCGCCACAACGACAATGGAACGTTTCATACCCTCTTCTCCAAGATCCCGTTCCACAAATTCGCGCACCTCACGGCCACGCTCACCGATCAGGGCAATGACATTGATATCTGCCTTTGTATTTCTTGCAAACATACCAAGCAGTGTACTTTTTCCGACACCGGAACCTGCAAAAATTCCGATACGCTGTCCTTTTCCGACTGTGATCAATCCATCGACCGCTTTCACGCCGAGAGGAAGCACCTCACTGATGATCTTTCTTGACATCGGATCCGGAGGCTGTGCATCGACCGGATATTCATACGGTGTTTCTAATTTGTCAATGTCCGTTGGACGTCCAATTCCGTCTAAGGTATGCCCTAAGAGTTCATTTCCTACAGAAACAGATAAAGGATGCCCCGTATTTTCAACGATACATCCTACTCCTATCCCCTCTACGCTCTCATAAGGCATCAAAAGCAGTCTTTTATCCCTGAAACCCACAACCTCAGCCATTACCACGGTGTCAGCATTTTCATCAATGATAATTCTGCACAAGTCATTCAGTTTTGCGTCCGGACCTACGGATTCAATGGTCAATCCAACAATTTTAACAACTTTTCCAAGCCGTTTAAAATATGTATTCTCCGCCAGTCGTAAATACTTGTTATACCTGCTGTCCACTTTCAACCATCCTTATAAGCATAGTGATTTTATATCTTTTATGAGATTTTCGAGCTGCACACCAAGGCTGCAGTCGAATACTCCCGAGTCTGTCTCGATCACGCAGGAATTTCCATCCATGGAGGAATCTGCAACAATCTCGATCTCGATTCCTGCTCCCACTCGTTCCAGAATTTCTTCTTTATGATTCTCAAGAAACATCACATTGCTGTTAGCAACCTTGATGCGGAATTTTTTATCTCCCTCGATATTTAAAATTGCATCATCAATGAGATACATCAGAATGTGTTTTTTATTATCAAACTGAATATGGAATACTTTGTTAAAAACCTCAAGGATCACATCTACCAGATCCTTTTCCATATTTTTTTGTTTCTCCCTGAATTCATCCTGAAGCGTTTCCTGTTTTCTCTGATATTCATTCTGTAACTGTTCACGCTGTGCCGCCAGCTCACTCTCCAGGCACTGTCTTCCCTCCTGATATCCGGTATTTTTTGCATTCTCCCGGATATTTTCAGCTTCCTGATCTGCCTGACTTAAAATTGTTTCTGCCTGCGCATGTGCTTCCGCTAAAATCTTCTCAGCCTCTTTTTTTGCTTCTGCAGTATGGTCGATCTCCTCCACATAATCTGTGTCAGGACCAACGATCCCTGCTGAGAAACCATTTCCGTCTGTTGTTTTTTGTTCCATGCGCTTAAGCTCTGCCATCTTCTCTAAACGCTTTTCTACAATATCATTTGAGTTAAAGACGCGTGTTTTATCCGGCTCATTGTGCACGAAATATTGTTTGTAAAGATTAGGCAATAATCTCGTCACCTCCGCCTCTTGAAATTACAATCTCACCTGCATCTTCGAGTTTTCGGATCACACTGACAATCTTCTGCTGTGCCTCCTCAACATCCTTCATACGCACAGGTCCCATAAATTCCATATCCTCTTTGATCATGGCAGCCAGACGTTTTGACAGGTTGTTAAAGATTGCATTCTGAACATCTTCGTTTGCACCCTTCAATGCAATACCAAGATCTGAGTTTTCAACATCACGAAGAACACGCTGGATAGCTCTGTCATCGAGAAGAAGGATATCCTCAAATACGAACATCTTCTTACGGATTTCATCTGCAAGCTCAGGTTCTTCAATTTCAAGAGATTCCATAATATGCTTCTCTGTAGAACGGTCTACCGTATTTAAGATATTCACGATCGCATCGACACCTCCGACAATCGTGTAATCCTGGTTGACCAGAGAAGAAAGTCTTCTTTCTAACACTCGCTCCACCTCTTTGATCACATCCGGTGATGTACGATCCATCATTGCGATCCTCTTTGCAACATCCGCCTGTTTCTCCGGTGGAAGTGCTCCTAAAACCATCGCCGCCTGCGCTGCTGTCAGATATGATAAAATCATTGCGATCGTCTGTGGATGCTCATCCTGGATAAAGTTCAAAAGCTGACTCGGATCTGTCTTCCGCACGAACTCGAACGGGCGGACCTGTAAGGAAGCAGTCAGCTTGGAGATAACCTCCTGTGCTTTTTCCTGTCCAAGAGCCTTATCAAGAAGCTCTTTTGCATAACCGATACCACCCTCTGCGATATATTGCTGTGCCAGACACACCTGATAAAACTCATTTAAAATATCTTCTTTTACCTGTGGAGACACGCTTCTTGTATTTGCGATCTCCAGCGTAAGTTCCTCAATCTCTTCTTCTTTCAGATGTTTAAAAATATCTGCGGAACGTTCAGGTCCTAATGTAATCAGCAGGATTGCGGCTTTCTGAACGCCATTGTAATCTGCAGTTGCCATATTCTACTCCCACTCCTCATTCAGCCAGTTTCTAAGTAAGGAAGCTGCCGCTTCCGGATTTTCTTCTACGAATTTTTCTATCAGGACTCTTGTCTCTGATTTTTCATTGAATCCGATATCCTGTAATGTATCTGCAGATTCTTTGGTGGATTCAAGCAGAGACTCCACGGAAAGTTCCGGCTCCGGCTCGACTGCTTTCTCTTTTCTTGTGCTGCGGAATACTACATAACCTAACAGTGCAAAAATCAATACTGCAAGGATGATCTGCAGATAATCCGATATGGTCCGTGTACTTCCTTTGCTGTACTGGAACATCGGCTGATCATATGCAATGATCGTGATATTGCTCACCGGTACGCCTGTTGCATTGGAGATCAGCGTATAAAGATCCTGGTCTACTTCCGCCTTTACAGGTTCACTGTTTGCAGCAACATACTCATCAAAGGTCATGTCACCGAGCGTTCCGGAAGCACGCAGTGTATCCTCATCATAGATCACATAGTTCGTTGCGACTGCAGATATGGATGAGCCGTCATAATTAACAGTTCCAACTGCCGGTGTTGTTGTTGTGATCTTCTCGTTATTCTGGTAGTTCGTGTTCGTCTCAGACACACTGGAACTTGTGTAATCATTATCTTCCATCACATAAGTCGTATCGTCATCATTGGAATCTGTTCCCGGTGTTGCCGCTGCTCCACCGACTGCATTCGATTGATATTCACTCTTTGATCCCACCATACCGTTGGTCTGTCCATCCGGCGCATAATACTCATGTGTGGATTCTGTGGTCTGGTCAAAATTCATCGCAAGATTCAGACCGACTTCTACATTGTCAAACAGTGATGATCCTACAAGGACATCTTTCACCTGACCTTTTACCTGATTTTCGGCTTTGGTCTTTAAAGACAACTGGTTGTTGGCATTTCCTGTCACAGACGTATCATCCTGACCAGAGAAAAGAACATTTGAACTATTATCGAGGATGAGCACATTGGATGTGTCATCATTTCCAACATTTGTTGCAAGATATTTTGCAAGTCCGGCTGCCTGTTCATCATCCATCGTTCCGTTGAGCGTCAGGATCGCTGTCACATATGCCTGTTCGCCCTTGGAGAGGATCGTTCCATCTTCGTCCGGCAGATCCAGTGTCACTGCCGCTGCATCTACATTCGATAATGTCTCAAGCTTCTCAGCATAATACTCTTCGAGATATAATTTATATTTTTTTGTTTTATCCGCCTCGGTGGAGCTGAAACCGCCATCAAACACATCGCTTAACTTTGTGCCGCTGGTTGGAATGTCATTTGTTCCAAGAACGATGGAAGCATTTGCGTAATCCTTTTCATTTACCTGAAAGGCAAGTCCATCAGCGGAGAGTTCATAGGAAATATTCTCAGAGTCAAGTATGTTCTTGACCTGCCCGGATTCTGCTGTTGTTTCGCAGGTAACTAATGTTACCATTTTAGGCTTGGAAACGACTGCCGCAAGAATTGCAAGAGCCACAAGCACAACTGCCACAATGCTGATCAGCAGTGTCTTTTGTTTTGTATTGAATTTTTTCCACCATTCTAGGATTCTGTCTAAAACCTTTTGTACCTGTTCCGGCATTTTCATCTACCCTCGTTCACTAAATTTGCATATTCATGATTTCTTTGTATGCATCGATCATTTTATCTCTCACTGCCACCGTATACTGGATCGCAGTAAGTGCTTTGTACTGTGCCGTTGTCAGATCATGTGTGTTCTCTGACTGACCCAATGCAAAACGGATCGCCTCTGACTGTGCGTTGTTCTGCAGGTCGTTTGTCTCCGAAACCATATTCATCGCAGATGAAAGGACAGAACTGAACGAATCATCATCTGTCGTGACCAGCCTGTTCTGCTGTGCGATCTGATTCAGATAATCTGAACTGATATTTGTCAATGAACTGATATCCATATGTCATACCACCTTACTTATCTTTTGTCTTTACTTATTTTCCAATGGAGAGTCCGCTCTGTGCAATTGATTTTGCAGCCTCGAATGCTGTTGTGTTTGCCTCATACGCACGGGATGCATCAATAAGGTTCGTCATCTCTGTGACCGTATTCACATTCGGATAAGAAACATAACCATTCTCATCCGCATCCGGATTGGACGGATCATACTCCATGATAAAATCAGTCTCTGTGTCCTCTTTGACAGAAGATACTTTCACACCATTTCCGACAAACTTAGATCTGGCATTCTGATAATACCTTGAGAAAGAAGTCACTTCCTTCTCTGCAAAAGTAACAATTTTTCTTCGGTATGGAGTTCCATCTTCTGTTCTTGTCGTATTTACATTTGCAATATTCTCTGCAATGGTATCCATACGGAAACGCTCCGCAGTCATTCCCGAAGCACTGATATCAAACGCCTGAAATAAAGCCATTTTTATCCTCCTGTAATCCTGCTCTTATTTTACTTTAAAACTGCCTGCATTCTCGTAAAATCAGAGGTGATGCTGTTCGTAAGTGCCTGATAACGGATCGTCTCCGATGCCAGTTCCACATTCTCGGTATCCGGATCCACGTTGTTCCGGTCCAGACGGTAAGAATAATTTGATGAGTCTGTATAGGTAGATACATTCAGACCGGAAAGATCCGCATTTAAGGAACGGATTTTCTTGTCCAGCGTTGTGTATTTGGAGTGGCCTAATTCTCTCTGAAGTACAGACTCAAAATCCACTTCCTGTCTCTTATATCCCGGCGTATCTGTGTTCGCAAGATTATTCATAATCGCAGTCTCACGAAGCCAGCTTGCATCCGCCGCTTTATCCAACACATTGATATAGTCAAATGCGTTCGTAGTAATCATGACACATTCCCCTTCCAATTTACATAATTCAACAGTAACCTAGTTTTATTATAAAGAATAAATCAAAAAACACAAGTCTTTTTTTACCATTTTTGACATATCTTGTAGATTTTTGACTGTCAGGCACAATATGGTGCTTTGTTTTTTCAATCTGTGTTCCCATCTTCCCTGACAATTCCTGCTTAATGCGAAAAAAAGGACTCTATAGCAGGCTATAAAATCCCTTTTTTGCGTAAATTCCTTTATTTTATGTTATTTTCTTTCTTGATCTGTTCCAGTTCATCAAAGACAACGTCATTCAGAACTTTGATGTAGGTTCCCTTCATGCCGGAAGATCTTGATTCGATCACTCCTGCGCTCTCAAACTTGCGAAGTGCATTGACGATCACAGATCTTGTGATCCCTACACGGTCTGCGATCTTACTTGCAACAAGAATTCCCTCTTTGCCATCCATCTCCTCAAAAATGTGGGTGATGGCTTCCAGTTCTGAAAAAGAAAGCGTGCTGATCGCAGATTTTACGATCTGGACTTTTCTTGTCTCCTCAGCGTTCTCTTCATTTACCGAACGCATCATCTCAAGTCCTACCACGGTTGTCCCATATTCGCTCAAAATAATATCATCAATATCATACGGATCATTCTCCCGGTACACAAACAGTGTTCCGAGCCGCTCTCCTGCAATGTCGATCGGTGTTATGATCGCAGTATATTTCTTAATGTCATTCACAAATCCCAACGTCTCGAGATTGACATTCTCTTTTGTGGACAGGATTCCAAGCAAACGTTCATTCAGCAATGGATCGATAAATCCGCCGACCTCATCCACGATCAGCTCCCGGATCTCTTCCACACCATCCGTCAGACCGGTTCCTAACACTTTTCCCTTTTTACTGATCACAAGAATGTTAGAGTTTAAAATATCCTTAAGCACATCACAGATATCATTAAATACCACTTTTGACGAATTGTTGTTATGCAGCAATTTATTGATTTTTCTTGTTTTATCTAACAATTGAACGCTCATTTGACAGCCTCCCATAAGTTTTTGCTGGTTTTTTATGACATTTTGTATTTTAGCACATTTATTCAGAAAATTCAATATATTCAAATTATTCCTGATTTTTTTCTTTCTTCTCTGTCACATAACCGCACTGCTCGTCTGCGCAGACGATTTTGCTGCCTTTCATAACCATGTAGCCGCCGCATTTCGGGCATTTCTCTTCTACCGGACGTGACCAGCTCATAAAGTCGCATTCCGGGTTATTCTCACAGCCGTAATACT
>ERZ827490.4358-NODE-4358-length-11148-cov-3.361219_pt1 | contig 11148 bp, 14 predicted proteins | sample MGYA00519770_ERZ827490 | MGnify/ENA primary metagenome ERZ827490 (study PRJEB31778, sample SAMEA3449324) | human gut metagenome | biome: human gut; feature: human-associated habitat; material: faeces | place: United Kingdom | collected 2010/2012 ...
ACGCAATTCATCTCCCACCTTAGAGGTCGGAGTCTTCTTGCTGTAAGAGGATAAATTTTATGCACTTTTTGATATTTGCTTATTTATAGTAGATAATCCAATTCACAATTAATATGAAACTTTCTGTCAATAATCCAGTGCACTAATCAGCTTCTTCTTCCAAAGCTTCAATAAGAAAACTCACTGGACGGAACCCATCATTGCAGGATATCATTGCTGACTTTTCATTTTTCATCCATCCATTGTAAATGTCCTTGCCTCCATATGCTAATGTCATGACAAATGGCGACATACTCTCCCAGGCACTATCGCACATTCCAACTGGCTTACACCAGCCATTGGCGATGAAAACTTGCCCTTCTTCTATATCACAAGCATGTTCCATAGGATTCTCATATTTTTCCATTAAATCTTTATAGCATGCTTTACGCATGACTGTGATTTTACATTTTTTCATTTTTTTCTTTGTCTCAATTTTAAAATCTAATAATTTTTGTTTCGTAATTTCTGTAATATTGTTTCCTATTTTAAACTATGCGAGGAGTTTGTGCAAATGTATTCCAGAGTATTTCTATAAAATTTCTCCTTAAAATAGGTATAAAATTAACACGTCCGCCTTCCATTTACCAAACATGTTAATCACATAGATAATATTTTCATATCTCCCCATAGAGATTTCAGAGGATTGTCACCCACTTCATACCTCTGTAACAAAAGTTCTGAGGTATCAAAAAACTTAGCCACTCCTTCTGGACATTCGCATATAAATGGTTTGTTATCTCTCCAAGAAATATTATACCTCGTATCATATAGAAGAAACTCAATATCTAATCCCATCTCTATGGCATTTTCTAATTCTGCAAGACTCTCTAATTTTCCATAATTCTCATACTCTATCACCTTTCAGCACCTCACTTAAAATATCACTGTTAGCAATTTCATGTCCCGTTTAAAATCATTGTCATATTTTCTTTTTGATATATCCCATCTGCTAAATATTAATTATGATAATAATCTACATTCCAATATGTATCTATTAATTCAGGTTTGTACAGCCGCTTTATTAATTACAAGACATATTTACATTCCACAATGTTTCTATTAATTCGGACATTTCGCTAGATTTAAAAAAGATATAGTCACATTTACATTCCACAATGTTTCTATTAATTCATGTCCCCGACTGGGTTCCCGGGTTCGGAGGAAGTTCAATTTACATTCCACAATGTTTCTATTAATTCTTATCATTTAATTCGTTGCCTAAATTTTTAATCTATTTACATTCCACAATGTTTCTATTAATTCACGAATTGGAGTCAAATTTGACATTAGTAAATTTATTTACATTCCACAATGTTTCTATTAATTCGATTTGTTTACAAAAGGAATCGGAACAATATTTAGATTTACATTCCACAATGTTTCTATTAATTCTAAAGGGTTTTAAATAAATAAAAAGGAGTGATTTCAATTTACATTCCACAATGTTTCTATTAATTCGAAATTCCGGAAGATGCCGAAGAGGATATGCCAGAAATTTACATTCCACAATGTTTCTATTAATTCAAATGGAGCCGTGGAGACTTACATATCGAGAGTGCAATTTACATTCCACAATGTTTCTATTAATTCGGACGTTCTGTCCCCTTTCTTTTAAATTCTTAAAAGATTTACATTCCACAATGTTTCTATTAATTCGGCTGCGTTAACCTGCAGGAGTCACAGACAGGATTTTATTTACATTCCACAATGTTTCTATTAATTCAGCTTACTGGCACACTCCAAAATATCTGCCGGTGTATTTACATTCCACAATGTTTCTATTAATTCCCCAGATGACATAGCTAATACATCTGTTAATGTAATCATTTACATTCCACAATGTTTCTATTAATTCAGAGTGCAGCTAAAAGCTTTGGATTGTCAGAAACGAATTTACATTCCACAATGTTTCTATTAATTCTATTTACCCCTGTCCTTCGCGTTATTAATGCAGTGATATTTACATTCCACAATGTTTCTATTAATTCGCATCAGTCTTCCGACCAGATTTACCGGCTTCATCGTATTTACATTCCACAATGTTTCTATTAATTCCTTCGTTGATTTTTTGCGCTTGCTCCTCTGTGATGTAATTTACATTCCACAATGTTTCTATTAATTCATACCTATAGCTGCTGGATGGGAATGATTACAGGAAAATTTACATTCCACAATGTTTCTATTAATTCTGAAACTTCTGTTGATTTTCTTCCACTCATAACGGTATTTACATTCCACAATGTTTCTATTAATTCGACGGCAATGGTTTATCCATAAGCAGCAGTATCAAAATTTACATTCCACAATGTTTCTATTAATTCCTATGCTCAATAAGGCAAACCGTCCTTCTGGGTCATATTTACATTCCACAATGTTTCTATTAATTCCCAGCGTAGCGGATTCAGAGGAGAGAGATTCTATTATTTACATTCCACAATGTTTCTATTAATTCTTGTTAACATTTAGCAAAACTCCTTTCTTTTAGTATTTACATTCCACAATGTTTCTATTAATTCTGATAGTGTATAATATAAATGTTATAGTTATTGTGATTTACATTCCACAATGTTTCTATTAATTCGGTTAATTTTGCGTTTCTAGCTTCGTCGTTGATTAAATTTACATTCCACAATGTTTCTATTAATTCACAGATGCCTTTCATTTTTTCTATTTATTTATGTTATTTACATTCCACAATGTTTCTATTAATTCGTACCATCTCCGTTTATAGCTCTAAGATTATCTGTATTTACATTCCACAATGTTTCTATTAATTCCCTTGATGATGCCGACGCAAATAAAGGTACATTTACTATTTACATTCCACAATGTTTCTATTAATTCCGATTTCTGCGATAGAACCAGACCAAGAGGCCTGTATTTACATTCCACAATGTTTCTATTAATTCTTGCAGATGCATCAAAAGCACTTGGTTTTAAAACAATATTTACATTCCACAATGTTTCTATTAATTCAATGATGTTTCAAAACCAAAATCAAAACCAAAGAAAATTTACATTCCACAATGTTTCTATTAATTCACAAAATCTATCTCATCACCGATCTTTCCGAAAGTATTTACATTCCACAATGTTTCTATTAATTCGCTGCATTAACAAAAAAAGATGCAGCATCTGTATCATTTACATTCCACAATGTTTCTATTAATTCTGGTCGTATCCGCATTTCCAAAGCCGGATATTGTAGTATTTACATTCCACAATGTTTCTATTAATTCCCGTTACTTAATTTTCCTCATTTTTCCTACTTTTTCACTCCTATTTCTGTCGATCTTAGACTCAATCTGTGTTTTTCCCTTATATTCTCATTTAAAAATTATCATATATCTTTTATTTATGCCATTGTCGATGTCCCCTGTTTTTTACTTTATCGAACATCGACAGTTCTATAATTTTATTTTTCTTACCGCGTATGCTATTTCTTTTAATTTTTTAAATGTATATTCTTACTTCTCTACTTATCAGCAGACTCACTGTAATATAATCAAACTGCAACTTAGAATTATATTTTTCATTTTAAACCGCCTATGAACCTAAAGAAATCCCATCCGATATTAACCAAACGGAATTTCATTAAATTAGTTGCTTCCTGCTTTATTCTCTTCACTGACCTGTAAATAATTCATCAGAGCAAGTTGAAATATTCTGGAACAATTAACACCATCTTCATCGGCTTTGGCCGCCAGCCATGCAGGTAAAGACAAAGTTTTCTTTACAAAACGACTATTAATCCTTTCACGAACAGGCGGCATAAATACCTCAATCAATACAGGAACTTCGTTAGAATCCAAATGAATCGATGTAATCGGAGTTGGAACGGGAATCTCTTCACCATCTTGCTCCATGCCCCATATATGCAGCCCAAGAGCTTCTTTAGCATTTTTTAAAGCTTCCTCTGTATTATCTTTCTCAGCACATGGAAGACATCCAGGTAAATCGGGAAATTCAATACTAATACCATCTTCTTCATAAGAAAAAACAGCTACATAAGAATATCGGTCTTTTGACATAATTAACACCTCCGTTATGTGCAGAGAAGTTACGGAAACATAACTCCAGACTGCTTTGATATACTTCGTAAGGTTTTGATTGGAATATCTTTGTTAGGATGAGTAACTGTTACCCTGCCCTTTTTAATTGAATGTTTGAATTGGTGATGATCGCCAACACAAGCAACCTCATACCATCCATCTTTCTTCAATATCCCAATCACTTCTCTGGATGAATAACTTTTCATCTCATCCCTCCTTACATAACATATTTTAATACATAATTTATTATGTGTCAATCAAATCAATACGCAATTTGTTATGTATTATAAAATAAAAATTATCACATATCCTTTACTTATACTATTATTGATGTGCCTCATTTTTTGCCTTGTCGGGCATCGACAGTTTTATAAAATAAAGCTTGTTTTATCATCTTCCTTACCCCAAAATTCTTTATCCAGCCACTTTTGCTGGCGGCTTTTGAATAGAATTACAGAATCAAGATTGGAATCAATGTATACTTTTAATTCCTGTTGGAGTTTTACTAATTGAACTTTGGATATCTCACCTTCAAATACAGAGTTTTGAATATGAGATAGATATTTTTTACATATCTTAAAGATATGCGACCATCTCTTTTGTCCGTTTTCGTCTTTGCTTATATCATATACTAAAACTACATACATATTTTACCTCTGTCATCATTCTTCTATAAGACACAAAAATTTTTATATACCAAAATCACATACATATTTTACCACCATATTCTAAACCCTTCGTATTCTTTTTCTCCTATCAAATGTTTTATGAGCTTATATGCTTCCAATCGAATTAAATATTGATAAGAGACTTTTTTCCCTAATTCTTTGTGCATGATTGTCTTTTTCATTCGTTTTTCAAATTCTGTGACAATCAGGCGGGATGCTTCCTTTTTTAGATGTAAAAAGTTTAGTTCTTTTGTAAAACTTTTTTCTGTTATCTGGTTTTTATTTAATAGAGAAAATATTAATCTGTCTCCAATCAGTGGTTTGAATACCTCAGATATATCAAGGCATAAAGAATATCTTCGAAATCCTGGTTCATGAAGATAACTTATTGTTGGGTCTAGCTGCGTGTGGTAAATCTCGCTCAATGTTTTGGCATATATCAAGGAGTTTACAAAAGAAATCAGCGAATTTATCATATTGTCTGGTGGATGCATCACTCTTTTCTCAAATTGTATTTCCTGATTTACAATGGTGTTCCATGCCTTATAATAGTTTTTTCGTATATTTCCTTCTATTCCCATTAGTTCTTCGATAAACTCTGTGTGGTCTAGTTTTTTTCTTAGACTGTTTACTTCTTTCATACACTCAGCTACATCTTTTCCTCTGCTGTTATAGTAACGTAAATTTCTATAAATATTATCTGCAGCCGCCTTGATAAATTCTTTTGCTATAACGAGACGCTCATCATAGCAGGTGTAATGTTCTACCTGTTTTACGAGAAGTTGTCCGGCAAGTAAGCTTTCTTTTGGATAGTAGCTTCCTGTATAGAAGTTGTAATAGTTAAAGAAATGTAATGGGATTCCGTACTGTGAAATGTAGTTAATAAACGCTGTGTTAAATGACATTTCCGACAATATATATATGTCTGAAATTCTTTCTATCGGTATGTCCCTTTTGTCCCCTTCATATGTTGTAAATTGCAATGTATTGTCTTTTCTTTTTAAATCCCCATTATTATAAATATATAGGCTTTGTTTCATTCGTACCCCTCCTGAAAAGTCAGTTCATCAGAAGATAAGTAAAGCATATTTTAAGCTTTGTTTCATTTGTTCTACTCTTCAAATCACCTTGATTATCTTTACCTAATTTGTATATTTGAAGCTCTGCTCCATTTGTCCCCCCTGCTGCCTTTATATAAAACACAAGTCATGATATGCACATTTTTTACATATTTTTTGTTCTGTAAATTTTGGTGGAAATTCTTCTTTTTTCATAGATTCAATTTCATCAATAATTGATTTTAATTTTTCACGGTCCTGTTCGGATAGTTCTACTAACAAAGTTTTCTTCATAAGAGGGTAGTCTATTTTACCTTTAATGTTTTTCACTCCCCGTTCTTCTAAATAATAAAGGTAATATTTTACCTGCCAGATTCCGGCTTCTTCAATTGCCTTACTTTTCTTAATTTCATGTAACTCCTGATGTTCCCTGATAAAGTCAATGTTAATCACATTATCAATATTGATGTGTTTCTCATCCCTTTCATAACTTTTTTCATCCAAAAGCTTTCCCAACTGTACATTTTCATTTTCCGATTCCATATTGATTTCGTGGCAGAAATACCATAGCTTTCGTTTACAAACAAAGTAATAGTAAATCATGACACCTGTGATTCTTTTATCTGTCATACCTTCGTCCTCATTATTCAATCATAAATCATATATTACAGTATACATGCCTCATCATCTATCTCCCCTAAAATAAGACCTTTTCCCCTTCCCGCATCCGGGTCAAAATCATATTTCATTGATGTTCTGTGAATTTGTGTTACAGGGTAATTATTTTTTCTGTCATCTCCGTGAGAGCCGATTGTTGTGACATCTATTCCATTTAGCCCATTATCTTTATAACGATAGTAAGTAAGTCCCAGTGTCAGACTGCTAAATTTAGATGTGATGATATTCTTTATGTCTTTGTTTATATTTGGTGTTCTGAGTAGATTGACTCCCTCTTCAAAAAGAACTTGATTTTCTTCATAGAGTGTATCTGGCAGTACTGTTATGCTATGAATATTTCGAAATTTTTTATCGACATCTTCTTTGGTATATTCTATAGGATGAATTGTTGAAAAATGTTCTAGCCAGTATTCAATCTCTTCATAATACTTTGTTTTTTTAATTTCTTCTGTGCAGTAAACTGCATTGATATATTCCGTTTTCAGCTCTTCTGTAAATATTTTATCTTCATATTGATACAGTTTTTCGAGAGAACGATCATACATATCTTCATAATAAACTGTTCCCTTTCCATTCGCATTATCATAAACAATGACATTCGGTTCTTCTGGAATATAACGCCCTTTTCGATTGCATCGTCCCATTCTCTGGAGCAAACTATCTACCGTACACATTTCGGTATATAATACATCAAAGTCAATGTCCAGGCTGGCTTCTACTATCTGTGTTGTAATCCAAATTCCGCATTCTTCTTCATTTTCAGAAAAATTCTTAATCATTTTTTCCAGTTGCAGGCGGTCTTTTTTGACATATCGAGAATGCAAAAGATGGAGGTCTTCCTCTTCTAACTGGCTCTCAATCTGCTCATAAACTTCCTGCGCTTTGGTGACAGTATTACAGATAACTAACACTTTTTTATCCCGGCCTTTTTCAAGTATTTCATCAAAGTTCATTTCTCCTGATTTTATTTTGACTTTATGCCGGATAATATCTGATTCTTTAGAAAAATCTCGAAATTCATACTGTTCTCCCTGGATTAATCCGCATTTTTCCATGAAATATTTTAGGACAGGAGGAAAAGTTGCTGTAATAATCGCAAATCGGCCTCCCATTTCTGTAATTTGTTTTAGTCCAGTTATAATCGTTGCTATAATATGTGGGTCATATGACTGCACTTCATCAAGAATGACTTTAGAATATTTTAAAGTTGCCGCAAAAATTTCCGTTCCTAATGCTCGATATACAAATTTGAAAAGCTGGTCTACGGTACATATCGTAAGTGGATTAGATAATAATTTGGCTTTTTCATATCTCTGATATATACTATCTGCTGCATTTGTACTTTCTTCTAAATATTTTTGCATTGCATCTGAGTGAAGCAGTTCTACATCCTTATAATTATAATCATCCTTGATTCTTCGATAAATATCATTGGCCGAAACCTTTAATGGTAAAGTATAGAAGCCTTTCTCTCCATTAAGCCATAACAATGCCGCTTCCGTCTTTCCCGAACCAGTCGGGGCAATGACTACCAGATTTTTATTTACATTTTCTTGCATGAATTTTTGTGCTGGCTTTAAAGCAAATTTTTGCTCTTTCATATTTTTATTGATATTATTTACCAGCCTTTTTTCTTCCAGATTTGAATTTTCTTCGGCAAATTCATAACCAGCACTTACTGTATAATCAAATTTGTTCAGCATTCCTTTGAGTAAAACATATTTGTTCCAGAGAGAAGGTTTCACATCTAACTTTATGCTTGACATATTATTTCGGAAAAGCAATTTTCTCATCTGGCTGCTGTATACCTTGTCCCGCTCTTCTTTCAAATATTCTGAAAGATATTTTAAATAATATTTCTGGCAATATGCTTTTATATCATCCTGAGTAAAATCGTCTTTTCTATCATGATGATAATAAATCGCTGTCATAAAAGCCTTAAAATCATCTTTTTCTAATCCTTCATATAATTTTTGAAATTCCTTATAAGAAATAGATACTGCACTTAAAAATCCATGCGGAATCTGAGAAATTTTTTTCTCAGGCTCCGACAGATTATCTCGTACTTTCCGGCATACTTTGGACTGAAAAATGAGATTTGCCTTTCCCCAGTCATGCTGGCGGCAAGCTTGGAGAATTAATATTTTTTCTATCTCAGTAAAATATTTTCCATATCCTCTGAAAAAAGCTTCGGCACATTTTACAATATCTTCTTCATGTTCTTTCAAAGTTTTCTGCTTTTCTTCTTTTTGATTCTGTATTTTCTGAATTTGCTGAATTATTATCTGTTCTTCTTTGGGAGTGAGTATTCCTTCTAAACTGTCTAAAAAACTTTCCAGAGTTTCTTTTAATGCTTCTACTTCCTTGATGCTCAATTGCTTCGCTTTTGATTTTGCATATAACTCCATATTTCATTCCCCCAATACACAAAATCTATCTTATGTTCTTACTAAATACAACAGCACTTTCTGCCTCAGAATCATCCACATATCCCTGATCTAATACCTTGCCAGCCGGATAATAGTATGCTCTTACCCGTCCACCATCTTTCTTCCATCTGCGTAAACCATTTTTTGTTATCTCGTATTCTCTTGTCAGATTATAAATTGTTGCGCCACCTTCACCATCTTCAAATATGCGTTCTCCATCCTCGGTTTCATAATCAACAGGAATATAAATATTATTATGCACACTAACTTCTTCTTCCCATGATAAATGAACAATTTCTACCTTTTTAATATCTAGTAAATCTTCATATCTTCCCAATGAAAGATACTGTGGTGGATTTAACAATGACTGATAAACAGTATCAAAATCTTCTTCAGACGGCAAAATATGAAGAATCATATTATTTTCACAAATCAGTTCGACATTAGCAATTCCTTTAAATACTCCATAGTCCTCTTTATCATGAACGCAAATCTGGTGTCTTCCTTCTTCGAACTTTACCCCTGCTGAAAAGGAATATCTTGTATATAATTCAGATATCGTTCCTTTATTTTTTCCCTGAATACTTAATTCCATCGGATGAAATGTCGTAAAACCACAGGCAGCATGAATCATGCCCAGTACCGTAGAGTATGGTGGCAGCGGAAAAGTTTCTTTAATAATAAAACTGCTCGGTTTCCTATAATTTACAAGATTCTGAAAACATTCTACTCTAATTGCCTTCATAATAAGCATCCACTTCCTCTTTCAAATGTTTGAATACGTTTCCTACGGACTCTGCTTTTAATTTTTCTTTTACGTCTTTTTCATTATCGAAAATTCCCGATGTGATTCCTGTGTAAGTATATTCCTTTAATTCTTCTGAATCCTCCACAATCTCTTTTAACGTGGCAACACCAATTTTATTTGCCTTTACACTCACAATATTTTCAAAGAATGGATTCTTTCTTTTATATCTTCCACCGATGATAAACAGTGGGCTTAAGTTCTCTCTTCTTCCTCTGATATCTCGGTATAAATACTGTACGGTATCTAAAAGCTCCTTTACTCTGCTTGCTTTTTCTTCCTGTGATACTTCAATTTCCACATCCACTCCAATTCTATCTAAATCTATCGATATAGTATAGCTGTAATAAGAACGATGGATTTCACTCTGCGCAATTCCATTTTCGAGGTTCTGACGCTGTGCCAGTCCCATGTTTGTGAGAAACTCCAAGTCACTCTGATATGGCTCTAAAGAAATCGCATTGCTTAATCGCACTACTGCGCTTCTTGTAGATGCACCACCCTTTTTATCATCTGCTTTGGAAGTCGTTTTCATATATCCAAATAAATCGATTTCTGGATAATCTTCAATTGTTGCAGATGGGGCAAACTGTACTACACCACTCTTGCCGTCAACCGGTGTATTATCCCATTTAAGCTGCTTTACGATATTGTATCGCATAGCCTGTCTTGAAATATAAGAATACTGCTGGAAATCTCCTCTTGTCATTTTCTTTAATGTTGTGATATTTCCGATTCCCTCACCATAGTTTGCACTCTCTGCTAAAAATACCATTGTAAATGTTAAACCATCTCTTGTCATTTAATTTTCCTCCCCACTTTCATCCTGTGACTGCTTCGTATCTTCTGATTTACTATCCTTACTATCTGTATAACTTCCCTTTAATCCCAGTATAAAAGAATAGCCATACTCTGAAAACTTCTCCTTATTTCCAAGCATATAAACGAAACCATCTGCCATAGGTAATTTTGTTGAACTATACAACCGTATTACAATATCCATAAATTTTCCTTCATTTCGCACAGACAAAGCATTCAGTAATTGATAGATTGTTCCCCTCATACATTCATCATTTTCCGCTTTTTTTGCTAATAAAATCTCTTTACGCAATTTATAGCCTGCATCCCTCATTTTAATACGACTCATAAATATCCCCTCCTTAGCCTTTGACAGTTTTTCTTCAATACCCTGCTGCGATTGTTCCAACTCTTCAGAAATGCTCCCCACATTTACTTCCATTCTTTTTTCAATACTTGTGCATAATTGAACTACAAAAACCCAATATGCCGTTGGTATTACTCCAGTATTCTCCAGAGACTCCTTTAAAATCTGATTAAGTAAACTATACTGTTTATGATACTGCAAAATATTCATAACAACGCTCTCATGAACATTTACAAATTCATTAGAAAGTT
>ERZ827490.4360-NODE-4360-length-11144-cov-2.479484_pt1 | contig 11144 bp, 10 predicted proteins | sample MGYA00519770_ERZ827490 | MGnify/ENA primary metagenome ERZ827490 (study PRJEB31778, sample SAMEA3449324) | human gut metagenome | biome: human gut; feature: human-associated habitat; material: faeces | place: United Kingdom | collected 2010/2012 ...
ACACCAAGAGATACACCGATACCATATTTGATCTTGCCATCAGAAGCTGCATTCTTTTCAGCCACACGTTTCTTAGCTGCTTCATACAGTGGACGAGCTGTCTTGAACAGTTCTTCTTCACAGTATACTTCAGGCGGATAACCTGTAGGGATCGTACTGCCTTCTGATTCTTTGTAACAGTTCATTTCACGGATATCGAAGGGGTCGATTCCCATCTTTGCAGCCAGAACATCTATCGCAATCTCAGATCCCATATAAGACTGAGGAGATCCGTAAGCACGGAATGCTGAACCCCATGCATGGTTTGTAAACACTGTTGTAGATTTGTTACGGATAGAATTGATTCCATAGCCTGCACCTGTAAACTGGGAAAGTCTCATTGTAAGCAGATCACCGAATTCTGAGTATGGACCATGATCCACATAGTTATTGCCCCAGAGTGCAAGAAGCTTACCATTTTCATCTGCTGCAAGCTTGATATTCATAAATGCAGGGGATCTCTTTCCTGTATAAGTAATATTCTGGAACTGATTAAATACCAGAGACACAGGACGTTCAAGGATCTTAACAGCAGCGCCGATCAGAGCCTCATTTGTAGGAGAGAACTTGTAACCAAAGGTTCCTCCGGCATGGTTCTGAACAAGTCTCAGGTTCTCCAGCGGAACACCGATACCATCAGCGATCATAGGCATATGCAGATGGATACCAATGGATTTGGAATGAACAGTTATCATACCGTCTTCGTCAATGTAACCATAACCGCAGTCCGGCTCAAGATGAAGATGAGGCTGACGTGAACAGTAAGATTCGATCTCAACCTGCTGTGAATCCGGAATGCTGTCCCAGTCAAAATCAGGACCCTTGATACAGTTTGTCTCAAAGAATGCGTTCGGAATACCGGGATGAATCTCTGCCGCATCCGGTGCGATGGCATCCATTGCATTCATATATGCAGGAAGCTCTTCGATCTCAACTTTAACTGCTTCTGCTGCTGCCCTTGCATGCTCTTCTGTATCAGCAGCTACGATGGCAATCGCATCACCAAACTGGAAGATTTTTTCATCGCAGAGTACAGGACGTTCAAAACCGTCTGTCTTGTTGTGTTTTGGAAGCATTACAAGACCATTGATCTTATTGGTTCCGCCTGCTGCCTTAATATCTTTTGCTGTGATAACACGAACAACACCAGGCATACTCTCTGCTTCTGCTGTGTCAATATTGAGAATATTTGCATGAGAAACCTTTGCCTGTGTAAGAGCAAGGCGAAGTGTTCCTGATGGCATCTTTAATGCATCATCTGCACCAAAGTCCCAGGTACCTGTTACCTTCTGTGCTGCTGACGGACGGATATAATTTGTTCCAACAATAGAATCACCTGTCTGTTTGAACACAAGGTCTTCCTTTGTCATCTCGCCGCGCATAACTGCTGCTGCAGCCATAGTAGCATCGATCAGCGGCTTATAGCCTGTACAACGGCAGAGATTACGCTGTTTGTTAAACCAGTCTCTTACCTCCTCACGGGTAGGACTTGGATTATTGTCCAGAAGCACTTTTGCTGAAATAATAAATCCCGGTGAACAGAAACCGCACTGTGCGCATCCATATGCCATCCATGCAACCTGGATCGGATGCATATCAGAAAGTGTTCCCACACCTTCAATGGTTGTGATCTCTGCATGATCGGGAACACGGCTCATCTTGTAGATACAGGATCTTGTGACTTTTCCGTTCATAATAACATTACAGGCTCCACAGTGACCTTCACCGCAGCCAATCTTACATCCTGTAAGAAGAAGGTGATCACGGAGCACCTGCGCCAGTGTCTCATCCTTATCAAGAATAAGTATTCTCTCAACACCATTAATCTTCAATGTCTTTTTAATCATGTCCCATTCCTCCTTTTAAAAAAATTCATTTCAATCTTACTGATCTTCAGGCTTATGTGTTCCGCACGAATCATGGTCAGCTCCCCTGCCTGTCAGATCTTTCAGTCTCTCTATTCCTCTGGCGGAATAGAAAACAATGGAAGAGCTGCTCCCGTCCAGATTCTCACCGCTGAGCTTTAAAACATTTGCATTCTCATAATAATCGATGGGAAGCGTCCGGCTATATACAACCCCTGTACGCTCATCTTTTACCTGTACAGTAACTTCTTTTGCGGTAATCTCAAAAATCTTATCCATAAAAAAGTTCTCCTGTCCACGTTATTTTATATATCCATACTACCATAATTTTGCACAATTATACAAATTACAAATAATTAATAGTTGGCTATTTTATATATTACAGACAATTTTATTTTGTTTTATTTAAAATTTTAACTATTTTTATTCTTTTATATGTTATAATAATATCAAATTTGTATAATATCATTGAAAGAAGGAGGTATCTAAATGCAGACAGGCGCCCTCATCGTGGCTGCGGGGAAATCATCACGAATGGGAGACTTTAAACCCATGCTTCAGCTTGGCTCCATTTCCATCGCACAGCGCGTGATCAATAATTTCCGGCAGGCCGGAATCTCCAAAGTAGTAGTGGTAACCGGATATCATGCAGATGTTCTGGAATGCCACCTGGCTTCCAATAATGTAGTCTTTCTTCGAAATGAGAACTATGCAAACACTCATATGTTTGATTCTGTCCGAATCGGACTTGAGTATCTGAAAGACAAAGTGGATACGGTACTCTTTACACCTGTTGATGTTCCGCTGTTCACAGCCCAGACAGTCACTCAAATGCTCTCTCTGGGGCGTCCCCTTGTAACTCCGGTCTGTAATGGCAATCCCGGTCATCCCATTCTGATCCGTTCCACACTGATTGATTCCATCCTAAGTGATGACGGAAAATCAGGACTTAAAGGTGCTGTGGATAACTGCGGGGAACCCATGTATTATCTTAATGTAAAGGATCCCGGTATTATTCATGATGCTGATACACCAGAGGATTATGCTGAACTTCTCCGCATACACAACCAGAGCCTGATCCGTTCTGAAATCCATATTCAGCTAGCCCGGGAAAAAGTTTTTTTTGATGAAAAACTCTATTCGCTGCTTACACTGATCCATGAAACAGGATCTGTCCGCGATGCCTGTGAGCGCATGCACATTTCCTATTCTACCAGCTGGAACCTGATCCATACCCTGGAATCACAGCTTCATGAACCTCTGATCATCAGAAGCCAGGGCGGTACAAGGGGAAGCCATAGCGAACTGACACCATACGGCGAAGAATTTCTGAAACGATATGCCCGTTTTTCAGAAGAAACACGTTCCTGTTCAAAAAAAATATTTGAAGAATGTTTCGGAGGATTTTTAAATGCGTAGCCTTTATCTGGTCCGGCATGGAAAACCACAGTATCCGGATGAACATTCTTACTGTGTAGGACAGACAGATTTCTCTCTATCCATGCTTGGACATCTGCAGGCAGTCCTTCTTAACGAAGAATTGTCCGATAAAATATCAGGGATATACTGCAGTCCTTTGTTAAGAGCTGTTGAGACAGCAGGCCATATGGCACCTGAGCTTCCACATATCATTGTTTCTGATCTGTCAGAACGAAATCTGGGAGAATGGGATGGCCTTTCTTTTGATGAAATACGCCAGAGATGGCCGGACATTTATAAAGCCCGTGAAAATAACCCTGATCATCCGATCCCGGGAGCAGAAACTCCTGCTGCATCTGGTTTTCGCTTTTCGCAGGCAGTTCATAAGATTCTTTGCGCTTCTGAAGGTGATATTGCAGTGGTAACTCATACAGATGTAATCTCTTCTTATTTACATGCATTACATTCTGATATGTACAGCAGGCAGCGGTTTCGTCTGCCCTGCGGCTCTTACTATCATCTGGAAGTGAATGAAAGAAATAATATTTCTTTCTCTGATCCCAATTATATACTGCCTCATCCTGAATTAAATGACGGGCTATGCTTCAGGCTTCGCAATGCGGTTTCTCTGCCCCGTCATGTACAGGCTCACAGTGATGCTGTTACTGAACTTGCCTGTTGTTTATGCAATATGTTGGAATCCAATGGTTATATCTTTGATCAGAAGCTTGTTCGCTCCGGTGCACTTCTGCATGATATTGCCAGACTTCAGAGGCATCACGCGAAAACAGGCGGTGAACTTTTCTTACAGTTAGGTTATCCTGAGATCAGCCAGATCATTTCACAGCACCATGGTCTGTTGGAAGCCACGCTGGATGAAGCAGCTATTGTATTTCTGGCTGATAAACTGATTCAGGAAACACAGCGTGTAACCATAGAAAAAAGATTTGCCGACAGCATGAGTAAATGCAAAAGTCCGGAAGCTCGCAAAGCTCATGAGCAGCAGTTAGAACAAGCCCGCAAACTGCAGGACATGATACAATCACTCTGCCATATCACGCTTTAGTTCAGGCGAGCAGACGTACACAACTGGAGCAGAAAAATCACTTAATTTAATTAGGAGGTATTTTATTATATGAGAACATTATTTCAGACAATAAAACAACAATTCCTGGAGGGAAACGATCTTGTACTTGTTTCCGTTACAGCATCCTCAGGGTCTACACCAAGAGGTGCCGGTTCCCGCATGCTGGTCGGAAAAAACGGCAGAATTTCCGGAACCATCGGAGGTGGAGCTGTAGAATATCGTGCTGAATGTATGGCATTGGATATTCTTGAAAAAAAGGAATCCTGCGAGCATGAATTCCGGCTGAATCATAAAGATGTTGAAAATATTGGTATGATCTGTGGTGGTGATGTTACGGCCTTTTTCCAGTATCTTGATCATAACGATCCGATTATTATGGAAATCACGGAAACTGCTGAAAAATTCTATGAAGAGCGAAAAGATTTCTGGCTGATCTGCGATCTTCTCACCACCTCCGGTGTGAGCCTCTACAGTCCTGCATGCGGTCTCATCGGAACTGCCAATGTTCCTTCTTCTGTATTATCTTCTTTGTCTACAAAGCCACACCGATATCACAGTGAAGATTATGATCTGTTTTCTGAACAGATTGGAACCTCAGGAACTGTCTATGTATTCGGCGGCGGACATGTCTCACAAAAGCTTGTCCCAATCCTTGCAAGCGTTGATTTTCGCTGTGTTGTCCTGGATGACCGGCCGGAATTTACAAATCCTGCTCTTTTCCCAGGAGCAGTTGAAACAATACTTTGTGATTTCAACCATCTGGACCAGTATGTTTCTATTACAGCTGCTGATTATTGCTGCGTCATGACACGTGGACATTCCTATGATACCATTGTACAGGCACAGCTTCTCGCTACACCTGCATGTTATATAGGCGTCATTGGAAGCCGTGCAAAAAAAGCTGCTGTATTTCGCCGTCTGATTGAAGAATACAACATTAATGAACAAGATTTAAACCGTATCATCTCACCTATAGGACTGGAGATCAAAGCAGAAACACCGGCTGAAATCGCCATCTCCATCACAGGACAGATGATCCAGGTTCGCGCTGACAGAAAGGCTACATCAAAATGATGGCAAAATCAGTATATAAAACTGTAATATTTGGTGCCGGACAAATTGGACAAATGACCGCAAGACTTCTCAGCAGTCCCTGTCAGCTCCTGTGCTTTGCTGATAATGACCCCCATAAACACGGATCATATATTGGAAATATTCCAGTCTGTTCTCCGGATACTGCAGCAGCACTTCTCCCGGATCTGGTCATCCTGGGAGTTCTGGATGAAGAACGGCGCAATTCTATGATAAAGCAGATGGAAAACTTAGGTTATCACGGACCTTTTCGTGATCCCTCCGTCCTTCGCATGTTTGACGCACGGGTTGCTGTTATGCGTCTTTTATCTGAGCAGATCTATCAATTGGATATTCCGGGAAATGTTGCAGAACTAGGTGTTTTTCGAGGTGAATTTTCTTCCCTGATCAGTGCAGCCTTTCCAGACCGAAAAATCCATCTTTTTGATACTTTTGAGGGCTTTTCAGAAAAGGATATCACAATAGAAGCCTCCGGTAATCTGTCCCGTGCCAAAACAGGTGATTTTTCTTCTACTGATATTGACTCTGTTCTTCATGTTATGCCTGATCCTACACGTACTGTGATCCACAAAGGATGGTTTCCGGATACCTTTTCCGATGTCACAGATGAAACTTTTTGTTTTGTATCTCTGGACGCGGATCTCTATGCTCCAACTGCTGCTGCACTTCCTCTGTTCTATGAACGCCTGGCCATCGGAGGAGTTCTCTTGGTTCACGATGTGTACAGTACACAGTTTTCCGGATGTCGAAAAGCGGTCGGGGAATTCTGTCTGAAAAACCATCTGTTTGCAGATCCTGTATGCGATCTGCATGGAAGCGCAATGATCCGAAAATTATAAAAAGAAACGCCGGAACCGGTATTTACCGGAACCAGCGTTTCTTTTTCGTTTATTTATTGTATAGCCCTTTTTCACGTCCATGCCTAACCTTTATAAAGTTCCTTTCAGAACATTTTCCAACTGTTCATCGGACAGATCAACATGATAAAAAAGATCGAAAAATTTATGTATTTCTTCATTGATATCACATTTAATATATTCCGGATAAATCAATGCTGAGAACCATCGCATACCGATCAGACGATTTGGTCCTGCCGGACGATCCACCCAGCTAAACGGTGCATTAGGAGTTCCATAAACCTTTTGGTCCTGTACTGCTTTTAATGAAGCATAATCAGGATTGCTCAGGATATCTTCTGCTGCAGAACTTCCGCTTTTATCTGCCTTTGGTTCACCATTTACAACAATCACATCCGGATCCCATGCAAGAAGCTGTTCTGCTGAAATCTGAACACGAGATCCATCTCCCAATTCCAGATCTGCAACATTGACTGCATTGATGGCATCAAGGATCTGTGCATGCTGGGATCCCCTGGGTGCAGTTTCCAGTGAATCCTCTCCATTACCGAAGTATACACTGACTTTCTTTTCTTCTGGAATATCTGAAAGTGCATTAATATCAGTAAATACCTGCTCCGCATACTGAGCAAGCTCTTCTGCATGATCTTCTACGCCAAGAAGTTCGCCCATAAAACGAAAAGCTTCCGCAGAATTATTAAGCTCGTTGTCTACTGCAACAACCGGAATTCCAAGGCTTTCTGATAACGCATCGCAATCAGAAACCATTGCATCATTAATCTTTCCACTATTAATAGCAATTGTAGGATTGGCAGCAATTACTGCTTCATAATTGACAGCATCACCCATTCCAAAATTAGGAAGATCCTGATATTTGTCCAGAATAATAGATTTCTCAACATCATTCAGTTCATAATTCCACCCAAGAAGCTTATCCGGTGCAACCATATACAGAAAAATTGCAGCTACCGGACCCGCTGAAAAAACAGATTCAATATTTTCTGCTGTTGGGACAGTTACTTTTCTTCCTGCCATGTCTGTGATCTCACGGGTTTCAGCAGTTTCCTGCGTGGCATCCTGCTCCCCACTCTGCGCCGGCTCTTCAGTAGCAGCCTTCGTTTCAGAATATCCTGTTAAAAGACTGACTGACATCACCAGACATATAAACAGAGCCAAAAGTTGTCTGTGCTTTTTCATAGACTCTCTCCTTTCTTTTCTCCGCATTACTCATAATTGACGCTTATTGAAATTGACTATACAATTTTTAAGTATTATAATGTATATGCGAATAGTTTTTAAAAACAATTCGGTTTTTCTGAGTATAACACTGCAAATTTGATCAGTCAAGTTACAAGGATGAATGATTATGAATCTGACAGCTAATGAAAAAAATGCCGCCGCTGCCCGACAAAGACGATATGTTCTGCTGTTGGCGGTTATGCTGGTACTTTTGTTTATCATTATAGTACTCTCATTCTGGGTGGGATATTATCCGCTTACACCAGTGCAGGTACTAAATGCATTTTTATCAAAATTTGGTTTTAAAGGAGATATTTTACCCCAGGCAGTTACCATATTCTGGAATATCCGTCTGCCCCGTATTCTGTCTGCTTTATTTATTGGTGCTTCCCTCTCGGTAGCAGGTGCAACCTATCAGGGAATGTTTCGCAATCCACTGGTATCTCCGGATATCCTTGGAGTTTCTTCCGGTGCAAGTCTCGGAGCTGCTTTTGCAATTTTAAACGGAGCTTCCAACTGGATGATTCAGCTTTCTGCTTTTGCAGGTGGTGTGGCCGCAGTAGCCGCATCCTATCTTATCAGCCGAAAATCCGCACATTCCCAGACCCTCAGTCTTGTTCTGACCGGAACTATGATCATGTCACTCTGCAATGCCGGTGTCACAATGATCAAATATGTGGCAGACCCCAATGATGTTCTCCAGCAAATTACTTTCTGGCTTATGGGCAGCTTAACCAAAACCACAACCAAATCCTTTTCCTGGAGTGTTCTTCCAATGATCATTGGATTAAGTCTGATTCTTATTTTTCGATGGCAGATCAACCTGCTGACTTTGGATGAAGAAGAAGCCAAAAGTTTAGGAATCAATGTGCGTAAATATCGTCTGATTTTTATAGTCGCTTCCACATTACTCAGCGCCGCTGCAGTCTGTCTTGGAGGATTGATCGGATGGGTCGGGCTGATGATCCCCCATCTGGCACGTGCACTGGTTGGCGTTGATTACAGAAGGCTGATACCTGCAAGTGCGATCCTTGGCGGCGGATATCTGATACTTGTTGATGATATTTCCCGTTCCCTTTTGTCCATGGAACTTCCACTTGGCGTTGTCACAAGTATCATGGGCGCCCCCTTCTTTATCTATCTTATCATCAAACGAAAGGAGCGCGCGTAATTATATGCTTCTGGAAATTGAAAATGTTTTTGGCGGTTACGGCAATGGTGATATTTTAAAGGGTATCAGCTGCAGCGCAGACTATGGTGATGTGCTTTGTCTGCTTGGCCCTAATGGTTGCGGAAAGACCACTCTGTTCCGCATAATATTAGGTTCCCTTCCTGTTTCTAATGGAAAAATAAAGATAGCCGGAAAAAATATTAGTGACTTTACAACCAAAACACTGGCAAATATGATTGCATATATTCCCCAATATCATTCCCCTGTATTTGCCTATACAGTTCTTGATATGGTAATTATGGGGCGTGCTTCTCATTTCTCCGCATTTGAAACCCCAAAAGAGCCTGATCAGGAAGCAGCTTTTGCTGCCTTGGAGAAAGTAAATGCCCTGCCTCTTGCCAACAGGAAATATACTTCCTTAAGCGGAGGACAAAGGCAATTGGTTTTAATTGCCCGTGCAATCTGTCAGTCTGCAAAAATCTTCATCATGGACGAGCCAGCCGCCAATCTGGATTATGCAAATCATCAGCTTCTCATGGAAGTAATTTCAGGGCTGGCCAATCAGGGCTATTGCATTATTATGTCAACACATAGTCCTGAGCATCCCTTTTCCGTGGGAAACAAAGTTCTTCTCATGAAATCCGGAAAGGTTATGGGATTTGGCTCTCCCAAAGAAATCATTACATCTGAAACCTTACAATCTGTTTACGATATTGAAATGGATGTGATAACTACACACGACCGCTATGGCCGTGAACGAACTATCTGTTTACCGGTAAATAGCTCACCAAAAGCATTTTAGGAGAAATGATACATGGACTCTATATTGGATTATTTTATTTCTCTGCAGGAATCTGAGCCTGCAGAATTACCTGAGCGGGCTATAGAAAGATGGAATAAACGTGCAGACTTTTGGGAAGACGCACGCAAAAAGAAAGAAAAAGGTGACGAACGTGTCATCAGCGCAATAAACTACCTGGATTCCAAAGGACTTCTTGAAAAAAATTATGATGTCGCAGATATTGGATGCGGTCCCGGACGGTTTGCTGCTGCATTTGCCAAATATGTACACAAAGTAGTGGGGCTGGATATTTCTGATAAAATGGTTAAACACGGAATGGAACATATCCAAAATGAAGGCTTAAATAACGCTATACTCTATACATGTAATTTTCAGACATTAGATATTGATAAATCGGGGTATACGCATGCATTTGATTTGGTATTCAGTTCCATGACACCTGCAATCCACAATATGGACGGACTGATAAAATCTATGGAAATGAGCAGGGCATGGTGCTGTAATATCACGCATCTTGACAGACGAAATTCACTCAGGGAACAGATCTTACAGGAAGTATTTGGCAAACAAACAGCACCCCAATGGAATGGGCGATGGTTTTTCTCTCTTTTCAATATATTATTTCTGCTTGGATATAATCCTGAAACAAGCTATGAGAAGCTCCATCGTGAAACCTGGGTAACTCCGGATGAACACTATATAGATTTCCTTATGGAGCACATGCTTCCTTCTGAAGAACATACACAGGAAAACGCAAATAAAATCATGCAATGGATTCAATCTCACTTAAACAAAGATGGGCAGATCAAGGAAATAACTGATTCCACTTATGGAAGAATTCTCTGGGATGTTCGACACAAAACAATACGCCCTGACTATAGAACTATTATAAAATGAAATGGGACTTTACTATGACTCAACATATATTTTTAACTGGTAAAAAACACATTGGAAAATCTACATTGATCCAAAAGATATTGGATGATTATAAGAAAACCGCTGATGGATTCCTGACTGTCCGCACAAAAGACTATCTAAAGAATCAGTATTCAGTTCATATGTACCATCTAAAAGAGAAGGAGCTCCCAAACAAATCTAATCTTTTGTTTTTATGCGGAAAAACAGATGAACACACTGCCGATACCTTTGATCTTCTTGGATGCAATATTCTTTCCATGTGTTCTGACTGCTCTTTAATTGTTATGGATGAACTTGGTCCACATGAAGCAGACGCTGCTTTATTTCGTAAAAAAATCCTAAACCTTTTGAATGGGCAGACTCCCATTTTAGGGGTATTGCAAGAACCTGCAGAATCTTTCTGGCCTAAAATTGTAAATCACCCAAAGGTTGAAATCATTACAATTTCTGAAGACAATCGGAATGACAGAGCTTTACTTAATTACATTCAATGTAAAATTTCTTCTCCTTAATGATTACTCCCGGGCCTATGCCATCGGAACTAACCAAAGGGTCAAGTAGCTTTGTCAAGTAAATCGAGTAGGAGAAATATCTCATCTTGTGAATGAGATATTTCGACCTCTCACACCACTGTGCGTACCGTTCGGTACACGGT